>WNFA01002014.1_pt1 | contig 17281 bp, 13 predicted proteins | sample 5400481 | NCBI WGS metagenome assembly WNFA01 (sample SAMN13153340, study PRJNA577476) | soil metagenome | isolation source: 120 cm saprolite under Douglas fir tree site 2 hole 1 replicate 2 | place: USA:California | collected 2015-04-18
TACTCAGGAAGCGGTCGATTCCCAGAATCACCGCCATGCCCGCGACTGGAATGGTGGGAACAACCATCAGCGTGCCCACCAGCGCGATGAACGCCGCGCCCTGCACTCCGCTGGCTCCCTTCGATGTCAATACCGCGACGGCGAAAATGGTGAGCTGCTGCGTCAACGTCAGATGCGTGTTGGTGGCTTGGGCCACGAAGAGCGCGGCGAGCGTCATGTACATGCTCGTTCCGTCGGTGTTGAACGTGTAGCCGGTTGGCAACACCAACCCGACAAGCGCTTTCGAGCAGCCGAGCTTTTCCATTTTCAGCATCAGCGTGGGCAACGCCGGTTCCGACGAGCTTACCGCCAGCACCAGCAAAATTTCTTCCTTGATGTAGTACAGAAACTTCAGGATTCCGAATCCGGCCAGGCGCGCGATCGAACCAAGCACCACCAACACGAAGAAGATGCACGTGATATAAAAAAGGACGATCAGCTTCAGCAGCGGCCCCAACGAGGCGATACCGTACTTCCCTACCGTAAAGGCCATCGCGCCGAATGCTCCGATGGGCGCAAGGCGCATCATGATGGCAACTACGCCAAACACCGCGTGCGTCAGCGCGTCGAAAAGCTCAACCAGCGGCTTGCAGCGCGGCCCCACTTTCGAAAGAGCAAATCCAAAAAGAACAGCCACGAACAGAACCTGGAGGATATCGCCCTTGGCAAACGCATCCACGACGGTATTCGGGATCACGTGCAGCAAAAAGTCGGAAACGCTTTGCGCCTTCGCCTGTCCTGCGTAATCTGCAACGGCCCTGGCGTCGAGCGTCGCGGGATTGATATTGAAACCGTTTCCTGGCCGCACTACGTTTCCCACCACGAGGCCGATCAACAGCGCCAGCGTCGAAACAATCTCAAAATACAGCAGCGCTTTTCCACCCACGCGGCCGACTTTCTTCATGTCCTCCATGCCCGCGATGCCGGTCACCACAGTGCAGAAAATCACCAGGGTGATGATCATAGTGATCAGCCGGATGAAACCGTCGCCGAGCGGCTTCATGGCGATTGCTTTTGCTGGGCTCACATATCCGAGGAGGATCGCGATGGCGATGCCCACTAATACTTGAAAGGACAGGCTGGTGTAGAAGGGTTTGCGGCGAAGCTCGGAAGCGTTCATAGACTGGGCCAGACCCTCCGAGTCGCGAAGGATTTGGCGCGCGATGAAAGAATTCTTGCCGGGGCTATCAACTCAGCCATTTTTCCGGCTCACTGATCGCATCTGCCAGGTCTCCGAGAAAAGCTGCTGCGCGCGCGCCATCGACCACGCGATGATCACTCGAAAGCGTCAAGGTCATCATGGGGCGCACAGTCGGTTGACCATTCACGGCGACTACACGATCAGAGGCCGCGCCGACGGCTAGCACAGCAGCTTGCGGCGGCGTGATGATGGCGCTGAACGCATCTACTTTGTACATGCCCAAATTGCTGAGCGTAAATGTTCCGCCAGAAATATCGGCGGGGCGCAGACGCCCGGCGCGCGCGCGTTCGGTCAAATCCAGCCGCCGTGCCGAAATGTCAGAAATTTTCAGCGTGTTGGCCTTGTGAACGACTGCTCCCACTACGCCGTCTTTCACCGCGATGGCCACGCTGATGTTGATATCGGGATTGGCGCGAGTTCCATCTCCGGTCCAACTCGAATTCATCTGCGGATGCTTCGTCAAGGCTCGCGCGAGCAGAGCAATCAGCAAATCGGTGATGGTAACGCGAGCGCCGTGCGCCTTATCGGCTTCGGCGTCGAGCTTTTTCTGTGCATCGATCAGCGCGCCGGCATCCACATCTCGTGCCAGGAAAAAATGCGGAACCGAGGTCCAGCTCTGCGCCGTCCGCTCGGCCATCAGGCGCGCGACCTGGCTCAGCGCTTCGCCAGCGGTTGGAGCGGCGGTCGTTGCTGTTTGCTTGGAATCGGCGAACGCCTGCACATCTTCCGTGGTGATGACGCCACCCGGACCGGTCCCGCGTACACGGGCGATATCGAGTCCGAGTTCCTTCGCGAGGCGGCGCGCTTTCGGCGAAATTTGAGGTGCGGACGATTTAGCTGCGTGCTCCGCAACCTGCGGGGCTGCCGACGCTCGTTCGACGCTGGAAGCGCGTGCCGCGGGGACCACGGATGCGATTTTCGCCGGTGGTTTCTCGCCGGGCGCGACCAGCCACGCGATTGTTTCCCCTACGGGAATCACTGCGCCGACCTGCGCAGTCACGCCCGCGAGAAGCCCATCGCCGGGCGCCTCAACTTCCACAACCGCCTTATCCGTCTCGATCTCCAGCAGCGGCTCGCCCTTCTGGACGTGCTCGCCCTCTTTCTTGCGCCACGCTAGCAGCTTCCCATTTTCCTGCGCCATTTCGAGCGCAGGCATCACCACGCTGATTGCCATAATCGTTCGAGAGGTGCCGAATGACCCTCAGTCCGCTCCCACGCGCTCGGTCTTCGCGCTGGCCTCCACCATTTCCTTGACGCGGCGGCTCGGTGCCGCTTCGGTTTCGCGGTCGGCGGCCAGCGGTCCATCGACGGTAAAGTAATGCGCGCCCGCCACCATCAACTTTTCCGCGGGAAAGCGCGTGATCACTTCGTGGCCCGTTTGCGTCACCACGATTTCTTCTTCAATGCGAGCTGCGCTCCAACCATCGGTTGAGGGCCAGAACGTCTCCAGCGCAAACACCATTCCTGGCTTGATCTCGTAGGAATGCTCGAGGGAAACCAACCGGCTGATTACAGGCTTTTCCCAGATAGCCAGGCCAACGCCGTGTCCGTACTGCAACGCGAAGGCTGCTTCTTCGTTGGGAAAGCCGAATTCCTGGGCTTTCGGCCACACGGAAGCGATCTCCGCGGTGGTTCGTCCCGGCTGCACCAGCGAGATCGCCGCATCGAGATATTCGCGGCAGCGTTTATAGGCATCAATCATAGCGTGCGAAGCGTAGCCAATCGTGAAGCAGCGGTAGTAGCACGTGCGGTAACCCATGTAGGAATGCAGAATGTCGTAGTAGACGGGATCGCCGGGCCGCAGCACGCGATCGGAAAACACATGTGGGTGCGGATTGCAGCGCTCGCCCGAGATTGCATTCACGGCTTCCACGTATTCGGAGCCGAGGTCGTACAACACTTTGCTGGCCAGCCCGACCGCCTGGTTTTCGCTCATACCCGGCTTCATCGCGCGGTAGAGCTCGTCGTAAGCGGCGTCGACCATCATCGCGGAGTGATTCAGCAGCGCAATTTCGTCCTGGGTCTTGATCACTCGTGCGTCGGACATCAGTTGTTGTCCGTCGACTACCGTGATGCCTTCGCGCTGCAAGGCGAACAGTACCGGTGGCTCGACCACATCAATCCCGAGCGGCTGCTTATGCAGCCCGCGCATTTCCAGTTCGAGTTTGATCTTGCGCGCGACGTCTTCAGCCCGCCCCATTTCCGGCGACATGGCCCCGCGCAGGAGAGAAATTCCTGGCCGCGACCGCTCGCCGAGCCAGGGACAATTTTGTTGGTGATGCCGGGCCGCCGAACCAAAATCCCACAGGATAGGCTCATCATTCTGCGGCAGCAACGTGAAGCGACTGATTTTGTCCTGCGCCCAGGTACCGATGTGCGTTGCCGTGATGTAGCGCACATTATTCATGTCGAAGCACAACAGCGCGCCCATCTCGGACTTCGCCAGCAGCGCCTTTGTGCGGGCGAGCCGCTCGCGCCGCAACCGGTCAAAATCAATGCGCTGTTCCCAATCCACCGCCATGGGTCCGTAAGTTTTCAATCCCACAACCGCCTCCAATGCCGGGCCTTCCGCCCAGTCCGCCGCTCACCCTTGCCTGCACAACTCTCGCGCCGTCGCAAATACCGATTCCTCCGTCGGCACTGTCATATCTTCCAGCGGCGGCGAAAACGGAATGGGCACGTGCATAGCGCCCATGCGCTTCACCGGCGCCTCGAGATTGTAAAACGCCCCGGACGCAATCACCGCCGCAATCTCCGCGGTGACTCCGTAGCGGCTGTAGCCCTCATCGAGCACAATGGCTCGCGACGTTTTCTTCGCCGACTCAATCAGCGTCTTTTCATCCAACGGCCAGGTCGTGCGCGGATCGATCACTTCCGCGCTGATCCCGCTCTCTTCCAGCAAATTCGCGGCGCCGAGCGCCACCTGCACCATGCTGCTGGTCGCCACCAGGGTGATGTCAGTTCCTTCGCGTTTCACGTCCGCCACGCCAAAGGGAATGGTGTACTCCCCCTCGGGCACCGTCCCTTTCAGCTTGTACATCATCTTGTCTTCGAAAAAGACTACCGGATTGTCGTCGCGGATCGCCGTTTTGAGCAGGCCCTTGGCATCAAACGGAGTCGAGGGCAAAACCACTTTCAGTCCCGGCACATGACTCAACCAAGCGTGCAGCGATTGCGAATGTTGCGCCGCGGATCGGCGTGTGGCTCCCAGTGTGGTGCGCAGGACCATCGGCACTTTCCATTTGCCGCCCGACATGTAGTGCACCTTGGCGGCTTGATTTACCATCTGGTCCATCGTCAGCGTCAAGAAATCGCCGAACATGATGTCGATCACCGGGCGCATTCCGGTCATCGCCGCGCCTACGCCAAGGCCCGTGAATCCGGCTTCGGAAATCGGCGTGTCGATCACCCGTTCTTTGCCGAATTCTTCGACCAAGCCCGACAGCACTTTGAACGGTGTCCCGGCTTCCGCCACATCCTCGCCGAGAATGCACACGCGGGAGTCCCGACGCATCTCTTCGGCCAGGGCCTCGCGTACCGCTTGCGCGAACGTCAATTCGCGCTTGCCTTTTTCCGCCAAGACTTCAGGCATACACGTCTTGTTCCACCTGGTCCACGCTGGGATACGGCGCGGCGATCGCAAAGTCAACCGCCGCCTGCATTTCCTTTCGCACTTCCACTTCGATTTGCGCGAGAACCGAAGAATCTGCGAGGTTCTCCTTCGCCAGCCACTCCCCGAGCAGCTTGATGGGATCGCGCTTCGTCTTCCACTCTTGCTCCTCTTGTTTCGAGCGGTAATACTCGCGATTGATGTCTCCGACATGATGTCCGGTGTATCGATATGTGTTGCAGACCAGCAAAGCGGGGCCGTCGCCTCGCCGCGCGCGCTCCACCAGTTTACTGGCCGTCGCATGCACCGCGCGCACGTCCTGCCCATCAACGCTTTCCGCGGGAACTCCAAACGCTCGGCCGCGATCCAAAATGTCTCCCGCGGTGGTCTCCGAATAATGTGTGTACTCGTTGTATAAATTATTCTCGCAAGCGTAGATCACCGGCAGCGTCCACAGCGCTGCCAGATTCATGACCTCGTAAAGCACTCCTTGCCCCAGAGCCCCTTCTCCGAAAAAGCAGACCGCGACTTGGCCGGTCTTCATGTGCTTGGCAGTAAACGCAGCCCCCGTGGCAATGCCGGTGCTCCCGCCCACAATGGCATTCGCTCCAAGATTGCCGGTGGCGGGGTCCGCAATGTGCATCGACCCGCCTTTCCCCCGGCAATAGCCCGCTTCTTTTCCAAGCAGCTCTGCAAACATGCGATCCGGCGCGGCACCTTTTGCGAGGCAATGTCCGTGCCCGCGATGTGTGCTCGTGATGTAGTCCTCCTTGCGAAGGGCCTCGCAAATTCCCACGGCCACCGCTTCTTCGCCCACGTACAAGTGCGCCAACCCGGGCATCAGGGCGCGCGTATAAAGCTCGTTTACCTGCTCTTCGAACAAGCGGATCATCACCATCCGTCGGTACATCCGCAGATGCTTCTCCACGGCTAACCCTGGGACCCTTTTGGACCGATCCGTGGCAATGCTCATGCCCGGGCTCCCGACATTTTCGCCAAGACCTCGAAGACCACGGCGAAATCCTTTTCCACCAGCCCCATTCCGCGCGCCGCGGTCAGAAATTCGTTGGTCACCGCGGTTGTCGGCATGGGCACGTCCAGTTGCCGCCCCAACTCCAGCGCCAGCAGCATGTCTTTCTGCATCATGTTGACGTTAAACCACGCCTCTTCGGGCATCTTCAGCACGAACGGCCCGCGATATTGCACCATCGGCGACGCGATGACGCTGTGCGTTAGTACGTCCACGGCCGTTTCACGTGCAATTCCGCTCTTCTCCGCTAGTAAAACCCCTTCGCAAAACGCCAGCATCTGCACCGCGAGGCTCAGGTTCGTGGCGATCTTCATCACCAGCGCGAGCCCGTTTTCTCCCACATGAGTCACTTTGGGTCCGATATCCTGCAGGAGCGGCTTCACACGCTCGAACGTTTCCCGGCGCCCACCCACCATCACCGACAGCTTCCCTTCCTGCAGCGTAATCACGCTTCCGGAAACCGGCGAATCCACCATGTCGGCGCCCTTTTCTCGCACTTTGGCCGCAATCTCTCGGCTGAATGCGGGACTCACCGTGCTCATGTCCGCAAGGAGCTTACCCGTCGCCAGTCCTGCCAGAATGCCATCCGTCCCGTTCGCTACCGCGCCCAGCGCCGCCGAATTCGTAACCATGCAAAAGGTCACGTCGGCAGCCGCGGCTACGGCTCGCGGCGAATCCCCCCACTTCATCCCCTTTTTGACTAACCATTCGGCCTTCGACCGCGTGCGGTTGTATCCAGTAACACTGTGTCCCTTCGCGAGCAGCCGATTCACCATCTCGCTGCCCATCACTCCGAGTCCGATGAATCCCAGATTGGCCATTCGCTGTTCTCGCCCTACGAAGCGGACTTCGACAGCGCGGCATCGTCGCCGGTTGGAGCATGGCGCGAATCCTCACGCACTTGCCGCAAGTGCGCCTTCATGGCCTCCCGCGCCCCACTCGGGTCGCGGTGCTCGACCGCTTCCATCACCCGTTTGTGGTGGTATTGGCCGCGCTCGGGGCCGCCCTCAACCAAGAAAATTCGGCTCCGCTGCTCGCGCAGAAGTCCTACGATGGAATCGATCAACGTCAGGATCAGCGGATTCGCCGCCGCTTCGGCAAGCGCCAAATGAAAGTCCAGGTCCGCTTCAATAAATGCGCCAGAGTCCTGACGCGCTGCATCCATGACGGCGATGGCTTCGCGCATCGCGGCCAGGTTTTCTTCGTCGGCTCGCGTGGCCGCCAGCGCGGCAATTTCCGGCTCCAGGATCTCGCGAACCTCCACGAGATAGCCCGACCCTTCTGATTGGCCAATCTTGACCATGCGGTCCAGCGACTGGCGGATGGCATAGGAAGTTCCGTCGGTGATAAAAGTTCCGCGGCCGGGATAGGCTTCTACCAAGCCCTTCTCTCGCAATGCCTTCACTGCTTCGCGAACAGCGGTGCGGCTTACCCCAAATTGTTGAGCTAGCTCGCGTTCCGGAGGGAGTTGGTCACCAGGCTTAAGTGCCCCTTTGACGATCGATTCTTCTACTTGTTGGACAATCTGCTCGTACAGGCGCGAAGAGCGTACGATTTTGTACATGACTCCCTCGACAGGACCTGTGCTCGACCGATCCATCACTGATGAGAGGCGGAGCGGGCGAGCGGTGTGATTTGGTCGAGTTGTCGGACCACGCTACCACACCAACCCAATCTTCCGCAACCGCCTCATTTCACCTCTTCAATCCACACGGTCTTGATGTTGGTGAACTCCCGAATCCCATGCGCGCCCAGTTCCCGGCCATGGCCCGACCACTTCACTCCCCCAAACGGGATGCGCGGATCCGAGGCCACCATGCGGTTAATAAACACCATTCCCGATTCCAAGTCGTTGATGAAACGCTCGCGTTCTTTGGGGTCATTCGTCCAGGCGCTGGCTCCCAATCCAAAGCGGCTGTCGTTCGCGATGCGGATGGCGTCGTCGATGTCTTTAGCACGGAACACGCTTGCCACCGGGCCGAACAGTTCTTCCTTGTAGGCTGGAGAGTCCTTGGGGATGTCGGTTAGCACAGTCGGCGCATAGAAGTTGCCCGGACGATTCAGGGGCTTGCCTCCGGTCAGCACCCTCGCACCCGCACGCACCGTTTTCTGCACGTCACGTTCGAGGTCGGCTACTCCGTCAGCGGTTGCCAGCGGGCCCAGCTCGGTCTGCTCTTCGAACGGGTCGCCCACTTTGAGCGCTTCCATCTTGCTCACAAACTTGCGCTCGAATTCATCGGCGATTTTTTCCGCCACAATAAAGCGCTTCGCCGCGATGCACGACTGCCCATTATTGAAGATGCGCGCCTTCACCGCGGTGGTCACGGCCACCTCCAGGTTCGCGCTGGGCATGACGATGAACGGATCACTGCCTCCGAGCTCCAGCACCACCTTCTTGATTCGTTTCGCGGCGGCCACCCCCACTTGCACGCCGGCGCCTTCGCTCCCTGTGAGCGTCGCCGCCATTACCCTCGAATCATCAAGGATTCGCTCGACTTTTTGCGATCCAATCAAGAGCGTTTGAAAGGCTCCGTCTGGAAATCCGGCGCGCCGGAATAGGTCCTCAATCATCAGCGCACATTGCGGAACGATCGATGCGTGCTTCAGCAAGCCTACATTTCCCGCCATCAACGCCGGCGCCGCAAAACGCAGCACCTGCCAGAACGGAAAATTCCACGGCATGATCGCCAGCACTGCGCCGAGCGGCTGGTAACGGATGTAGCTGCGGCTCGCCGTGGTCTCGACGATTTCGTCGGCCAGAAAACGTTCCGCGTTTTCCGCGTAATAGCGGCACACCCACGCGCACTTCGCCGCTTCGTCCACCGCTGAACGCAGCGTCTTGCCCATTTCCGTGGTCATCATGCGCGCGAATTGCTCTTTGTCGCGGTCGATGATGTCGGCAGCTTTCAGCATCATGCGCGCGCGCTCCGCGAACGGCACGTGCCGGTATCTCGAGAATGTGTCCGCAGCCTTCTGCAGCTTTACCTCAATCTCCGCGTCGGACAGCGGTTCGAAGGACTTCATCAGCTGCCCTGTCGCGGGATTGACCGTGGCAATCGCCATCCCTGTTCTCCCTCTCTCTTAAAATGCGCAGCGCTTCCTTAAATTCTAGCGGGCAACTCACGCGGTCATGGTTCTCGGCCAAATTTTACGTGAGCGAAGTCTCGACAGCTCGGCGCAGAGTTTTCTGAAAAGCGAGGCGCCGCTCCGAATGTCCAACCACTATACCCTGCCTGTCTTTATTCTGGGGAGCAACGCATAGTAACCCCAACCTGCTCGCGCTCGAAAGAAGAATAATTCTTGACACCCTTCGCCGTGGAGTGGTACAGCGGTCCAACCTTTATGATTTTCGCGGAGCCGCAGTCCTAAGGAGCCCAAATTCCAATGATGACGTCCCTCTTGCCGGGAAGAACGCAACGCGCGGAAATACCTGTGTCGCAGGTCCCTAAGTCTCCTGGCCCCACGAGACGCGAGTTTTTGCAGCGCACTGCCGGTGCAGGTTTGGCCTTGGCTGGTTCTTCCTTTGCCGTCTGGGCCGACCATCACGGTCACCCGACCCCGAACAGCCTTACTTACCTCGACCGCCGCATGTACATCCACAACATGGAGATCCTGGCGCACTTCGAGCCTGGCCATGTTCGCAACGGCAAGATGCAGCTCATGTCCGCCGGCGACCGGCGCTACCTCTTTCAGCAGGGCGATGTGATTGACATCAGCGACGTACGCAAACCGCGCATGTACAACAAGGGTGGTTTTCAAGGTGGCCAAGTCCAAGTCGCTTATAACAAAGACCTTAAAAAGTGGATCCTGATGACCGGGGCGCAGACGCCGATCACCGACTCCAGGCCCGAAGCGCCCATGGGCAAGTACGATGATCCTCATCTAGATGATAAGCGCAAGAACTACAGGGGACTGCGCGGCGTCCGATTCTATGACGTGACCGATCCCGCCAAGATCGTAAAGCTCTCCGAGTTCAGCACCGGTGCCACCGGCCAAGGCACGCACCGCAACTACTATGATGGTGGCAAATACGCTTATCTCGATACCGCGCCGGACGAAACCTTCATTCACCAACCCTCGTATTTCCGGCAACTTGTGAATGGCAATATGATCGCCGATGCCTCGGATCCCAGCAACATCAAGCAGGTTTCCATGTGGTGGGTTCCCGGGTCGCGCAAGGGCGAAGAGGCTGACTACAACAGGTGGATTTGGTCGAAACTCGTTCCGCCGAAGGTTGTTGCCGACCAAACGCCCTTCGCTGGCCTGCACGGCCCGGTGTACGTCCCGAAAAAGCTCGAGGATGGCGGGAACCGCGGCTACGGCTCTTTCGGCTGCAACGGCTTCATCATCCTGGACCTTTCCGATCCCACGCACCAGCGGGAAATCGGCCGCTTTGAGCCGCCACCACAGTATTCTGGAATGGGTATCGCCTTTCACACCATCTACTGCGGGATTCTGGAGCGCGGCTTCGTGCTCGCCAATGGCGAGACCACCAACTCCGACTGCAACCAAATCTACCTGCCGAACTGGGTCATCGATATTCGCGATGAGGAGCACCCCACAGCGGTTGCCCAACTTCCCCGCCCCGTTCCTCCGGCCGCCGCGCCGTACAAGGATTTCTGCTTCAAGCGCGGCCGCTTCGGAGCACACAATCCACCGCATCTGAAAGCCCCCGGCAAGCCCCGCCAGGACTTCATTGCATACTCCTACTTTATTGCCGGCCTGCGTTGCTATGACATCGGCGACCTATACCGTCCGGAGGAAGTTGCCTATTTCATTCCTCCGCAGGGTGGCGACCTCAAGAAATTTGGCAGCTACGATCGCACCGTCGACAACATTTTCATCGAGTGGGACCGCAACATACTCTGGACCGCCACCGACACCGGTTTGTACGCCTTGAGCTGCCCCAATCTAGGCCAGCCGCTGCTCGATCCCATGCCTGTTACGGAATGGTCGCTGGAAAAACTGAACGAAGGCGCCGCGTAGCGTTTTGGAACTGCGGCGAAGTGAGCGGCCAATGGCCACATTCGAAAAACGGAGCGCAATCTTATGCAAATAAAACTGTGGGGATGCTTCGTGCTGATTCTAGCGGGCGGATTGTTAGCCGGTTCTGTGCGCTCGCAAGAAGTAGCCTCGCAAAAAATTCGCGTGCTCACGCTCCTAGGTCGTCCGCTCCAAATTACCGTGGCGGACACGCAAGGCCTTTTCGCGAAGTATGGCGTCGCCGTCGAAACGGATAATTCGTCCAGCTCCGACGAGCTCAGGGCCAAGCTGGCAGCGGGCAAGGGCGATGTGGCCTATGCCGCGGTGGACAACGCCGTGGCCATGGTGGAGCTTGCGAGGGCGAATGTGGTCATTGTGGCCGGGGGTGAAGGCTCACAAAACGAGCTCATAGCGCAGGCGGACATCAAGACGGTCAAAGACTTGCGCGGCAAGACGCTGATTGTCGACGCGCCCAACACCGCCTACGCGCTGCAAATGAAAAAGATCCTGCTCCTCAACGGTTTGACGCCGGCCGATTACGAGATAAAACCCTATGGCGTCACCCCCATGCGACTCACCGCCATGCGCGAGCACAAAGAGTTCGCCGGCTCCATGCTGGGTCCGCCGGCATCGATTGTCGCCAAGCGCAGCGGGCTGGTCAGTCTCGGCTCCGTGCAAGATTTGATTGGTCCCTATCAAGCCGCAGGGAATTGGGCACAGCGCAAATGGGCCAAAGAACACCGTGATCCGCTCGTAGGCTATCTCGCGGCGTTCATCGAAGCACAGCGCTGGCTGATGGAACCGGGGAACCGGGATCAGGTCATCGCGCTGCTGGTGAAGGAGTCGCATCTCCCGGCCGACGTCGCCGCGGAAACCTACATCCTCAGCATGACGCGTCCGGGTGGATACGAGAAAGATGCCCGCCTGGACCTCGATGGATTCACGAACGTGCTCAAGCTGCGCGCGGAAATCGAAGGTCAGTGGGACGGTCATCCTCCCGCGCCGGAAAAATACTACGATGCATCCTACTTTGACGCCGCTCTGGCAAAAACGAAATAGGGCCGAGGAAAATCGATGATTGCCATGAACTGGTTGGCTCGCTCGCTGCGTGCGTCTCTAACGCTTATGGGGGCGCTGGCGATAGCCCGCTGCGCCTTGGCTCAGGAACACCGCGAGCGTACCCTCGACGAAATCAAAACCGAAGCGCTGAAGCGCGCGGAAAATGGCATGTATCCGCTGATCGGCCTCGACCCCGCTGATGTGCGCGAGGCCTTCGCGTCCATCAAGACCAGCGACGACGACGAATGGGCCGCCGGTTTCAGCGCCATCGCCGATCGCTACATGGCGCAGGCCCAAACGCTCGAATCGACCGATGCGGCAAAGGCCAGCGCGGCCTACGTGAAAGCGTGGCGCCTTTATTCTTTTGGCCGCTGGCCGGTCCCTGCATCCCCAGGAAAGCAGCGCGCCTACGCCAAAGCACTCGAAGCCTTCCTCGCGCACGCCAAGTTAATGGATCCGCCCCTCGAAGTCGTGCGCATTCCCTTCGAAGGTTCAGAGATCGTCGGCTATTTGCGCCTGCCGAAAAACTCCAAGGGACCAGTTCCCGTGGTCATCGCCATCAGCGGTCTCGACAGCCGCAAGGAAGATCTCTCGGAAAATTTCGGCGCCATTCTGCCGTACGGCATCGGCTTCATCGGCATCGACTCTCCGGGCACGGGGCAGGCACCCATCAAGGCCAGCGAAACCGCAGAGCGCATGTTTTCCCGCATGATCGACTATCTGCAGACGCGTCCGGAGGTCGACAAAACCAGGATCGGAGCCGATGGGCAAAGTTTCGGCGCCTACTGGGCCACAAAGCTGGCCATTCTCGAACGCGCCCGTCTAAAAGCAGTGGTGGCGCAGTCTCCTCCTGCGCATGCCACGTTTCAAAAGGATTTCCTGCTGGAGAAAACACTTGGCAATCGCGAGTACCTCTTCGGTCTGGTTCCCGCGCTAATGTCGATCTACGAAGGCGCCAGGACCGTCGACGACCTCGCCACCATTTTTCCCAAGATGTCTCTGGTCTCGCAAGGTTTGCTCGGCAAGCCGACGGCCCCGATGCTGATCATCGCCGGCGTGCTCGACACGCAAGTCCCCATCTCCGACGCTTATCTGATCTTGAACAGCGGTGACGTCCCCAAAGAAGCGTGGATTAATCCGCAAGGTGGCCACCTCGGACGTCAAGTTAAGGTATGGCCCGACCCCGTGATTTTCCGCCAAGTCATCATTCCGTGGCTGGTGCGGAAATTGGAGCCGGACACGCCGAAGTAGCGCTTGCCGCAAAAAACAACCCACTTGGGGTCACTGCCGTCATTATCCCTCACGCTAAAGTAGTTGGAGGGCTTTCCACGTTTCCACAGAGGACATCAAACGCCCAGAATCATCTATCGTTTAGAGTTCGTTTCGATAGACGCGGCTAGGCAACATCATGAATCCTTTCGCTGACTTGCTCCTGCGCCCGCTTCATCACTTCGGCAACCCGCACCGCTTGCCCATTCTTCTCGACAGACCGCAGTGCGGCATAAACGATGGCCACGGCGATATTGCCGTTGAGAGCGCTGAGCTCGCTCGGCTTACCAGTGCGGCAACTTTCCGCGAACATTTCCAGCTCCGCGCGAAACATATCGCTCTCAGGAACCTCCAACTCCTCCCGCTTGGCGTAGCCATCCTTGCCGCGCTGAATATACAGCACGGATTTTTCGTGCAGTTGATCGGGCGTATCCCAGGTGTCAAAGTCAATCTCGTAGTGCATCAGGCCCTTCGAGCCGAACACGCGCACCGCAAACACCCCCGGCGAGGTCCAGCACGACCCGACGTAGCCCACCTTCCCATCGGCAAACTTCAGCAGCGTCATTGATTGATCGTCGACTTCCGCGCCCGCAGGAGAAAGCTTCGAGGCCATGGCGCTCGCTTCCGCGATTTCTCCGCCCAGGTAATGCAGCACGTCAAATTGATGAATGGCCAGTTGCGACAGCGGCCCGCCCGGAGCTTTATCCTTGTACCAGCGCCAGACACTTGGCGTCAGCTCTAGCCCGCGCGGATTGGAAAAATTCGCTTCGAGAAACGCCACGCGCCCCAGCTCGCCGCTGTCGATGGCCTCGCGAATCTTGCGTATGCCCGCCATCAGCCGCGCGCTATGTCCGACGGTGACGGTGATCCCGTGCTTCTGCTCCAGCGCCGCAATTTCCAGTCCTTCTTCCAGCGAGCTGGCAATCGGTTTTTCGGTGTACACGTGCTTTTTTGCCTTGGCCACCTGCGTCGCGACCGGAAGGTGCTGCTCGTTCGGCACAGTCAGGATCACGCCGTCGATCATCGGATACGAAAGTATCGTGTGGAGGTCGGAAACCACCGGTACACCAACTTCCCTTTGAAACGCCGCCCTCTTTTCTTCCGAGCGGCTGTAGCCCGCGATAATTTTAATCTTGTCGGATTTGGAAGCGGCGCGCGTCAGCACTTTGGCCCAGCGGCCGAGGCCGACGATTCCGACATTGACGGGAGAAGGGCTCATACCGGAATCACAATGATACCGTGGCCGCGCGTGGTTTCACTCACTGAATCCTGGTGTTGAAGCTGAACAGCATCTGCCAGCGCCCATCCCTCCGCACCCACATCCGCGTGTTGTAATACGCTTTGGCATTCGGCCGCTCTTCTTTCGCGATCATCATCACTGTCTCGCCGAAATCAAACATCTGCGCGGAAATCAGCGCCGGCGGCACAGACCTCGTTCCATTCTGCCTTTGCTTGTTGATTTGCGCGATGCGGTCGATCTTGGTGAAAGCCCGGTCATGAGGCGTATCCGTCGCCGTAAACTCGTCGGCGATCAACGGCGCGTAGGCTTCGGCGTCGTTATCAGCCATCGCGGCCATGACTCCCTGCCACGATCGCACGGCGTTTTTCTCCGCTTCCGTTTCCGGTTGAAACGGAATGGCCTTGCAGGGATTCTCGCACTCCCCGGATTCCGCGCCTGAAGCCGGCGGCTCCGACTTCACCGCCAGCGTCACCTCTTGATAGAGAAAAGCGCGCCATCCCGATGGCCGCTTCACCCAAATACGCAAGACTTGCACGCGTCCGCGATTTGCCCGCACGATCGCGGAGCGTCCATAAACGCTTGCTTGCGCTTCGATATCCGCATTGGCCACGCCGGGCAAATTCTCGAGCACCTGCGCGCGCGTCTGCAGCTTCCCTTCCGAAGTAATCCAAGTGAAATCCGTATCGAGCAACCGGTCCGTACCGCCTCGGTCCCCGCTTCCCATTGCGCGAACCAGCGCCTGGTCTGACTGCAGCACGACTTGCTCGTCATCCGCCGCAGGAATTCCGCCTGCAGCGACGGCAACAATCGCCGCAGCGACCAGATAAATTCTGATCGCGCGCAATCTTCTCTGCAAAGTACGTTTCACGTCGAAAGTTTTCAGAGTGGGACAGCCATTTTTGGCTGTCCGCATAGTCGAACAGCACCGCTAACTGCTCTTCCCGGCAGCCGCCTGGATCGTTGTCTGGTAACTGATGGACATTACCCATTTCCCATCCCGCTTAATCCACACGCGCGTCACGCGAATCGGCTTGCCAGTGAAAGGCTGGTGCAAGCACTTCATCACCACCGCATCGCCAAAACCAAACATCTCCGCGGAAACTAACGGCGCTGGCGCCGAACCCACACCCGTTTGCTTTTGCTTATCCAGGGTCGCCATGCGGTCGGCCTTGCTCAGCGGATGATCGTTGTTCGAACTCAGCATCGCGAACTCGTCTGCGATGTGCGGCGCCCACGCCGCCGAATCGTGCGCCGTAACTCCCGTCTCCAGCGCTTGCCACGAAGCCACAATCGCCTGCTCCGCTTCATTCTTTGGTTTATAAGGAATGCTCTTGCAGGGATTCTCGCACTCTTTTACACCGCTCCCGCCCGGCGCCGCTGGCTGCTCCCGCAGCGTGACCTCGTGATACACCAGCGCCCGCCATCCCGCCGGCCGCTTCACCCACACCCGCAAGGCATACGCCTTCCCGTGACTCGCCATCACCGCCACTACTTGACCGTAAGCCCGCTGTTCCATGTGGGCTTCGCTATCTTCACTGACCGCCAGTTGCGGCAACTCAGTCAGAGCCTCGCTCTTCGTATATGTCTTGCCCTGCGCGTCCGTCCACGTAAAGTCCGCGTCCAGCAGTTTGCCGACCCCCTCCTTGTCCCCTTTAGCCGCCGCGCGAACGAATTCGCGGTCCGCCTGCAGCGCCGCCTGCTCCTCACCCGCCGCAAAGCCATCGAGATGCAGCGCAATCAGCGCGCCGCCAAGCACGACAACCATCGGCATAGCATATTTTGCGAAGCATCTCATCGTCCGGCTATCCTCCGCGGAAATCCGTCCAACCCTCATCGCCTTCACACATGAAAAAAGGGCCGGTTCTTGCTTTTCCGGCCCCTTTTCCTGGAAAAACTGCTCACGTGCTAGAACGTCAATTTCAAACCCAACTGAATCGCCCGCGCGCTTCCTGATCCCAGCACTGGATTGACGGCCGCAACGTCAGGCGTCGCGCATCCACATCCAAAAGGCCCCACCGACGGATCCGAAGTGATGCCCGCTCCGTAGCCGCTGGTGCCGCCCCACGGATTCGCAAAGTTCGGATGATTGGTCACGTTGAACGCCTCGGCGCGGAACTGCGCGGTCAAGCGCTCCTTGAATTTAAAATTCTTCGAGATCGAAAGATCCAGGTTGTGAAATCCGGTATCCCGGAAAACGTTGCGCCCCAGACTTGCCCCGCGCCGACAGCGGCAGCCAGCGTTCCCAGGTCCGCCGATTTTGCAATGCAGGAAGCCCACAGCGCTTGCGACTGCTGCGCCGAAAGTTGGACTGATCCAGCCGGCGTAATGTAGCTGCACGAACCGGACGCTGGGTTCGTTACATCGCCGGTGCAAAGCGGAATTGAACTCTGTCCTCGGGACTTGAAGTCCGCCGGACTGCCGAAGAAGTCCCAGCGGTCCGCAAACTCCCCGGTGACGCTGAAGTCGTTGCTGGAATCAAACGTTTGCCACGGCTGCCCGCTCTGCAGCGTCAGAATGGAATTGACCTGCCAACCTTCTAGCAGTTGACCCCGGGTCTTCTTTCCCGGGATCGTATACGTCACCGAAAGCGTGAAGCGGTGCTTGATGTCGAAGTCGCTGTTCCCGTACTCGGCCCGCGGGTTCGCGCTGTCCTTCGGCAGGTATTGGTTCCAGTTGTACGACATGTCGTCGAGCGCGTGGGAATACGTGTAGCCCAGGACGAACTCCAGTCCATGATAATTGCGCGCCGTTACCGTAGCCTGCAAACCGTTGTAGTTCGACAGATACAGGTTCGAGTAGTAGTTGATGAACTCTAGATACGGAAATTGCGCGGCAAACGGCCGGTCTGCA
>WNFA01003203.1_pt1 | contig 17275 bp, 8 predicted proteins | sample 5400481 | NCBI WGS metagenome assembly WNFA01 (sample SAMN13153340, study PRJNA577476) | soil metagenome | isolation source: 120 cm saprolite under Douglas fir tree site 2 hole 1 replicate 2 | place: USA:California | collected 2015-04-18
GCGGGCCGACATCGCGTCCTGGTTGAACACCCGCACGTTGATCACATCACCGGGAGCGATCCGGTAATCGGCGGTGCTCGTCTGGACGGCCTGCCTATAGCGGTCGACCCAGATGTATTTCCCGGATGGACCGCACGCGACCGCGGCGCACGAGACAATCGCCCACGCGATGAGCGCCGACGACCAGCGCCCACCGGCCTGGCGGCAATCCATCGATCCTCTCCACCCATGTCCCAAATGTTGCAAATCCTTAAATTAGCGTACCCGACGTTGTAAATCGTGAACAGAAGCGACAGCTCTTCCTAGAATTGCCCGAATTGTTGCATAGCTGATGGATCCAGAACCGATGAAAGTGATCTATACGCGAGCTTGATCGATTTATTGAATTATCCAGTTCGCGGGGTGGTAAGGACCCCAGGGCGACCAATGATGAAACTCCATAATGGTTTAGTGAAGAGCCCCTCCAGGACGTCGCGAAATCTTCAGTATTCGTAAAGGGCCATTTAACGTACGCTGACGAAAGGCTGTTAACAGCTAAACTCAAGTTCATTCCGTCGATCAAGGGGCCCTAGCAGAATGCACACGCAGTGGAGATACGTTCTTGTCTCGCCTTGCCGAGACGAGGCTACCCATATGCGGCGCACGCTCGAAAGTGTCGCGACCCAGACTGTCCCACCACAGCTCTGGGTGGTGGTCGACGATGGCTCTAAGGATGAGACGTCGAAGATTTTGGAGGAATACCAGCGGAAGTTGCCCTACTTGCGAGTCGTGCAGCGCACGGATCGAGGACGGCGCGCCGTCGGCGCTGGAGTGATCGAGTCGTTCTACGCTGGCTTGGAATCGCTCAACCTCGATGACTTCGACTATCTGTGCAAGCTCGACATGGATCTGGAGCTTCCGCCCCAATACTTCGAGCTGTTGATCCGGCGGATGGAGCGCGAGCCTCGTCTGGGTACCTGCTCGGGCAAGCCCTGGTTCATTCACCCACGCACCGGCGAGAAAACTCCGGAAGTGTGCGGCGACGACATGTCGGTGGGCATGACCAAGTTCTACCGCGTCGCCTGTTTCCGCGAGATCGGTGGCTTCGTGAACCAGGTGATGTGGGATGGAATCGACTGCCACCGAGCTCGGATGTTGGGCTGGCTTGCGGAAAGCGTAGACGACGAGGAGCTGCGCTTCCTGCACCTGCGCCCGATGGGCTCGAGCGAAGGTAAAGGTATTTGGTCGGGGCGACTGCGCGCAGGTTTCGGTCAGTACTTCATGGGAACCTCGCCGCTCTACTACCTCGCCGTCGCGATCTACCGATTGACGAAGCATCCGGTTCTCTACGGCAGCTTCGGAATGCTTTGGGGCTACTTCTCGAGCCAGCTCAAAAGACTGCCCCGCTACGATGACCCAGAGTTCCGCCGGTTCCTCCGCCGTTACCAGCACCTTTGCCTGGTGCTTGGCAAGCCGGCAACGGCGCGCAAGATCGCGCGCGAGCGAGCCTCAGCCTGGCAGGCGAAACACCGGTCCAATCTCGCTCCGTCGGCGATTTCCAAGCCTCGCGCTGAGCTGCTGGGGGTTCCGTTCGATGCCGTGACGATGCACGAGGTCACCGACCAATGCCTCTTCTGGTGCACGCCTCCGCGCCGACCCCACACGGTGATCACCGTCAACGCCGCGACTTTGTGCATGATCAGGCACGATCCCACGCTTCGGGAGGCCTGCCTCGCCGGCGACCTGATTGTCCCCGATGGGATGTCGGTGGTCTGGACGTCGTGGATGACCGATCTGCATTTTCCAGAGCGGGTCGCCGGAGTGGACCTGATGGCCCGACTGCTCGAGGTGGGTTCCGATCGTCGGTTAAGCGTCTATTTCCTTGGAGCGAAGCCCGAAGTGGTTTCGAAGCTTGCGCAACTTTGCGCCGAGCGCTACCCGGGGCTGATCGTCGCCGGCTACCGCGACGGCTACTTCTCCCCGGACGAAGAGGTCGCGATCGTGGAGGAGATCCGGGAGCGCGCTCCGGACGTGCTGTTCGTCGGCATGCCCAGCCCGTTCAAGGAGACCTGGAACGAACACCACCGTAAGCATCTCAACGTGCCGGTGATGATCGGGGTCGGTGGAAGTTTCGATGTGCTCACCGGTCGTGTTCGGCGCGCGCCAAAGTGGGTCCAATCGGTTGGGATGGAATGGTCGTGGCGGTTGATGATGGAGCCGCGAAAGATGTGGAAGCGTTATCTCGCCACAAACAGTGAGTTCATCTGGATCGCCGCTCGAGAGATTTTCTCACGGCGGAAGTGGCGGATGGGTGATGGGAGCGTGCACTGACGCACGCAGGAGTTGTACCGGTGAGTATGAAGAAAAACGTGGCAGTGTTCATGGGCACTCGGCCCGAGGCGATCAAGCTCGCCCCAGTGGTCGGTGCTCTTCGGCAGTCATCTGACTTCCATTGCACCGTGGTCGCGACGGGACAGCATAAGGAGCTGTTCCAGCAGGTAGCGGACCAATTCGGCTTCGCGGTGGATGCAAACCTCGACGTGATGCGCCCCAACCAAAGTCTGGCCGGCCTCACTGCGCGTCTGATGGATGCAATCGACGGCTGGCTCGAAGAAGGCCGGCCCGACATCGCATTGGTCCAGGGAGACACCACCACGGTGCTGGTTGCAGCCCTCGCCTGCTTCTACCGCCGGATCCCGATCGGGCACGTGGAAGCTGGGTTGCGCACAGGCAACATCCGGTCGCCATTTCCCGAGGAAGCGAACCGCAAGCTCGCGACATCGCTGGTGTCGCTGCACTTCGCTCCGACCCTCACCGCTCGTAATGCCCTGCTGGAGGAGGGCGTCCTCGAAGACAACATCGTCGTCACTGGAAACACGGTGATCGACGCCCTTTGTGCAGAGGTCGCGATCCACCGGAAGGACGCGCGTCTCTGTGCCGCGATCGACGATGAGCTTGCGCAGGTACTCGGGGCGGACTGGACGAGATTTCCCTTTGTGCTGATCACCGGGCATCGACGAGAGAACTTCGGCGAGGGCCTCGAGCAAATCTGCGAGGCAATTGCGACGCTGGCCCGCCGTTTCCCCGAACACCGCTTCGTCTATCCCGTCCACCCAAACCCGAACGTATGGGTTCACGTGAAGCGACTGCTGGGGAAGCTGTCCAACGTGCGGCTGATCGCGCCGCAAGGTTATCGGAGCTTCGTTCGACTGTTGTCGCGCTGTTACCTGGTGCTCACCGACTCCGGGGGGGTCCAGGAGGAAGCTCCATCGCTCGGCAAACCGGTGCTGGTGATGCGCGATACCACCGAGCGGCCGGAGGGTGTCGAGGCAGGAACCGCGATCCTCACCGGACCGAAGGCATCCGCGATCGTGGAGCGCGCCTCGCGGCTTCTTACCGACGCGATTGCCTACCGAGCGATGGCTACCGCCAAGAACCCATATGGCGACGGCCTGGCGACGGAGCGGATCATCGCCCGGATCCGCCGCCACTTCGGGATCTTGCGCACGCACACCGTTTCCGGCATTCGCAGGCGGCCCGAATTGCCTCTCGGTGCTCCTCTGTGAGCGCAGAGGCGGACGCGATGATCGCGGACGCACGGATGACAGAACCTAGGGTGTTCCTTGTTCCAGCAGCAAAACCGCACTCGCGTTCCAATCAATGATGCTCGCAGCAAACCTGGGCAAACCCGGCGCGCCGCTGACCATTCTCTGCGTCGGCGCGCACTGTGATGATGTTGAGATCGGCTGCGGCGGGACGGTGCTGCGGCTGCTCCAAGAGCGACCGAAATCGACCGTGCGCTGGGTGATCTTCGCATCCAATCCGGAGCGTGAAGCTGAGGCCAAGGCGAGCGCATCCGAAATCCTTGCCGGAGCCGGCCAAACGCAGATTGAAATCCACGCCTTTCGAGAGAGCTTTTTTCCTTTCGTCGGCAGCTCGATCAAGGAGCAGTTCGAGGAGCTCAAATCCAAATACGAGGGAGATCTCGGAAATCCCAACCTCTTCGTCCCGCTCGCGCGCAGCATTGCGCAACGCAAAATCGAACTGCTGATGCGCCATTTCCGGTCACAGGCGACCCGGCGATGGTTTCGGCCCGAGACCTTCGAGGCATTGATGCGAATTCGCGGCATTGAATGCAATGCTGCCGAGGGTTTCGCCGAGGGGTTTTACGTTCGCAAGCTGGTCATTTGACCCCTCGTCGAAGTCATCCCCTGCAAATTGCAGAGGCTGGCCAAGCTCTCGGGCTTCAACTAGCATCGCCGGCCCACTGCCAACGATTGGGGCTTATCCACATGCGCGTTCTCGTCACCGGCCACAAAGGCTTTATCGGTTCTGTCATGGTTCCATTTCTGGGTGCAGCCGGCCACGACATCGTCGGCATGGATACCGACTACTACCGTGATTGCGCGTTCATCGGCAGCCTCACACAGGTCCCGTCAATCCAGCGCGACATCCGCGATGCCAAGCCCAGCGACTTGGCTGGATTCGATGCGGTCGTCCATCTGGCGGCCTTGTCCAACGATCCGCTTGGCGACCTCGACCCGGATCTCACTTACGACATCAATCATCGCGCCACGGTGCATCTGGCAAAGCTTGCGCGGCAGGCGGCGGTGCCGCGCTTTCTCTTCTCGTCTTCCTGCAGCAACTATGGCGCATCGGGAGATGGTCTTCTCGACGAGAACGCCCCTTTCAATCCGGTGACGCCCTACGGCGTTTCGAAAGTGCGCGCCGAACAAGATCTGCTTGCGCTCGCAACTGACGAATTCAGCCCGGTCCTGCTCCGCAGTGCCACTGCCTACGGGGTATCCCCGCGGTTGCGCTGCGACATCGTTCTTAACAATCTGACTGCCTGGGCGGTGGCGACCGGTAAGGTGCGGATCAAGAGCGACGGTACGCCCTGGAGGCCGATCGTTCATGTGGAGGATATCTGCCGGGCTTTCGCTGCTGCGCTCACCGCCCCGCGCGTGGCGATCCACAAGCAGGCGTTCAATGTCGGTAGGCCGGAGGAGAACTACCGGATTCGCGAATTGGCGGAGATCGTCCACGAGACCGTCCCAGGCTGCACTATTGAGTTCGCCAGTGGAGCGGGGCCGGATGCCCGCAACTACCGCGTCGATTGCTCCAAAATCGCGCGGGCGCTGCCGGATTTTAAGCCTCGTTGGACGGCGCGCGAGGGCGCGCGCGAGCTCTACCTGGCATTTCGCGAGGTGGGTATCAGCGTGCAAGATTTTGAGGGTTTTCGATTCCGGCGAATCGGGCAAATCGAGAAATTGCTAGCCGAGGGGAAAGTCGACCCACAGCTGCGTTGGCGCGCGTGAGGCGCTTCGACGCCGGGACGCCGTTCATCCAGCCCTGACCGAGCCACAAGCCCACTCTCGGCGCTGAACTGATCTAGGCATGGACTTCCGTTGGTCTGCGCCCCAAACGCTAGTTCCCCAAGCGTAGAAAAGGCTATGATGACGAAGGGGTCAACCAGACGCCAGCCACCGTATGAGGGTCTCTGCGAGATATTCGTTCCTGTTTCTCACAACGGGCATCTCTTTCTCAGCGTACAAGGGTGGATTGCTCCAGGGGGCGGGCTCGTCCAACGTGGCGGACACCTCGAAGATTGACAGCGCCACCGTGACCGTCGCGGTTCCGGGGGCGGCGGTATCGATTTCGCCCTCGAGCCTGGTCATCGAGCCGAGTGCCGGCTTCACGTTCACCGCAGCAGTGAGCGGGACCACTGCGGGCCAATCGACCGCAGTCACCTGGTCGGTGCAAGAGGGCGCGAGCGGAGGAACCGTGGATTCCTTGGGAAGGTATACGGCGCCTGCGACCGCGGGAAATTACCACGTGGTGGCCACCAGCGTGGCCGATCCATCCAGACGCGCAACCGCGACGGCGAGCGTTTCCGCATTCACCACGCTGTCCGCGGACCGCCGCACCGTCTGGAACCCGGGGGTCACCGGCGGCATCCCCAACCGAACCACGATCTGCGCGAAGATCAATGCTTCCACCTACGGCAATGGGGCGCAGGACGCAACGGCAGATATTCAGTCTGCAATCAAGGCATGTCCTCTCGGACAAGTGGTTCAGCTGTCCGCAGGCACTTTCACCATCAACAATGACATCCTGTACCTCAACCGAGGGATCACTTTGCGTGGAGCGGGCCCGACTTCTACCTTATTGCGGCGAACCAACGGCGCTACGCCCGGCTCTTACATTCCTGGCGTCGCGAACCCGATCATTATCGTCGGGCCAGCCAGATGGTCTTCTGGCGGCACTGCTTTCAACTTAGCCTCGGATGCAGTCAAGGGTGCGAGGTCGGTGCAGCTTGCGTCCGCACCGGGCGGCGGTCTCTCCCCAGAGCAAATCGTACTGATCGACGAATTGTCCGGTGCCGGTTGGCGGACAGATCCTGCCGGACGGGGCCAGATCTGGGCCTCGTCTGACTGGCGCGTGGTGTACCAGCACCATAACCCTAGCCGAGGAACCGACGATCCCTGGCCAGATGCAGCGGGATGGTTCAGCCGTCCAGATCGCGTCACTGCCGAAGTGAAGGAGGTCCAAAGCTACGATGCTGCGACGAGGACCGTGACCTTCACTTCGCCCTTCCACATCGACTACCGTACCTCGCACACGGCTCAGCTTTACGTGTACACGGACATTCATGTGAAGAACGCCGGCCTCGAGGATCTTAAGCTTCAGGGTGGAGACAACGGTCAACTGCGGTTCGCGTGGGCAGCGCAAAGTTGGGCGACGCGGGTCGAGAACACCGGATTTTTAGGCGAAGGATTCGCAGTCGATAGTTCGTTCCGCGTGGAGATTAGAGATTCGTACGTCCATACTCCGGTGTGGATGGAGCCTGGCGGGGCCAGTTACAACATCTCGCTCTCCAACGGTTCCTCTGAGATCCTGATCGAGAACAACATCTCGGTCGACGCGAACAAGGTGATGGTAGCGCGCTGCTCCGGCGCCGGATCTGTCGTCGGTTACAATTACATGGATAATGGGCACATTGGCTCGAGCCCAGGGTGGGTCGAGACTGGCCTTAACGCGAGCCACATGGTCGGCCCGCATCACGTGCTCTTCGAGGGCAACTACGGATTCAATTGGGATAGCGACAAAACCCACGGCAACTCCATCTACCACACGGTGTTCCGCAATCACTTGAGCGGAAGACGCCGAGACTTCACGGATGCTGGCCCGAGGCGGTGCGCGGGGGCCGGCTATTACTCCTATTGGATGAGCTTTTTAGGCAACGTCCTCGGTCTGCAAGGACAGATGAAGGGCTGGTCCTACGAATCAAACGACCGGAGGCGGCCGACCATCTGGTTGTTGGGCTGGGACGACTTTGCGCCTTACCCGACGGACGCGATGGTAAGAACCACTGCAATTCGACACGGCAACTTCGACTATCTCACCAATTCGGTCAATTGGGATCCGAAGATTTCCGAGCGCTTGCTGCCAAACTCGCTCTATCTGAGGCAGCGGCCGGCCTTTTTCAATGCCGGCAGGGGTTACGTCTGGCCATGGGTCGATCCGACCGGTGCGACCAAGCTCTACACGTTGCCTGCCAAAGCACGCTTCGATGCAGGGACGCCCTTCAGCCAACCCTGAAGGCAGATTGAGGTGAAGTCAGTCGGACAGTAGGCTGCGTCCTCGTGCGGACAGAAAATACCCACTACAAATTGGGTGGCCACCTCCCCGGCCTGGACGGAGTGCGCGGCCTTGCCATCCTGATGGTAATGGTCCTTCACCTCGTCGGCCGTTCAACGCCCTATACCTCGGCCCAACGGCTGGTGGTCAAGGCGGCCGGCTTTGGCGTTCTGGGGGTGGACCTTTTCTTCGTTTTGTCCGGTTTCCTGATCACCGGCCTTCTGCTCGACGCCAAAGGGCGCCCACACTATTTCCGAAACTTCTACGCGCGGCGGACGCTGCGAATCTTTCCGCTCTATTACTTCGTGCTGGTGCTGCTCTTTATCGCCTTGCCGCGCTTCGCCAATCTGCTACCGGGCCTACAACAGGCGGAAAGGCATCAAGCTTGGCTGTGGAGCTACACCAGTAATTTTTACATCGCCGCGAAGTCCTCGTGGCAGGCGCTTGCTTACGTAAGCCACTTCTGGTCGCTCGCGATCGAAGAGCACTTCTACTTGCTGTGGCCTCTGATCGTCTTCAGCGTCCGCCGCGAGACGCTGGAGCGCATTTGCGTCGGAGTGGTGGCTGGGGGACTTGCGCTGCGGGTCGTACTCTCGCTCGTGGGAGTCAGCGATCTTTCCATCTCGGTGCTGACTCCATGCCGGATCGACACGCTCTGTGTCGGTGGGCTCTTGGCGGCGGTTGCGCGCCGCGAAGGCGGTGCCCCACTGCTGATGCGACGTCCTCTTCAGGTGGCGCTGGCGCTTGGCAGTGTGATCTTGGCGCTATCGGCCTGGTGCGCGATGGCAAAGATCGGGCTGCCGGTTCTGCACCAGGTCCGGGATACGTTTTACGGGTTGTTCTTCGGCGCGTTGTCGCTGGTCAGTCTCGGCCCTCGGTCCAACCCTATCGCCAGGGTTTTTCAGAGCCGTCTGCTGATGTTTTTTGGCAAATACAGCTATGGCCTTTACGTGTATCACGGCGTTTTGCCGTGGTACTTCCTGGAGAACGGTACGGAAGCTCGGCTCGACGCATTGCTGGGCAACCACTGGTTGACGATCGCGTCGAAAGCGACGATTGGCGTAGGCGTGTCGGTGTTCGTGGCGGTGCTGAGCTATCAGCTTCTCGAGAAGCGGTTTTTGGCGCTGAAGCGGTTTTTCGAGGTCCGCGAAGTCCCGGCCGAGATCACTGTTCGCGAGCCGGCGGCCGCGATCGCTCCTGCTGCGCTGGATCGCGCACCGGGTATCGCGGGCCGCGCGGACGGATGAGGGCTCAGGCTCTCGGACTATAAGCGGTTGCCGACCGGCGCCGGATCTGGGGTGCTCTACAAAAGCGTGCTGATGTTCAACTGCGCCGCCGCTATAAGCGCACTGGCGCTGAGATCGACGGCACTCCGCTCGTGTCAACCAGGAAGAGCATGTAATTGCCCGGCGTGGCGATATTCGAATTGGCTGGCGCAGTCGCAGTCAGCGAGCCGGCGCCGGTGGTGAAGGCCAGTGGAACGAAGCGCTGAGCCATGTTGATTGCGTGAGTAACGCTCCCCAGGCGCAGCAGCGAGACGCTCGCGATGCGCGCTGCATCCGGTGTTTGCACCGTGAATGGCTGCCCATATTGCAGAGACGAAGGCGCGGACGTAATGACCGGCCTGGGGCCTCTAAACAAATAGGGCGGTGCGAAGAACTCGGCGCTGAATTGATCAGTAGGCGCTAGAATGGAATCGTCGAAACGCCCGCCGCCCAAAATCAAAACTCGGGCATCGGGCATCAGCAACGCCGAAGAGTGGTAGAGGCGGGGCGCGTGCATTCGACCGAGCGTCGTCCAGCTCTCGGTCGCCGGCGACCACATCTCAACTTCCAGGATGGCATTCGCGGTGTCGGTCGCGGCGGTCGTCGGGCCGCCTCCGCTCGCCAGGACGTTGCCGTCGGGAAGGACGGTGAGCGTGTGATAGGTACGCGCAAAGTTCATCGACGTCACGGCACGCCAGGCGGGCGATGGCTGCCCCATGTCGATGACATAGGCGGTGGCAGCGGACGGAGTGCTCGGCTGGTCCGGATCTGTCGAGGTACCGGTCTTTAGAATTTTGTCGGGCCGGTACATCACCGAGCTGCCGCCATCGACAGCGGCGCCGCCGCCCGAAGTCCACGTGTGCCGGGTTAAGTCGAACGCCTGGCTAACGATGGGGGCCTCGGAGGTGCCGGCGACCAGGAGGCGACCACTCGTGAGCACGTAAACGTGCGGGTAATATGGAAAGACAAACGGCGCATCCGTTAAATGCGTCCAGGAATTGGTGCTCGGCGCGTAGATTTCAGCGACCGGCACATCGCATTCTCCGCAATTCGATTCCCCGCTCAGGACGAATAGGGTGCCGTCGGGCAGTGCAGTCGCCGTGGGATACCATCGCGGGTACGCCATGTCTGGGAGAACCGTCCAGGATTGGGTGACAGGGTCAAACGCGTTCGCGGCGGTGAGCCCGAGGTGAGCGCCCCCGTTGTGACCTCCAGCGAGAAAAATCCGCCCGTCCGACATCTGTTCGTGCGCAGTGCAAAATGCATTGATGGGAATCGGCACACCCGTGACAGCGTAGGTGAGCGAATCCCAGACTCTTCCATCAAAGCCGAAACCTTGCCCATCCCACATGAGGATCTTCCCGGCTGGCAGCTGCGCGACATGGACAGGGACGATCGGAAGCGAAGTGATACCGGACCACAGACCAGTCACCGCGGGATTGCCTGGGTTCGCGTTCGAGAAGGTCACCGAGACCGGGGTGGCATATGCGGTGTTTCGACCGGAATCGACGGCGGTCGCGCTAACCGAGTGCGTTCCGTTGCTGAATTTCGTGGTGTCGAGTGAAAACGAATACGGAGGAGTAACATCCGGCGGTGTCGCAGGGACCCCGTCCACGAGCACCTGGGTGGCCTCTATTCCCGAAGAGGGGGAGGATGCGGTCAACGTAACCGTCACCGTCCCGGTCAGGGTGGCACCAGCTGCCGGCGAAGTGACGGCCACGGTGGGCGGAAGCACAGCAGGAGGAGCCGCTGTCTTGAACGCCACCATTTGCATGATCCACCATCCGGCGGTGCCGTTGAGCGGTGCCGTTGCACTGTAAGAGCCAGTGGTGCTCACCACCCGATCCTCGACGATGTCACCATCCGGACTTGTGAGCAGCCGCATCGTGAAACCCGGCCCTGGACCGGTCGTTACAGCCTGGACGATGTTTGCCGCGAACAACAGATCCGCGTTGTTCGTCGTAAGGACAGAGCCGCTGTTGCTCGGGTTGGTCGTGCTCGCGCGCGCGACGGTGACATCTACTGGATTGGTCGCAGCGATGCTTCTGTATTCGAGGATGCGAACGTCCGTGTACTGCGCACGAGTATTGAATCTGACCGTCACGGTGTTCTCGCCTGGATTCGCGTTTGCGATATTGCTGGCGTAGTAGACCGACTGTGAAAGGCCAGCGTCAGTCACGACCGTGGCAACAGCCAGGACATACGTATTGTGTTTGCTGTCCACGACCGAGGTCACCTGGGCAACGGAATCGTTCCAGCCCACCACCACAACGCTCAGGTCTCCCCTCCACTGCCCACTGGTGTAAGTGAGGCTAACCGACGAGACAGGAGACTGAGGAGTCGCATAGCTTGACTGAATCAGCGTGGGAACGATTGGCGCGCCTGACGTGGTCGCCATCGCGATGTTCGAATAGCCGCTGAAATTGTTCGCGGCGTCCGCGGCCCGCACCCGATAGCCGTACGTGGTGCCCGGGCTCACGTTGGTGTCGCTGTACGTTGTAGTGGTGCTGGTTGCGATCTGCGCGAAGGTTGAGCACCCCGCGCCCTGGCAGCGCTCGATTAAATAGGACGCGACGCTGCCAGTGGAGGCTGTCCAGCTCGAGTTGATCTGGCTGCTTGAGATGGCGGTCGCTGTCAGGTTGGACGGGCTGCTTGGTGGTGGCAGGGTTGAGGCGCTCGCGACGTTTGAGTAGCCGCTGAAATTTGCTCCATCGGTCGCCCGCACGCGATATGAGTAGCTGGTCGATGCCACCAGTGCGGTGTTCGCGATAGTGGTCCCGGTGGTGCTCCCAATCTGGGAGAAATTGGTGCAGCCCGCACCTGAGCAGCGCTCGATTAAATAGGAGGCAACGTTGCCACTGGAGGCTGTCCAGCTCAAGTTGATCTGGCTGCTCGAGATGGCGGTCGCTGTCAGATTGGAAGGGCTGGTCGGAGGTGACAGCGTTGCGGCGCTTGCGGTGTTGGAGTAGCCGCTCAGGTTTCCCGCCCCGTCGCTCGCCCGTACGCGGTAAACATACGTGGCCGATGCTACCAGCCCCGTGCTCGAGTAGGTGGTGCCGGTCGCGGAGCCGATCTGCAAAAAGTTCGTGCAGCCCGCACCTGCGCAGCTCTCGATCAAATACGACGTGACGCTGCCGGTGGAGGCTGTCCAGCTCAAGTTGATCTGGCTGCCTGAGACCGCGTTGGCTGTCAGGTTGGAGGGATTGGTCGGCGGTGGCAGGGTTGAGGCGCTCGCGACGTTTGAGTAGCCGCTGAAATTTGCTCCATCGGTTGCCCGCACGCGATAGGAGTAGCTGGCCGATGCCACCAATGCGGTGTTGGCGAAAGTGGTTCCGGTGGTGCTCCCAATCTGGGAGAAATTGATGCAGCCGGGACCGACGCATCGCTCGACTAGGTAAGATGCCACGCTCCCGCTCGAGGCGGTCCAGCTGAGGTTGATTTGGTTGCTGGAAATCGCCGTCGCGCCCAGGCCGGTCGGTGCACTCGGCGGCTGGCTACTACCGACCCGGAACGCCACCATTTGCATCAGCCAACTGGCCGCACCGGTGAGCGGTGCGGTAGAGCTGTATGACCCGATTGCCGTGACGGCCTTATCTTCGGCGATATCTCCGTCGGGCTGCGTAATCACCCGGTTCGTCCATCCGCTGCCAGGACCTGCGGTACTGGAGGCGACGGTGTTTGCGGCGAAGAGCAAGTCTGATGCGCTGGTCGTGGTCACAGCCGGTGTGCTGCTGGTGGCGTTGGTGCCGGTGCCCGCGGCGCTCACATCAACCGGGTTGACTGGATCTATTCCTGCGTACTCGAGCGTTCGGACATCGGGCCAGATGGCGGCGACGGTGAAGGTAACGGTAACGGTGTTTGCTCCAGCGGCCGCCGCGGCGATGTTCTTCGCGTAGTAGATCGACTGGGTGAGCTCGCCGGGACGCATCGTGGGACCCACCGCCAGCTGATAGCTGTTCCCCTTCGAATCGATCACCGAGGCAACCTGCGCCGCGGTGTCGTTCCAACCGACGACGACGACGTTCAGGTTTCCCGCCGATTGCGCCGCAGGAAAGGATACGGGTACGGTGCTCACCGGATTCTGCGGAGTCGCGTAATTCATCTGCACGAAGGTTGGGCCGGAAAGGCTTTGCGCGACGCGGCCGATCGGGGCCTGCCCGGGGCTGCCGCAGCCTGCCGCCGTTACCAACGCAAGGAATACAAGACCGGTGCCGCACCCCCGAAACATCCGCCCCAGAACATCACACACTCTTCCCCATGCACGGTTGCACATCGACGATGCCCCTCGGTCCGGCGCCCTTCCTCAGGGACGACACGCACGCACCGTATTACGGGCTAACGGACGAGATCCAGCGTTGGATGGCGTGCCCAAGGCGGGACGACTCCGACGATGTTCTCTATCGGAACGCCCAGCCGCCGGGCTTGCTCGAGTTGCCGGTTTCTCCAGACTGTGTACAGCACCGGCAGGACCTCGAGCGTGAGAAAGGCGCTGGTCGCGAGCCCGCCGATCATTGGGGCTGCGACGCGCTTCATGATTTCAGCGCCCGATCCTTCTGCCCAGAGCAAAGGCAAAAGGGCCGCCGCCATCGTAGTGATTGTCATGATTTTGGGGCGCAAGCGGCGGACGGTGCCTTCGGCGTGGGCGGCGACGATATCTTCTCGGCTGCGCAAGCGCCCTTGCGCGAGGCGACGATAGAACGCTTCATCAACGTAGACGACCATCACCACACCCGTCTGCATCGCCAGGCCTGCCACCGAGAGCAGGCCCACCCAGACCGGCGCCGAGTACGGGTAACCCAGCCAAAACAGGGTCCAGAAGCTACCGACGAGCGCGAAGGGCACCGAGGTGAGGATGATCAGGGCCTCGGTCAGATTGCGGAACTGAAGGTACAACAGCGCAAGCATGGAGAGCGCGACGATCGGAACTATCCAGCGCAATCGCTTTGCCCCAGCGACGATCAGTGGATATTGACCGACCCACTCAATTCTCTCGCCCGTTCGGAGGCGCAGCGCACCGCTGTCGAGCTCCTTCTGTATCTCGCGCTTGGCCCGTTCCACGTATCCAAGAAGGTCGGTTCCCTCGGTGACGTCGATATGTATGTACGCTGCGAGCTCAGGCCCCTCGGTGCGGACGACCGCCGGCCGACTCCGATAGCTGGGACGTCCAACCAAAGAAAGCGGCACCGCTTGTCCGCCGCCAGCCTCGGTGCTGCGCACGCTCACCTCGCGAAGCTGGTCCGCGGGGCCCCTTAGGTTGAAGTCCTGCGCCAGCCGCACGCGCAGGCGGCGGCCCTGGGTCTCGAGCTGTCCGATCTCACCGTCTCTGATCAGCACGCCCGCGGTGGCGCTCACCACTACCGGATCCACATGGTGGGTAGCCAATGCCCCAGGGTCGGGGACGAACTCGAGCCATGTCTCGTCGCCCGATGGCTCGAACGCCGCGCTTCGAGTCCCAGGCCAGCCTATCGCGACCGACCGAAGTGCCGTGCCTAAAGCCGCGAGCCTGGCCGAATCAGCAGCCGAGATGCGAATGCCGATCGGGGTTCGGATTCCGGTCGCCATCATGTCCATCCGTGCCCGCGCAGGCGCAGTCCATGCACTGGCCCATCCGGGCAGCCGCGCGGCGAGATCCAGTTTTTCGATCAGCTCCGAGGTTTTCATCGGAGTCTCTTCCGGCCAGACCAGGCGAAGTGCGCGCCGGAGAAACGGCGGCGCCCACTTGGAGTACCAGCGCTGCCGCGGGAGCGTGCTCCATTCCGCGCGAGGCCGGAGGCGGATCGTCGTTTCTGCCATCGAAAACGGGGCCGGATCCGTCGCAGTATCCGCGCGGCCGACCTTTCCGAACACCGACGCCACCTCGGTCGACTTGGCCAAGGCGCGGTCCTGTAGGCGCACTTGCGCACCAACCTCGTCCATCGGCGCCCCTGGCAGCGTTGTCGGCATGAACAACAGATCGCCCTCCTCGATGCGCGGAAGAAACTCGCCGCCGAGGCGGAGCGCGATCGGGACGCAAGACACAAGCAGTAGGGTCGCAATCAGCAGCGTGAGTATTGGCCGTGAAAGAGCGAAGTGGACGAAAGGTCGATAGATCCGCACCAGTGACCGGGTGACAGGATTGTCGAACTCCGGGATCACGCGACCTCGCAACAGGCGGTCGCGCAACGCGGGGGCGAGGCTGAGCGACACCAGCGCCGCCGAACCGATGACCAGCGTCTTGGTGATTGCCAGCGGGCGCAGCAATCGGCCGGTTTCACCCGCGAAGGCGAGCACCGGAAGAAAACTCAGGGCCGCGATCAGCAACGAGATCAGAATCGCGGGGGCAAACGATACAGAGGCAGCGATGAGCCTCGCACGAACCTGTTCCGCTGAGGGACTCGCGGCGGACGCCTCGAGCCCGCGGTGACACGCTTCCAGGGCGACGAGGTCGGCATCCACGGCCATCCCGAGCGCAATCGCGATTCCGCCCAGGCTCATGATCGTGGCGGGGACGCCCAGGATCCACATCCCCGCGAAGGTCAGCAGCAGCACTGCGGGAAGGGTCGCGAGCGGCACCAGAGCGCTTCGAGCGTGAAGAAGGAAGATCAAGATCACCAAGGCCACGACCGCAACCTCCTCGCCCAGCACGCGAAGCAACGTTTTCTGGATCCGCCCAATCAGGCTCGACCGATCATAGGTGGTGAGAAGTTTCACTCCCGGGCGCAGCTGCAAACGGAGGCGATCCAGCTTTCGTTGCAGGGAAGGCAGGAGGGTGGACAAATCGGCGTCCGGCCTTGCAATCACGATTCCTCCCACCGCTGCCAGTCCGTCGAGATCCGCCAGTCCGCTTGGCATGTCACGGGTGATGCGGAGGATCGCCGCGTCTCCGAGCCGATGGTGCTCGCCGTTTGAGCCCGGGCCGGGGATCGGCAGTGCCTGGAGGTCAGCGAGGCTGGTGCGTGCATTCGTCGCTAGAGCGCGCTCCAGAGGAGAGATCAAATCGCTGAACGCGAGCCCTTGCTTCCGAAGCAGATCCGAGTTCACGTCCACCAGGACCTGCTCCACCTCTCCGCCCACCGAGGCGACCTCGGCTACCCCTTCGGTAGCTGCCAAAGCCGGCCGGAGAACATCGTCCTGGAACCGCCGAAGCGTGCGCAGGGACTCACCACGGGTGGGGTCAGAGAGCGCGTATTCGAAGACCCACCCGGTGCTCGCTGCGGCCGGGCCAACTTGCACTCGCGCGGCGGATGGGAGTTTCGTTCGGACAGCGGCGACTCGTTGGAGAATCAGCTCGCGGCTTTTCTCAAGATCGGAAGCGGAGCCGAACACCACGTTGACGTAGGCCATTCCAGACATCGAAGCTCCACGAACTGCCGTCGAGCCCGGAACGCCGATGAGCGCGGTCGTGAGCACCGAAGTCACTGCGGTTGCGACCTCGGTTGCCGGGTGCCCCATCCATTCGGAGACCAGCGCGATCTGAGGATCAGATAGATCAGGAAGCGCGTCCCGCGACAACGCCCGGCGGGCCAGCTCACCAGCCGTGACGGCGAGAAGCGCCACGGCGATGACGAGCCGGTGGTGGCGTGCGCTCCAGGCCACCGCGACAGCGATCAAGGCGCTACCGCTCCTGTCGACGCCATACTGGCGGCGAGCTTCCTTTCGGCATCAAGAAAGAAGACGCTCCTGGCGGCGACGCGCTCTCTTTCGTAGAGTCCGGACACAACCGTGGTCAATCCGAATACAGTTTTTCCAATGTGCACTGGCCGTTTGGCGAACGCGCGGCCATCGCCCGAGACAGTAAGAACGTAGGTTTCTTCGTTGACTTGCAGGATTGACGACGAGGGAACCACCAGCGCAGAACGTGGCCTGTTAGCAAGTTCGACCCAGCCCGCGGTGCCAATCGGAAGCTTCGGGTCGACGCCTTCGACGTGAAATTCGATCAGCGACGTTGATGCGTCCCAGGGTGTGGCTAAGCCCGTCGCAAGGCGGACGTCGACCCTGGGGCCCGGTCCCGTTGGATAAAACAACGCCGGCTCCGCGGGCGTGAGGGTCTTGATCTCGTCGTCGTACAGCAAGGCCCGCACCATCCGCGGGCGCTCTAGCCAAGCAGGAGCATGCAAGGTGTGCGTGAAGACTCGTCGTCTTACGACCACCACCAGGTCGGGCTGCCCGCGAGCCAAGGCATCGATCGAGGCGAAAGGTGCTGAGCCGCCAACGCCCAACCTCCTTAATGCCATGCCACAGATCGGACATTCACCTGGCGCCGAGGCTGTGGAGTCGCGGTGCATCGGGCAAGCGTATTGGGCAGCCGGGTCTGAACCTGCGTCCTCGCCCGTCAATAAAAAAGCGGACACCGCCGCGCCGGCAGCGAACAACAAAAGGAGCATCCTTCCTGCGATCACCAGGGGCGAAGA
>WNFA01002251.1_pt1 | contig 17270 bp, 14 predicted proteins | sample 5400481 | NCBI WGS metagenome assembly WNFA01 (sample SAMN13153340, study PRJNA577476) | soil metagenome | isolation source: 120 cm saprolite under Douglas fir tree site 2 hole 1 replicate 2 | place: USA:California | collected 2015-04-18
AGCACTGAATTCGCCAACCCGTAGATCATGTAGATGGGTACCTGCGCCAGGCCAAATATAAGGATCATTGTTGAACGACGCCTGCGATCAGCGACTCTTCCGCCAAACGGCGAGGTGATGATGCTGGGGATGGCAAAGGCAACGTAAGCCAAACCGATAACTGCTACAGATGCTCCCAGGTGATCGTGTAACCAGAGAGCTGTGAGCGTAATATCGAAGCCGAGGAACAGGTAGTCGCCAAAGCCCAGGATGTAGGCACCCAGTAAGGGAAGCCTGAAGAGCGTGCGCAGGGATAGAGGTTTTACTTCTTCCTGTGCTTCCTGGCTCGCCTGGACTTTGACACGGATCATGATGGCGACAATCACGATGGCAACCAGCCTGAAAAGCACCGCGCCGATGAAAGCGCTGGCATAGCCAGTCGAGGCAAGCAGGCCGCCAAAGGCAGGACCCAGCAGGAAACCGGTATTGAAGAAGGCGCTGAAAATACCAAAGGCCTCGCCCCGGTTCTTAGCGGGGATGGCATCGTTGATGAGCGCACGGGCCGAGGGGAGGAAAACTGCCGCCGCTGCCCCCTCCGCGAAGCGCAGGAACACAAACATGAGTGGGTCGCTGATCAGCAGGTAGACTGCCGAGAGCGCTGCCTGGAAAAAGAGGCTGAGCATCATCATCGGCTTGCGCCCCCAGCGATCAGCCAGCCAGCCACTCGGATACTGGAACAGGAAGTTTGAGATGAGGTAGGACGATGCCATAGCGCCGATAATAGCTAAAGAAGCGCCTCGCGACTCCGCGTACAGCACGCGCACGGGTACTACCATGCCAATCCCTGTAAAAGCGGCGCAGACAGCAAGTGATACGGCCAGCAGCGTCCGATTGCGCAGCATAAAGTCTCCAACTAGCGAAAAATAAGCGGCTGCATAACTTTTTTGGAGTAGTTATAACTCGATGGCCCTGATTGCGGTAGGCTGAAGCGTAAAAAGGGACCTTGCAGCGGCAGAACAATATAAGTAATTATATTTCCCCCGCCCTACTGTTGCAAGGTCCCGTCATTAAAACGCAGGCGAGCCGGTTTTTTAGGAAGCAATTATATTGTGATATACTGACGTAGTTTTACACCAGCACTTCTGTTCAGAAAGGAACATGCCAATACATGAATGATCAACCCAATCTGCCCCCTAACTACTTTTATCACCGGTTGTCCAATGGCATCGAGATGGTCGGCCAGTACATGCCCAGTTTGAGTTCGATTACCTTTGGGTTTCAGCTCGATGCGGCGGTAATCCACGAACCTGAGGAGAAAAAAGGCCTGGCGCACCTGTTCGAGTATATGCTCTTCCAGGGTACAAAGCAAAAGGATGCGCGAGCATTGAACGAAGCCTTTGAATCCCTGGGTGCGCGCAAGGGAGCGAGTACCGGCCTGGAAAGCTCACAGGTGTGGGCACAGATCGTCAACACCAGGTTCGATACGACCTTCCAGCTTATCAATGAACTCCTGCTGACTTCTACCTTTCCCAATAATGAGCTTGAGCAGATGCGCAGCATTGTGCTGCAGGAGATACGCCGCCGCGATGATGAACCAATGAGCCGTATCTCTGAACTCGTACGGTCTAACTTCTACAGGGGTTCGGCCCTTGGTCGCCCCATCCTGGGTACTTCTGAGAGTGTAAACACGCTACAAAGGCAGGATTTACTCGATTTCTGGAAGGTGCGTTACCAGCCTGATGACATGCTTTTTGCGATAGCAGGGAAGTTCGATTGGGATCACGTGGTCGCGCAGATGCAAACGCTGTTTGACAACTGGAGCGGGCACGCAGCACCCAGGGCCGAAGAACGGCCAGAGCCTGCTGCGAGTATTGCGCTGGAGCATCAAGAGGGAAAGCAGGAGCACCTGGCGCTCATGAGTCCTTTCCCTAACTATACTGATCCCGATTATTATGCTGCCCAGGTGGTCGGCGAGGCGCTGGGTGGGAATATGGCCTCGCGCCTCTTCGTCGAGGTACGAGAAAAGCGGGGTCTTGTCTATAGTGTTTCTGCCGGGCTTGCGAGTAACAGACATATTGGAGCGATGCGCGTTTATGCCGGCACAACGCCCGAACAAGGCCGCGAATGCCTCAAGGTGATTGTCGATGAACTGCGCAAGCTGGAGCAGGATGGCATCACCGCCGATGAGCTGGAGCGAGCCAAAGTCCAGTTGAAAAGCGAGAACGTTATGCGCAGCGAAGGCTCAGGTGCGCGTATGGGTGCAATCGCTCGCTCCTGGTGGTATGAGCGCAGGGTGCGCACCATCCAGGAAGTCAAGGAGGCTATTGACGCGGTAACACAGGAACAGGTGCTGGGTGTATTACGCCGCTTCTCTCTGCTGGACCCGCTGACCGTTGTCGCGATTGGCCCGCTTGAACAGGATGAGCTGGTGGGAGATACGCTATCTTAGAGGTACGGTCCACCATGCAAGCCATTGCCTGGCGCGGTGGTCGCGCACACCAATGATTGCCCCATGGCGATAAACGCGCACAGCAAAAGTTGCCAGCACATCCGGGTCGTCAGGGTAATACTCCAGGCTCAAGCGATCGGCGCTCAGGCGCGGCCCGCGCCGTCTCCCTGTATACCAGGGAGACATCAGATTTACATGTGTCACGGGATGGCCGCCCAGTATCTCAGTAAAGACCAGGTTCGGCGAGCCCCAACCTGAGTGGGTGTGCCCGCTAACGTAGAGACCTGCATTTGCATGCCGCGCCAGTATTTCACGCACCTCTTGCGAGTTCTCAACATAAAAGAAGGGGTCCTGGGAGTCGTCGTCAAGGTTATGTTCAGGGTCCCTATCCAGCACGGTATCGCGTAAAGGACAATGAGCAAAGATAATAGCTTGTTGTGCAGAGTGATTTACCAGCGCGGTATCCAGGAATGTTAGCGCCTCCTCGGAGAAGATCACCTGCGTGTTCTCCTTGTGAGGGTCCGACGTGTAGGGATCCGGCTGATCGAGCATGATGCAGAGGACTTCACCTGCTGTCCAGGTATAACGCACAGGTCTATCCCAGGCTGCACTAAACTCCTTAGCAGTATGGGTTGTATCCATTCTACTTTCGGCGTGAAATTCGTGATTACCGATGCCGGGATAGAATGGAATGTTGCCGCCCAATTGTGCCGCCAGGTCTCTTTTAGCAAGCTTATAGTTCTCCGGCGCACCGGTGTCTACAATGTCACCTGGAGAGACACAAAAAGCGGGGGCGTTTCCATCCAACCAGAGCGCACGTAAATCCTGAAACAGGGGAGCCATACGCCTTGAATGCATCGTATGCCATTGCTCGCGCGCACGATAGTGAAGGTCGCCAATGGCCCAGAAGTATAGTAGCTCGTCGCCAACTTCGAGTGATAAAAAATCTTTCATCTTCGTTTTCTATGCTCCTCAATATATCTGGTTTCATTGTACAGTACCAGCGTTAAAAGAATGTGAACAGGTTGAACAAATATAAGCTCAATCTGCTATAATGTACTTCACCCATTGAGAGATGGAACAGTAAGGCGAGTTTCATGGGGGAGGCCCGATGAAACGCAGTAAGGAGCAGCTATTATGGTGGAGCAGCAGGATCGAGCCAGGCGTGAACAAATTCTAACAACCGTTGAAGCTGAGGGTGTGCGCTTCGTCAACCTGGAATTTACCGATGTCGTTGGTATGGCAAAGTGCGTGACCATCCCGGTGGAACAGTTTCCCGATTGCCTCGCGCAGGGGAAATGGTTTGACGGGTCGGCAATAGAAGGGTTTGCGCGTGTTGCTGAAAGCGATATGTACCTCTTTCCTGACCTGAGTACGTTTGCCATTGTGCCTGGAAAAGTGCGGCCACAGGCGGCAACCCGAACGGCTCACCAGGAGTTGACGGACCAGTTTTCCGATGGAGATGTTGTGGCCCGCATGATTTGTGACGTGCGCACGCCGGACGGTGAAGCCTTTGATGGCGACCCGCGTGCTACGCTCTTGCGTGCGCTGGATGTAGCTCGTTCCATGGGTTACGGCTTTCTGGCAGCACCCGAGCTGGAATTTTTCCTGCTGCGGCTCGAAGACAAGACTCCCGCGCCACTCCCGCATGATCGAGGCGGCTACTTTGATCTCTCAACCGACTTAGCCGCCACGGTACGCCGCCAGATGGTAGAGGCGCTGCAACAGATGGGTATCAGAATCGAAGCCAGTCATCACGAGGTCGCCGCAGGCCAGCATGAACTTGATTTTGAAACGAGCGATGCCCTGCGCATTGCCGATGGGCTGATGACGGCAAAGTATGTCCTCAAGGCAATTGCTGCACAGCACGACCTCTACGCTACCTTTCTGCCCAAACCCTTCTACGGCGAAAATGGCTCAGGAATGCATACGCACCAGCAATTGATCAGTCTCACTACGGGGCAAAATGCCTTTGTTGATGAACAGGGTGAGTATGGGCTTTCCGACACCGGGCGCTACTTTATTGCGGGGCAGTTAGCGCACGCGCATGCTATGTGCGCGATCCTGGCCCCCCTGGTGAATTCATATAAACGCCTTGTGCCGGGCTATGAAGCGCCCGTGTTTATCAACTGGGGGCGTGTGAACCGCGAGGCGCTGATCCGCGTCCCTCGACCTGGCAGAGACCGCCAGTTGACGGCGCGCATCGAATTGCGCTGCTGCGACCCCAGTTGCAACCCCTACCTGGCCCTGGCAGTCATGCTACGGGCTGGTCTGGATGGTGTGCAGCGTAAATTGCCGCTCCCGCCGGCTATGGACGAAAGCCTGTTCCTGCGCGACGAAGGCGAACGCCAGCGTCACCGGACCAGGTTGCTCCCTGCAACTCTAGGTGAAGCATTAGAGGGCTTGCGCGAGGATGGCCTGATACGCGAGACGCTCGGTGACTCGATATATGAAGGGTTCCTCGAGGCAAAGGGCATCGAGTGGGTAGAGTACCGGAAGCAGGTACATGCCTGGGAGCTGGAGCGCTATCTGCCGGTGTTTTGAGAGGGACGCGTAGAGGGCGCGATTATGATTTTTACCAACCAAGATCGGGAATGTTTTGTCACCTTGAGCCGAAGCTCTGAGCGCAGCGAAGAGGCAGCGAAAGGTCTCTCTCGATGGGCAAAGAGATGCTTCGCTCCGCTCAGGATGACAATACCGACTTTGGTCGTTAAACTTCATCATCGCGCCCCGACGGAGTGTGCGGGCGAACGAGCCAGTAGCGGCCATTCTCGCGCATCATAATGCGCTGGTCAATCATTTCCCGGCGCAAGCTTGCGTAGTCATCATGGAACGTTTTGAAAATGGCGTTGACCTCTTTTTCATCATAGAGGCGACCCCACTCAAAAGATCGTGCCAACTCCTCCATCACATAGCGCCGTTTTTTGTACTGCGCCGGAATGCTCACCAGGCGACCGTCCTTGATGAATGTCGCCACCACGCGAGCTCGCTCATCGCTTTTAGGCGGCAGTGGGTTGCTTGCAAAGAGCAATTTAGCGATATGCTGCGTGCTCTCGGCAAGGTGCTCTATACCCTCACCATCCAGCTCGTAATAGTGATAGTTGTTCTCACGCCTCATCCGCACCAACCCGGCCATTTCCAGCGGCGCGATGTGGTGTGAGACCGTCGGTGGCTTCACGTCCAACACTTGCGCCAGTTCCTGACCATACATCGGGCGCTCAGCCAGCAGACCCAGGATGCGTATGCGCGTCGGGTCCGCCAGGGCGCGCCCCATGATGACGAGTAGCTTCATCTCTTCCGAGGAGAGTTTTGAAGCGTTCTCCAGGTTTTCTTGCTGGTCTTCCACAGCTTTCACCTCCTTGTATAATAATACGATTATACAATTGTCTAATCGTATGATAACTTATTTTCAGGGAAAAGTCAAGGGCAACAAAAAAGCCCCTGTATCTTGAACACGGGATACAGGGGGCTTAATACGCTGGCGCCGGTTCCAGGCTTTAGAAGATATCGGAAAAAATTTGACTGACCTGGCAGCTAAAGCCTGGTAGATGGGGTGATTGCAGGATATCACTTTCGTAAAGTGTACTATGGATTTTGAGTACGGCTTCCTCGCGCCGGTAGATTTCAATGCACCGCTCTTGCCAGTTGACAATCCAGTATTCCAGGACACCACGACGCGAGTAGAGTTTGAGCTTGGCTCCACGGTCCCGGCGCAGGTTTGTCACACCTGGCGAGAGAACTTCAACTGCCAGTTCGGGTGCGAAATGTAACTTTCCATCTGGCTGAAGTGCCGTAGCCAACCGTTCTCTGCTAATCCAAATGATATCTGGTGCCACATCATCATCCTCGGCAAAGATCACGCCTGGCGCTGAATTTGCTACCCCAGCTTTTGTTTGACGGCTCCAAACTTGTAGTAGCTCCCATACCCGACTACAAACGAGCTGGTGGTGCCAATCTGGTTGTTTCGATACGTACAATTCTCCATCAATTATTTCATATCGCTTGCCATCATCCGGCAACGATTCAAGGTCTTGTGAAGTCCAGCGTAACATCGCCATATGTGCTCCCGCTATTTCTCTAGCCAATAGTCAACTCCTTATTTGTTTCTAAGAGAAGTATACTACAAATGGGCCTTTATTGCCTCCCTATACGCCCGCTCGTAGGCATCGATCATTTCATCGAGGGCGAAGTTTGCCTCGACATGGGCGCGGCAGCGAGCGCGGGGGATGTCGTACAGGTCATCGACCAGCGCGGCGGCGTGGGCGCGTTCACCCTCTTCAACCAGGAAACCTGTTTCGCCATGGCGTATGATCTCTTCCATCGCACCACGGCGATAGGCGATCACGGGAGTGCCCGTCGCCATCGCTTCAACCGCTGTCAGACCAAAGGGTTCATCCCACTCGATGGGGAAGAGCAGCCCGAGCGATTGGCCCATGATCTTCCACAAGGCCAGCCGCTGCAACTGCCCCAGGTAGGTTACGCGTTCGCCCGCTTCTTGCAATTTTGGCCAGATGCGTTCTGCAAAGTACTCGCGGTCATAGATGCCGCCCGCGATTAGCAGGCGATAGCCCGCCATGGCTGCAATCTCGATGGCCGCCTCGACGCCCTTCTCTGGTGCGATACGCCCTGCAAATAGCAGAGGAGCTTCTTTTGAAGGCTGTGGCGAAAAGGGAATGGCTTCCAGGTCAAGCCCATTGTAAATCACGGCATCGATCGGGGTGTATTCCAGGTAGGTACCGGCGCAGGCATGCGAGACTGTAATCAGCATGAGAGGGTGGCCCTGCTGGTGCAGCACACGCAGCGCGGTATTAATCTCTGGTGACACGGCTGGAAGATGCAGCGTGTGAAGTACGGGAATGTCGTGTATTAAGGAGCTGCAGGCGTAAGCAGGCCAGTCGAATGCATGCACATGGATGACATCGAACTCAGCGCTGCGGCGCTGTAATTGCAAGAAGAGATCGAGGAACAGGTTTGCCTGCGTAAAGAAACTTGTATCAGCGGGCTGCTCCTCACCAGAAAAGCTAGCCGGTCGTATGTCACCAGAAACATTTACGGCTTCGATATCGATGCCAGGCACGAACGATTCATTGCGCGCGAAGAGTGTTACACTGTGCCCACGATGCAATAGCCCTTGAGCAAGGTCCGCCAGGAGCGCCTGCGCTCCACCAAGGTAGGGCTGGGCAATGGCGCTAACGAGCGGTGCTACCAATGCTACTCTCATCACTCACCCCGGTAACTGGCTATATTGTTCTCCGTTTCGTACAACTTCACTTCGTATAGCAGACCCCTGGGAAGCATTTCTGCGAGACGATCCCAAAACTTGACGACCAGCACCTCCGTTGTGGGTATGCTGCCCTCCAACCAGGGAACATCGTAGTTCAGGTGCTTGTGATCGACCCAGTTCACTACCTGCTCATGCATGGCGTCCTTGAGCTGGGTCAGATTCAAGACCATGCCGGTTTGTGGGTCGGGCGTGCCTCGTACCGTGACTTCCAGCACATAGTTGTGACCGTGTCCATTGGGATTGGCGCATTTCTCATAGACAGCGTAATTCTCTGCTTCTGTAAGCTGCTTGCTCCATAAACGGTGGGAGGCGCTAAAACTTGCGCGCCTTGTCAGGTAGACCATTTCCATGTCCCTTTTATTTCATGTATTGCTGAATATTTCAAGATTTGTTCCGCTCAGCATTCGACCTGAGTCATCAACGAGGAAGAGCAAGATTTCGGCCATGTCGCCAGGTGTCATGCCTGCATGCAAGTGCGGCGCAGCCTGGCGCAGCATCTCAGTATCCACCGCGCCGGGGCTTACGGCACATACACGGATATTGTATGGCTTGCCTTCTACTGCGAGAATTTCGGTTAATCCAGCCACACCTGCTTTCGACACGTTGTACGCGCTCAGGCCGGGAAACTTCTCTACTCCTTTCACGCCTGAAAGCGAGGAAAAGTTGACAACTATGCCCGAGCGCTGTAGCGCCATGATACGAAAAGCTTCAAGACAACATAAGAACGTGCCACGCAGGTTTACTGCAAGCACGCGATCCCAGGTGGATACATCCATTTCAACAAAGGGAAGTGAAGCGACTATTCCCGCGCAATTCACAAGAATATCGATGCGTCCATAGGCCTGCATGGCCTGTTGAAAAAGAGCATGCACATCTTCTTCGCGAGAGACATCGCCCGCGATGGACAACACGGGGTATCCTTCGCGTGCAATCTCAGCGGCGACCTCGTCTAAAGGGGCAGGTGAGCGGCTGAAGAGTACGACACGCGCTCCTTCGCGCGCAAACCGAAGCGCTGTAGCGCGGCCTATGCCGCGCCCCGCTCCGGTAATAATGGCAATACGGCCTTGAATGCTCATATAATAATTATAGCATGCAGTTCAGGATACTTGTTGAAACAAATTGACATCTGTTATAATATTGCCAGCGACTAACATTTAGTAAGAGTATTTTTTCACTTGCTTCTGACTGGCCGCACGAGGGGGGCACGACAATCAACACCAAGCTGCTGCAAGGGTCGCTCAGAGAATTTGGCCTGGTGGATCTCCTGCAAATGATGGAATTAGGGGCAATGACAGGTGCCATCCATCTGAAACAGGCAACGGGACGTATCGGCATCGTCTACTTTAAGGATGGCAAGTTAGCCGGCTGTTCGGAACTGGATGCTGGGGCTTTAACGCTCGGAGATGTCTTGCAACAGCTGGGTATGGCGACCAGCCCCCAGGTAGAGTATGCCTTTTCGCGACAGTTGCAGGATCCCTTTGGCAAGCGCATCGGCGAGCGCCTGGTCGAAATGGGCGTCATTACCAATGACCAGTTGAAAGAGGCACTGCGCAAGAAGGCGTTATGGACAATGCGCGAACTGGCGTTGTGGAAAGAGGGAGCCTACGAGTTTGTCGCTACCCCGACTAGTGAGGCAAAATCAATTCTGCCGTATGGAGAGGAACCCCTTGGTCTCGAGGTCATGGGTGTAACCATGGAAATGGTTCGCTATGCCGACGAGTGGGAGCAACTGGGCTATTATTTGACCCGGGGGATGCAAACACAGGTGCAAATGGCTCCTGCTATTCCTTATGCCATGCGTTTCGATACGCGAACGCTCCAATTGCTTGGCGGCATCAATCGCTATCGCAGCGTGCGCCGTATCGCCAGCGCCATTCTCCGGCCAGAGTTAGAGGTAGTACGCGACCTGGCACTGCTGATACAGCAGGGGTTAGTGCTGCCAATCAACCAGGAAGAAATGCCGCGTGTGAACGGAGATGGGCGTAGTGTACGTCTCCCTGGTCCTGCTGAGAGGCTGCGCATGGAGAGCTTTGAGCTGATGAACCTTCTCAGCCGCATGGAGCAGGAATGGAACCGTCGCCGCACCCCGGAAGAGCAATTACCCGCCCTGGCTGAATTTGTCAACTGGACGATGGACGCTCTTTCCGAAACATGTCGCGCCAATGGCGCTGAATTAGACCCGAACACCCTCGACAACTTGCTCGTTCGTAATGACCTGCGTTACATGGGCACCTACAAGTTCATCATCGATAATAATACTATTGATGTCGAGAATTTTACTGCCCTGTGCCACGAAGTCTTACGAGGCGATATTCAGAAGGCTCATGGCTTCTTTGAAGAAGCTTCTATTGTGCTCCAGCATATCCTGTTGTGCATCTTCGACTCGATCAACGGGCGAATAGCTTCTCTCTATGAACGCCTGGAGAACCTGGAAGTCTGGGACGCGATGTTCACACAATTTGGATTGCCACGAGGGTAAATGCTGGTAACGGGAACCACTAATGGCTTCTCTGTCTCCGTTCACCTATTAGGTAATGGTATACTATCTCTACAGAATGTTGTTGCGTTTAGTAGCGCATGGACCGGGCTAAAGGAGGAAGCCACGGTTGACGAGGTGGAGGCTGTTCGGATTGTCAGCGGGGAGCCTCCAGGGTACGTCACTACCCTGAAAAGATGGCGCACAAACCCGGGCGGTAACGGCTGGAACAAAACGCTATCAGTGATGTAGCTGTACACACTACGCTACAATAGAAAGGATACCTGGCCACATGTGCGGTATCATCGGCTACGTCGGCCCGCAGGGGACCGATGTTACTTCTATATTGCTTGAAGGTCTCAGCAAACTTGAATATCGCGGATATGACTCCGCGGGCATCGCAGTACTGACTTCAAACGGCACACTCGAACTACGCCGCCGCGCAGGCAAGATCGCCAACCTGGTGGCTACCCTGGAGAATGGCTCGCGACCTGAGCCGGGTCCTCTCGGTATAGGCCACACGCGCTGGGCGACGCACGGTCGCCCCAACGATGCAAATGCACATCCCCATCCAGACTGCACCGGTGTATTGACCGTTGCGCACAACGGCATCATCGAGAACTATGCCGAACTGCGCGCGGAATTAGAACGGGAGGGACACATCTTTCGTTCCGAAACGGACACCGAAGTACTTTCGCACCTGGTCGAGCGCTACTACTTCGGTGATGCACAGCACGACCTTGAACAGGCTGTGTATCTTGCCTTGCAGTGCGTTACCGGCTCTTATGCTATTGCTGTTGTCAGTTCCGAGCAGCCGCACCTGCTCATCGGAGCACGTTATGGCGGCGGTCCGCTGATCGTTGGCGTTGGAGAGGGGGAACAGTTCCTGGCATCGGATATACCCGCCATTCTCAAACATACACGCCGCGTGCTCATTCTGGATGAAGGCGAAATCGCTTCGTTACGTCCCGGCGGCGTTTCGATCAGCAAAATCGATGGGACGCCGGTGCAGCGTGACCCTCTGACTATCGAATGGAATGTGGAATCGGCAGAGAAGGGCGGCTATCCCCATTTTGTGCTCAAGGAGATTCACGAGCAACCGGACGCTTTACGCCGTGCCTTAACGGGCCGCGTACGCGAAGGAAAGTTGCACCTGGCAGAGCTAGAACAGGTTCGACAGTCTGGCCTACTCGACAAAGTACAACGTATCATCATTGTCGCCTGTGGCACCTCGTACCATGCTGGCCTCATTGCCAGGTATGCGATCGAGCAGTGGGCGCGTATTCCGGTCGAGGCGATTACGGCTGCCGAGTTCCGCTACTGTAATCCGATTGTTGGACCTGAGACGCTATGTATCGCGGTGACACAGTCGGGGGAGACGGCAGACACGCTGGTCGGCATCCGCCAGGCACGTGAGCATGGAGCGCCGGTAATTGCTATTACCAATGTGGTCGCCAGCGCGATTACGCGCCTTTCCGATGCTGTGTTATACCTGCAAGCCGGCCCAGAGATCGGGGTCGTGGCAACCAAGACCTTTGTTACCTCTGTTACAGTATTATACCTGCTGGGGCTGTACCTTGCCCTGCAGGGCGGGCGCATGACGAGCGAGGAGGTAGGAGAGATCCTGGCGGCATTAGAGCACATTCCCAACCAGGTACAGCAGGTTTTGAGCAGCGCTGCGAGTCCCGACGACCAGATCGAGCCACTTGCCAAACGCATGTCACATTGCAGCAGCATGATGTTCATTGGGCGCGGCGTGGGCTTTCCTACGGCATTGGAGGGTGCGCTCAAGCTGAAGGAAATCTCCTATATCCATGCCGAAGGCCTCCCCGCCGGGGAATTAAAGCATGGTTCGATTGCTCTGCTCGATCCGGACACGCCCCTTATTGCGGTGGCGACAGCCTCGCACGTGTACGAAAAAGTCGTTAGCAATATGCAGGAAGTGCGCGCCCGCGATGCTCGCGTAATAGTCGTTGCAACAGAGGGGGACGAGTCAATACGCCAGCATGCTGACGATGTGCTGTACGTGCCCGCGACAATAGAGGCGCTCAGCCCCTTGCTGGCGATTATTCCGTTGCAGTTGTTCGCGTACCATGCTGCGGTCGCAAGAGGCTGCAATGTGGATCAGCCGAGGAATCTGGCGAAGTCGGTGACGGTGGAGTAGGGGGGTGCTGGTTGTTCTTGTGGTTGTAGAATTTTAATAAAACCGTTCCCATGTTAATAAATTCGTTCCCAATACCGGATCAAAAAGGGGTATATGGAGCACTTTGGAAGTTGTCCGTGAAGAACAAAGTTGCGGACTCGATAGCTCTCATAGTGACGGTTGTCCATGTACAATAAAGACATGAATCCAGGTCTTTTCGAGCCGGTCTTCATGAACGAGACATGAGTCATCCCGAATTTTGTGGATGAGGTAGCGAAAAGAGACCTCCTGAGATACACTTGAAGTAGGAAAAAGACACTCAAGTGAACGCAGGAGGTATTCTTTATGCAGACCCAGTATCTCATAAAGCCAGAAGTGCCGCAAGTGCCACCCTATGATGAGCAGCAGATGGCGCAAGGTCTGGCAGAGCAGTTGGCCGTGTTTTTGTTTCCGCTGTTAGTGAGGTTGGATCAGCTGCTGGACAAACGGCTGGTGCGCACCTTCCTTGAGACGATCCAGGTGATTCTCGCCTATCGCGATCGCGTCGGCGGCTTGCTCTTAAGCGAATTGGGTGGCTATCTGCTGAGCCCGGACAAGGCCCCGGCGGGAACCAAGCGCTTGAGCAACCTGTTACATTCGCCCAAGTGGACGGCGCAGGTGGTGGAGGATGAGCTGTGGCAACGAGCTGATCAGCAGGTGCACAGGTGGCAAGGGCAGGGAGAAGATGCGCTCGCAATTTGGGATAGCAGTGAGTGGGAAAAGCCCGAGAGTGTTGAGGCCGAGGGCTTGTGTGCGGTGCGCTCGAGCAAAGCCAAACGTTTGACCCACATCAAGCCAGGCTACTACAACCCACCCAGTCGTCCCATCTTTGTGCCCGGGATGCATTGGCTGGCGGTCCTCGTGGTGGGACGTACAGCTCAGCTTGGTCCTCCGCTGCTGGCGGCGATGCGCTGGTGGTCCTCACGTGGGACTCACGCCTCCTTCAAACGCGATGAAGAAGGCAAGCTGTTGATAGAACGGCTCCTGGTCTGGGGGCGCTCGGTCGTGCACATCTTTGATCAAGGCTTTGCCGGAGCCTTCTGGCTGGGCGTGGTACTGGCCTTTGCCTTACGCTTCGTGCTGCGCTGGCGCGCTGACTACCAACTCTACGATGCACAAGGCAATCGACGGAAAGCGTGGCGCATCGCCTTTGGCAAACGCGGCTGGTCGGAGCGCACCATCTGGGACAGTCGGCATGCGCGCTGGGTGAAAGCCAGTGTGCTCGCGCTCCCAGTGACGCATCCCGACCATCGCGACACGCCCTTGTGGCTGGTGGTCTGCCGCAGCAAAGGCCGCACCCCCTGGTATCTCTTGACTGCTGAGCCCGTCAGCAGCGATGAGGACGCTTGGCGTGTGGTGTTTGCGTATGTGCGAAGATGGCAGATCGAACTGACCTGGCGCTATGACAAAAGTGAACTGGCCTTTCAGAGTCCGCGACTGTGGCGCGTCGAGGAGCGCCTGAAGCTCTTGGCCTTGGCGACCCTGGCCTATGCCTTTCTCTTGCATCTGCTGGGGCCGCGCTATGGGCCGTTGCGGCTCTGGCTCTTGCGTCACTTCTGCCATCGGACGGGCTGGCATCTGCGTCGCGTCACGGTCCCGCTCTACCGCTTGCGCAGTGCGCTTAGCCGCTTATGGCAACGCTACCCGCCCTGCTTCGCGGCCTTGGGGAGGCATCATCCGTCGAAAGGTGTCGTCATGATCACCTAGCGCGCATCGTCCCTTCCTTCTGAAGCCGAGCCCATCCAGTGGGGCCGGATGGAGGCACCAGGCCATCTTACCGAACGGCTGGACACCTTCCTTCGGCAGTCCAGGGGAAGCGCTGTCTTGTTTCACTCACATGAGCACGATCACCACCTCAGTTGGCTCCCTTGCAGCTTCTCGCCTCGCTTCCTCACCACCTGATGGCTGCTGGGGTTCTCTGTTCTCTTCAACAGCAGAGGTTCTCTCTCGCACTGCGAGAGAGAACCTCTGCTCTTTTTCTCTTCTCAACTCATCCCTTACAAAATCCGGGATGACTCATGATCTTCATGCAGCGCTTCCTTACTTCATTCACGCTCAACATGTGAAGTGTGGCACCGGCGGCAAGGGATAACAGAGCACTTCCCGCGTTGTCCATTGTCGGTTGGTTCTTCCCGCTGCCATGGCTGGGGTACGCTGTCGGTAGCACTGCGCCAGCAGCTTACCACCTCGCGCTCGTGTAGCCACGAGCGCCACGCGTAGTGATGCATGGGGGCGCACAAAGTGTGAGTCAGCTCGCCACCATTCCAGGTGGGCAAAGAGTTGTGGCGCTTGCTGGACTGTGGCCCAGGTGCGACGTGCCAGCGCTGCCACCCCATCACGGACGGTCAGATTCACTCGCTCGATAAAAGCGGTGTTCAGCCGCCCCGAGAAACCCAGTCTTTGTAAGGTGGCCTTGAGAGCCGCGCTTGTTCCCAGGCGCAGCACATGCGTAACCCGCATCAGTTTGCGCCGCTGGTAGCTTTTTTTCACCTGCCCATAAATCAGTCCTGGCGCCACTTGCCACTGGCGTGCTTTCCGCCCTCGACGAGCCATATCGAGCCACTGTCCAAAATGGGCGGAGAAGCGCGTAGAAGTACAAATTGAGGCCATCACTAGTGAAAAGCGGGAGGCAGAAAGGCGACCAAGAGGCGTTGCAGGGAGTGGATGACCATGTGCGCCGCATGTTGTGTGCGGGGGCCGAGATGGAGTACAGGAAGAATCTTCGTGAGAGGATCGATGGCCAACCAGAGCCAGACCACCTGTGTGGAGCAGCGCAACCTGGTTCGCAGCTCATCCAACTGGAGATGTGGGAGCCAGAGGTTGCGGAAGGAGCGCTCGTGCAAGGTCTGTGCGTACTCGCCAGCGCGAGTCAGCCAGGTGGAGATGGTGTCTTGCCGGTAGCCGAAGACGCGCTCTGCAGCGGAAGGATCCAGCCCTTCGGCGAGCGCCGTCAGCACCATCGCGACTTGGAGCGATCGTTGTTCTTAATCATAATTACCGGTACTACTCTAGTCCCAGCGGGAATAAAGGCAGCGCTCTCCGTTGTTTTCCTTCTAAGAACGTGTCCACGTTTTTTCTCTTTGTAATTGGAGCTTCCCCATCGCGCTCTCTCGCAATCAGTTGAAGATACGAGGAATGGAGCGCGTTTGTATCAAACATAGTCGTCCACACATGACAGCCAGAAAATTTCTCCTGTGAAGTTGAGGGAATGGGTGGTGCAGTTGTATGCCTCAAGATAAAATCAGTATTCGCGGTGCTCGTGCACATACTCTCAAAAACATCGATGTGACAATTCCCCGTGACAAGCTCGTGGTCATTACCGGTCTGTCCGGTTCGGGCAAGAGTAGCCTGGCTTTTGATACCATTTTTGCCGAAGGACAGCGTCGCTATGTCGAGTCATTATCGACCTACGCACGGCAGTTCCTGGAGAGGATGGAAAAGCCCGATGTCGATTCTATCGATGGCCTCTCCCCGGCTCTGGCGATCGATCAGAAAGGGGCAACGCAGAACCCGGTCTATGATTACCTGCGCCTGTTCTATGCGCGTATCGGCCATCCGCACTGTCCAAAGTGTGGGCGCGAGATCAGCCAGCAGACTGTCCAGCAAATGGTCGACGCGGTTCTCACCTTGCCTAAAGGGTCGCGTATCATGCTGCTTGCGCCGCAGGTTATGGAACATCAAGGCACGTATGAACCTGTCTTTGAGGAGATGCGGCGCTCCGGCTATGTGCGCGTGCGTGTCGATGGCAACATTGCTGATCTGAGTGACGAGATCGAGCTGGATACGCAGAAAAAACATACGATAGAAGTGGTAGTCGACCGGCTGCTACTACCTGAGGAGATTGACCCATCATTCCGCCAGCGGGTGACGGACTCGCTGGAAACGACGCTGAAGCTCGGCAGTGGCATCGTCCTGGTGTCGATCATTGGGGGCGATGAGCTACTGTTCTCTGAACACCCGACCTGTGTTGCTTGTGGGATCAGCCTGCCGGAAATTGCGCCACACACCTTTAGCTTTAATAGCCCACATGGCGCCTGCCCTACCTGTGCAGGTCTTGGCGTACTGCAAACCGTCGATCCTGAACAAGTGGCCGATACATCGGCGATGGGCCCCGAAGCCATCTGCCCTGATTGTCACGGCACTCGACTCAAGCCGGAAGCACTGTCTGTCACGGTTGGTGGACGCACTATTGCGCAGGTGACACACCTCTCCATTGCACAAGCACAGCGGTTTATCCAGGAGTTAGTGTCTGCTACTCAGACTTCCATCGATCCGCATGAGCTGCTGGTCGAGGTGCGACTTTCAGAACGTGAATGTTTGATAGCGCGCCAGTTGTTCAAAGAGATCTCGGCACGCCTGCAATTCCTGCTGGATACCGGCCTGGATCACCTGACATTGGACCGGGCAACCGCCAGTCTTTCCGGTGGCGAGGCACAGCGCATGCACCTGGCAACCCAGATCGGCTCAGGGCTAACAGGTGTGCTCTACATTCTTGATGAACCGAGCGTTGGACTACACCAGCATGATAACGCACGCCTGATTCAGGCGCTGACACGTTTGCGTGATCTGGGGAACAGCGTGCTGGTGGTCGAGCACGACGAGGAAACGATGCGTGCGTCCGATCACATTGTTGAGATGGGTCCTGGTGCAGGCGAACATGGCGGACAGGTGGTCGCCCAGGGCACCTACCAGGAGATCATGGCCAATGAGCATTCGCTGACCGGTGATTACCTGGGGAGGCGCAAATGGATTCCCCTGCCCGAGCAGAGGAGAGAGGGCAATGGGCGATCGCTGACGATCAAAGGCGCACGCGAGCATAACCTGAAAAATGTGACGGTCGAGATTCCGCTTGGGAAATTCGTGGTGGTGACCGGCGTTTCCGGCTCTGGCAAGAGTACGC
>WNFA01002474.1_pt1 | contig 17265 bp, 14 predicted proteins | sample 5400481 | NCBI WGS metagenome assembly WNFA01 (sample SAMN13153340, study PRJNA577476) | soil metagenome | isolation source: 120 cm saprolite under Douglas fir tree site 2 hole 1 replicate 2 | place: USA:California | collected 2015-04-18
CTCCGCCCAGGCTACAGCGTGACTGAGAGCGAAGTGCGAGCGTTCGTCAAGGCGCGGATCGGCAGCGTAAAAGCCCCCAAGCAGGTTGATGTGTGGCCGGACCTACCGAGGTCCAAGGTCGGCAAGGTGCTCAAGAGCGAGGTGAAGGCCCAGTTGCTCAATCGATCCGCACAGGAGGATCAGTAGTCCGGATGCCAGCATCGCCCGCCTGGACGCTAGCTCATAGCTTCTTGTTTTCACCTGAATATGATAACCCTAACCGCAGGCCGATCCTATCCTATTGCTCATCAGCTCCAGTTTCTTTGCGACGAATGTTTGCCATAAGGCAATGGAGAATGCCCTAGCGGAGCAGGTCAGGCGCGGCGTCCCGGTGGTGCCGGTGTTGGTACGAGCATTCGACTGGAAAGAGAGCGATTGCGGTCATTTGAAAGCATTACCAGACAACGAGTTGCCCATCGCTGTGTGGGAGCACTAAGCGCGTGCCTACCAAATATTCGCGTCGGTTTCGCACGTTTGATCCCTGGTCTCGCTGCTCAAAGGACTGCTCTCCCAGCCCGTCCGAGGCACTTTCAAGCCCGCGACCTGCCCAAGGGCTACATCTCTCGTCTCAAAGTCTTTGACGCCGTCAAGCATCTCCTCCTCAACCAACAGGGCAGCCAGACCACAGCAATTGCTACCGCGTTGCGCGGCGCTGGCGGTTTCGGCAAAACCACGCTGGCCCTGGCCCTCTGCCATGATACCGAGATTCAGGTCGCTTTTTCTGATGGTATCCTCTAGGTAGAGTTGGACGAACACCCTCCCAGACCACTCGATATATTCAACGGCTTGCTGGTAGGAAGCAACAGACGACATGCTCTTCCTACTGCTTGTGGAAACGCCGACTAGCAGGGCCAAATGGTTCACCCAAAGGGACCCAGCCACATGCACGATGAGATAGTTCAGCGTTGTTTACGCTATACTCAAAGGGGGCCAGGATCACCTCCTTTGAGTATAGCGTAAACAGGTTTCTCTGCTCACATTCGGGTGAGCAGGCAGTCGCAAAGAAAGGACATCCCCCATATTGTAATGCTTCACGGTATAACAGAGTGAAAGAACAAAAACGGAAGGAGCAGGGTGCATTCATGGAGCCTTCATTCTCTGAAGAAGACAGCAGAGATGCTCAGCTGGAGGCCATCTATCGCACACATGTTGCTGACCTCTATCGGTATATCTACCGGCAGGTCCACCAGGCCGTCATTGCAGAAGACCTCACCAGCGCCGTCTTTCTCAAAGCGCTTCGCTGGCTCCAGCAGGACCGCAGTCCAGAGAGTGTGAAAGGCTGGCTCTACGCGACGGCTCGTAGCATCATTGCGGACTACTGGCGCGAACACACGCAGATCCAGGTCCTGCCTCTTGAAGTGGTGGAAGAGATGCCGGTGCTCTCTGGGGAGAGCGATGAGCAGATGCGACCACTCCAAGCACGCATCCAGCGTCTGTTTGACGGGCTATCCTCTCGTGAAAGGGATATCCTCACCTTGCGCTACTTCCAGGGGTACAGTGCAGCAGAAATCGGTCAGGTCTTAGGGCTCAGCGCGAAGCATGTGCGCGTCTTGCAGTTGCGTGCCCTGCGTCGGGCAGCCTTCCTTGAGGCCAAAGAAAGGAGTGTTCCTGTGGAATCACCAAGCATGCCATACAATGAGCAAGCGCTTCGCGTCTTGGAGCTGACGAAGGAGGAGGCCCGTGCCTTCAATCACAACTACATCGGAACTGAGCATCTCCTCCTGGGAATCCTTCGTGAGGGGAGTGCCGCAGCAGCGTTGATCAATCAAGGAGTGACGTTTGAGGGTATGCGCGGAGGGATCATGTTTATTCTCGGAGGACGCCAAGAAGGGACACCAGGTTCACAGCTGGATTTCACTCCACGAACGCAGAAGGTGCTCGTCATGGCATCCGAGGAAGCCCAACGCCAGGGAGAACCAGCGATCAGCCCGCATCATCTCTTCGTGGCGATCCTACGTGAAGGGCAAGGAATCGCCGCCCAGTTGCTTCAGGTCTCTGGAGTGCGCCTGGAACAGGTGGGGGAGATGATTCACAGAGATCGGGCAAGGAAGCCTCCTGCTTTGAAGCGGAGGAGGAATTGCGACGGGGCCGCAGGCGGGAAAACTGCTGATTGACAAGTATCCTCAATCATGCTCTACTTCTCCTATGAAACAAACGATGCTCTTGAAAACAGCATCAAGCCCTGCTTGAAACCATGCATGCTTTTAACGCTGCCGCCAACTACGTGGCTTCTGTGGCTTTCGCTGAAAAGACAGCCCATAAGTTTACCTTGCAGAAGCTGGTGTATGGTGAATTGCGTACCACCTATAAGCTTGCCGCTCAATTGGCTCTCCGCTGCATCAGCAAGGCCAGTGAAGCCTACAAGCGTGATAGGAGCATCCAACCCACCTTCAAGCCAGAGGGAGCCGTGGTGTATGACGAGCGAGTCATGAGCTTTAAGGGACTGACTGCCGTGTCCCTCTTGACGCTTTCGGGCCGTGTGCTTGTTCCGTTCATCATAGGAAACTATCAAGCCGCTCGCATGGAAGCCATTAAAGGGCAAGCAGACTTGCTCTATCGCAATGGCACCTTCTAGCCTTTCGGTGACGCTCAATGTTCCTGAACCTTCCCCTGAGAGCAACGGGGATGTCCTGGGCATTGATCTGGGCATTGTCAACCTTGCTACTGATAGCTCTGGTGAAACCTTTAGCGGCCATTTGGTTGAGAAGACGCGCAAACGGCATCATGCCTTGCGCGGGCGTTTGCAGAAACGTGGCACGAAGAGTGCCAAACGACATCTGGGGAAGCTCTCTGGCAAAGAAGCCAGGTTTCGCAAAAACTCCAATCATGTGATCTCCAAACGCATTGTTCAGAAAGCAAAGTCCGGTGGACAGGCTATAGCGATTGAAGATTTAAGGCACATCCGTTCAAGAACGGAACGCACGGTTAAGAAATCGCAGCGATCTCGCCATAGCTCCTGGGCTTTTGCACAACTTCGCTCATACCTTTCGTATAAAGCCGCTCTTGCAGGGGTCCCGTTGCATACGGTCAACCCTCGGAATACTTCTCGTACGTGCCACCAATGCGGGCATTGCGAGAAAGCGAACCGCAAGAGTCAGGCGCATTTCAAGTGCGTCCAATGTGGGTTCGCTGCCCCGGCTGATTGGAACGCCGCCGTAAACATCTCTAGGGCATCGGTCATGGTGCCTATTGCAGCAGGACGCGCCTAGCTGCAAGCCCCGGCATTTATGCGGGGGTTCATGACATCAGCGTGGTACCAGACACGGAGGAGGGGCCCATCACGCTGCCGACAGACTTCCAAGAGGCTTTACAGCAACATCCAGCAGCTCGGAGCCTGTTTGAGAGGCTGTCTTACACAAAGAAAAAGAGGTTTGTAGACCGGATTGAACAAGCCGAAGGGGAAGCCGCGAGAAGCCAGCAAGTGGAAAAAACCATCGAGCAACTCCAACAGATTCACCAAATCCACCAACAGCACCAGCAGTAGTGTGAAGGACGGCTTCCTTGGGTCCATCACGTTTGCATGCGCGCCGCTTTGGGATCGGCGCAGTATTCGTCCCCCTGTTTTGAGATAGATACAAAGCGCTGAAGCGAAAAGAGAAGGAGAGATCAAAATGTCTCAATTGCCCCTACGGGTTCTCGTGATTGGGGGAGGCCTTGGAGGCCTTTGCCTCGCCCAGGGCTTGCGCAAGGCGGGGATCAGCGTCGCCGTGTACGAACGCGATAGCGAACCTTCGGCCCGCAATCAGGGCTATCGTGTCCATATTGATACCCACGGCGAGCAGGCGTTGCGCGAGTGTCTGCCACCCAGCTTGTACGAGCTGTTCCTGGCTACCCGCGGCCAGGAGAGCAAAGGACTGACCGTGTTCAGCGTCGTCGATGGCCAGTTGAAGGAAGTAGCCACCCGGCGCTTTCCAGGAAGCGGCAGCAGTGAGTTCGTCACCGTCGGGTCCGCCGTGGATCGTCTGACGCTGCGCCAGGTCCTTCTTGCTGGACTCGACGACGTCGTCCACTTCGGGAAAGAATTCACCCGATACGAGCAGCAGCATGATGGCACCGTCCGCGCATGCTTCGCCGACGGGACATCGGCGACTGGGGACGTGCTCGTCGCTGCTGACGGCGTTGGCTCGCGAATCCGCGAGCAGTTCCTTCCGCACGCCGAGGTGATCGACACCGGCGTGCGGTGGCTTGGCGGCAAGACCGTGCTCACAAACGAGCTCAGAGCCCTCCTCCCAACCCAACTCGTTGAGACGTTCGGGTCTGTCCCAGGGGTGGCGCAGAGCATGGTGTTCGGTCTTGTAGCGTTCCGCCAAGATCCCAATCAAGCGGCTGCGCACCTGTGGCCGGGGCTGCGGTTCCACAATACCGTCGACTATGTCTTCTGGGGCGTTCTTGCCCAACAGCACCTGTTTGCCGTCTCAGATGACGAGTTGAACGCCATGCCTGGCCCGGACCTGCAGCGCCTGGTGCTGGCGGTAAGCGTAGACCGGCCTCGGACACTGCGCACGCTCATTGAGCAATGCCAGCCGGACCAGACATTCGTCCTCAGGATACGCCACGCGAAGCCGATAGAACACTGGCAGACCACCAACATCACCCTGCTCGGTGACGCCATCCATGTCATGCCTCCCAACGGCTCGGGCGCCAACACCGCGCTTCGCGATGCAAGCCTGCTCTCTCGTAGCCTGATCGCCGTGGCTCGCCAAGGCATGCCGTTGCACCAAGCTCTTCATGACTATGAAATCGAGATGCTCCGCTACGGCTTCGACGCCGTCCATACATTCCGGCAGGGAGGGGGGCCGGGCAGCCCTTTCACGCCGACCAGATAGAGCGGCAAGATGGCCGTGGGAACGGAGGCGCCACTTGTTGTACCCTTTTCGGAAGGCGAACGGAATACGCTGGAAAACGTCCGGTGAAAGTGGGGGAGCGGCTTCTTCTCGCCTTTAGGGCAAGATGCAGTGCATCTTTGCCTACTTGATTATCCCATACTCGACCTTCATCAACAGGATGCGCTCCACTGATTGATCAATGCGCGCCAGCGTCAACTTACCATCCTGCAGGGCCTGTTTGAGCGCCGAAATCACCTCGGCCACCTGCGAAACGGTATAGGGCCCTTCGATCAGGTCATTCCCGGCTATGATCGCCAGCGTGGCAGCCTGACTCAACGTCCAGTAATCACTAACCCCCTGCATGTAGAGTCCGTCGGTGATCACCACGCCATCATAGCCCAAAGAGCCGCGCAGAATACCATTGATGGCATTGGGCGAGAGTTCTGCCGGCAGTTTGGGATCGATTGCCGGCATGATTACATCGGTATCCATGATCATAGCCGGATGATCCTTATCAATCATCAATTTATAAGGTGCCAGGTCAATCTTCTCCAGATCGCTCAGGCTGCGATTGATGGTAGGCAAGCCCAGATGCGGGTCGGATGTAAGCGCACCCAGACCAGGGAAGTGCTTCAGACAGCCCGCGACACCGTTCTGCTGCAAGCCATTCAGAAAAGCTTCCGCATAGGTTGCGACAATCTGGGGAGTGTTCCCAAACATGCGATCTTGCAGGATGGGCGGGTCGACGGTATGGACATCCACCACGGGTGCCAGGTCGCTGTTCATGCCCAACTGCGCCATCCAATTTGCCGTCTGCGCCCCCTGGCTGAAAGCGTATTGCGGATCTCCTGTGGCCACCATAGCTGCCGCGGAGGGCAGAGGGCCATGGAAGTTTTGCAGGCGATTGACTTGTCCCCCCTCCTGATCCGTGCCAATCAGCATAGGAATGGTCGCGTCATCCTGGATCTGACTCGAAAATGCAGCCAGGCCGTCGATAGTATTATCTGGCGGGTCAAAGTTATGGTTGACTTCCTGATAGAGTATCCCACCAATGTGCTGCTGTGTCACCATATACTGCAAACCACTGTCCCGGTAATTATTGCCCGAGTACTCCACCACGATCAACTGGCCGAGCTTTTGATCTAGAGACATCCCTGCCATAAGGTGCAAAACTATGTCTTTCTGAGTTACTGCTGGGTCTGGGCTGGGCTGTGGCCGCGGTGCTATTGGCGTGGCGGCGGGCGTCGTAGCCCTTGACGGATTAGAACAGGCCGAGAGAAAAACGAGAAGAAAGCTCATTAGAAAAATAAAGCCAGTATACTTGCCTGTTCCCGAGAGAGATAGACTATGCCGGCGACTGGCTGGTAATAATAAATCAAGCCAGCCAGTTTGCATGACCTTCATAATAACGATTTTCCTTTCATCTGAGATTGATCGATATTACTAACCTCATGAAGGGAACATTTCGATTGTTGCTGCTTCACAGTAAAGGTCAAATCCTCCCCATCCATCACGCTAGAGAAATGCAGAGTGTTCCCTTGATCGGAAACGCAAGTACTCGCAGCAGGTTGAATAGTAAGATCAAGCGGAGCGTAAACACTGGCCTGAGCTTGTAGCAGCAAACTATAGAGTTGCTGGTTCATAGGCGGTACGTACCACGAGAGTGTTACCTTCATCGTGCAGTTCTTTGGTATGACGACCCAGCCGCCAAACATAGCGCGTCCAGCCTCATCACTCTGCAGATTCTGAGGTGGCCCAATCACATCAAGTGGGTGGTCTGTCCCTGCATAAGGATCATATAAATACGAGGTAGCATATCCTATTTCTATGGGTGGTGAACAGACGAGTGTTCCATCACCATATACGTCCGGCGAACAGAGACGATATCCTGATTGCTCATCTCCACAGTATGGCCTGTCGTATTGATCAAATCCCATTCCCGCGAGCAGGTGGCTATGAACAGGCACATACACGCGCACATAGTCACGATATGTATCAAAGCCGTAAACATCACCCAACTGCTGATAATCCAGTGTCATTCGTAAATGATGGGTGGCTCCTCCCTTTGCATCCAGCGTGATCGTATCCCGTATGGTAGTTGTCACATATTGTGAGGCTTTATTCGCACTCAGATTAGACTGCACAATAAAAAGTTCATCATGGTCGGTAGAGCGATCTAGCGACGCAGTCGAGCCATATTTGCCAATCAAAGACTCAAGCTGAGGGTTCGTGACATAAACCTGGAGATCTTTGGTTTTCATTGAGTGCAGCATTTCATTTGCCAAGGAGAGTATTTTATTAATTGGAAGATGGGTCACCTTACTGATCAGTGTCGTTGTTACTCTTTGCGTAAAGAGTTTGCGTGCTACCTGCGGGTCATTAACGTGCTCAATTATCTCCTCCTTGCGAATACCGATGTTGTTCAATTGATAATAATGGAGACGATCTACCAGGTTCTGTTCGGTAAGGGTTTCCATATATGCAGGAATAGTGATCGGTCCGGTTACATGTAGGACATGCTCAATCAATGTGGGGGTAAACATGATTACGCCATCTACATTCTTTCCAAACTCATAGGCATAACGATTCATTACTATATTAGCAGATGTAGGAAAATCAGCGGAGAGATTTGCGTCGCGAACTCCAAAGTTCGCGATTGGCCACCACTGTGAGTAAAATGCTGGAGCGCTTTGACCTACCACTTTGGGATACACTGTTTCATCAGAGGGAGAGCCTTCAGCAGTGTGATCTTCCTCGTACTTTCCAATGTTTGCCAGCTTCAATGGCCCCACATGCGCGCCGTTCAAGATCAGTTCACCAAATTGTCCAGTGAAACCACCGGTCGCGCGTAACTCAGCACTATCCATGGGTTCAATCAGGAAGGTACGCTGGCTATCAACCCCGAGGAACCATCCAAGTGCATCTATCCATTCGTGCTCCTGCGAGAGGCTCGCATCTAGCACGGGAAGAAGCGGTAAAACTGATGCTAGCAACTGGCTTTGCTTACCACTAATGGGTAAAGTATTCAGCGACAATTCCTGAGCATATTTATTCATATCATGCACAAGTGGTACGATAGCACCGAGAGTTTGCCCAATTTTTTGAAACGACGCCGGGGTAATGTATGCCCTAAGAGGCATAGTATTTGTGTCGGAAGGACTATTCTGAAAAGCAGGTGCTAGAGTAGGCACAATATCTATCACTGTTTTGATGAGTAGTTGCGCAGCCGCTGTCCCGTCGGTCGCGATATGACCGAGCGCACGAGCTGTGCGTATTTGTGCGGGCAAAAGGTTAGAGGACAGACCAATAGTAGCGTCTTGATCAAGTTTCTCACTCAAGGAAGTAAAATCAGCGTGAGCAGCGTCAATTTCTCCAAGAGCGTGATACAGCTTGTTCGTATCAAAATATTCCGCTATATCACTACCGAAACCGCTATGAAAAACATTTGCGGCTGCCTGCACATGAGCAATTCCGTCGCGCATCTGCTGATAGAGAATAACTGTATTGATCGTTTCAAATACAACAATGATAGTGGGAAGCAACAAAATGACCAACACAATCAACAATGCTTTCCTGCGTTGCGAGTTCCACATCCCTTGGATCTTTTTCTGCGCAGATATTGGACTCCGAGTGTATGAAGGATTTGGCGGGATAGAGGGATGTTTATGGGTTTCTATATCTGCGATAGGTTTGTCGCTATCCGGAGGACTGTGTTCCTCGTTAAGAGATAAGTCAGGGGTCTGAGGAGGTGGATCCAAGGGGGAAGGTGAGCGAAAAAGCTCACGTCCGGATGTTTCAGCCATTAAAGCCTCCAAGGACATACCGAAATTGAAAATTATATCTTTCAAAATATCTTGATAGGGTTTGTCAAGGCGCTTATCGGCTACATTCGCCGCACCCATAATCATTACGTATTATCAGGCTTTTTGGTAACTCTAGTATTTATGGTGTGCAGTTTATTCGGGGATCTTCCAGCGTCGCAAACTATTCTATCACTTGTTATTTGCGATTGTCCTGCTGCGAGCGTATTCTATAATTGCCGTGATCACCGCCAGGTGATAAGATAGACTGGTCAGTAACCAGAGAGCAAGCGAGAGAGAATTTTTATGCAAACACTGGTGTTTTTACTAGATGTCGATAATACCCTGCTGGACAACGATTCTATAAAGGAAGATTGGAATAAACAGCTCCAGGTGGCATTGGGTCCCAAACTCAGCAGGAGATACTGGGAGATTTATGAGCAGGTACGCAAAGAGAGAGGAATTGTTGATATTCCACTGGCATTATCCAGGCTGCGCGAACAAACTCCGAGCACAGAACTGGATGAGCAAACCTACCAGTATGTCCATTCGATCTTTGATAATTACCCGTTCTACAAGAGGCTCTACCCATACGCGATAGAGACACTAGATTACCTGCGCACCATGGGATTAACCGTCATTGTTTCGGATGGTGACATGGTCTTCCAGGCAGAGAAAATCATCAAGAGCCAGCTTGCGGAGACGGTAGAAGGGCGCGTCTTGCTCTTCGCGCATAAGCAGGAGTACTTAGACGAAATTATGCGGACCTACCCCGCTGATCACTATGTGATGATCGATGATCATCCGCAAATCCTGCACGATTCCAAGAAGATCATGAGGGATCGTCTCACCACCATTTTTGTCAAGCAAGGCCACTATGCTACCAGCCAGCTACCGCAAGGCTTCGTACCTGATCTCACCGTCTCGCATATCGGAGACCTGAGAAACTACAGTAGGGAACAGTTCCTGCAAGTATTTCCCTCGAGAGGGGACAGGTAAGTCTCGAACAGTACATTTTCTGTTTCGTATAAATAGTAGAGTTAATTAATATAAATACTTGACAAAGTTCTGGCTACAACGTATACTTTGCACCGTGGAGAAAAGCAGACCTCGATGCACAACCTGGAACGTTGCGCACCTCCCCGGTGGGTGTTTGAAACAGCGTGAACGAAAGAGAGAGAAGGAAGAAACGACAATGCAACATACAACTCAGCGACCCGCTACAGCCAGCGGGACATTTACTATTGGCGGCGATCTGACTGTTTATCGTCTGGGCTTCGGTACCATGCGCCTGACAGGCCCAGGCATCTGGGGACCACCAGCCAACAAGAACGAAGCCATCGCAGTCCTACGCCGCGCCCTTGAACTGGGTATCAACCTGATCGATACAGCTGACTCCTATGGACCAGAGGTAAGTGAGTCGCTCATTGCAGAAGCCCTCTATCCCTATCCCAAAGATCTTGTCATTGCTACCAAAGGTGGCCTTTTGCGTCCAGGCCCAGACCAATGGGTGCCCGACGGACGCCCCCAACATCTGCGTGAAGCTCTAGAGGGCAGTCTGCGCCGCCTGCGCCTGGATCACATCGACATCTATCAATTCCATCGCCCGGACCCCAGGGTTCCATTCGAAGTCTCTGTCGGTGAGTTCGCGAAGATGAGACAGGAGGGGAAAATTCGCCATGTTGGGCTCTCGAATGTCACCATCGATCAACTTGCACGAGCCCAAGAGATCGTACCCATTGTCACCGTGCAGAACCGCTATAACCTGGCGGATCGTGAGCCCGAAAATATGACGGCTGCCGAGTCCGAAGCGATGATAGATAACTGTGCGCGTCAGGGCATCGGCTTTATCCCCTGGTTCCCTCTGGCAACTGGAGAGCTTGCTCGTCAGGGTGGACCGCTCGACCAGATGGCCAGGCGGCATAATGCGAAACCCAGTCAGATCGCACTCGCCTGGCTCCTCCAGCGCTCCAGTAACATGCTCCCGATCCCAGGGACCTCCTCGGTGAAACACCTCGAAGAGAATGTGATGGGCGCAACGATTAAGCTGACCCAGGAGGAGTTTGACGCCCTCGACCAAAGCAGTCAGTAGTGACCTGACTGGAGTGAAGGTCGGAAGTGGTTCGGCCACGCTGGGTAAGGACGGGCCTCTTGTCGGAAGGCCCGGTGGAGCAGCAATGCTCCCATGATGTTGCGGCCTAGGAAACCAAAGCGGTACGCGCAGGCATGTCCGAGTTGCGGTAGAGGCTAGCAACAAGCCCCTGACTTCTCGTCATGGGGTATCTGACAGAGAACCGAGCGGGAAAGCCCCAGGCATTCATGCCGGGGATGAACCGCCGTTCCTTATTGGGGGATCTGGGGAGGGGAAAGAGGCGTCGCAGACTTTGCCTCTGAACTCCTTGACAAAGGCCGTGAGGACTGCTCTGCTTGGAAGAGATGTTCCAGTAGCAAACGAAGGATGGGAGCCCGATGGCGAACAAGAGCAAGACGCCGACCTTTCTGCTCGAACTCCCACTCGTGGTAGAGGAAGGGCAGGCCAAACGCCTGCGGGCACACCTGGAAGTAGGGAGGCAGTTCTACAATGCGGTCCTGTCGGAAGGGCAGAAACGCTTGCGGCAGATGCGAGCCGACCCGGCTTGGCAGGCGGCACGTGCCATCCCCCGTACCCACAAACAGGAAAGGCAAGCTGCTTTCGCGGCGCTGCGCGAGCAGTACGGTTTCTCCGAATATGCCCTGCACACCTTTGCCAAAGAGGCGCGCTGCTCGTGGTTGGCAGATCACCTGGATGCGGTTCTTGGCCAAACCCTGGCGAGTCGCGCCTACCAGGCCCTCAATCGGGTCTGCCTGGGCAAGGCCAAACGGGTGCGCTTCAAGAGCCGTGGGCGGGGACTGGACAGCATCGAGAACAAACGCAATGATACGGGACTGCGCTTTGTGCTCCAGACGCCCGCAGAAGGCCATCAAGGCTACTTGCTGTGGAAAGAAGATCAGCTTCGAGCCATCATTGACTGGAACGATCCCGTCGTCAAGCATGGTCTCGACCAGAAAATCAAGTACGCCCGCTTGATCCGACGCCGCGCCTCCAGTTCCCGAGGCCAAGGAGCGGATGGTGAAGGCTACCGCTACTTCGTGCAACTGGCTCTGGAAGGGGTCTGCTACCACAAACCCAAGCATACGGTGGGAAGCGACACCATTGGCGCGGATCTGGGACCGTCCACCATCGCCCTGGTCGCGAGGCAAGGAGAAGCGAGTCTCTCGACGCTGGGTGAAGAACTCGCCCCTGATGAGAAGCAGATTCGCCGCTTGCAGCGCAAGATGGACCGACAAAGGCGAGCGGCCAATCCAGAGCACTACGACGCAAAAGGACGGATCAAGAAACAGGGCCAGAAACGCCTCCAGTGGAAGAACAGTCATGGATACGAGCGTACCCGACGTCGCAAGGCAGAAAAGGAACGCAAGCTAGCTGCCCACCGCAAAAGCCTCCATGGCCGCAAGGTTCACGAGATCGTGAGCCAGGGCAACACCGTCATCATTGAGAAAATCAACTATAAAACGTGGCAGAAACAGTTTGGTCGCAGCGTTGGACTTCGCGCCCCTGGGATGTTCATTGAGTTGTTGAAGCGCACCGTTGCAAGCACGGGCGGCACCCTGATCGAAGTTCCTACGCGCACAACCAGGCTCTCGCAGTACTGTCACGGCTGCGGCAAGACGGTCAAAAAGCCGCTGTCTCAGCGTTGGCATGTATGCCCCTGTGGCGTCGGGTCAGTGCAACGCGACCTCTACTCAGCATTTCTGGCCGCCTATCTGGAAGCTCCAGACTATCATCCCTCGTGTGCCCAATACGCAGCGTATTGGGAAGGTGCGGAGGCGCGCCTGCGGGCAGCACACGAGCGAGTCATCCAACGCGCGAAAGCGGGGCAGATCGTGCCCCAAAGCATGGGTGTTCCCCGTGCCAGAGTGTGTCTGCCCGAAAGTCCGAGCGAACCCACACAAGAGCCCGTCTTCCCGCCTTCGGCGAGGGAGGCTGGAAGCGTGGACGGAACGCCAGGAACCCCCGTTGCTTTAGCACGGGGAGCACTCAGATAAGGCCTTCGATGTTTTCGCAGGTGGTACACAAGATGTCGAGACCAATTATCGCATACTGGGGTTACAGGCATGAAACAAGATATTCTCCATAGAAAACTGCGCGCCGGTATCGTTGGCGGAGGTCAGGGTTCATTCATTGGCGCAGTTCATCGCATCGCCGCCGAACTGGACGGGCAGGCCGAAGTTGTGGCGGGAGCCATGTCTACCGACGCGCAACGAGCAGAAGCATCGGCGCGCGCGTGGTACTTGAAACGCTCTTACAAGAGTTTCGAGGAAATGGCCAAGGCCGAAGCCAGTTTGCCTGACGGCGTCGATTTTGTCATGGTGACGGTGCCCAATCATCTGCATTACCGGGTCGCGCGCACATTCCTGGAGCATGGTATCCATGTTGTGTGCGATAAGCCGATGACCTTCAACCTTGAAGAGGCGCGGGCACTGGTGGAACTGGTCGAGCAGAAAAAGCTGATTTTCGCCCTGACTCATAACTACACCGGCTACCCTGCGGTACGACACGCGCGCCATCTCGTGCGTACAGGCGCGGTCGGGACGATTCGCAAAGTATTGGTCGAGTATCTCCAGGATTGGCTGATGGAGCCGGTTGAGCGCGCCGGAAATAAACAGGCGCTCTGGCGCACCGATCCAACCAAGTCGGGTATCGCAGGCGCGGTCGGTGATATAGGCACTCACGGTGAAAACCTGCTGGAGTTTATTACTGGCTTAAAAATAGCGGCTGTATGCGCAGACCTGACAACCTTTATCGAGGGCAGGCAATTAGATGACGATGCGAATATGCTGCTGCGCCTGGAAAATGGAGCCAAAGGCGTCCTGACCTGCTCACAGATTGCGGCTGGCGAAGAAAATGCTTTGAGTATTCGTATCTACGGCAGCAAAGCAGGCTTAGAATGGCATCAGATGGAGCCGAACACGCTGTTGTTCAAACAGCCTGGACAGCCTCGCCAGGTACTACGAACAGGGTTGCCATATATGAGCGAGGAAGCCAAAGCTGTTACACGCTTGCCAGCCGGCCATCCAGAAGGGTTTCTGGAAGCCTTCGCCAATGTCTACCGACTGGCGATTGCTGATATCCGGCGCGTTGAATCGGGCGAATCGCCAGTAGGAGGCTATCCAACGGTGTATGATGGGTTACGTGGGATGCAATTTATCACGAAAGTGGTTGAGAGTTCGCAAAAAGGCGGTATCTGGATCGAGATGCTTTAGAGAGAATTAGATGCGCATTATAACCGTTGGACACTCTCTCTGTCCAGGGAAACAAAAGCAAATCCAGGGCATTTTTGCCCTGTCATGGAACAAAGTGTCGTTGATATGTGTTATAATAGTAGCATGACGTCAGAAGTTGTTGTATCGCGTATGTGGGAAAGTGTTTCCACCGACAGCAATGCGTTTTTAGGCGTCGATGTGGGAGCATACCATAGTGAGAATTTATGTAGGAAGCCTGCCGTATGAAACGACGAGCCAAGATCTGATTGATCTTTTTGGGCAAGTTGGGCAGGTTGTTTCGGCGACTGTGATTACTGATCGAGATTCAGGGCGCAGTAAAGGTTTTGGCTTTGTAGAGATGAGTAATGACCAGGAAGCACGGAGCGCGATTGATCAGTTAAACGGTACCAGTCTGGGGGAGCGGACCATCGTTGTCAACGAGGCACGTGACCGGCGAGAACAACAAGGAGGACGCGGTTTCCAAAACAGAGAGCGGCGTCCAGGTGGTGGTAGGGATGGGTATCGCGACAGACGATACTAGTTGTACTGCATAATTGTTGAAGCTAGATAGCAAAAAGACAATTTGAGCAGATAACGCAAGAGAAAGTCAACAAAGGTGTTGGCTTTCTTTTTTCATCATCTAAATACGCCTCGTTCATAAAAAGAGAAACTCAGCCTTCCCAACCAATCGTGCCTAACAGCCTCTACATTGTGGCATACTTGCTATAACTTGAGTATCCATGCTATCTTGATAGTTATGGAAGAGAAGTTTGCCAGAGAGAGCAAGATGATCGCTCCGGAGCGCCGCCACCGTATCTTCGAGGATATTGAAACAAGCGGCATCGCCTCGGTGCGCGACCTTGCCCAACGCTTCGAGGTCTCCAGCATCACCATCATGCGTGATCTACAAGAATTGGAGCTACAGGGCCTGATTCGGCGCGTACATGGAGGAGCCATCAGTGTACGAGGTGCCAGCTACGAGCCGCCGTTCAGCGCCCGCGAATCACAACATGCTGCGGAGAAGCGGCGTATCGCTGTTAAAGCCGTAGAGATGATCAACGATGGCGACAGCCTGATCCTTGATGTGGGTACGACCGCTCTGGAGATTGCTCGGGCACTGAAGGGCAAACGCAACCTGACCGTCCTGGTCACGAACCTACGTGCAGCCCTGGAACTCGCCAGCCAGTCGGCCATTCAGGTCATCGTCATAGGCGGGAAACTGCGTGCCAGCGAACTCTCAATGGTGGGACACCTTGCAGAGCAAACCTTGCGCAGTTTCCAGGTGGACAAAGCCTTCATCGGCGTGGGAGGCATCACTATTGAACATGGGCTGACCGAGTTCAACTTCGAGGAGGCTGGAACAAAGCGAGCCATGATCGAGCGCGCACGCCAGCGCATTGTGGTTGCCGATCACACCAAATTTGACAAGGTAATGCTCACTACGGTCGCCTCACTCACCGTAGTAGACAAAATCATCACCGGAACGGAAGTAGACGGCGAGATGGTGACACGCCTGCGCCAAATGGGTGTTGAGGTCATTCTGGCATAGTGGTATTTTGTTAAAATTCATCATCGTGCCCAGCCTTTCGCTCGCTCGACTGCACGCAACCATTGTTGATAGAGTGCCTCAATGGCGCTACCACCATGCGGTGTATAGCGAGCTGCCTCCTGCCAGAGAGTTGCCGTCTCTGCCTGATCACGCCACAGGCCAACCCCCAGTCCCGCCATCAAGCCAGCACCGAAGGCCGTTGTCTCACGAACGGCTGCGACATGCACCTCAACACCGGTGATATTGGCCAGCGACTGCATCAGGAAGCTGTTAGCAGATGCACCACCGTCCACCTTAATGCTCCTGATTGGGCGTCCGGTATCCTGCTCCATCGCAGAGAGCACGTCGCGTGTGTTCAAGGCGATGCCTTCTAGCGTTGCACGTACCAGATGAGCGCGAGTGGTACCACGTGTGAGACCGACAATGGTGCCGCGAGCGTAACTGTCCCAGTAAGGGGCTGCAAGTCCCGTCAGGGCAGGAACGAAGATGACTCCCCCGCTGTCCGGTACCGACATTGCCAGGTCTGTCGTCTCCTCTGCGCTCTGGATGATGCCTAACCCATCGCGCAACCACTGAACGGCTGCACCTGCCACATAGATGCCTCCATCAAGAGCATACGTGACATCATCGCCGAAAGACCAGGCAACGGTTGGCACCAACCCATAACGGGAAGTTGGTATGTCATTCCCAGTATTCAGCAGGATAAAAGCACCAGTTCCATAGGTCACCTTCACATCATTGGGCGCATAGCAGGCCTGACCGAACAGCGCCGCCTGTTGATCTACCAGGGAAGCAGTGACGGGCATTGCCTGGCCGATTATATCAGCTCGAATCGTGCCGAAGAGAGAGCAGGAAGACTGGATTGCTGGCAGAATTGCACGCGGAATCTGGAGCAGATCCAGTACATCCTGATCCCAGTCGCGGATGCGGGGATTATAGAGCATCGTCCGCGAGGCCGTGGTATCATCGGTGCGATGCTCGCCTGCGAGGCACCACAAGAACCACGAATCCGTCGTTCCAGCCAGCAATTCACCACTTTCAGCCAGTTCGCGAGCACCCGCCACGTTGTCCAGCAGCTAGCGGAGCTTGGTAGCAGAGAAATAGGGATCGATCGGTACCCCTGTGCGCTCCTGAATAAGCTGACCACCTTCGCTGTGTGCGAGTTGATCGCAGAAGTCATCGGTGCGGCGGTCCTGCCAACTGATCGCGTTGTAGAGCGGCTGCCCGGAACGTCTGTCCCAGATCATCACAGTCTCGCCCTGATTAGACAGGCCAAACGCCATGATCTGCGCACTGGTTTTAGCGAGGATGGCACGAGTGTTCTCCACAACGCTCTGCAGTAAATCTCGCGGGTCCTGCTCGACCCACCCTGGGTGCGGGTAGGTCAGCGGGACCTCGCTGGCTGACTCGGCCAGGCAACGCGCCTGGGCGTCGAAGATGAGCGCCTTCGTACGGGTCGTGCCCTGGTCTATGGCGAGTACGGCTGGAATCATCGTTCGTTCCTTCAGGTGGCTTCGGTACTCGGTTCACCTTCATGTGGCGACGTCTGGAGCACTTTCGGGCGTGTCACCAGCATCCACACGAAGTAAATCAGACCGAGAGCAAACATCACAGAGATCGGGCAAGGAAGCCTCCTGCTTTGAAGCGGAGGAGGAATTGCGACGGGGCCGCAGGCGGGAAAACTGCTGATTGACAAGTATCCTCAATCATGCTCTACTTCTCCTATGAAACAAACGATGCTCTTGAA
>WNFA01004394.1_pt1 | contig 17257 bp, 14 predicted proteins | sample 5400481 | NCBI WGS metagenome assembly WNFA01 (sample SAMN13153340, study PRJNA577476) | soil metagenome | isolation source: 120 cm saprolite under Douglas fir tree site 2 hole 1 replicate 2 | place: USA:California | collected 2015-04-18
CCCGCATGTGGCGAGCACAGCGACCCAAAGCAAGTCGAGGTTGATCCATCCCCGTCGCAGAAAATCGACCCCGGTCCAGTGCTAGACGATGAGTGAAACCGCTGCGATCGTTGCGAGCATTGCAGCGGAATGAACGCCGAGCGCGGCGAGCGCGAAGGGAGTGCCGGAGCTGGCCTCGGCTGCCGCGCCTGCGGCAGCGCAAATCGGTTGCAACGCCGGGATCAGCATCAAGCCGGCGCCGTGCGCACTCGCCATCAGGAAGGACCACAGAACGAGACCCAGCAGGCCGGTCTGCATCCCGACCCGCACTCGCCCCCGATGGCCATAGAGCGCATGCCAGGCGGCCCAGGCGATGAGCACGATCGCCGCCAGACGAATCAGCATGGCGTGGTCGATGACGAGTCCGAGTGCAACTACGGCAAGTAGCACTGCGGCAACGGCGCCCGCATGCCCAACCGCGATCGGAACGAGCGACAGCAGCACGATCCGCTGGCTTCCGCGCTGTAAGCCGAGCGCGACCGCGAACAGCCAGCCCATTGCCGGGTTGAGCCCGTGAAACAGACCAAGGCCCGCGAGCGCCAACCACGGCCAGAACTCGCTGGGGAATACGCTCATGCGGTCCTCGCGGCGCGGGCGCGGCTTCCCTGCGCTGATTTGGTTACGTCACGGATAGCAATAGGAATCCGACGAGCAGTCGCCCCCTTGCAGCCGCACCTGGTGCGGTCGGTGCCCTTTCGGCCAATCGATGAAAAACTTGGGATCGAACGCGATACCTCCCCCGGCCCCGGCGTCGAGCTTGACCATCCAGCCGTCGATCCCTTCGGGGTAGAACTGCGGGTCGATCGCGCCGTATAGCGAGTTGGTGAAATAAACGCGCCGGCCGTCGCGGCTGACCTCCACCATCTGCGGCCCGCCGTTGAGCTTGCCGTTCTTCGCGCCCGGGTGCGTCGCGCGCGACACGATCCCTCCAATGCGCACCTTTCCGGTGAGCTTCGGGTTGAATGGATCCGACACGTCGTATTGCTGCAGATCGCCGGTCCCCCAGCACGCAACGTAGAGGAAGCGGTCGTCCATCGACAGATCTATGTCGGTTACGAGCGGCGGAACCGCTTTGAAGCCCTTGAGCACCGGCGGCAGGTCGTCGGGATTTGCCGGCTCGGCCGGAATCGAGATGATTTTCTTCACTGCCCACCGGTTGCCATCGCGATACCAGGTCCAGATCGAGGAGGACAGATCCTTCAGGCTGATGACGCAATTGACGAAGCCATGGGCTTTGGTCGGATCGTGCGCGGGCCTGAGCTCGAACACGAGCTGGTGTTCTTCGCCGAAATCGATCTCTTGCAGGTGCGTGCGCTTGGTGAAATCCCAGAAATGCAGGCGCCTGCCGTATTTGCTGCCGAGCAGAACTTCCGGAACGAGGCCGTTCTCGAACGTGTCGGGAGTACCCCACTCGCTGGTGACCATGGTGTCGTAGCCGAGGTGCCACCAAACGTCATAACCGAGCTGCTGCGGTCCGCGGTCGACCTCCCAGCGGCCGAGGGGCTCGAAACTCTCGTGATCCATGACGAATACGCCGCCGGGCGCCTTGCCGTCCTTGTTTCCGAGGGCCGCGACATAGATGCCGCCAGGTCCGCAGTGGACGGTATGCGGCCGGGTATAGCCGGTCTTGTCCGCAAGCTCTGCCGGCTCGATGACCTTGACGATTTTCGGCGCCCGCGGATCGGGCTTGGTGTCGAGAATGTAGACACGCGAGGAGCGCAAACCAGGGACCACGAGGTAGCGTCGCTCCACATGGGGGTGCGGCGCGTTCGGGCACAAACACGACGAGCAGGCGTTCCAACCGAAATGGTGGAACTCGTCGCCCACCTCGGTCGCCGCCACGTTACCGATAATCTTGGAGTACGACGATGATTTCGGATCCACGTCGACGACGGCGATGCGGTCAGGGGATTTTCGGTCGGGATCGAAGGCGGCGACGTAGGCGAGCGTTTCGGGCGGCGCCTTCGCCGCTTGGCGCGGAGAGGGATAAAAACTTGGATCGGGCGTCCAGGTGGGCATATGATTTTCTCCTCTCGAGACCGGCCTGCATCTTCATCTTCTCGCTTGCGTCGCATCGCGCAAGCGAATCCGAGCGCGACCGAATCGCCCACGTGCAGCGTTCCTTTTTCTCCGAACTCGGAAGTGGTCTGCGAGATAGGCGCGCGTGGGCGCCCCGCGCATTCGTGGGCATTGTAGCTCGGCGGCCACCGTCGCATATATCGAGCCGGAATGCTGGGGCGCACTAAAAGCGGCGTGGGCGGGACATCAAAGCGTCCAAGGAACAGTGATAAAGTTGCCCAGTACGAAGGCCGAGTCGGTCGAAGGATGGCTAGCCGAGCGCGGGAAAAAGCAGGTCGAGGTGCCGCACCGGGCCGGGCGTGTCTTCGCAGCAAGGCGGCCATCGCGGCTGGGCAGATCGGGGGCAAGGCCGTTGACCAATTTCACTTTCTGGGGAAGATTACCGCCGAAATACGCGGGACGCGCTACGCGAACAGAACGAGAGTTGAATGTCGACTAGGGGGCACGTAGTCGCAGTCACCTGTCTTGCGCTGGAGGCACGCATCGCCCTAGGTCCGGGCGTGGCGGTGATCTGCAATCATGCCTCCCAGCTCGTCGCCTCGCTCGAGGCGGCGGCCAAGCGGGGGGCTGCGGGCATCATCAGCTTTGGAATTGCCGGCGGATTGGCGCCCGATCTCAAGGCCGGCGACTGGGTCGTTGGATCCGGCGTCAGGACCGAGCAAGGGCACTTTCCAACCGATCGTGGATGGGCGCGCGCACTGCTCGAGGTGCTTCCCAGTGCCGTCCACGCGGAGATCGTGGGGACGGATGCCCCGATCGCGGAGCCCTGGGAAAAACGTCGGCTTCACCTGCGAACGGGTGCCGTCGCCGTCGACACCGAATCACACGTTGCGGCCAGGATCGCCGCCGCGCACCGGATCCCATTTGCCGCCTGCCGCGCGGTCATCGATCCGGCCGACAGCGTGCTTCCGCCGGCGGCAGTGTTCGGATTGCGCGACGACGGCACGGCGGATGTCTTGGCGGTACTACGCTCGGTTGTGCGGCAGCCCAGCCAGCTTCCTGCGCTCACGCGCACCGCGCTCGATGCCCGCATCGCGGCGGCGGCGCTGCGGCGCGGCCGCCGGCTGTTGGGCGCGGGACTGGGCTTTCCGTATTTCAGCGAGCCCGTGCTCGAGGGCCGCATGGCGGTCGAGTTGGGCTGAGCCGTCATCTTTGCAAGAAGAGCTTGGCCTTACCGCGCCGTGACGAGGGCGGCGCGGATCACCTTGTCAACCTTTCGAGTTAAACGCTGATCCGCCCGGCCATTCCTCCGGCGCGCGCATCGCCTATTGCCTCTGCTCGGCATGAATCAATTTTTGCAGGATTTGCTTGTAGCGCACCGGCCCCACGTCGATGGCGAGAATGATCGGATCAACCGCCGTCGCTGCGGCATCGATCATCTCTTGTTGCGCCTCGATCACCGGGGCGTCTTGCTCCTCGAATGCGAATCGGCGGGTTGTCGATATCTTGTCCTGGATCTGCGCGTTCAACCGATCATCCGCGGTCAAAACATTGAACCGCACCGCGGTGAAAAAATAATGCGTGGTCTTGTCGCTCTCGGGAGTGAGCATATGAATTGCATGATAACCGGTCCCGCTCTCGGGAACCGCCCCGGGCGCGCAAATTCCCGTCAACAGACGTAAATTGCTGGGTGCCATCCACCGCATGCGGGTGAACTTGTCGACGCGTTCCGGCGTCGACGGCATCAGAATGGCGAATAGCCCCGGCGCCGTCGCATTGCGGGCGTAACGGCCGACGATGACATCGTCGCCGTCCTGCTCGACGGTGATTTCGGATTCGACCGTATCCGAATTGCCGAGAATGCCGTCGTGCAGATAAGAGGTATGGCTCAAGTCGAGCAGATTATCGATGATGAGCTCATAGTTGGCGCGAATGGTGATTCGGTCGCGCTTGGTCGCATGCATCTCGGGGACGTTATCGAGGACGCTGAAGTCCGGCACTTTTGCCAGGTCGGGCGGCTGTTCACCCATCCAAATCCAGATCGCCTTGTGCTTCTCCGTCACCGGATAGCTGCGCACGCGGGCGCGGGGAGGAATATTTCTCGTTCCATGCGGGTTCAGGACGCAAGCGCCGGACGAGTCGAATTCCAACCCATGATACGGACACTGAACGCGATCGCCGCCGACGATCTTGCCCATATGCAGAGGTGCGAATCGGTGCGGACAGCGATCCTGCAATGCGGCGATATGGCCGTCCGATTTTCGGAAAAGGACGATCGGCTCTTTCAGAATCGTGCGGCTGAGCAATTGACCGTCGGCGAGATTATCGGACCAGGCGGCGACATACCACGCGTTGCGCAGGTAGGTCCCGCTGACCATTTTCTTTTTGCTGTCGAGAAGCTCGAGCTCCATTGCGCGCGTCATCGCGGGTCCTCCATGGCTGAGGCCGATTCAGCAGAAGCGCGAACTCCGCAATGGCGCGGGCGGCGTACCTGCGCGAATGCAGCAGATTATCTTTCGGGCCATCGTTGCGGGTCAAGCCGCCGCCTCGGCGCGGCGAATGGGCGCAAAGCCGCTCGCCGCGCCTTGCGCGTGCTGGCGGGTCGCGAACGCTCGATTTACACCGACGGGAACCAAACCGCTCGCCGAGCGATAACCTTGTGGCGTTCCCCGAAGGCCCCACTGCCCCCCAAGAGCCAACGGGAGCGCTAAGGCTCCGGTGAAAACCTCGCCGGGGCCTTCCCTATACACGACCCCCAACGCTGTGGCGCTGGCCGTCGAAGCCTGGGCGCACGCTGCGCTCTCGACAGGCGCGATAGATCCTACGGTTTCACGCGATTCATCACGTGGCAGGTCGCGACGATCGAACGGGTCGGGCTGGTGCCGTTGTGGGCGTAGCATTTTTCTATGCTATCCGGCGAGATGAGGGTGATGCGAAAATAGCCGTCCATATCGGCGCCGATGATCGTCTTGTTGTCACTCGCAATCGCCCACGCGAACGGCTCTTGGGTATTGGCGACCGCGGATGACGAGCGACCCCAGGCAAGCCGGCCCTCCTGGCCCTCCACGATGTAGGTCGCTTCGATGTCGCGCACGCGCGGCGGATCGGCAGCGGTTTGCGAACCGGGATGGTGGGGATGGCTGCCGAACACGATCGACTTGCCCTTTCCCGACCAGGTGCCCTTGAGATCGGGAATGGCGTCCTGCGCGCGCGCGGACGTTGCCGCTCCGGCGAGGAGCGCCAAGGCGAAGACGAGACATCTCATCGCTTCCTCCCGTACTGATGCGAATCGTTCATCGAGGTGATTGGCTGGCGATGCGGTCAGCTGCGCTAACGGGGAAATTATCACGGAATTTTACAGGTAAGCATTGGAATTTTTAGCGATCTATTCGATCACTTCGTCGGCGATTGCGAGCAGCCATTTTAAGGCCGAGCAACCTTGCGGTCTTGAGATTGACCACCAGCTCGTATTTGACCGGGTTTTGCACAGGAAGGTTGGCCGGCTTCTCGCCCCTGAGGATGCGATCAACGTAACCCGCCGCGCGCCGGTGCGGGTCGGTCGAGTCGGCAGAGTAGGAGATGAGGCCGCCGGCGCTGACGAAGTAGCTGCCGGGGTAGACCGCCGGCAGCGCGGTCCGGGCCGCGAGCGCGATGATCAGATCGCGATGAAGCACCGTTACCGCGCTCCCCAGCACGATGAGACCGCCGTTCGAGGAGCGCGCGAATTCCATGACGGCGGCCTCGATCTCGGGCGCGGTTCGCTCGCCGATCGAGCTCAGCTCTATCCCGAGCGACGGGGCCGCGGACTGGAGTACGGCGAACTGCCCAATTCCTGCGGGTATGGTGGGATCGCGAACGACCGCCACTCGCGTCACGCCGGGCGCGATCTCTCGCATCAATTCCAGCCATTTCCCGCTCATGCCATATTCGATCGAAGTGAAACCGGTGGCATTGCCGCCCGGGTGCGCCAGACTTACGACGAAGCCCGCGCCGACCGGATCGGGCGTCAGCGTGAACACGATCGGAACTGTGCGGGTCGCCTGTAGCAACAGCCCCGCGACCGCTCCGCCGCTGGCCAGGACGACGTCTGGCGCGAGCGCAACCAGCTCCGCCGCGTACTTGCGAATGCGGTCGGTATCGCCCGCACCCCAGCGCGTGTCGATCAGCAGGTTGCCGGGGACAGCCCAGCCCGATTGCCGCAGCCCCTGCAGGAACGCGCCGATGCGGGCCTGTCCTTCCACATCGTCCGCAGTCGTGGACATGAGCACGCCGACGCGCCGCATCCGCTCGCTCTGCTGCGCGCGGGCCGCGAACGGGTAGGACGCTGCTGCGACGCCGAGCAGCGATATGAACTGGCGCCGTCTCATGCGCTGCCTTAAGCCGAGGACCACGCTTGGAGTGTGGTTTTCTATCACATGTCAGAAGCGTTGTGCGTTAAAGCCCGGCAATGTTGCCGCGTCGGCGTGGGCAAGCACCTCGGCGGGATTTGCAGGCCGTCGCCTCGGCGGCCTAGTGGTTGAGACCCGCTCGCACGTGGTCGGCCTGACCGGAAGGAAACCGGTCGGGGCCCGAAGCGGCAGCCGTCTATCCGCCCGTTCGAAGGCATTCAGCCCGATTCAGAACAATTCAGATCTAGCCCAAGGACTTCAAGACAACTCTGGAGAACTATTGCAGCAGTCCAAGACAGGTCACGTCGGCAATCTGCCGAGGCCGTGGCGATCTGGAGAGGCAACACAAAAAGATCGACGCCCCGCTCGACGCTAGGTTCCGGCAAACTTGAGGATAGAGCCATGTCAACCAGCGACGACGTACAAAAGCGAAATGCCTTTGCCGCTTGTGCTGAGTTTCGCATCGAGGGCCTTGAAGCCTCTCTGCATCATGCGCGCGAGATTGCAGTCCGGGACGAGCTGGGTGTCGTAGGGCACTACATTGCGGAAGCGCAAGGATACCTGGCTCAAATTCGAGTTCTGCATCAAGAGGCGCTCGATGAGTTCAGCCGAGCGCAGGGAGAATAAGCCGGTTGGGCGGTCCGCCGACCGGTGTGCCTCCTTCTTGCTGCGCTTTAGATAGGCTTCTACCTAGCTCACTGCGAACAGCACCGGTCCGCCCACCTAACCGCCACACGACAAGACCGCGCCGTATCTCGCCAACACGCCGGAATGTCGGGGTAATTTTTTCAGAGTCGGGCAGGCGCCAATGGAGACCAAACTGGCTGGCTGGGGGACTAGGATTCGAACCTAGATTAACGGAGTCAGAGTCCGCTGTTCTACCATTGAACTATCCCCCAATCGGGAAAGCCATTGTCGAGTGCAACCTCGGGCGGTCCCGTCGGCTCGTTTCCTTGTGCCGGTCGGCGCGGGGCTCGAACGCCGACACATCTAGGACATCTTGCGCGCCTTTCCAAGCCGCAACAGCGCAGACGCCGCTCACGCCGTGCGCCGGCCCGACATGCCGAATGCCACGGTGGCAATCGCCACTAGCGCACAGGCGGCGACGTAGAGAAATACCCCGCGCGGGTACCCATGATCGAGGAACTGCGCGAAGATCAGGGGCGCCACCATGCCGCCGATATGAAAGCCGGTGGTGACGAAGCCGAACACCTTGCCGAACGAGCCCTGCGGGGTGACCGAGCGCACGATCATATCGCGCGACGGCATGGTCATGCCGCTGGCGAAACCGCTCAGCGACGCGATCAGGACCAAGAGCAGGGCGCCCGGATCGACCAACGCGATGAGCGCGCTGGCGCTGCCCGTCACAACTAATCCCGCGCACGCCACGAGGTTGTGCCGTGCGGTGCGCCCGGCGAGCGCTCCACCGAGCAAGACCCCCATCGCGCTCATGGCCAGAAGCCCGGTGAGCGCGGTATTGGCGAGCACGGGCGGCGTTCCGTAGAGCGCGCCGAGCCCGACCACCAGATATTGGTTGAGGCCGCCGCCGACCATCGAGAGCACCACGAAGAACAGGAGGTTGAGCAGGATCGGCGGCGACAGCAGAAGCTGCCAGCTCGCTGGCTCTTCTCCGCGTGGCTTCGACGGATGTGCCGGATGGACGACCGGCGGCTCTCCCTGCACCGCCAGAACGAGGGCCGCGACGACGCCGAGCAGCGCCGAGCAGAGAAAAGCACCGCGCCATCCCACCGCGCTCTGCATGAATAGGAGGCTCACCGGCGCGATGGCCGAACCGATCATGCCGGAGCAGGTGTGGAACGAGAACACCTGGGTCATGCGTCGCGGCGAGACGCGCTCGGACAGCAATGTGTAATCGGCGGGATGGTAGACCGTGTTGGCGAGGCCCAAGACGGCGAACATGGCGATGAATACCCAGAACGATTCCACCGCTCCCGCGATCGCAATCGCGGCGGAGCCCAACAGCAGGCCGCCGATCAAGTTGATGCGCGCGCCGGTGCGGTCGATGAAGAAGCCGACCGGCGTCTGCGACACCGCAGAGACCACGTTGAAGGTGGTGAGCGCGAGGCTCAGCTCAGTATAGGTCACGCCGAAGTCCGCGCGTATGAACGCGAACAGCGGCGCCAGCATCAGCATGTAATAGTGGCTGACCAGGTGGGCGAAGCACACGCCGGCGACGAGCTTGGTCTCGCTCGCGCGGGCGGGGGTGAGAAGCTCGGCAGCTTGGGCCATTGTTCTTTTTGGTCGTGGCGGGGCCGATCAGGCCGCGTGCGCGGCGCGAGCGTCTTGGATGGCGCGCCAGACGCGGTACGGCGTCGCCGGCATGTCCATGTGGCGGATGCCGAATTCGGACAGCGCATGTACGATCGCGTTCATGACCGAGGTGAGCGAGCCGGCGCAGCCGGCTTCGCCGCAGCCCTTGACGCCGAGCACGTTGGTTTTCGTCGGCACCGGATGATCGATGACGGTGACCTCGGGCGAATCGCTCGCGCGTGGGAGCGCATAGTCCATGAACGAGCCGGTCAGGAACTGACCATCGCCGTCGTAGACGGTCATCTCCATGAGCGCCTGCCCGATGCCCTGGATCACGCCGCCATGAAGCTGACCCTCGACGATCAGCGGATTGATGACGGTGCCGAAATCGTTGACCGAGACGTATTTCACCACCTCGATCACGCCGGTGTCGGGATCGAGCTCCACCTCGCAGACGTGGCATCCGTTGGGGTAGGTGGAGGCGCCGGGGCCATCGGTCACGTGGCGGACGTCGAGCGTCGACGGCACGCCTTCCGGCAGGTTGAGTCCCGCGCGCAGCCGCTCGGCGAGCTCCATGATCCCGATCGCGCGATCGGTGCCGGCGATGACGAAGCGCCCCTGCGCGAACTCGATGTCGGCGGCCGATGCTTCCAGAACGTGAGAGGCGATCTGCTTGCCCTGCTCGATCACCTTGGCGGACGCTTCCACGATCGCCGTGCCGCTGTGCATGATCGATTTCGAACCGCCGGTGCCGCCGCCGGCGAGCAGCTCGTGGCTGTCGCCCTGCAGGAGGCGGATGCGCTCGAACGGAACGCCGAGCTTTTCGGTCAGCACCTGCGCGAACGGCGCGGCGTGGCCTTGGCCATAATCCAGCGTGCCGGTGATGATGGTGACGGTGCCGTCGGCTTCGAAACGGAGGCCGCCCATCTCCTTGCTCGGCGGCGCCGTGACTTCGAGAAAGCTGCCGACACCGAGCCCGCGCACCTTTCCGCGCTTGCGGCTCTCGCGTTTGCGGCGCGCGAAGCCCTTGGCGTCGGCGACCTCGAGCGCGTGCTTGAGCACGCTCGGAAAGTCGCCGCTGTCGTAGTTGCTTCCCGATGCCGTCTTGATCGGAAGTTCGCGCGGCTTGATCTGGTTGCGCCGGCGCAGGGCGAGGCGGTCGATCCCCATCTCGGCGGCCGCCGCGTCGACCAGCCGCTCCATGTAGTAGTTGCCCTCGGGCCGGCCGGCGCCGCGGTAGGCGGAGACGTGCGAGGTGTTGGTAAATACGCACTTGGTTGAGACCTCGATCAACGGCGTGCGGTAGACGTTCTGCGCGTTCTTCACGATGTTGAGGGTCGACGGCATCGGCGCCACGTGCGAGAGGTACCCGCCCATATTGCCGAAATTAGTGATGCGCACCGCCAGGAAGGTGCCGTCGGCGTCGAGTGCGAGCTCGGCGGTGAGCTCGTGATCGCGGCCGTGACTGTCGGAGACGAAGCTCCCCGAGCGCTCGTCGGTCCATTTCACCGGGCGGCCGAGGGCACGCGCCGCGTGCAGCACGCAGACGTATTCGGGAAACGGTCCTGACTTCATGCCGAATGAGCCGCCGACATGGCCGGTCAACATGCGAAGCTGCTTGGGCTCGACTTTAAGAATATCGGCCATATGGCTGCGCAAGCCGAACACGCCTTGGGATGGGGCATGCAGCGTGAAGCCTCCGCTGGCGGCGTCGTAGACGCCGATCGCCGCGCGCGGCTCCATAGTGTTCACGACCACGCGGCTGTTCACGAGCTCGAGCCGTGTGACATGGCTGGCCTTGGCGAAGGCGGCCGCGACCTGCTCGGTGTCGCCATAATGATAATCGAGCGCGACATTGCCGGGCGCTTCGTCATGAAGGAGCGGCGCGCCGGGACGCGCGGCCTCCTGCGGCCGGATCACGGCGGGCAAGGACTCGATCTCGACCTCGACCGCCTCGGCGGCGTCTTTCGCCTGCAGCAGCGTCTCGGCGACGACGAAGGCTATGGGATCGCCGACGAAGCGCACCTTGTCGGTGGGTAGCGCCGGCCGGGGCGGTTGTTTCATGGGCGTGCCGTCGCGGTTCTTGAACGGCACGATGCACTTGAGCGTGCCGTAGCCGGCGAGATCGGCGCCGGTATAGACCCCGAGCACGCCGGGCATCTTGCGCGCGGCGGATGTGTCGATGCTCTTGATCACCCCATGGGGAACGCGGCTGCGGACCATCACCGCATAGGCCTCGCCCGCGAGCTTGACGTCGTCGGTGTAGCAGCCCTCGCCCCGCACCAGCATCGGATCTTCGCTGCGCGGCACCGGCTGCCCGATGCCGAATTTCATCAGCGCCAAGCTTTGCGGGTCGTTTTGCAGATTCATCAATCAAAGCCTTGATCAATAGATCGCCTGCAAGCCGGTTGGCCGCAGGCGGTAGCTCCACGGATTATGCGCGCCCGTCGGCACGAGGGGGCCGGTCGGGCGGCGCGAATTTGAGATAAAGGACGCCGATCCCTTCGACAAGGACATCCGACCACGCCATGCGCTCAACGCGCACCTGTTGCGCGAGCCACCCCCGTGTTACACTCGTTGCGATCTGAGTTTGGGACACGGCCGCTGCCGTTGAGCCCGGAAGGCTTCGGCGCGGCGGGAAGGGTTTTGATGAAGGACGAGGGCCGGGCAGCCGGCGGCCTCGACCCTGTCCGTGACCGGGCGCAGCAGCAGCGGGCCCGGTGGGGTCGGCGCTCACCCTACGGGATTCCGCGTCATGACGGCGCTCAAGAGGGCGTCCATCGCTCCGCTCCGACCTATGCCGCGCTCGATCTGGGGACCAACAATTGCCGACTCCTGGTCGCCCGCCCGATCGGTGACAGCTTCCGTGTCATCGATGCGTTCTCACGCATCATCCGCCTGGGCGAGGGCGTATCGACGTCCGGCCGCATCAGCGATGCGGCCGTCGATCGCGCGGTCGCAGCGCTCGCGATCTGCCGCGACAAGATGCGCAATCGCGGCGTCACGCGCGCGCGGCTGATCGCGACCGAGGCATGTCGCGCCGCGGCGAACGGGGCCGAATTCCGCGCCCGCATCGCCGACGAGGTTGGCCTCGAGCTCGAAATCATCGACCGTGAGACCGAAGCGACGCTGGCGGCCACCGGCTGCACGCCGTTGATCGATCCGCAGGCCGACGGCGTGGTCCTGTTCGACATCGGCGGCGGCTCCTCGGAGCTCGTGTGCCTCGACCGCTCAGCCCCGAGCCGGCACGGGCCGCCACTGCCGAAGATCAGGGCCTGGGCGTCGCTGCCCGTTGGTGTGGTCACGCTCGCGGAGCGCCACGGCGGACACCAAGTCACGCGCGAAATCTACGCCGCGATGATTGCGGAGGTTGCGGCCTTGGTCGACGGTTTCGTGGCCGAGCATGGCGGGCTTGCCGACGGCCACATCCATCTGCTCGGCACCTCCGGCACGGTAACGACGCTCGCCGGGGTCCATCTCGAACTGCGACGCTACGAGCGTCGCCGCGTCGACGGCTGCTGGATGGTCGATGATCAAGTGACGCGCGTGATCGAGCGTCTGCTGGCCTGGAGTTACGAAGATCGCGTGGCCAATGCTTGCATCGGCGCCGAGCGGGCCGACCTCGTGCTTGCCGGTTGCGCCATTCTCGACGCCATCCGCCGCGCCTTCCCCTGCCAGCGGCTGCGGGTGGCCGACCGCGGGCTGCGCGAAGGCATGCTGGTGCAGATGATGCGCGAGGATGGGGTGTGGGGCGGCGAGGGGCCGGCGCCCTGACTTGGCCGCGCTGGGCTATGGCGCCGTGTCCGAGCCGAAAGTCGGATCAAAATGAGTTCGAAGCCGAGCAAGCGCCCGCTCAAGGTCCGCATCAAATCGGGCGGCGGCCGGTCGCCGGCGTCGAAGCGCTGGCTCGAACGACAACTCAACGACCCTTACGTGGCGCGTGCCAAGCGCGAGGGTTTTTCCTCCCGCGCCGCCTTCAAACTGATCGAGATCGACGACAAGCACCATCTGCTCAAGCAAGGCGCGCGGGTGGTCGATCTCGGCGCCGCGCCCGGCGGCTGGAGCCAGGTCGCGGCGCAGCGCGTCGGCAGCGTGCAGGGGAGGGGGAAGGTCGTGGCGATCGATCGCCTCGAGATGGCGCCGATAGCGGGGGTCGAATTCATCCAGTGCGACTTTCTCGATCCGCGCGCACCGGATGAGATCAAGGCCCTGCTCGGCGCTCCTGCCGACGTCGTGCTCTCCGACATGGCGGCGAATGCGACCGGCCACCGCCGGACCGACCATCTCAAGATCATTGCGCTCGCGGAAGCCGCGGTCGACTTCGCGCGCGAAACGCTTGCCCACGGCGGCGCGTTTCTCTGCAAGGTGCTGCAAGGCGGCACCGAGGCGATGCTGCTCGCGGCGCTCAAGCGCGATTTCTCCCATGTGAGGCACGTGAAGCCGGCCGCGAGCCGGTCGGATTCGGCGGAGCTTTATCTGCTGGCGACGGGATTTCGCGGCTAGTGTCCCGATTCCGAAGTTCGCAAGCCCTTGCAGCACACTCTCGTGCGAACTTCGGAATCTAAGGGACACTAGCAAACTTATGAGTCTAGTGTGGTTTTTGGATTTGAAGTTCCTATGTGAGCTCGCCGCATCTTCTTAGGAACTTCAAATCCACCACACTAGTGTTCAAATCCACCACACCAGCGGCGATCCTTCATCCCATTCGTTGATCGGTGGCCTCGGTCGGGCCCGCCGCGGGTGCGGCGCTGCGGCGGGCCAGTTCCGCGCCGGCATCCGCCGGCATCCGTGCGAAAACGAAGCAGGCGCAGGCGGCGATCACGGCAATGGTGAGATAGGCGGGCTGAAAGTCGGCGGCCGTGATGGTGTCGCGTCCGCGCGCCCACAGCGTCAGATCGACCGCCAGCGCGCCGATGGCGACGCCGACCGAAATCGAGACCTGCTGGGCGACCGCGACCAGCGAGGTGGCGCGGCTCATGCGGCGATTGTCGACGTCGGCATAGGCGATGGTATTGAGACTGGTGAATTCGAGCGAACGAAAGAAGCCGCCGACGATCAGCACGCCGACGATCCACGCGAATGACACGCCCGGCGTGAAGGTCGCACAGGCCGCGACCAGCGCTGCGCTGATCAGCGCATTCACCACCAGCACCCGACGGAATCCGTAGCGGCGGAGAATGAACGGGATCACCGTCTTCATGCCCATGGCGCCGACGACGTTCGACAGCGTGATCAGCCCCGATTGGAAGGCTGTGAGATTGAAGCCGAGCTGAAGCAGGAGCGGAAGAAGGAACGGCATTGCCCCGATGCCGGAGCGATAGATAAAGCCGCCGACGACGGCGGCGCGCATGGTCGGGATCTCGAGCAGGGACAGATCGAGCACCGGCGCGGGCGTGCGCCGTGCATGCAGCACGTAGGCATAGGCTGCGCCGGCGCCCACGACGATGAGCGCGAGCACCACGCTGGTCGGGAGGAAATTGAGCCCGAGCAAGGAGCCGCCGAAGGCGAGCCCGCCGATGCCCAGCCCGGCGAGCACCGCGCCGAGCGGATCGAACGGGTCCGGCGTCTGCGCCCGCACGTCCTCGATGAAGATCGTCGCCAAGACGATGCCGGCAAGTCCGATCGGGCTGTTGATCAGAAAAATCCAGTGCCAGGAAATGAAGGTGGTGATGAAGCCGCCGAGGGCCGGGCCGATCAGCGGCCCGATCAGCGCCGGCAGGGTCACCCAGACCATGGCGTTGATCAACTCGCGCCGGTCGACGCTGCGCACGAGAATGAGGCGCGCGACCGGCGTCATCATCGCCCCGCCCATGCCCTCGACGATGCGTGCGACCACGAACTCCGAGAGCGAGCCCGAGAGCGCGCAACCGATCGAGCCGAGCATGAACACGGCGATCGCGCCCCGAAATACCGTGCGCGCGCCGAAACGGTCGGCGGTCCAGCCACTCACCGGGATGAAGACCGCGAGCGAGAGCAAGTAGGAGGTGACCGCGAGCTTAAGCGTCAGTGGACTCGTGCCGATATCGGCGGCGATCGCCGGGAGCGAGGTGGCGATGACGGTCGAGTCCATGTTCTCCATGAACAGGGCGACCGCCACGATCAGCGGCACAATGCGTTTCGCCAGCATAAGTCAGCGCAGCGACCTGGGCGCGCTTGCGCAAGGGCGCAGGTGGAGGAAGCGCCGCGCGCGAGCGGTCATCGCGGCTGCAGGATGGTCGAATGCGGTGCGCAGGTCGGTCATGCCGCACGTTAGCAGAATCGGCGCTGCCCCGGACAAGCCGGGCATTGTCCTGCGGCGAGCGTGGCCCCACATAGTGGTGCATCAGGCTCAGGGGCTATGGCCAATGATCTACCTGCTCGCAGTCTTCATTCCGCCGCTTGCCCTCCTGCTGAACGGCCAACCGTTCTCGGCCATCTTCAGCGTCATCCTGATCGTGGCCTGCTTTCTCCTCGGGCTCATCTTCCCCGCCTTTTTCGTGGTTCCGTCCCTGCACGCCGTCATTGCGGTCCACATGAGACGCGAGGATCGCAAGCACCGCGAACTGGTGAACGCGATCGAACGGCATGGGCCGCCGCCGGGTTGGCGCCCCTGATTCGAGCCCAAGGAGGACGATGTGACCAGGCGATCGCGGCGAGGACACCGCTTCTTTCGGTGAATTGCCGCCAAATCGCTAGGATTCGCGCCCGAGCCGTGCTATCGGCCAGCGCCAACCCAAAACGGGCCGTCACATCGCGTGCGCGAGCGCCGGTTCGCCGCAAACGGGGCGCATCTCGGTCCGCCGACGGTGCCGTCGAGCAAGCCCGCAAGGCGGACCACTGGAGTTGGCAATGGAGCAGAAATCCGACGGAACCCTGCGCGAAGCACTGACTTTCGACGACGTCCTGCTCAAGCCCGGACTGTCCGAACTGCTGCCGTCCGACGCCGACATCCGTTCCCGCATCACCCGCGATATCCCGCTCAACATTCCGATCGTCGCTTCGGCCATGGACACCGTGACCGAAGCCAAGATGGCGATCGCCATGGCGCAGGCTGGGGGGCTGGGGGTGATCCACCGCAATCTCGAGCCCGACGAGCAGGCCGCGCAGGTTCGCCAGGTCAAGAAGTTCGAGTCCGGCATGGTGGTCAATCCCGTCACCATCGATCCCGGCGCCACGCTCGCCGATGCGCTGGCTTTGATGCAGGACTACCGCATTTCAGGCATCCCGGTGGTGGAGGGCGGCGGCAACGGCCGCGCCGGCAAGCTCGTCGGCATTCTCACCAACCGCGACGTGCGATTCGCCACCGACCCGCGCCAGAAGGTTGCCGAGCTGATGACCAAGGAGCGGCTCGTCACCGTGCGCGAGGGCGTTGGACAGGCCGATGCCAAGCGCCTGCTCCATCAGCATCGGATCGAAAAGCTGCTCGTGGTCGACGACCAGTATCGCTGCGTCGGGCTGATCACGGTCAAGGACATCGAGAAGGCGGTGGCCAACCCGAACGCCTGCAAGGATGAACAAGCGCGCCTGCGCGTCGCCGCCGCGACCAGCGTCGGCGACAAGGGGTTCGATCGCACCTCCAAGCTGATCGCGGCGGGCGTTGATCTCGTGGTCGTGGACACCGCGCACGGGCACTCGCGCTCGGTGCTCGACGCCGTCACACGCATCAAGCGCCTGTCGAACGCGGTACAGGTGGTTGCCGGCAACATCGCGACCAGCGAAGGCGCCAAGGCGCTGATCGACGCCGGCGCGGACGCGATCAAGGTCGGCATCGGTCCAGGCTCGATCTGCACCACGCGCGTGGTCGCCGGTGTCGGCGTACCCCAGCTCACCGCCATCATGGATGCGGTCGAGGTCGCGCGCCGGAGCGGCACGCCGGTCATCGCCGACGGCGGCATCAAATATTCCGGCGATCTCGCCAAGGCGCTCGCCGCCGGCGCCGACTGCGCCATGGTGGGATCGCTGCTTGCCGGCACCGACGAGACGCCGGGTGAGGTCTTTCTCTATCAAGGCCGCTCCTACAAGACCTATCGCGGCATGGGCTCGGTCGGCGCCATGGCGCGCGGCTCCGCCGACCGTTACTTCCAACAGGACATCAAGGACACGCTCAAGCTCGTGCCCGAGGGCGTCGAAGGCCAGGTGCCGTACAAAGGCGCCGCGGCGACCGTGCTGCACCAACTCAGCGGCGGCTTGCGCGCGGCCATGGGCTATGTGGGTGCGAAGAACTTGAAGGAGCTGCATGAGAAGGCCGAGTTCGTGCGCGTCTCGGGTGCAGGTATGCGCGAGAGCCACGTGCACGACGTCACCATCACGCGCGAGAGCCCGAACTATCCGTCGCGCGCTTGATTGCGATATCCCTCCTGGAAGAGAGGGATGAAGAAATGAGCCCCCGCATCACCGTCGCCGGCGCCGGCAGCATCGGCTGCTATGTCGGCGGCACGCTCGCGCGCGCGGGCCGCGCGGTGACGCTGCTGGTGCGGCCGCGGCTTGCGAGCGCGATCGAGCGAAACGGCCTGCACATCTCGGATGTCGACGGCCGCGACGGCGTGCTGTCAAAAAATTCC
>WNFA01001847.1_pt1 | contig 17241 bp, 16 predicted proteins | sample 5400481 | NCBI WGS metagenome assembly WNFA01 (sample SAMN13153340, study PRJNA577476) | soil metagenome | isolation source: 120 cm saprolite under Douglas fir tree site 2 hole 1 replicate 2 | place: USA:California | collected 2015-04-18
GCTGGCTCGTGGCTATGCGGGCGAAATGAAGTACTTGGCCGACTCGCGACGCTGCGATGCCGAACGCGCTTTGCCGGGCGTACGCAGCGCGATTATCTGCGCACTGAACTACAACACGCCATTGCCTAAATCCACCGATGCTTTACATTTTCAGCGAGATGAAGAGCCGCGTGGATGGATTTCGCGTTACGCCTGGGGCACCGACTACCACGAAGTCTTGCGCAAGAAGCTGAAGGAATTGACGGTTGCGCTTCGCCAGCGCTTTACCGAACCGTTTGAAGCGCGCATCTACGCAGACACTGGTCCCCTGCAGGAGCGCGTGTTTGCCAAATACGCCGGGCTCGGCTGGCTAGGCAAAAACACTCTTCTCCTGAACCCGCGGCTGGGCTCTTGGTTTTTCTTGGGTGCAATTCTCACAACCTTGGACCTTGCACCGACGCTGGAGGACAGCGTTCTGCCACCGCCGGATCTTTGCGGGAGCTGCCGCAAATGTATTGACGCCTGTCCCACGGGCGCGTTCGTCGAGCCTTATGTCATGGACGCTCGCCGCTGCATCTCCTATTTGACGATCGAGCTTCGCGGACCCATTCCGGACGAATTCCGCGAGCCCATGGGCACTCACCTCTTTGGCTGCGACATTTGCCAGGACGTTTGTCCGTGGAACCGGCGCGCGCCGGCAACCTTGCAACAAGAATTCCAGCCCAGACCCTTTCCAGCGGCACTCGAAGGCGCGGCCACCCGAGACGAAAGCGCGTCGGCGGAAGGAAAGCAACAAACCCCGGCAACTCTGGAAGAATCGCTGTTTCTGCCGAGGCTCGAATGGCTGGCCTCGATGGATGAAGCGCAATTTCGCCGCGTCTTTCGTGGCAGCGCCATCAAGCGCACGAAGTGGCGGGGACTGGTGCGCAATGCGTGCATCGCGCTGGGCAATGTGGACCTTCGCCCCGGTGCAACCGCCTATAAAAGGATTACCGCTTTGCTTCAGCGCCTTTCTGCTTCGCAAGACGCCGTCATCGCCGAATCTGCCCTTTGGGCGCTCTCCCGCATCCAATGAAACGCGAAGGCCATACCAGCAAACTTTGTTTTGTCGCTGTTCGCATGGAGGTTACCTTCATCGGCGGTATAGCGGTATAATCCGCACGCACGTCGACGCGCGCGCCGCGTCGCTGGAGGTTGTCATCAACCGCCGCAAGTTTATTGCTGGGACTGGCATCGTTGGCGCAGGACTGATTAGATTAGGCGGTGCCGTGCCAGGCCTTTTGCTCGCTGACAAAACAATTCCAAATTCACACTCGGAGGAAAAACCCGTGGCATTCACAGTGCCCCCACTGCCGTACTCGTTCGATGCCCTCGAACCGCACATCGACGCCAAGACCATGGAAATCCACCATGACAAGCACCATGCCGCCTATGTCAACAACCTTAATAAAGCCCTCGAAGGGCATGCCGACCTGCAGTCCAAGCCGCTCGAAGACCTGCTGAAAAATATCGATTCGCTCCCGGAAAATATCCGCCAGGCCGTGCGCAATAATGCCGGCGGCCACTGGAATCACTCGCTCTTCTGGACGCAGCTCAAAAAAGGCGGCGGTGGTGAACCAAAGGGCGACCTCGCCGCGGCCATCAAGTCCAGCTTCGGCTCCTTCGCCGACTTTCAGACAAAGTTTGCGGCTGCCGGCGTCGGACGTTTTGGTTCCGGTTGGGCCTGGCTTCTGGTGAAAGACGGAAAGCTGGCGATTGACTCCACTCCTAACCAGGACACGCCTATTTCCTTGAAAGCCAAAGCGGTCTTGGGTCTCGATGTCTGGGAGCACGCCTACTACCTAAAATACCAAAATCGCCGCCCGGACTACATCGCTGCGTGGTGGAACGTCGTAAATTGGGATTCCGCCGCCGAACAGTTCGCTGCCGCCAAGAAGTAGCCGTACAACGGTAGCTTGTTGGTGCGCTTTTCTTTTCACGTAGCGAAAGCAGACCCCACTGCTGCACGCGCCGGCAAACTAACGACGCCTCACGGCGTCATCGAGACACCGGCGTTCTTGCCCGTTGGCACCGCAGCCGCCGTCAAAGCGCTAAGGCAGGAGGCGCTCGAAGAGCTCGGCGTGGAAATCATCCTCGCCAACACCTACCATTTGTATCTGCGGCCGGGGCACGAATTGATCCGCAAACTGGGCGGCCTGCATCAATTCATGTCTTGGCCGCGCGCTGTCCTCACCGATTCCGGCGGCTATCAGATCTTCAGCCTTTCCGAGCTTCGCAAAATCACCGACGAAGGCGTGCGCTTCCGTTCGCATCTCGACGGTTCAGAGCACTTGCTCACCCCGGAAAAAGTCGCCGAAGTTCAGATCGCACTGGGGTCGGACATTGCCATGGTGCTCGATGAATGCATCGAGACGCCGGCTACTCGCGAAGCGGCGGAGTCGGCGGTGAAGCGCACAACGGCGTGGGCGCGCCGGGCTCGCGCCTTCTTTCAGGAACACGCGGCGCGTATTGAGCCGGTCGCGCAGTGGCAATTCGGCATCGTGCAAGGCGCCACGTTCGGCGACCTGCGTCGCCAGAGCGCGCATCAACTCTTGGATCTCGATTTTCCCGGTTACGCAATAGGCGGCCTCGCAGTCGGCGAACCTCACTCCATGACCTGCGAGATGACCGCCGAAGTCACCGCGCTTCTGCCGCAGGATCGGCCGCGCTATCTCATGGGCGTCGGCCGCCCCGAGCAAATCGCCGATTACGTGGCGCTGGGCGTCGACATGATGGATTGTGTTCTGCCCACGCGCGCTGCGCGCCACGCCTGCCTTTACACCAGTGAAGGCCGCGTCCTGATCAAAAACACTCGCTACGCCCAAGATCCACGGCCCATCGATCCCACCTGTGCCTGCTCCGTCTGCCGCCGCTATTCCCGCGCTTACCTTCGGCATCTTTTCGCCGCCGGTGAAATCACCGCGGCCGTCCTGGCGACCCACCACAATGTCCACTTTTACCTTGACATCATGCGCCAAATCCGCGAGGCTATCGGGTTTGGGAACCTAGCGAAATTCTCATCTGCGATGCACGCGCGCTACGCGGAGGGTCCGGCTTGAACCTGTAACTCAGGCTTTTAGGCCTGAGGGTTCTCAGGACTCCGAAGGGCGTGCGGGCCGTCCGCTCGGCACCACCAGAAGAGAGCGCGTAGGGTTTGTGGAAGCGGGCAAAACCCGCGCCAAGCTGTTGCTATCTCCCGCGTGCTGCGCTGAGCGGGGAACGAAAGGAATCACACGGAGTCATGTTCGCCACGATGACATTGCAGGCTCCCAACGGACTGGGCGCCGCGCTGGGCAGCCCTCTGGTCATGATGGTCATCGTAATGGGCATTTTCTATGTGATGCTCATCCTTCCCCAGCAGCGGCAGCGCAAGAAGTTGCAAGCTATGCTGACGGCGTTGAAGTCCGGAGATAAAGTGATCACCAACGGCGGCATCTACGGCACCATCAGCGGCATTGACGGCGACACCGTTATCCTTAAAATTGCCGACCAGGTAAAAATCCGCATCGCGCGCTCGGCTATCACGCAGGTGGAGGCATCAGAAGATGCGAAATAAGCCCACCCGCCTTCCGATGGCGCGTTTTATTTTCTGACCATGAATCCCAATCTGAAGTGGAAAGCGCTTTTTATTGCTGTCGTTATCCTCGGGTGCATCTATGGCCTGTTGGGTGTGCCCACATTTCCGACCTCTGTGGCGGACCTGAAATCCAACTTTGCGCACCAAATCAAGCTGGGCCTGGACCTCCAAGGTGGCACGCACTTCATTCTTCAGGTGCAGGTTCAGGAAGCCATCGCGCAAGAGACCGACCAGACCGTCGATCGCCTTACCAATCAGTTGCGCGCCAAGAATATTCGCTACGATGAAGTCCGCCGCGTAGATGACACGCACATCGTCGTCCGCAATGTCCCCTCTGAGCAGCTTTCCGAGTTCCGTGATTTGGTAGCGTCGCAGCTCCAGAACGTCTGGGATATGTCGCCCACGGCGGGCGAACCCTCGAGCTACACGCTTTCGCTTCGTCCCAGCGCTGTCGCCGCCATTCAAGAACAAACGATGCAGCAGTCGCTCGAAACCATCGAGCGCCGCATCAATGCTTTGGGCCTCACCGAGCCCATCATCCAGCGCCATGGCCGCAAGGACAACGAAATCCTCGTGCAACTCCCGGGCGAAGGCGACCCCACGCGCGCCAGAGCCGTCATTCAAGCCGGCGGCCAGCTCGAATTAAAGCTCGTCGAGGATCCCACGCCATATCCCTCGCAAGTCGCAGCGTTAGCTGCACACGGCGGCGTTCTCCCTCCAGGCACCGAGTTGGTTCCCGGCCGCTCCGAGAGCCGCGCCGCTGGCGCCGATACCGGAGAAGTCTGGTACGTACTGAGCCGCGCTCCGGTCGTTACCGGCCGCGACCTCCGCAGCGCGACAGAAAACCGCAACACCAATAATCCCGGCCAGTGGCAGGTCAATTTCACCCTCTCCGCCGAAGGCGCGCATCGCTTTGGTCCTTTCACCGAACAAAACATCCATCGCCAGATGGCCATCGTTCTCGAGCACCGCGTCTACTCCGCGCCAGTCATCAACAGCCGCATCGACGATCAAGGCTTCATCGAAGGTAATTTCAGCCAGGAATCCGCTCACGACCTCGCGCTGGTCCTGCGCGCTGGCGCTCTTCCCGCTTCCGTCAAGTATCTCGAGGAGCGCACGGTCGGCCCGTCCCTCGGCGCAGACTCCATCCGCCACGGCGTGCAAGCCTCCATCCTCAGCTTGCTGGTGGTCATGATTTTTATGCTGGTCTACTACCGGCTTTCCGGCGGAAATGCCGTGCTCGCGCTGATTCTGAACTTGGTCATTCTTCTCGCCGTGCTTGCTGCTTTCGGGGCGGTTCTGACCCTCCCCGGCATCGCCGGTGTCATTCTGACCATCGGCATGGGCGTGGACTCCAACGTTCTGGTCTTCGAACGCATCCGCGAGGAATTGCGCAACGGCAAGTCCCCCGCCTCCGCCGTGCAAGCCGGGTTCGACAAAGCTTTCCTTACCATCATCGACACCCACGTCACTACCGTGGTCTCCGCGTTTTTCTTGTTCTTGTTCGGCACCGGACCGATTCGCGGCTTCGCGATCACCCTCACCATCGGCTTGATCGCCAACGTGTTCACCGCCATTTACGTGTCCAGGACAATTTTCGAGTACCACTTGACCAAGATGGATCGTCAGGCGGTACTCAGTATCTAGGCTCGTACTAGAACTGCTCGAGGCTTTTCCCAGATACGGGTACTTTGCGCCCTTCCGTTCATCTAAATTGGGTCGACTGTGGGTCGCGGGAACAAAGGGATGCCCACTGGAGTCTAAAGAAGGGAAGTACGTGTGGCATGATCGAGTTCTTCAAAGAACCCAACATCGACTGGATGGGTAAGGCCAAGTATTTCTATGCCCTTAGCGGAATTCTTCTTCTCGCCGGCTGGATTTCGGTCTTCCTGAATCACGGCCTTCGCTACAGCATCGACTTCAAGGGCGGCACTAACGTCGACGTCCGCTTTGCGCAAACACCCAACATCGACCAAATCCGCAAAGGCTTGACTGCCCAGGGGTTGGGCAACAGTGAAATTCAGAGCATTAGTAGCGGCGGCTTGGCCTCCAAATCCAACGAAGTCCTGATCTTCGTGGAGCAGAAAGGCCAGGGCGATGAAGCGTTGGACTCCGCCAGAGCCCAGGTTCTCACCGCCTTGAACTCCATGTCCGGTGTCAAGGACTCCAGCAAGTCGGACTTCAACGCCGCCACGCCTTCTTCCCTTGCCGCCGTGCTCAATACCAATGATCCGCTGCACCTTTCCATCAACGCCGGCGACCGCTACCAGCAGTTGGCCAAGAAAATTCTGGCCTATCGCGACGATACCAAGGGCGGCGTGCTCACCAATTTTGACGAGATCTCTGCCGTCGATGGGGTTACGCCGACGGTGCTCGCTACTTTGAAAAGTAATTACGCGCTTGGCAGCTTCGCCATTCGCAACGTGGAGATCGTCGGGCCCAAAGTGGGCGGCGAGCTGCGCCGCCAAGCCATCTTCGTTACCCTCTATGCTTTGGCAGGCATGCTGGTATATATTGCCTTCCGATTCGAGTGGGTTTACGGGGCCGCCGCTGTCCTCGCGGTTTTTCACGATGTCTTGATTACCCTGGGCTTTTTTTCGTTACTTAAATTTGAGATTTCGCTGACTGTTATTGCGGCGCTTCTTACACTCGTCGGATATTCGATGAACGACACCATCGTCATTTTCGACCGCATCCGCGAGAACAATCGCTTGCTGCGCCGCGAATCGTTCGCCGACGTGGTCAACAAATCCATCAATCAGACTTTGTCGCGGACGATTTTGACCAGCGGTCTGACTTTCCTCACCGTGCTCGTTTTGTTCCTGATGGGCGGCCAGGTGCTTCGCGCTTTCTCCTTTGCCCCGGTGGTGGGGATTGTGGTAGGAACGTATTCCAGTTTTGGCATTGCTGCTCCGCTTGTGGTCGCCTGGAATCGCTGGCGCGGCCAGGGAGCGGTAGCAGGTCCCGGACCCGCAGCCGGTAACAAAACCCGCGGTAGCGAAACGGCCCCAGCGCGTCTCGCTCCTGCCGGGAGGAGGTAATCATCTATGTTTGAAGATATGGTGGTTTCGAGTCCGCACCCGTCGAAAACCAACAAGCCGTGGACCGTGGTCATATCCATGGTTGCTCAGTCCGTCTTCCTGGCCATTTTGATCCTTATTCCATTGATTTATACCGAGGCGTTGCCGAGAACAATGATGTCGACTTTACTGGTTGCCCCACCTCCTCCGCCGCCTCCGCCGCCACCTCCGGTGCAGACGCAGGTGGTGCACGTCAAGCCCCAGGTCCACTTGATGGATGCCGGCAAACTTGTTCAGCCCAAAGCCATCCCGAAAGACATCAAGATCATTAAGGAAGATGCACCCGATGTTAGCGCCGGGATGGCCGGAGGCGTTCCTGGCGGTGTCGCCGGTGGTTCGATGGGCGGCGTCATCGGCGGCGTAATCGGTGGTATGGGCGGAGCTCCGCCGCCGCCGAAGCCGGCGCAGCAGCGCATCCGCCAAGGTGGAAGCGTGCAGGCTGCGTTGCTCGTAAACAAAGTGCAGCCCGTCTATCCGCCGCTCGCGCGTCAGACGCGCATTTCCGGTACCGTGCGCTTGCACGCCCTCATCTCCAAGACCGGCTCGGTTGAATCCCTGGAGGTCCTCTCCGGGCACCCCCTGCTGGTCCGCGCCGCGATGGACGCTGTGCAGCAATGGAGGTACAAACCGACGCTGCTCAACGGCGAACCGGTGGAGGTCGATACCACGATCGACGTCATTTTCTCGCTTAACCAGTAGTACGGCGCACTGTTCCGGTCGTGGGGCCGGCGCAGTGTTTCGGGTGCCTGAATATTTGCAAATACTTTAAGGAGCAAACGAATGGTAGCTACGATTTATGTTTATGCGATCCTGTTCCTACAATCGACCACCGGCTCGAGTTGGGATCTCCGTTCCATGTGGTCCCAAATGAGCGCTCTGCCTCGCACCGTGGTCGTCATCCTTTTCGTCCTTTCCATCTACTCCTTCGGCGTCATGATTGACCGCGCCCTGATGTACAGCGCCGCGCGCAAGCAGTCGCGCGTCTTTGTCCAGCAGGTCGCCGGTGCTTTGAAGGACGGCAAGCTCGACGAAGCTATCGCCATCGCCGAGCGCAACAAGAAGAGTCACATCGCCAAAGTTGTCGCCACTGGCCTATCGGAGTTCCAATCCGCCTCCCAACAGGTTTCCGACGCGGACCTCATCGAAGCGGCCAAGCGCGGCTTGGAGCGCTCCGTCGCCATCGTCCACGCCGAAATGAAGCGCGGTCTGTCCGCTCTGGCCACCATCGGCTCCACCGCGCCGTTCGTCGGTTTGTTCGGCACCGTGGTCGGCATCTTGAACGCCTTCAAGGGCATCGAGCAGAGCAAAGCTACCGGCTTGTCCGCAGTCGCCGGCGGTATCGCTGAAGCGCTGGTCACCACCGCACTCGGTCTCCTCGTCGCGGTGCCTGCGGTGTGGGCGTACAACTACTTCACAAATAAAGTGGAAGCGTTCGACGTGGAGATGGACAACTCTTCGATGGAGCTCATCAACTATTTCATTTTGCGTCGCGGCGCCAGGAAGTAGGTAACCATGGCTGCACCAGTAACACACGCACGGTACAAGCCACAAGTCGGCAGTCAGATGTCGACTCCCAACGTCATCCCCATGGCGGACATCATGCTCGTCCTGCTGATCATCTTCATGGTGGTCACGCCGATGTTGCAGAAGGACCATCCGGTGGACTTGGCCAGAACCAATACCGCCAAGGACATGCAGGATGCCGATAAAGAGGACGCCATCGTCATCGCCGTGACTCGCGACGGTAACATCTTTCTTCGCACCACCCAGATCCGCAAGGAAGAGATCACCTCCGAGGTCAAGGACCGTATTGCCAACCGTCTGGACAAGACCGTTTACGTCAAAAGCGACGCGCGCGCCAAGTATGGCGACGTGGTTGCTGTCGTCGACGAAATCCGCTCCGCGGGCGTCGACCAGGTCGGGCTCTTGACCGAGCGCAACGAAAGAAGTACCCCTCCGCCTCCTCCGCCTCCAGCGGACTAGTGGCGGGGCGGCACGCAGTTACCATTCGTTTGCTGTCGTTTTTTGCCGGTTTCAACGTCGCGCCGATTCCCACAACGGCGCGCGGCACCACGGCTCGCAGCACTCGCTAGGGGCGGGCCGACAGGAGATGCGCAATGGCAATGCAGGTAGGCGAAAGTAAAGGCGGTGCGATGGCGGAAATGAATGTCGTTCCGCTCATCGACATTCTGTTGGTCCTCTTGATCATCTTCATGGTGATCACTCCGCTCACCCCCAAGGGACTCGATACGCTTGTGCCCCAGCCCAATCCGAACCAGCAGCAGAACCAGGAGCTGGAAAACAAGACCGTAGTCGTGCAGGTGCTGACCAACGGCAAGGTCAAGATCAACAACGAAGACTCCGCCTGGGATCGGCTGGGCCCGCGCCTCGAGCAAATATTCAAGGATCGCGCGGAGAAAATCGCTTTCGTCAAAGGCGATAACGATGTACTGTTTGCCGAAGTCGCCCGCGCTATTGACATCATGCGCGACGCCGGCATCGACAAAGTTGGCTTGATTACCGCCAAGCTCGAAGCCGGTCAGTAACTTTTGTGTCTTTGGGGGTGGGGCTTGCCTCACCCGCTCCGGGATGTGAGTCCTCCTCGCGGGAAATTCAACTCTCGAGGTGGCTCATGGCAATCGCAGTCGGCGGTTCGAATCGCGGAACTTTTGTCGATCTTAATGTGGTTCCGCTGATTGATGTTCTGCTTGTGCTGTTGGTCATCTTTATGATCCTTCCGCACAAACAGACCGGTCTCACGGCGGATTTGCCGCAGCCCGCGCCCACGCTCCGTGTCGATCCTCAGCCGGAAGTTATTGTGGTTCAAGTCCTGGCGGACGGATCGTTGCGCATCAATCGCAAAGCGGTGGAATGGGCTGGGTTGCGGGACCGCTTGGAAGAAATTTTCGGGTCAAGGGCCAATCATACGGCTTTCATTCGTGGTGACGGGGCGGTTGAGTTCCAGGTGGTAGCCAGTGTCATAGACACCACGCGCGCCGCGGGTGTAACCTCGGTTGGTTTAATGAGTCCTGGACTGGAAAAACTTGCGGAAACAGATTAGATTGCCTCTCGCAGGCGGACGTGAATTCTAGCGACGGCTTCGGTTAACCCTGAGGCCGCGCTCAGTGGGATGGATGCTTCGATGACTCATGCATCGCTTCAAGTGGCTCGCCGCGCCGCTGCTCTGGCTGCGCTCTTGGTCCTCGTAGTTGCGGCTTCCGGCTGCAACAAGCTGAAAGCTCGAGACCTCCTCAACAAAGGTGTTAACGCTTTCAAGAACGGCCAGTCGGACGCAGCGATCGAACACTTCAAGCAGGCCAAGGAAGCGGACCCCGATCTGCTCAATGCTCGCTTGTACCTGGCCACCGCCTACGCCAGCCTTTATATCCCCGGAGCTCCTTCCAAGGAAAACATGGCCCGCGGCGAGCAGGCTGTCCGGGAATTCAAGGAAGTGTTGGACAAGGATCCCAACAATATTCCGGCCATTGACGGGATCGGGTCCATTTTGTTCCAGATGGGCGGCCAGCCTTTTGATCCCAAGAAATTCGAGGAATCCAAGACCTACCACCAGAGGCACATTCAGTTGAAGCCCGACGATCCTGAGCCCTACTACTGGATCGGAGTCATCGACTGGACTTTGGCCTTCCGCGCCAACGGCGTAATGCGCATGGACTACAACAAGAACAACGTCAAAAAACAGGTGAGAGACGACGACCCGCTTCCGCCGGCCCTTCGCGCCGAATATGCCAGCAAGTATGGTTCGCTGGTGGACGAAGGCATCTCGTCTTTGCAAAAGGCTATCTCGCTCAGGCCAGACTATGACGATGCTATGGCGTACCTCAACCTGCTCTATCGCCGCAAGGCTGACATGGTGGAAAGCAAGGAAGAACGCGAGGCGTTGCTGAAGCAGGCCGAGGATCTCGTCGACAAGGTCAAGGAAATCAAGCAGAAGCGCGCCGAGCAGCCTCAACCCACCACCTGAGAGTAGACAGGTGAGTTGATTTTTTCCCGGGGCGCCCAGCGGGCGTCCCTTCTTCTTAACAGCCGAGTGCGGCTCGGGCCACTCGGGCTCGCGCGCAACACCCGTTCCGTCGTAAACTGGACCATGCCGTCGCCCAGCAATCTGCCCCTGAATTTCCATCGCGACCGCACCGAGCGCCAGCTCGACGCCCGCCTCGACGAACTCCTCGCCAAGCTCCGCAACAACCGTCCCTCCGAAGACCCTTGGATCGTTCGCCGCGCGTATGAGATCGCCGCCGAACGCCATCGCGATCAGCTCCGCAGTTCCGGCGATCCCTACCTCACGCATCTGCTCGAAGTGGCCCACATCCTTGCCGACATGCGACTCGACGCCACCACCCTCACCGCCGCCCTGCTTCACGACGTCGTCGAAGACACCGAGTTCCCCATCTCCCGCATTGAGGAGCGCTTTGGCGCCGAGGTCGCTCGCCTCGTCGCGGGCGTCACCAAGATTGGACGCCTCAATATAATGGCCCCGGAAGCCCGTCAGGCCGAAAGCGTCCGCAAAATGCTCCTGGCCATGGTGAACGACGTTCGCGTGGTACTCGTCAAGCTCGCCGATCGCCTGCACAACATGCGCACTCTGGAATACCTCGAGCCCGCCAAGCAGCAGCGCATCTCCCGCGAAACTCTCGACATCTACTCGCCTATCGCCCACCGTCTCGGCATGGGCATCATTCGCGGTGAGCTGGAAGACCTTTCCTTCCGCTATCTCGAACCCGATTCGTTTTTTGCCCTGCAAAAGGAGGTCAGCGACAAGGCTCCGGTTCACAAAAAATTCCTGGAGGAAGTGCAAGCCACTATCCGCTCCAAACTCGTCGAAAACAGCATTCCCGCGGAGCTCGAAGCGCGCGTCAAAGGCCTTTATTCCCTTCATCGCAAAATCGTGCGCCAGGAGCGCAGCCTCGATCAGGTCTACGATCTTCTCGCCCTCCGCGTCATCACCGACAACGAGCGCAATTGCTATGCCGCTTTAGGCGTTGTACATCACATCTGGCGGCCGGTTCCCGGGCGCTTCAAGGACTACATCGCCATGGCTCGGCCCAATCTCTACCAATCTTTGCACACCACGGTGCTCCACGGCGGCCAACCGTTTGAAATGCAAATCCGCACCCAGGAAATGCACCGCATCGCCGAAGAAGGCGTCGCCGCTCATTGGAAATACAAAGATGGCAAGCCCGCCCAAGAAGACGACCAGCGCATCACCTGGATGCGCCAGCTAATCGAGTGGTCGCAGGAACTGGAAGAACCCGGCGAGTTTCTCAGCACTCTGAAAGTCGATCTCGTGCCCGTCGAGGTCTACGCCTTCACTCCTAAAGGCCGCGTTCTCGAATTGCCGCGCGGCGCTACGCCCGTGGATTTCGCATATCACGTGCACACCGAGGTCGGCCACCAGTGCGTCGGCGCCAAGGTCAACGGTCAGATGGTTTCCCTTCGTCACGAAATTGTCAGCGGCGACGTCGTCGAAATCCTGACCCAGAAAGGTCACACGCCAAGCCGCGACTGGCTCAGCTTCGCCAAGTCCTCCCACGCGCGCAGTAAAATCCGCCACTGGATCAATGTTCAAGAACGCGAGGAAGCCACCGAGATGGGCCGGCGCCTTCTCGAAAAGGAAGCACGCCAGTTCGGCCGCAGTCTCAAGAAAATTCCCGAAGCGGACCTCTTGCAGCTCGCTTCGGACTACGGCCTGTCTAAAACCGAGGATCTCTTTGCCGCCGTCGGCTTTGGAAAATATTCCGCTCGCCAGATCCTCACCCGTGTTCTTGGCGATGCTGCAAAGCCCGCTGAGCCGCCAGCCGAAGATGCCAAGCCCACCCTGGTCAAGACGGTCAAGCGCATGCTCGGCTTTGGCGAAGCGCCTCTGATCGTCAAGGGCTACGACGACCTGCTGGTGTATCGCGCCAAGTGCTGCAACCCCATCCCCGGCGACGACATCATCGGCTATATCACCCGTGGCCGTGGCGTGGCCGTGCACACGCGTGCTTGCCCCAATGTCCAAAATCTGATCTACCAGACCGAGCGCCGCATCGCCGTCGAGTGGGGCGGCGCCGGCGCCGCTACTTTCCAGGTGCAGCTCATGATTCGCGCCAAGGACCGCCCCGGCCTTCTCGCCGAAATTACCACCGTGATTAGCGGTGCCGGCTCCAACATCCACAGCCTCGAGAGCCGCCCCGATCGTTTGAATGCGCGCATCGATGCCAGCCTCGAAATCGCCGATCGTCGCCAGCTCGAAACCATCCTCGCCAACATCCGCAAAGTCTCGGGTGTTTACGGTGTGGAACGCGTCTACCAAGTGTGATGGCCCGCTGTTCGACGCTAAGCCCTAACCCTCCAGCCTCCGCGGTTCACCTGTCCTTTAGTCGGGTACCCTCCAGCGCACACGCCAACCTCCTCGCCTTCCCGCACACTACAATGGAAGCATGAAGTCTCGTGCTTTGCTTCTCGGTGCCTGTGTCCTCCTCGCGGGTGGCTGCCATCAGCACCCGCTAACCGACTATCGTCCGCTCGACCAAGCCGGTATGTGGTCCAGCGGCCTCGAACAACTCAAGACTCTCAACACCTCTGACTCTGAAGTCGCTCAACTCGTTAAGGCCAAACAGGCTCGCCTCAGCGACGACGCCTGCGTCGCCCTCGTCGCCGCCGCCCACGACCGCAAGCATCCCTTTATCAGCGGCGATTCCACCGCAAATCTCGCCAACGCCGGCTACTCCGAAGCGCAAATCCTAGAGATTGCCCGTGCCGATCAGCTCGATTCCATCAGCGGTGACGCCGTGGCCCTGCGCTTGATCGGCCTCTCCGACAACTTCGTGCAATTCGTGCTCCGGCGCCGCATTCAAGGCCGCCCCACGCTCGGCTCGTCGCAGATCGCTCGCCTCAAGAACACCGGTCTCACCGAAAAACAGATCCTTGACCACATCAACGCTGGTATGACCGACGCCCAAGCCGACCGCGAAATCACCGTCCGCGAAGCCAATCGCAACCACGCCGGAACAGGCTTCGTCCGTGTCCACGGCCGCAAGCCCCGCTGAGCAGCCAATTTGCTTCGCATTCTTGCGATGTCGCTTTTGCCTCCATCGCGCTCCCTCGCTACAATCGTAGCGCTTTGATCTCGATTCAACGCTCCCGCGTTCTTGGCCCTGCGCTCCTGGCCACTGCCGCATATTGGGTCGCCGGCTGCGCCGCCGCGCTTGGCCCCGGCTACACCATCCTCAAACAGGAAATCACTGTTCAGTTCGTTCCCACGCCGGGACCCGCGATTCGCGTAGACGCCGTCTACCAGCTCCGCAACACCGGCAATCAGCCACTCTCCTCTCTTGAGCTTCGCCTGCCTGGCCGCCGCCGCTTCCATTTTTCCGACCCCCGCGCCGAATGGGATAAGCGCGGTCTCAAGTTTGAATCCTCCCCAGACAACCCTCGCAACGTGGTGCTCACTTTCCCCCAATCCTGGACCGTCTCCTCGCGTCATACCCTCCACCTTGCCGTCGAATATCAACCGGCCACGACGGAAACGAATTTGAGCTTTACTCCCGACGCTTTTTTTCTCCCCGCGCAAGGCTGGAGCCCGGAATTGCTTCCGTCCCGCGGCCTTTTTGCCACCGGCGGTGTCCCTCCCCACAAGTGGGATCTCGTTGTTCAGGTTCCGGAAGGTTTTCTTGTCCACACCAGCGGCCACCTCAAAAAGCGCCAATCGAAATTGCTCCACGCTGCTAAAACTCAAGTGCTGCGTGCGCTTCAGGATCCCAAGGACGGCTATCCTTTCGTCGTTGCCGGACGTTTCCAGGCTGTCACGCTCCAGACGGGTCCCCAAAAAGTGAATCTGTGGACCCGCTCGCCGCAGAACTCCGAAGCCCTCCGTCAGCCCAGTGAAGCCCTCGTTCGCGCCATCCGCTCCTACGACTCGATGTTCGGCAAGCGACTTCAGGAATCGGACGATCTTTGGATTGTCGAATGCCCGGTCGTCACTGGCTGCTTCTCCACTACCGTCTCCGCCTATGAAAATCTCATCGCAGCGGAAAACGAAAAAACCTCCGCGGAAATGGCCTCCCTCGATACCGTCATGGTGGACCTCACTGGCGGCCCGCCGGAAATTGCCGCCGCCGCCCCTTCCTTAGCCTCCAGTTGGCTCGGCTACGGCAGAAATCCGGGATTTTTCGAGCAGGATCCGCCGCTCTCCGCCTTGCCGGCCTTTGCCGCCTCGCGCGGCCGCGAAGCCGTGCTGGGCTCCGACGCGCGCGCGCAAACCATCCGGCGCCTCCTGCGCGCCATCCCTGCAACTGTTCCCGCGCGCCAGCCGGAATCGGGCGACGCCTTGCGCGCTAAGAGCTTTCTTTTTTTCTACGGATTGCAGGATCGTTACGGCCCGCAAGTTCTTGACGCCGCGCTCCGGCACATGCTCGATGCTCGTCGCGCCCGCGGCTTCGATCTCGCCGATTTGATTGCCGCTTTCGAGCAGGAATCCCATCAGAATGTCGCTGCGTTTGTTCGCCTGTGGATGAAACACCCTGGCGTGCCCGAAGAGTTTCGCGCCCGTTATGAGAATTCTGCATCGTCTGCTTCGACCACAAAGGAGATTCCCCAATGAAAAATGCGGTTATCACCGATCGCGGCCCAAAACCTATCGGGCCGTACTCGCAAGCCATCAAAGCCAACGGTTTTGTTTATTTATCGGGACAACTGGCCCTCGAACCCAAAACAGGCGAAATGGTCGGCTCCGATATTCGCCAGCAAACCGAACGCGTCCTGGAAAACATCAAGGGTATTCTCGAAGCTGCTGGCGTCAATCTCCATCACGTCATCAAGACCACCGTTTTTCTCAAGGACATGAACGATTTCCCCGCCATGAACGAGGTCTACGCCCGCTACTTCACCTCCGCGCCTCCGGCCCGTTCCACCGTGCAGGTCTCCCGCCTGCCCAAGGACTCGTTAGTGGAAATCGAGGTAATCGCCGCTGCTTGATTCCTGAGGAACAGATTTTGAGAAATTGCGCGGCGCGCCCTGGAACGAGAAATGAAATTGCGTGACTCGACTTGGGACACCAAGGGAGAATCTGTCCCGTTCGCGAAGCGAACACCCTGAATTAACAACCCAAGAACAAGGCCTTAGAACTTTACGGCCGGTCCGGGCTCTCCAGCGCTTCATGCAATGCCCAATACGTGATCAAGCCGGTGAAAATAATCGCGTACCAAATAAACTTGCTCTTCCCGGCCTTGATCGGCGGCCCATTCTTGCCCCAGGACGCTGGCGCTGCCGCCGGTGGGACCGCACCGGGTCGCCCAGCAGCCTCGGGATCGAGCACCACGCGATACGCCGATCCCTCCGGGATTACTCGAACATCGTCTTCCACCGCGATTAGCAACGCGCCGCGCGAACACCGCACCAGCAACTCCTTGGCGTTCAGCAAAGTCACGCTCGCTACGGTCGGCTCATCCCCTCTCGGACGAAAAACCGCCGTACCGACGTGCAGCACAAACGCATTGGCTTTCGCAGTGGAAAACGCCGCGCTGCCGCCAGTCAAAGTCGCGCTCGGTGCGCCTTCGTCGAAGCCCCAGGTCACCCGGCTGGTCCCCGCCAGCACCAGCCGCGCGGCGCCGGCCCGTATATGAAGGCTGCCCGCTCGTTCCGTATCCAACTTGTCCCCGGCAAACACGGTTGCCCCAGCCGAAGCGTCGGCGGTCCCCACGTGGGCGCGCTCGGCAGACACCACGGTCCCCAGGCCCAGCGCCGAATTCCCCCAAACTGGCATAACCATTAAAATTACTGATAATAATACGGATAAGAGAATCGCTAGGCTCCCGCGCGAGCGCGGCATTTTCGTCTCCATGAGGGCTACTAAACAGGATAGCCACCGCCCCTAAGGGCGTCAATCTGTAAACACCGGCTACGTATTCAAAGTCGCAAGCCTACAGGATTTCCTGTACGCGTAGCTGGGCTGGTGGCATTGCTCCTTGGCTGTTACAATGCGTCTACTCTATGGCCGACTGGAAACAGATTACCGCTCGCATCCGCCGCGCCCGCACGGGAAAGGACCCCGCAACCCAGTTATCCAACCTTTACCAGAAAACTCGCGATGCCATGGTGGCTTTTGAATTGGCCAAGTTTTTCGAGACCGCCGGACAAAGTGCGGAGGCCGCCAAATGGTACTCCACGGCGGCTGAGCGTTTCCGGCGCGCCGACTGGAAAAGCAAAGCCCAGGAAGCCGCCGCGCGCCTCGGCGGAACGCTTCCCGCTGAAGACACCGCTACTTCCATGGACACTTTGCTGTCTGCTCCACTGGTTTCAGTGCCCGAACCTGGTTTGCCGTTCGAGCAAACCGCCACCGCTTTTGAGGCCATTGTCGCCCCCCCTACCGAAGGGCCGGCCCCGCCTCCTCTCGAACGGCTGAGTGCTCGCCGTCGAGGCCGCCGCGGTGGACGCAATCGTCGCAAAACTCGCTCCCCCGGCGAAGCATCTGCAGCACAGGTACCCTCAGCCGGCACCGTCATTTCGCAGCAGCCCCCGCCGCCAGTGGACGATGTCCCGGAGCCGCGATTCAGCCGCGTTTCCGAA
>WNFA01004135.1_pt1 | contig 17240 bp, 19 predicted proteins | sample 5400481 | NCBI WGS metagenome assembly WNFA01 (sample SAMN13153340, study PRJNA577476) | soil metagenome | isolation source: 120 cm saprolite under Douglas fir tree site 2 hole 1 replicate 2 | place: USA:California | collected 2015-04-18
GTCGGCCGACTTCAGCCGGCTGGGTGAGGAGGTCGCGGCCCTGGAGCAAGCCGGTGCCGATTGGGTGCACTTCGACGTGATGGACGGGCATTTCGTCCCCCCGATCACGATGGGACCGCGCAGCGTGGAGCACTGCCGGCGTCATTCCAAGCTGCCTTTCGACGTGCACCTCATGATCGAGAACCCGGAGCGCACTATCGAGGCCTTTCGCGATGCGGGCGCTACGACCCTCTCGGTGCATGTCGAGGCGACTCGGCACATCCACCGGGTGCTGGAACGTATCCGCTCCGCCGGCCTGCGAGCGGGCGTTTGTCTCAACCCCGGTAGTCCGCTCGCGCTCGTCGAAGCGGTCCTGAAGAACGCCGACCTGCTGGTCGTGATGAGCGTCAACCCCGGCTGGGGCGGCCAGAAGTTCATCGACGGCAGCCTGGAGCGGATCAAGGCGGCCCGTGCCTTGCGCGACCGGCTCAATCCCAAACTGGACATCGAAGTGGACGGCGGCGTCAACGCGGAGACCGGGCCGCAGGCGGCCGCAAACGGCGCCACGGTCCTCGTCGCGGGAAGCTTCGTCTTTAGTCACCCGCAGGGTAAGAAAGCCGCGATCGACCAGCTGCGCTAGGTCCTTGTCATGCCGGGACGCAGACCGCGGCGTTTGTCTAAGCGGACTTCGCCTGAGTGCGAAGGCAGCGCGTGCAGACCAGGGCCGTCTGGGTACGACCGTCGATCGTGACCCGGGCTTTGTGCAAATTGGGCATGAAGCGGCGCTTCGTGTGCACCTTCGAGTGGCTCACGTGATGCCCGTATTGGGGCCCCTTACCGCAGATCGCGCAGCGTTGTGCCATGGTGTTAGTTTTTTTCGGCGCCTCTTAAGCCATCGCGTATGATTGAGGCGAAATCAGCGTCACATACTAGCACAGGACACGCGGGAAACCCTGCGACCCCATTCAATATGGACTCAAAGACGAAGGCCAACCCGTCACGCACCGGGAAGCCGCCGAGGACGCTGATCCAGGCCAGAGACCTCGGGCGGATCGAGGTGTCGCGCCATGTCGTCGCCACCATTGCCGGGCATGCGGCGGCCGGCTGCTACGGCGTCGTCGCCATGGCGGCTCGCGGCTTGCGAGACGGCCTGGCCGAGCGCCTGCACCGCGACAAACTGCATCGGGGCGTCGAGGTCGAGGTGCGCGAGGATGGGATTGCCGTCTCGCTCTACGTCATCGTCGAGTACGGCACGCGGGTCTCGGAGGTGGCCAACAATCTCTCGAACGCCGTCCGGTATTCGGTGGAGCGGACGCTTGGCCTCCCGGTGGTGGAAGTCAACGTCAATGTCCAGGGTATCCACGTCAGCGGGAGTGGCGGCAGCTGAAATCCCAAGCCTGACCGGCGCCGCGATTATGCCCATCACCGAATGCGACGGACGGCTGTTCAAGGAGGCCCTGTTCGGCTCGCTGGCCTGGCTCACCGTCAACCGCGACGAGGTGGATGCCCTCAACGTCTTTCCGGTTCCGGACGGGGACACCGGCACCAACATGCTCCTCACCCTGCAGTCCGCCGTCGAAGACATCCGTGACCTGGACGACGCCGACCTTTCGCGGACGGCGAGGCGGGCGGCGCATGGAGCGCTGATGGGGGCGCGCGGGAACTCGGGGGTGATCCTTTCCCAGATTCTCAGGGGCTTCTGCGTCGGCCTCGGCACCACGCCGGCGGCTGACGCGCGCGGGCTGGCCAAAGCGTTTCGCGAGGGGGCGGACGTCGCCTACCGGGCCGTGATCAAGCCCACCGAGGGCACCATGCTGACGGTGGCCCGAGAAGCTGCCGCCGGGGCGGAAGCGAAGGCCGCGCAAACCAACGACCTCACCGAGGTGGTACGCGCCGCGTGCACCGCGGCCGCCGCTGCGGTGGAGCGGACGCCCGAGCAGCTGCCCATCCTCAAGCAGGCAGGGGTGATCGACGCCGGAGGGTTCGGGCTGCAGCTCATCCTGGAGGGCTTTCTCAAGCGAATGAGCGGCGAAGCCCTGCAGAGCTTCGAGCGGCCGGCCACGCAGCATGCCCGACCGAAGCAGGTGGAGGCGCCTATCACTGGCTGGGGTTACTGCACCGAGTTCATCATCAACGGCGACAAACTGGCCATCGACGAGGTCCGCAGCGAGATCCAGCGCCACGGCGAGTCGGCCCTGGTCGTTGGCGACGACTCGGCGATCAAGGTTCACATCCACACCCAGGAGCCCGCGGTGGTGATCAGTTACGCGAGCCGTGTTGGACGGCTCAGCCGGCTCAAGGTCGACGACATGTCGTCGCAGCACCACCGGCTCCAGGGCGACAGCATCCGCCGGCCCGCCAGCACTAAGCACCTGGCCCTGGTGGCCGTGGCGAGCGGCGACGGCTTTCGCCGTATCCTCGAGAGCCTGGGCGTTGACTCCGTGGTCGGCGGCGGCCAGACGGTCAACCCATCCACTGAAGACATTCTGGCGGCGGTCGAATCGGTGCCCTCCAATGACGTCCTGCTGCTCCCCAACAATGGCAACGTAGTGATGACGGCACAACAGGTCGCCGAGCTGACCCGCAAGCGGGTTCGGGTGGTGCCATCGCGCAGCATGCCGCAGGGCATCGCGGCTCTGTTCGCCTTCGACTTCAGCGCCGACCTGGAGGCCAACGCCAGTGCAATGTCTCACGCGCTGAGCCAGGTCCAGACCATCGAGGTGACCCGCGCTGTTCGGGCGAGCGAGGTGAACGGCTTGAAAATTGCGGAAAACGATGTCATCGGGTTGCTCAACGATCGCATCGTGGTCGCCGGCCAATCCCCCGAGAAGGTGGTGCAGGCGGTCCTCGCGCGCATCGACGCGGCCAAGGTGGGAACGGTGACGATCTACGCCGGCGCCGATGCGCCGGAAGCCGGGCGGGAGGGCCTCGTCAATTCCGTCGCCCAACAGTTCCCCAAGGCCTCAGTCGAGCTTCAATCCGGCGAACAGGCGCTCTACCCGTATATCGTGGCGGTCGAGTAGGGCCCAGAGCGCTGAGTTTTGCCTCGACCGGCCGTCTGAAGAGATAAACGGCACGGAGGGAAGTGGTATGAATTCGACGGCGCCGATAACTACGGAACGGTTGCAAGTTCCCGGGGCGAGCATTTATTACGAGGTTCGTGGATCGGGTCCAGTGCTCCTCATGATGCCGGGCGGGCCGGCCGACGCGGGAGCATTCCGGCGTATCGCCGAACCGCTCGCATCGGATTACACCGTCGTGACCTATGACCCGCGGGGTCTGTCGCACAGCACGCTTGACGCGCCTGTCCGGGACGAGCGGATCGTGGAGATCTTCGCCGATGACGTTGACCGGCTGTTGACGGCAACCGCCAAAGAGCCGGCGTATCTATTCGGTAGTAGCGGCGGCGCCGTCATCGGGCTCGAGCTGGTTGCTCGCCATCCAGAGCAGGTTCGCATCTTTGTGTCACACGAGCCGCCGGCCCCGGCCCTTCTGCCTGATCCCGCCCGCGAGCGGGCGGCGATGGCGGAGATCGTCGAAACCTATCGCACCGCTGGCATTGGGCCGGCCATGCAAAAGTTCATGGTTCAGACCCGCATCCGCAGCGGGCCGCCACCGCCTCCACCCGGCGAGCCGACACCCGAGATGCGCGAGAGTATGGCGCAAATGAAGCGGAACATGGACTTCTGGCTCGGTCACTACTTCCTCGCGATCGCCGCGTACGAACCCGACATTAATGCCCTGAGAGCCGGCTCGACCGGGATCGTCCCAGGCGTCGGAGACGAGTCGCGCGGCGAGCTGGCGCACGAGGGTGGGTTGCGGCTCGCGGAGCGGCTCGGGACGCAAGCCGTCGTATTCCCAGGCGCGCACGGAGGCTTCGACACCCATGCTGCTGAGTTCGCGGTCAAGCTACGCGAGGTCCTAAAGAACTAGCCGCCTTCAGCGCTCATCGTGCTCTCAGCGCGGCGACAGGAGGACGAACACAACGGCGCAGCCGGCAGTGACGATGACCCAGAGTCGAGCACGCAGGGCCCAGGTGTAATACGCGTCGAACTCACGCCTGGACTGGAGATTGCCCGTCCGCCACATCGCTAGAGCAGGAGCTGAACGACGTTCGCGACAACGGCGGCGGCGCTGAGCCATCCGGCGACAAGGTAGGCCTGCCAAACGCGTGGCTTTCGCCGGTGCATCAGCATCAGGATCGCCAGCAGCACCGCAAGCGCCGTCCCTTTGACCGCGTAGGCGACGAGCTCGCCGCGGCTGGCCATGATCGGGGCCATGAAGTGGTTGAGTTCCTCGTGCTCGAGGGCGAGTCCCAGATGGGTGGTGAGGGCATCAAGCGCCTGGAAGCCGATCAACCCACCAAGGATGATGGCCTGGCTGAGCTGGGAGTTGAGTGACGGGCGCGGTGACACCGAGGAAGAGGCGACCGGGGTGAAGGCAGCGCGCAGGCGTGAGCTAAGCGCGATTTGTCCTGGGAGCGACATCGCTCCTATACATTTAACAAGCTTTGGTGCGTGCAGCCTAACGAAACGCCTCTGTTGCCGGGCCGTGATTCGTACGAAGCGCTGGCTGTACTCGGCAATAACATCCTTGGCGCTGTGCGACAGACAGCTGCCACGGCGAGAGGACATGATCCGCCGTGCCGCAAGGTTGAAAGCACCGGCGGCCTCCCGCACGGGAGTTGCAGCTTCAGACGACGAGATGCCGCTGGCCGGTTCTGCCCCCGAACTCCCGGAGCAGGTAAAGCGGCATGGGAATTGTTAATGCGGTGCGCGCCGAGGGACGTTCCCTCATCGGCTCGGCGGGAGCCGTCGGGCGCCAACGTGGGGCTGCTGAGCCCGTGCGTAGCCCGAGAAAGCAGACTTGGCGAGCCAATTATGTTATCGCCCTATACTCGTTTGGTGGTCCGGATCGTCACGGATTCCACCGCCGACCTGACCAAGGAGCAACAGCAGGCCGCCGGCATCACCGTTGTGCCGCTCAACGTCCACTTCGGCGACCAGGTCTTCCGCGACCATGTGGACCTGACCGCCGACGAGTTCTTCCGTCGACTCAAAGCCTCCGCCCAGTTGCCTCGCACCTCCCAGCCAGCCGTCGGTGTCTTCGAAGAGGCCTATCGCACGCTTCGGCAGAGTGGCGACGAAATCGTTTCGGTCCATCTTTCGAGCAAGGTCTCGGGGACCTACAACTCGGCGCTGATGGCGGCAAGGGGGGTCGATGAACACGAGATCGAGGTCGTCGACTCGCTCAGCACCTCGATGGCACTGGGCTTCATGGCTCTGGAGGGGGCACGGCTCGCCCGGGCCGGTAGGGATCGCGCAACCATCGCGGAGCGGCTGCGAGCGCTCGTGCCCAAGGCTCGGGTCATCTGCGTCGTGGACACCCTGACCTACCTCGAGCGCGGCGGCCGGATCGGAAAGGCCCGTGCGTTGCTCGGATCGCTGCTCAACGTCAAGCCGATCCTCCAGCTGAAGGACGGCGAGGTCGTCCCGATTGGACGAGCGCGTGGGAGGCCGCAAGCGTTGAGCCGGCTGGTGGAGCTGCTCGAACGGGACGGCCACGTCAGCCAGCTCGCCATCATGCACGGCGCCGCACCCGCAGACGCGGAGCAGCTTCGCGAACGAGTCGCGGCGAGTTATCCGGGCCTGGATATTCTGCTCACCGAGATCGGTGCCGTCCTGGGGACGCACACCGGTCCTGGCGTGATCGGCTTCACCTACCTGGTCGCGTGAGCCCGCCGCGGCTTCGCGTGGTGCGCGGCCCGTCCCTGGACGATTCCGTGGCGGTCCTTGCCGGCGTCAGCGATAAGACCGAGGCAAAGCTGGCACGACTCGGGATCGCGACCATCCGCGACCTCTTACTGTTTTTCCCGCGTCGCTACGAGGATTTCTCCAGTGTGACGCCGATCGCCTTCGTGCGTCCCGGGGTGAAGACGACGGTGCGCGGACGGATTTACGACATCGGCGCTCGCCAAACGAAGTACAAGCGGATGGCATTAACCGAGGCTGTGCTCGGCGACGATTCCGGGACGACGTTGCGCGTTGTGTGGTTCAACCAGCCTTGGGTGGCCAAGAGCCTGCAGAAGGGGGATGAGATCTTTGTCGCCGGCGAGGCCGACCTGAACGGCGGGCTGGTGATGAAGAACCCGGATCACGAAAAAGTGTCACTCCGCCCGCAGCACGCGGCACGGCTGGTCCCCATTTACCGGGAGACCGAGGGTCTGACCTCGAAATGGCTGCGGTCCAAGCTTCAATCTCTACTTCGCTACGCTGACGAGCTCGAAGAGTTCTTGCCGCACGAGCTCATCGCGCGGCGCGGATTTCTCTCGCGCGCGCAGGCGGTGCGGCAGGTGCATTTTCCGGAGTCGGCGCAATCGCTCGAGCGCGCCCAGGAGCGGCTCGCCTTTGAGGAGATGTTCGTCTTACAGCTGGCGGCGCAGCTTGCCAAGCGTGCCCGCAAAGCCCTCATTGCGCAACCGGTGCCATTCGACGAGCCGGCTGCGCGCGGTTTCGTCAAGGCTCTGCCCTTCAGGCTCACCAACGCGCAGCGAGTCGCCGCCTGGCAGATCCTGCAGGATATCGCCCGTGCTCAGCCGATGAATCGGCTGCTCGAAGGTGATGTCGGGTCGGGAAAAACGGTGGTCGCGGCCATGGCCATGCATCATGTCGCCGGGGCCGGCTTCCAGTCTGTGCTGCTGGCGCCCACCGAGGTCCTGGCGCGCCAGCACGCCGACGTCATCCAATCACTCCTCGGACCGTTTCAGGTCGATGTTGGACTCCTGGTCGGCAGCACGCCGGCCGCGGCACGAAAACCGATGCTCACCGCGCTGGCTGAGGGACAGCTACCGATCGTCATCGGCACGCATGCGCTGATCGAGGAGGGCGTGCAGTTCAAGGACCTGGCGCTGACGGTTGTCGACGAGCAGCACCGGTTCGGTGTGGGTCAGCGCCTCGCCGTCCGGCAGAAGGGCGAGCGCACACCGCACTTTCTGTCGATGACGGCAACCCCAATTCCGCGGACCCTCGGGCTGACGCTCTTCGGTGACCTCGACATCTCGATCCTTGCTGAGATGCCACCCGGGCGCCAGCCGGTGAAAACCGGAATGGTTCCGCCAGAGAAGCGGGCTGCTGCCTACGACTTCATCCGCAAGCAGGTCAACGCCGGCCGCCAGGTGTTCGTGATCTGCCCCCTCATCCAGGAGTCCGACAAGCTGGGCGTCCGGTCGGCCACCCAGGAGCTCGAGAAATTGCAGCGCGACGTGTTTCCGGAGCTGGCGTCACGCATTGCGCTGCTCCACGGCCGGCTCAAATCCGCGGAGAAGGAGGCCGTGATGGCGGGGTTCCAGCGGGGCGACGTCGCCATCCTGGTCTCGACCTCGGTGGTGGAAGTCGGCATCGACATTCCGAACGCCACCGTCATGATGATCGAGGGGGCGGATCGATTCGGCCTGGCCCAGCTCCATCAGTTCCGCGGTCGCGTCGGAAGGGGAACGGAGGAGTCCTGGTGCTTCCTCTTCACCGATGCCGAGGATCCGCAGTCGCTCAAGCGCCTGCAAGCCGTCGTCACCAACCAGAGTGGATTCGACCTCGCCGAGATCGACCTCGAGCTACGCGGCTGGGGCGACCTGGCGGGTTACCGGCAGCATGGCAAGGACTTCAAGATGGCCAGCCTGCTGGACGCGATGTTGATCAGCGACGCCCAGAGCGAGGCCGTCCGCCTCTTGAACCGCGACCCGGCCTTGGACGGCGAGCCGGCCCTCCTCCGCCAGCTTTCGGCGTATCGCCAGGTGTTTGCTCTGGACTGACCTTTGGTGGTGGTGCGGCGGGCGGCTTCGGCCGCAGCAGCCTGGTCAGCACACGTCCGACCGCCATCCCGGCGGCGAGCGGCAGCACCAGGACCAGGATGATGCCGAGCAGGGCGTCGACGACGACTATGCCGCGGCTCCTTTGCTGGCGCTAACGGCCGCGCCCGTGTGGCCTGCTTTACTCATGACATGTCCGGCCCGTCGACGCGCGTCACCGCGGGGTCCAGTCGCGGTCGTCGGCTCAAGACCCCGCCGGGCCGCTCCACGCGTCCCACCACCTCATTGGTGCGCGAGGCCTTGTTCAACATCATCGGCGACAGCATACGCGGTGCGCGCGTACTCGATCTCTTCGCCGGCGCCGGGACCCTCGGCATCGAGGCGCTCTCTCGCGGCGCGGCGTCGGCGACATTCGTGGAGCGGGATCGAACCTGTGCTACGATCGTCGCCGAGAATTTGACCGCAACCGGCTTCGCCCAGCAGGGCGACGTGGCAAGCGCCGATGCCATCGACTGGTTGAGGTCGCACGGCGGCGACCTCGCCGCCTACAACCTTCTCCTCATCGATCCTCCGTACCGCGACGCGGCGAGCTTGACCACCACCCTCGAGGCCCTCGAGCGCGCCCCACTGCGCGACCAGGCGCTGGTGGTGGTCGAGCACCATCGCAGCCAACCGGTACCGCCGCTGAAGCGCCTGACGCACGTTCGCGACCGCGATTACGGCACTACACGCCTGACGTTTTTGAGGTATCAATGATCACCGCCCTCTATCCCGGCAGCTTCGATCCGCTGACGCATGGCCACCTCGACATCGTCGACCGCGCGGCGCGCATCTTCGACCGGGTCGTCATTGCCGTGCTGGAAAATCCGAACAAGCGGCCGCTGTTCACGAGCGGCGAGCGCGTCACCATGATCCGGGAGAGCCTGGGCGAACGCCCGGGCGTCGAGGTCAGCACCTTCAGCGGTCTCACGATCGACTTCGCCCGGCAGGTCGGCGCGCGCGTGATCGTCCGCGGGCTCCGCGCCGTGTCAGACTTCGAGAGTGAGTTCCAGATGGCGCTGATGAACCGCCGCTTGGAACCCGACGTCACGACGGTCTTCATTCCCACCAGCCTGCGCCACCTGTTTCTGAGCTCCAGCCTGATCAAAGAGCTCGCCGAGTTCGGTGGCGACATCTCAGAATTCGTCCCAGCCAACGTCGTCGGACCGCTCAAGCAACGTCTCACCAAGGGAGCACAGGCATGAACATCCATGAAGCCATCGATCGCCTCGAGTACGTGATCGCCCACAGCCGCCAGATCCCGCTGACCCGCACCGTGGTGGTCGATCAGGAAGAGGTGCTGGCCTGCATCGACGACCTCCGGCTGAGCCTCCCGGACGAGATCAAGCAGGCCCGCTGGACGCTCCAGGAGCAGCAACGCTTGCTTTCCGAAGCCCAAGCGGAGGCGGCCAGGACCGTCAGCAAGGCGGGTGAGCGGGCGCAGACCATGATCGGCCAGCACGACCTGGTCAAGCGGGCTGAGAAGCAGGCCGAGGCGATGCTGCGGGAGGCGTCCGTGAAGGCAGAAGAGACCCGACGGGCGGCCGACCGCTACGCCTGGGAGGTCATGCAGTCGCTCGAAACTCAGCTCTTACGGACGGTGGCCACCGTCAAGAAGGGCGTCGAGGCGCTACGCACGCCAGCCGCCCGGCCGGTCAATGAAGTCGAGATCGTTAGTGGCCGCCCTTAGCTGAAGGGAAAACTCCTTCGCCGGCGATACAACGTCAGCCATGGGAGTAGCAGTCCGGTTCGCGATCGGCCTCGCGTCCGTCCTGGTCCTGACGCTCGTCGGCTGTGTCGGGCCACAGAGTGCGCTCCCGGCGGCGCCGCCCTCGCCGTCGCCATCGGCATCGCCGACGAGTTCCGCTCAGCCGACGCTCCTTACCGTCCCGGTGGTCGTCGCAGCCCTGGATATCCCGCGCGGCACGAAGATCACGGGTGACATGGTGACCATCGTTTCTTACCCTCTGGACCAGAGACCTCCGGATACTTTCTATAGCCCCACGGTTCTGGGCACGTTCGCCGCCATCCCCATCTTTCGTGGGCAGCTGATTTACGAGCAGATGGTGGTCGGCGCGTCGTCGCAGGTGTGCAAGGCGGCGTAGCCTGACGCCAGGAGCGGCGCCAGGGGTGGCTTCAGCCGGCGGACTCGCCGTATAATGGGCTGCCCATGGCTCTTCCAAAGACTCGGTACGCCCATGCGCGCCAGGGCGAGCGCCTAGCCTACCTGGCGATAAAGCGGATGCAGCTCGTCGAGTGCTCGCAGTGCCACCAGCCGAAGCGGCCGCACGCGATCTGTCGTAACTGCGGCTACTACGACGGGCGCGAAGTCATCAAGACGGACTAGGTCTCTCCGATCACCGTCGCCTTCCTGTTTCCAGGCCAGGGCGCCCAATTCGTCGGAATGGCCCGAGACCTCTTGGAGCGGGACTCGGGCTCGGCCGCGCTCCTCCGCCAGGCTGAGGACCGCCTTGCGATGCCGCTCGGCCGGCTGATGCTGGACGGACCGGAGGCCGAGCTGCAGGCGACGGAACATGCCCAGCCGGCCATTCTGTTTCACAGCGTGGCGCTGCTCCGACTGATGGCCGTCAGGGGATTCAGCCCGGCACTGGTTGCGGGCCACAGCATGGGCGAGTTTGCCGGCCTGGTGGCGGCTGAGGCCCTCGACCCACTGGATGCCCTCGCGGCCGTGCGGGCGCGCGGCGGGGCGATGTCGGCAGCAGCACTTAAGGCCAGCGGGATGATCGCCGTGCTCGGCCTCCCCGACGCCGCCGTCGAACAGGCGTGTGCCGCCAGCGGGGGAGAGGTGGTCGTCGCGAACTACAATGCGCCCGGCCAGGTGGTGATCTCCGGTAGCGAGCGTGGTTTGACTGCGGTAAGCCCTCGGCTCGAGGCGGCCGGGGCAAAGCGCCTCGTGCGGTTGCCCGTGAGCGGGGCGTTCCATTCGCCACTGATGGCCCACGCCGCGCAGGTGTTTGCCGCCGCCTGGGAGAAGATCCCGCTTCGGGAGCTGCGTCGCCCCCAGGTCTTCAATGCCGATGCCCAGGTTCACCAGGATCCGGCTGAGGTCCGCCGCCTGATGGTCGGCCAGCTCACCGGCCCGGTTCGCTGGACGCAGTCGATCCAGAGTTTGCAACAGCTCGGCGCCGACACCTACATTGAGGTGGGTCCGCGGCGCACGCTCACCGGGCTGGTCAAGAAGATTCTCCCGGGCGCGGTGGTCCACAATGTCGAAGATCTGACCAGCATGAACGCCCTGCTCGAGAGCAAACGTGGCTGACGGCTTCCAGGATCAGGTCGTCCTCGTTACCGGAGGGAGCCGTGGTATTGGTCGCGCCACCGCCGCGCTGTTTGGCGAGGCCGGGGCAAGGGTGGCGATCACCTACAAGAGCCGGGAGGCCGAGGCCGACTCTCTGGTTGAGCAGCTCTCGCACGCGGGGCACCAGGCGATGGCGGTGCAGGCTGACTTCGCCGACAGCGCCGCCCCCGGTGTCGCCGTCGAGGCTGTCGTCAAGCAGTGGGGCCGGCTGGACGTGCTCGTCAACAACGCCGGTTTGACGCGGGACACGCTCGTGATGCGCATGAGCGAGGCGGACTGGGACATCGTCATCCAGACCAACCTGAAAGCCGCCTTTCTCGCCAGCAAGGCGGCGCTGCGGCCAATGCACAAGCAGAAGTACGGCCGTATCGTCAACGTGTCGTCCCTCGCCGGGGTCGCCGGCAATGCCGGGCAGGCCAACTACAGTGCCTCCAAGGCCGGACTGATCGGACTGACCAAGTCGCTGGCCAAAGAGGTCGGATCGCGGAACATCACGGTCAACGCGGTCGCTCCCGGCTTCATCACGACCGAACTCACCAGCAGCCTGCCGGCCGAACTTCTGGAGCGTGCCCGCCAGGCCGCGGCGATCCCTCGGATCGGGACCCCGGAGGACGTCGCCCCGGCGATTGTCTTCCTGGCTTCGAGAGCGGCCGCCTATATCACCGGTCAGGTTTTAGGCATTGACGGCGGCCTCCCGATCTAGGACGATGGGCCCGGCTTCGTCTAGAATTTGACCGCACAAAGGGGAGTCGGATGGACGCGAACAGTTACGAGAAGTTCAAGGGCATCATCGCCGAGCAGCTCGGAGTGGAGCCCGAGCAAGTTACGCCCGACGCCTCGTTTGTCGACGACCTCAACGCGGATTCCCTCGACCTGGTCGAGCTGATCATGGCGTTCGAGGAAGAATACGGGATGGAGATACCTGACGAAGACGCGGAAAAGATTCAAACCGTCGGAGCCGCCTCTCGGCATCACCACCTGAGCCGAAGCTCGCTCAGCCGGACGAGCCGTTACAGAAGCTCCAGCGGACGCTTCGAGTTCGCTTTCACGAGCCTGCTCTTCTGCGCCAGGCGCTGACCCACCGCTCGTACAACAACGAGCACCCGGAGAGCGGTTCGGCCGACAACGAGCGGCTGGAGTACCTGGGCGATGCGGTGCTGGAGTTGATCGCGGCCGAGCACCTCTATCACACCTACCAGACGTCCGATGAGGGTGAGCTGACCCGGCTGCGGGCCTCGGTCGTCAACACCAAGAGCCTCGCCCGGCTGGCCTCGCGGCTGAGTCTGGGCGACTACCTGCTGCTGGGCAAGGGCGCGCACAAAACCGGCGCGCGCTCGCTTCAATCGATCCTCGCGAACACGTTCGAGGCGGTGATCGGCGCCATTTTCCTCGACCAGGGCTATCGCGCCGCCTACAAACTGTTCAGCCGCAGCCTGATCGACGTGCAGGCGTGGCCGGACGACAACTACAAGGGTCGCCTCCAGGAGGTGACCCAGGAGCGGTTCCTGTCGACCCCGCAGTACGACATCGTCGGTGCCTCCGGCCCAGGGCATCGGCGTGAATACACCGCCGAGGTCAGCTTCGGTAACGGGATCAGCGGCAAGGGGCGGGGTCGAACTAAACGCGACGCGGAGCAAATGGCGGCGCGCGAAGCCCTCGCGCAACTTGGGGCACTCGATCAGCCGCCGGCCCAGGACGAAGTGCTAGAAGCGGTAGCGGCCCACGAGGCGAAGCGGTCGCCCTCGAATTAACCTTGGCTCGTCGAGCCTGACGACGACTAGTTTGTTGCTGTGGCCACCGCCGCGGCCAGAGCGCAGCCCGGCCGATGACCACGGCCATCAGGCGGCTTCGAACCTGCGCATTCCGGGCATGCCCCATTGGATTTGATCGGGGTCAGTCCGCCCCATTGGTGCTTTAGGAGCAGGCGGCGCAACTCGGCGTTCTCGGTTCGAAGGCGGCCGACCTCGGCCTCGCTCATCTCAGGAAGGATTCTAGCGGGCTCGCGAGCCTTTTTCGATTTCGGCGACACGGGCCTTGACCATCTTCGTCACAAGCCGGTAGGGAAGGGGTTTGTCCGCGGGAAACTGGATCGTGCCCTTGCTCAAGAGATAGTCCTTGAGCTCGGCGGCGTGGGCCTTCGTGACACGGTTGCCCATCCCGTACAGGGAGTAGTGCGCCTTCCAGTAGCCAAAGTAGATGACAGGTTTCCGCTCGAGCTTGTAGCCCACGATGCCGTAGCTGAGCGCTTCGGTCGCCTTCGGCGCCGCCGTCTTGATCGTCTGGCGGAGCTTCGTCAGCGTCCCCTGCTTGTCCTTGGGGGCCGCGGCGAGGTAATCATCGACTGCCGAACGAATCACGCAGAAGCGATTCCCTTCCGGGTCGGCGAGGATGACGTAGTCCGCGTCTGCTGGTCGCTTGCTCCAATGGACCTCGGTTGCACCCAGCGTTTTCAGCCGATCGACCTCGTGCGCCTGATCCTCAGCGTACAAGTCGAGATGGATGCGCGGCGGCACCTGTACCGTCGAGTGGACCCGATCGAGCGAGAGATTCGGCCCAGCACCATTTCTCGGCCGTAGCAGCGCGAAATCGCCGCTGTCGCCCTCCCGAGGCACGTAGTTGAGGGCCGCGGTCCAGAACTCACTCTGCCGCCGCAGGTCGTCGACGCGCAGAACGATCGAGCCGATCCGAATCATTCGAACCACTGTACATTCCCGCCGGGCCCAGAACGAACCCTGTCTGGGAGTTCCGAGGATTATTACGGATAAACCGCGCAAATGCTAGAGTTTCGAGATGCCTTCCTACAAGATCGGCGAGGTGGCCGAGTTGCTCGGCGTCAGCGTCGATAGCGTTCGCCGGCTGACGGATAGCGGCCGGCTGGCAACCGTTCGGACGGCCGGCGGCCAACGGGTCGTCGATGGGAGGCAGCTCGCGCGCTTCATGGCGGCGGCAACCGCCGAGGTCAAATCCGAACCGACGGTCGGCCGATCCGCACGCAACCATTTCCCAGGCATCGTCACGCGTGTTGTCAAAGACCGCGTCATGGCGCAGGTCGAGATGCAGGCTGGCTCGCACCGGCTCGTGTCCTTGATTTCCCGTGAAGCCGCCGACGAGCTTGGCCTCGCACCCGGGGTGCGAGCCGTCGCGGTGGTCAAGGCCACCAACGTCATCGTCGAGCTGCCCGGGGACTGAGCCGGTGGTGCGCGCAAGGGTCATGGTCGCATTAGGGCTTAGCACCGTGACCGCCCTCTGCAGTGCATGCCGCACGAGCGGACCGGCTAGTTCGCCGGCGCTCAGTGGGACGGTCACGGTTTTCGCGGCGTCCTCGCTGAACGCGGCCTACACCGCGGCCGGGAAGGAGTTTGAAAAGTCCCACCCCGGGACAATGGTCACCTTTACCTTTGGGGGCTCATCGATGCTCGTGTCGCAGATCCAGCAGGGTGCGATCGGGGACGTCTTCGCCTCGGCGGATCAGCCGAACATGCAAAAGCTCATCAACGCCGGCCTCACGGCGGAATCACCAATCGTGTTCGCCAGTAACGATCTCGAGATCGTGGTGGGGAAGGGGAACCCGAAGCACATCACCTCACTTACCGATCTGGCTCATTCAGGGTTGGTGGTCGTACTCTGCGCGCCAGCCGTTCCATGCGGGAGCTACGCGACCCAGGCCCTGCAGAAGGCGGGGGTGAGCGTGAAGCCCGCGAGCCAGGAGGCGGATGTGAAGGCCGTCCTCAGCAAGGTGGCGCTGGGCGAGGCGGATGCCGGCATCGTTTACGTCACAGACGTGAAGGCCGCCGGCGCCGCGGTTGAGGGCGTGGCCATTCCGCCGGCGCTCAACGTCGTGGCGGAGTATCCAATCGTCATCCTCAAGGATTCGCAGAACAGGGCGCTGGCCAGGGCCTTCGTCAACTATGTCCTCACCGACGGCCGGCCGATCCTTGCTCGGTATGGCTTTACCAACCCGTAGTCATCCGAGGGCTCGGCCCTCCGCGCCGCTCCCCGTCGTGATCCTGGCGGCTGCGGGGGCCGCGTTCTTCATCATCCCGCTGGTCGGGCTGCTCCTGCGCACACCCTGGACTTCCGCGTGGCACGAGCTGGGCTCACCCGAGGTGCTCGCCGCCCTGCGCCTTTCGCTGCTGGCGTCCTTCTCCGCGACCGCCATCGCGCTCATCCTGGGTGTACCTCTTGCCTGGACTTTCGCGAGGCTCCCCTTCCCCGGGCGGTCCGTCTTGCGCGCCCTGACGGTGCTGCCCATGGTCCTTCCCCCAGTGGTCGGCGGCGTCGCCCTGCTCCTTGCCTTCGGTCGCCGAGGGCTCCTCGGTGGCTGGCTCGCGACAACCTTCGGGATCCATCTGCCCTTTACTACGGCCGGCGCCATCATTGCGGAGACCTTCGTGGCGATGCCGTTTCTGGTGATCACCGTCGAGGCCGGCCTTCGCTCGATGGACACCCGCTTCGAGGATGCCGCCCGTACGCTCGGCGCCAGTCGGTGGACCGTTCTCTGGAGGGTCACCCTGCCACTGGTGCGGCCTTCTCTCATTGCCGGCGCGGTGCTTTGTTGGGCCCGGGCGCTCGGCGAGTTCGGTGCGACGATCACGTTCGCGGGGAATTTCCCGGGTCGGACGCAGACGATGCCGCTGGCCGTCTACCTGGCCCTGGAGACCAACCCGGATGCGGCGATCGTCCTCAGCCTCGTCCTGCTGGCGGTCTCCCTGGCCGTGCTGGTCGGTCTCCGCGATCGCTGGCTGGGTGCGTCATGACGCTCGAGGCGCGGATACGGGCCGGCGTGGGTGCTTTTGAGCTCGACGTGGAGCTGGCGGTGGCGGCCGGAGAACTGGTCGCCGTCCTTGGGCCGAACGGGGCGGGGAAGACCTCGCTGTTGCGAGCCCTGGCCGGTCTGCTCCCGCTGAGCGCCGGGCGCGTCGTGCTCGATGGGGTGGTCCTTGAAGATCCCGCAGCAGGGATCCAGGTGCCCTCCGAGCGACGGCCGATCGGCCTGGTCTTCCAGGACTACCTTCTGTTTCCGCATTTGTCTGTCCTCGAGAACGTCGCCTTTGGCCTGCGAGCGCGAGGCATGGCGCACACGAGCGCGACTGCGGAGGCCGGACACTGGCTGGACCGTGTTGGCTTGTCGGCGGAAAGGGAGCGCAAGCCGGCATCGCTGTCCGGTGGGCAGGCCCAGCGCGTCGCGCTCGCCCGTGTACTCGCGACCAACCCAGCGCTGCTGTTGCTCGACGAACCGATGGCGGCGTTGGATGCGAGCACCCGAGTTGAGTTCCGCCGGGACCTTCGGCGCCACCTCGAGTCCTTTTCGGGCGTGCGCCTGCTGGTGACGCATGACCCGGTGGAGGCGATGGCGATGGCAGATCGCCTGGTCGTGCTGGAGAACGGACGCGTGCTGCAATCGGGCACACCCGCGGACGTCACGCAGCATCCGCGCTCGCGTTACGTCGCCGACCTGGTCGGCGTCAACCTCTTTCGCGGCCACGCCAGCCAGGACGTCATCACGCTTGCCGGCGGTGGATCACTCACGACGGCGGGCGCCGCAGACGGCGACGTGTTTGCGGTGGTCCATCCCCGCACCGTCGCGCTTTATCGCACGCGCCCTGACGGCACGCCGCGAAATGTCTGGGAAGGCCGAGCCGTTGACCTGGATCTGGAAGGGGATCGCGTACGCGTGCGCCTCACCGGCTCGCCCCCGATCGTCGCCGAGGGCACACCCGCCGCGGTGCGCGAGCTCGGGCTCGACCGCGGTGATCGAGTCTGGGTCGCCGTCAAAGCGACCGAAGTGAACGTATATCCCGCGTAGCTCGCGCGGCCCGCTATCGCGTAGTTCAGTTACACAGTGACTTAACCGCGCCGATCCGCCGTCCAGCGGCCCATCACGCACTCGGGCAAAATGACGATGCCCTCGCATGCGATGCAGGCGCCGCATGCAGCGCCGGCGCTTTACGCGCGAAAGCGCGCCGGCGGCCGGTCGGCCGCCGGACTCCCCGTTGCCACGGGCAACGGGGACATGCTCTAATACACGTCGTGACCCGCGCCGTGGTCCATGCTTACGTTTCTGATGGGCGCGAAAGCCCAGCCATGCCAATTACTGCC
>WNFA01003492.1_pt1 | contig 17239 bp, 13 predicted proteins | sample 5400481 | NCBI WGS metagenome assembly WNFA01 (sample SAMN13153340, study PRJNA577476) | soil metagenome | isolation source: 120 cm saprolite under Douglas fir tree site 2 hole 1 replicate 2 | place: USA:California | collected 2015-04-18
TGAGCCTCGAGGCGGTGCGGGGGACGCCCGTGCCGTTCGACGCCCGGATCCACGACGCCCGCCCCCACCCGTTCCAGCAGCGCTCGGCGGCGCTCCTGCGCGACCTCCTCGCCGACTCGGAGATCCGCGAATCACACCGTACTGGCGACCCCAGAGTCCAGGACGCCTACTCATTGCGCTGCACGCCGCAGGTGCTCGGCGCCGTGGGCGAAGGCTTGGCCTTCGCCGAGCGGCTGATTGCGACCGAGCTGAACGCCGCGACCGACAATCCGCTCGTGTTCGATGGCGAGGTGCTTTCGGGGGGCAATTTCCACGGGCAGCCGATCGCCCTCGCGCTCGACGTGATCGGGATCGGGCTCGCCACGCTCGCTGGGCTGGCCGAGCGGCGGCTCGAGCGCATCGTCAACCCCGATCTCTCCTCCGGGCTGCCGGCGTATCTCTCCTCCGGGCTGCCGGCGTTCCTGGCCCGGGACCCGGGCCTCGAGTCGGGGTTCATGTCGCCGCAGATCGCGGCCGCGGCGCTCGTGGCGGAGTGCCGCGTGCTCGCCACCCCGGCGAGCGTGCAGTCGGTGCCCACTGAGGGCAACCAGGAGGACGTGGTGCCGATGGGGATGACGGCGGCGTGGAAGGGGGAGCGGATCCTCGCGAACGCGGTGCGGATCGTGGCGATCGAGCTCATGGCCGGGGCGCAGGGCCTCGAGTTCCTGAAGCCGCTCCGGCCGGGGCGCGGCGTGGTGCGCGCCCACCAGGCCGTGCGGCACGCGGTGCCGCCGCTCGACGGCGACCGGCCGTTGAGCGCCGACATCGAGAAAATCGCCGCGGGCGTGCGCGCCGGGACGTTCGACCCGGCGGGGCCAGGAGCGGGCGCATGAGTGGCGCGCGGGTGATCCGTGCGGCGCGGGGCGCGACGAAGTCGTGCCGCGGCTGGATCCAGGAGGCCGCGCTGCGGATGCTGATGAACAATCTCGATCCCGAGGTGGCCGAGCGGCCCCAGGACCTGGTCGTGTACGGCGGCACGGGCAAGGCGGCGCGCGACTGGGCGGCGTTCGACGCGATCTGCCGCACGCTCCTGACGCTGGGCGACGACGAGACGTTGCTGGTGCAGTCGGGGAAGCCAGTCGGCGTCTTCGCGACGCACCCCGAGGCGCCGCGCGTCTTGATCGCCAACGCGAACCTGGTCCCGCGCTGGGCGACGTGGGAGGTGTTCCGCGAGCTCGAGCGCCAGGGGCTGACCATGTACGGCCAGATGACCGCCGGTTCGTGGATCTACATCGGCACGCAAGGCATCCTGCAGGGGACGTACGAGACGTTCGGCGCCGTGGCGCGCCAGCACTTCGCTGGATCGCTCGCCAAGCGGATCGTCCTCACCGGGGGGCTCGGCGGGATGGGGGGCGCGCAGCCACTCGCCGCCACGATGAATGAAGGAGTGTGCCTCGCGGTGGACGTGGACCCGGCGCGCGTGGCACGCCGCCTCGCCAACCGCTACCTCGATCGCTCGACCGCCTCGCTCGAGGAGGCGCTCGGCTGGGCGGAGGAGGCGAAGCGCGCGGGGCAGGCCCTGTCGATCGGGTTGATCGGCAACTGCGCCGAGGTCCTGCCCCAGCTTGTCGAACTGGGCTTCGTCCCCGACGTCTTGACCGACCAGACCTCGGCCCACGATCCCCTGAACGGCTACATCCCCGCCGGGCTCACACTCGAGGCCGCGGCGGCGCTGCGACGGCGCGCCCCCGAGGAGTACGTGCGGCGCGCGCGCGCCAGCATCGCGACCCACGTCGCGGCGATGCTCGCGCTCAAGCGGCGCGGCGCGGTGACGTTCGACTACGGCAACAACATCCGGGCCGAGGCGAAAGACGCAGGTGTCACCGACGCGTTCGAGATCCCGGGGTTCGTCGCCGCCTACCTCCGGCCGCTCTTCTGCGAGGGCCGGGGGCCGTTCCGCTGGGTGGCGCTCTCGGGCGAGGCGAAGGACCTGCACCGCACCGATCGGCTCGTGCTCGAGCTGTTCCCCGACGCGGAGCACCTGCGCCGCTGGATCGAGCTGGCCCAGACGCGGGTCGCGTTTCAGGGGCTCCCGGCCCGGATCTGCTGGTTGGGCCAGGGCGAGCGGGCCCGGTTCGGCTGCGCCCTGAACGACCTGGTGAAGCGGGGGGAGCTCGCCGCCCCGATCGTGATCGGGCGCGATCATCTCGACACGGGCTCCGTGGCGTCGCCGTTCCGGGAGACCGAGGCGATGCAGGACGGCTCCGACGCGATCGCCGACTGGCCCATCCTCAATGCGCTGCTCAACACGGCGTCGGGTGCGGCGTGGGTGTCGTTCCACCACGGCGGTGGGGTGGGGATCGGCAACTCGTTGCATGCGGGCCAGGTGAGTGTGGCCGATGGCTCCGCCGCGTCCGGGCGCCGGCTCGAGCGCGTGCTCACGAACGACCCGGGGATCGGCGTGGCGCGCCACGCCGATGCCGGCTATCCCGAGGCGATCGCCGCTGCCGAGCGCCACGCGATTCGCCTCCCGATGCGCGAGGCGGGGACCTGAGCACCCTGCTCGTCGGTGCGCGCCAGGTAGTGACCTGCCGCGGCCCGGCGCGGGCGCGCCGCGGGCGCGAGCTTGCCTCGAGGACCACGAACGCCGCGCGCTGGGGGAGGACTATCGCACCATCGCCGAGCGGGGCGGGGGGATCCTCCAGTCGGTGAGGGATGCCCGCGCCCGCGCGGAGGAGGAGCTCGTCAAACTCACCCGCGCCCGCGTCGCGACGCTGCTCGCGCATGGCGCCACGACCATCGAGGTGAAGTCGGGCTACGGCCTCGATCCCGCCACCGAGCTGAAGCTGTTGCGCGTGATCCGCGCGACCGCGGCGTCGGAGCCCGCGGCGCTCGTGCCCACGTTCCTCGGCGCGCACGAGGTGCCGCCGGAGTTCCGCACGCGGCGCGCCGACTATGTGCGCCTCTTGTGTGACGACCTGATCCCCACCGTCGCGCGCGAGCACTTGGCGGTAGCCTGCGACGTGTTCTGCGAGCCGGGCGTGTTCGATGTCGCGGAGGCACGCGCCATCTTGGGCGCGGCCCGAGCCCACGGCCTGGGGCTCAAGCTGCACGCGGACGAGTTCGCGGGCTCGGGCGGCGCAGAGCTCGCCGCGGAGCTGGGCGCGCTGTCCGCCGACCACCTCGCGGCTATTTCCGACGCCGGGATTCGCGCGCTCGCCGCGAGCGATACGGTCGCTGTCCTCCTGCCCGCTACGATGGTCTTCCTCGGCAGCCGGCGGCAAGCGCCGGCGCGGCGCCTGGTGGAGGCTGGGGCGGCCGTCGCGCTCGCCACGGACTTCAACCCCGGCTCGTCGCCCACCGTGAGCCTGCCGCTCGTGATGGTGCTGGGCGTGTCGCAACTCGGCTTGCGGCATGCCGAAGTCCTGACCGGCGTGACCGTGAACGCCGCCGCCGCGCTTGGCCTCGCAGCCGATCGGGGTCAGCTCGCGCCGGGATTTCGTGCCGACCTGGTCTCGTGCGACGTGTCAGATTGGCGGGAAGTCGCGTACTGGATGGGCGCGAACCTCGTAACCGCCGTCTGGACAGGCGGTTCCGCTTGTCCCCTCTGGCCAGCGCCCATATCTTTAGAGCCCCATGTCCAAGCATGAGAAGCAGAAGGACAAGGCCAAGAGCCTTGAGGCCCGGGACCCCAAGGGGGCGGCCGAGGCGTGGCTTCAGGTTCTCCAGGACCAGGACGAAGAGGGGGACCCGAACCCCGATCTCTCGATCTACAACCGTATCGGCGACCTGTACCTCAAGCTCAAGGACCCGCACCAGGCCGCCGACTACTACGACAAAGCGGTCGACAAGTACGCCGAGCTCGGCTTTCACAACAACGCCATCGCGATGTGCAACAAGGTGCTCCGCAACGCCCCCGGGCGGCAGAACACCTATTTGAAGCTTGCCAAGCTATACGCCGCGAAGGGGTTCATGGGTGAGGCGAAGCAGAACTTCCTCGAATTCGCCGAACGGATGCAGAAGGCCGGGAAGATCCAGCAGGCATTCGCAGCGTTGAAGGAGCTGGCCGAGATCTCGGCTGAGAGTGCGCACCTGCGGGAGCTGCTCGAGGAGCACCTGCGGATGTACGGCGCTCCGGACCGTCGCTCGGCGAGCAGCGCCGGGCCGGCGGACCCCGTCAAGGAGGATCTCACGAAATCGGGGAGGCACAAGATGTCGAGCCTCGTGTTCCTCGATGTCGATGAGCCGCCGGTCTCGAAGCAGACGGGGCCGGTGCGGGTCACGCCACCGCCACGACCCGCGCCACCCCCCGCACCGGCGCCCGCGCTCGACGCCGCGGAGCCGGTGGACGGGTTGATCGGGACGCCGGAGCCCGAGCCCGACACCTCACTCGCCGTCGAGTCGACGAGCCTGGCCGAGGAGGAGGAGTCCCCAACCGCCGGGCGTCCGTCGGGCACGCTCGAGGGGTTCGAGACGACGCGCGTGGAGTTCGGGGAGGTGAGCCTCGATGCCACGAGCGTCCCGTCGGCCGCGCCCGCCGCGCCTGCGCGCCCGGGGGTCGACGAGCCCCGGCCGGGCGGCGGCAGTCGGCCGCCGCTCCCCAAGTTCGAGCCGCGCCGCCCCGCGCCCGCGAAAGTCGCCCCGGTCGTACCGAAGCGCCCGGCCGTGGGGCCGCCGCCCAAGCGCAAGACGGTTGTGGAGGTGCCACCGCTCGAGCTCGAGGCCGATTTCACGCCCGCGGCCGAGATCGAGATCGACAGGAACGCGCGGGCCGCGCCGGGCCGGCGCCGGGCGGCGATCGATCTCGGGCTCGATGGCGTGGTGAACGCGGACGATGCGGGCGACGCGCTCATGTTCGCGAAGATCGAGGAGTCGCGGGACCTCACCCCGATCGAGGACCTCGAGGCCCGCGTTGCCGACGATCCCGATGATCCCGAGGCGCACCAGCGGTTGGGTGAGGCGCTGGTCGAGACCGGTGAGCGCGCGCGTGGCATCGAGGAGCTCGACCTCGCCACCACCGGGTTCGAGAACCGCGGCAACCTCGTCCATGCGCGCGACCTGGTGGACGAGATCCTGCGGCTCGATCCCAACAGCGTGCGGCACCGGCAGAAACACGTGGAGTTCGCGTTCAAGTCGGGCGACAAGGCGAGGCTGATCGACGCCTACCTGGAGCTCGCCGACACCTTGCTGCGCAGCGACCTGCCCGACAAGGCCCGAGCCGTGTATCAGCGCGTCGCCGAGCACGACCCCGGGAACGCCCGCGCCGCCGCGGCGCTCTCGATGTTCACCCCGGTCGCGGCGCCGCCGCCTGACCCGAAGGCCAAGGGCAAACCGGCGCTGCGGGATGCGGAAGGGAAGACCGCTCCCCGGGACGCGAAGATGAAGGTGCGCCAGGACGCGGCAGACGCCGGGGACTTCGTCGACTTGAGCGCCATGATGCTCGAGGAGCAGCCGCCCGCGCGGGACACCCGCATGAAGGTGGCCGACGAGGAGCCCACGGGCGACGAGGAGCAGGATTTTCAGGGCATGCTCGCCCGCTTCAAGCAGGGGATCGACGAGAACATCGACGAAGCTGACTTCCAGGCCCACTACGATCTCGGCGTGGCGTTCAAGGAGATGGGCCTGCTCGATGAGGCCATCGGCGAGCTCCAGAAGGCATTGCGGGCGCCCGAAGGGAGGCTCCGCAGCTCGGAGGCGTTGGGCGTGTGCTTCGTGGAGAAGGGTGCCCACGTGGTGGCGGAGTCGATCCTGCGGCGTGCGCTCGAGCTGCCCGCCTCGGGCGACCAGGAACGGCTCGGCATCCTCTACTGGCTCGGCCGGGCGCTCGAGGAGCAGGGCAAGCGGGCCGAGGCGCGGGAGTTGTACGGGCGCGTGTTCGCGGTGGATGTCCGCTTCCTGGACGTCGGCGCGCGCAGCAAAGCCCTCGCGAAGGCGAAGTGACGTGAGCCAACAGATCGCCCGGGCTTCGCTCTCCGACGTACAGCAGCCCGTGGCGGAGGAGCTCGAGCGCGTCGCCCTCGAGCTACGGCGCATCATCGCGGCGGACTTCCCAATCGCGGCCGAGGTGAACGCGCACCTCTTACGCATGAAGGGCAAGCTGTTCCGACCGACCCTGATGCTACTCGCCCACCAGGCCGCCGGCGCGGCGGATCCGCGAGCTGTGACGCTCGCCGCCGTCGTGGAGCTGATCCACCTCGCCACGCTCGTGCACGACGATTCGGTGGATCATTCGGCGTTGCGCCGCGGCATGCCGACGATCAACGCACTGTTCTCGCACCAGGTCGCGGTGATCATGGGGGACTACCTCTACTCCCGGGCGATCATCGAGCTCGTGCGCCTCGCGGACTTGGAGCCGCTTCGCGTGTTCGCCCGCGTCACGAACGAGATGACGATCGGCGAGATGCGCCAGCTCGAAGCCCACGACAAGCTCTCCTACGGAGAGGCGCAGTATGACGAGCTCATCCGGGCGAAGACCGCGTCGCTCTTGTCGGGCGCGTGCGAAGTCGGCGCGCTCGAAGCCCCGCTCGCCCAGCGCGAGGCGCTGGCGCGCTTCGGCATGCGGCTCGGCATGGCGTTTCAGATTGTGGACGACCTGCTCGACTACACCGCCGCGGAGGCGGTCACCGGGAAGCCGTCAGGCCTCGACCTGAAGGAGCACAAGGTGACGTTGCCGTTGATCGCGGCCCTGGGCGCCATGGGGCCAGCGGACCGTCGCACGGTCGCCGAGCTGATGGCGACGCCCGAGCCGTCCGATGAGCTGGTCGCGGGGGTGATCGAGCGGGTGCGTGCCGCCGGCGGCCTGGACTACGCTCGCCGCCGCGCACTTGAGTTGGCGCAACAGGCCGAGGGCGAGCTCGAGGTCCTGCCAGCGTCGCGGGCGCGCGACGCGCTGCGCGACAGCATTGCCTACGCCGTGGAGCGGCCGAGCTAAGCCGTGGCGCAGGGTCCGCGCCGGCCGCTATTTTACGTGGGAGTGCTCGCTACCGGCTTCGTGCTGGGCGGCTTCTGCCATTCGCTGTTACGCCGGTTCCTGCCGCAGGGACCGGCGAAAGAGATCTTCACCTGGGCTGTGACGCCGACCCTGGGGCCGGTGCACATGGACCTCCTGGTCGTGTCGATCACGCTCGGCCCGATCGGATTCGACGTATCGCTGCTCGCGCTCGTGGGTGTGGCGATCGCGTATTACGTCGCCCGATCGATCTTCTGACGCGAGGACGGATATGTTCGGGGACCTGTCGTTCAGCCACATCTTGATCCTGCTGGTCGTGCTGGTGCTGGTCTTCGGGGCGAAGCGGATTCCCGAGATCGGCTCGTCCTTGGGGCAGGGCATCAAGGAGTTCAAGCGGAGCCTAAAAGACGCGACCAGCGACGACCCGCCAATCGCGCCGCCGCGCGGCAGCGCGCCGCCGGCCGCGTCGGGTTCGGTCCCCACGGGTGGGGATCCGAAGCGCTTGAGCGACTAGCTCTCGCGCGCGGCCGCCGCGGGCCGGAAGATCTCGTTGCGGCGGTCCACGATCGTCGCCTGCGCGCGCAAGGCGGCGAGATACTGCTGGATGCGCGCCTGCTCGATCGGCCGGACGAGCGTTTCCCGCTGCTGGGCCTTCTGCTTCACCCAGGCGGCCGAATCGGCGGGCGTGCGGGTGATGCCCTGCAACACGAAGAATCCCGTCTCCCCCGCGATCACGGGACTCTTCTCCCCCGGCCGGAGGCCAAAGGCGGCGCCGAGCACGACGGGGTTGCGGCTCAGCTCGGGTCCCGGGTTGAGCCGCGTGAACGGCCCGGTCTTCTCGACCCGTAGTCCTTTCGCCCGACCGGCGGCGACGAGATCGGTCGCGCTGCGCAACTCACTCGCCAGCTGCTCCGCCCGCTGACGCGCCACCGCCAGCTTCTTCTCGCGCCGGGCGGCGTCGAGCACGCGGGCGCGGACCTCGGCGAGCGGCGGGACGCCCGCCGCCTCGAGCGAGTCGAGACGGAAGACGTAACTCGCGCGCTCCGCGTCGACCACCGGGCCCGTCTCACCGGGGCGCGCGTCGAACGCCCAGACGCTCACGTCGGGCACGGCGCCCTCGGGGAGGGCGAGCCGCGTCCCCTGTACCAGCTTGGGCGCGTGCGCGAGCGGGAGGTGCAGCCGCCGGGCGGCGCTGTCGAGCCGGGCGCCGTCGGTCTGGTCCGCCGCGAGCTTGTCGAGCGTATCCGTCTTCGCGTCCACCGTGTCGAGGTGCTTGCCCTGCAGCTTGATCGGGATCAAGATGTGGCGCACGTGGACCGAGTCGCCCTTGGCCCGGTCGATGCGGATCAGATGATACCCGAAGGCGGACGCCACCGGCTGCGACAGCGTGCCGACGGGGAGTGTGCGCAGGCCCGCAAGAAACCGGGGATCGAACCCGGGCTCGTTTCGTTTCACCCACCCCAGATCGCCGCCCCGGGCGGCGCTCCCCGAGTCCGCCGACTCCTTCTTCGCCACGTCCTCGAACTTCGCCTTCCCGCTCGCGATCTCGGCGCGCAGCGCGCGCGCCCGGGCGAGGGCCGCCGCGGAGTCGGCGGCGTCGGGTGCGCGGGACACACGGACGTAGCTCAGCCAGGCCGCGGCCGGCCGCTTGAAATCGTCCCGGTGCGCCTGGTACGAGCGCTCGAGCTCGGCGTCGGACACGGGGGCGAGGGAGTCCGGGATGTCCTCGGGCCGGATGGCGAGCAGGGCGACAGTCACCGACTCGTGCTGGTCGCGCCAGATACGCCACAGCTTCGCGTCCGACATGTAGAGATCCGCCGTCAAGTACTCCTGGAGCTTGCGCTGCGGCAGGTAGGCGCGGTACAGCTGCTCGATCTGCGTCGAGAACTCGGGCCCCGCGCTCGAGAGATAGCGCTGCCACTTGGTGATATCGAACTGGCTGTTCGTCTGGAAGGTGGGATCCTGCACCACCTGCTGCAGGATCTGCGGCGGCGGCCCGCTCCGCGCTGCCTCGATGATCTCCTGATCTGAGACCGTGATGCCCAGGCGGCGATAGGCGCGCTCGAGCAGCTTCTCCTGGATGACCTGATCGGCCACCTGCTTCTGCAGCTGCTGTTCGTCTTCCCGGGTGAGGCGGCCCAGGCCCTGCTGGCGCCGGTACTGCTCCATGGCGGCCTGGTAGCGTTGCTGGAACTCGGGCGTCCGCACGACTTCGCCATCCACTTTCAGGACGACGTCCCGGCCGCCGCCGATGATGTCGGAGACCTGCCCGTAGGCCATCCAGCCGATGAACGTGATCGCGACGACAAAGAAGACGGGCTTCGTGATGGCGCGCATTGAGCGCATCATGGGACGCGGTGCTCCCGGCTACGGGGGGGAAGGGGCATAAGTCTAAAAACGACAACACGAAAACTCAAGCGACGGGCCGCGAGTCAGATTGACAGCACGGCCGAGCGAACACTATCTTCGACCAATTCCTCCAACGACTTAGGCCGTGACCTACACCAGCGAAATCGAAAAGCTCGAACGCCGCTGGAGCGAGAACCCGAAGGGGCGAAACTTCGCTCCCTTGGCCGATGCCTATCGCAAAGCAGGAGAACTAGATAGGGCGATCGAGCTGTGCACCGCTGGCCTGGAGCGCCACCCCGACTACGTCAGCGCCCACATCGTCTTCGGGCGCTGTCTAATAGATCAGAAGAACGACGCCGGTGCGGCCGACGTGTTCCGTAAGGTGTTGGCCCTGGATCCCGAGAACGTGCTGGCGCTCAAGATCCTGGGCGAGATCGCGCTGCGCGGCGCCCGCTACGACGAGGCGGTCGAGTGGCTGACGCGGCTGTTGGCGGCCGATCCAATGAACGGGGAAGCGGCGGAGGTGCTGACCCGGGCGAAGGCCAAGGCCGTGCAGCAGGCGGCGTCGGCACCAGCCGCGCGCGCTGGCGCCGCGGAGCCCGTCGTCCAGTTCGTGCCCGAGCCCACGCCCGCGCGCCCGGCGAGCGCACCGGCCACGGTGCGGACTGCTGCTCCCGCGGCCGGTCCTGCGGGGCGGGCCACGGCGCCAGCGCCGCCGCGGTCCCCCGCGCCACCCGCGCCGCCCCTCCCTCCAGTAGCGGCGCGGCTCGCCGCCCAGGCCGACTTCACCGTGGAGCACCTGTCCGATCGCCCGGCCCCGCCTGCCCCGACCGCGCCGAGTGCGCTCCCCGAGATCGAAGCGTTCGACGGCGCAGTCGATTTTAATGCCGTCGCGCACGATGGCGCGAAAGCGGAGGGACTCGAGGTTCAAGAAGAGGTGGAGCTCAAGCCCCAGGATCTCGTGGTCGAGGGCTTGGCGCACACCCAATATGAGGCCGGGATGTTCGCGCACCCGCCCGCGGGCCCGGAGCCCGAGGACGAGCTGTCCACCATCGAGCTGCCGCTCATCATGCCGGACGATGTGGCGGAGGTGACAGCCCCGGCGACCCGGCCCGAGCCGGCGGTGCCGGCGTGGTCGGCCCCGCGTAGTCCTGCCGCCGCCCAGCGGCCCCCGACGCCCGGGCCTCCGCCCCAGGCGCCGCCCGCGCCCGCGGCCGTTGCCCTGTCCGACGACGACGGGGCGGCGGATACCGCGGCGCTGTCGCGCGCCGAGCCGGTGCTGACGGAGACGATGGCGGAGCTCTACCTCCGTCAGGGGCACGAGGAGAACGCCTTGCGCGTCTACCAGGCGCTGCTCGCCCAGCGACCGGGCGATGTGCGGTTGCGCGCCCGCGTGGCAGAGCTCACGTCCGGTGGCACGAGGCAGCGGGCGTTCGCGGGAGACCGCGGTCGCGGGACGGGTGAGTCGGTCCAGACGTTTCTCCGCCGGATCCTCGCCGGTCGACCCGGGATGCCCGGAGCGCCGCTCGCGTTCGCGCCGGAGCCCGTTCCCGCGCCCGCGCCCCCGCCCGTGTTCGCCGATTCGCCGCTTGACGGCGCGTTCGCGATCGCCCAGCCGGAGCCCGAGCCCGTGGCGGAGAGTGTGAGTCCGGGGCCCGGTGAGGCCACGCGACCGGCGGAGGACTCGATCTCGCTCGACTCCGTGTTCGGCGAGGAGACGCTGCGCCCGAGCACGCCCGCGGCGGAGCCGCCCCAGGCCCCGCCCGCGCCGGCCGACCCGCCGGCCACGGGCGGGTTCTCCTTCGATCAGTTCTTCGCCCCGGGGGGCCCCACCCCAGCCGGTGCAGCTGCCAGCGCCGCCGGCGGCACCGCCGAGCCCAAGGGTCCGCCCCGCACCACGAGCCAGAAGAACCGAGCGCTCGAAGATGAAGGCGACTTGGACCAGTTTCAGGCGTGGCTGCGGGGCCTCAAGTCCTAGTGCACATCGCCGTGTTGAACGGCCCGAACTTGAATCTGCTGGGGGAGCGCGAGCCGGAGCTGTACGGGCGGACCACCCTCGCGGAGATCGAGGCGCGGACGCGGGAGCGGGCGCGCGCGCTCGGCGTGGACGTGTCGTGGACCCAGACGAACCACGAGGGCGAACTGGTCGACGCGATTCAGCGCCTCCAGGGCAAGGCCGACGGCCTGGTGATCAACGCGGCGGCCTACACCCACACCAGCCTCGCGGTGCGTGACGCCCTGCTCGCCGTACGCGTGCCCTTCGTCGAGGTCCACCTGTCGAACCTGTTCGCCCGTGAGCCCGAGCGGCGCCGCTCGGTCCTGGCGGACGCCGCGGTGGGGATGGTGACCGGGTTCGGCGCCGAGAGCTATCGGCTGGGACTCGAGGGCCTGGTCGGGTATCTCCAGGCCCGGCATGACCCCTGACCGGCGGCGCGCGCGCCAGGAGGCGCTGGTGCGGGCGTTCGCGGCGGAGGGGCTGGACGGGCTCGTCGTCACGTCGCGCGCCAACATTCGCTACTTGACGGGCTTTTCCGGATCGGCGGCGCTCGTCGCCGTCACGCGGGGCGACGTGCTGCTCGTGACCGACTTCCGCTACGACGAGCAGGCGCGGGACGAAGCCGGTGCCGTGGCCCGCGTGGAAGTCGAAGGCACGAGCGTGTGGGACCGCTTCTTCAAGGAGCTGCCCACACTGGGGCCCCTGGGCGAGCTGGGCTTCGAGGCCCACGCGGTCTCGGTGCACGACGCGCAACGCTTCGCCGAGGCGGGTAAGGCCTGGCGCTGGCGGCCCACGACCGAGTTGGTGGAGCGGCTGCGCGCCGCCAAGGACGCGGGCGAAGTGGCGGCCATCCGCGCGGCGGCCCGGCTCGCGGGCGAGGCGCTGCGACAGACGCTCGCCGACGTGCGGCCCGGCTTGACGGAGCTCGCGATCGCGGGGCTGCTCGAAGGGACGCTGCGGCGGCTCGGCAGCGAAGGGCATCCGTTCGCGACCATCGTGGCCTCGGGACCGCGCAGCGCGCTGCCGCACGCCCGCTCGAGTGGGCGCGTCGTGGTGGCCGGGGAGTGGCTGCTCGTGGACTTCGGGGCCCAGGTGGACGGCTACTGCGCCGACATCACGCGCACCGTCGTCGTCGGGGCGCGGGCGAGCGAGCGGCAGCGCGCGCTCTACGGCGTGGTGTACGACGCGCAGCTGCGGGCCCGCTCGGGGATCCGGGCCGGGATGAGCGGCCGCGAAGCCGACGCACTCGCCCGGGAGCCGATCACCGCGCGTGGCTTGGGCGACGCGTTCGGCCATTCGCTCGGCCACGGGCTGGGGCTCGAGGTGCACGAAGCGCCGCGGCTGTCGAAGACCAATGGCGACCCGGTGCCGGCTGGTGCCGTCGTCACCCTGGAACCCGGGGTCTATCTGCCGGGCGAAGGCGGCGTCCGCATCGAGGATGACGTGCACCTGGTCCCGGATAGCAGCGGGGCCGAGCTGCTCTCCGACGGGCTGACGGAGCTGCTGGAGCTCGTGTAACTTTGGACCGTGAACGCCCGCACCCGCACCCCTGAGCCATGAACCTCGACATCATCGCGCAGCTGGTCCAGATCCTGCGGGACGCGCCCGAGCTCGGCGCGATCGAGGTGCGCCGGGGTTTGTTCGGGGCCTGGTCGACCGTCCGGGTGTCCAAGGCCGCCCATTTGACCAACGCCGGGGGGGCGGCGACCCATGTGGTGGTGGCGGCGGCTGGGGGGGGCCCCGGGACCGTCCAGCCACCGGCGGCAGGGGGAGCGGCCCCGCGCGAGGCCGCCCCCCCATCCCACCTGCTCGATATCAAGTCCCCCATGGTCGGGACGTTTTATAACGCCCCCGAGCCCGGGGCAGGGCCCTACGTCAAGGTGGGCAGCCGCGTCGCGCCGGGCCAGGTCGTGTGCATCATCGAAGCCATGAAGATCATGAACGAAATCGAGTCCGAAATCGCTGGTGTGGTGCGCGAGGTGCTGGTGGAGAACGCCCAGCCCGTGGAGTTCGGACAGCCCCTCTTCCGAGTCGACCCCAATGCCTGACGCTCCCAAGCCCGGCCAATCGACGTTCAACTTCAAGGCGGCCATCACGCAGATGGTGCAGAAAAACGCCTCGGACCTGCTGCTCAAGGTGGGCCGCGCGGCCACGATCCGGGTGAACGGCGAGCTCGTGTCGCTCGACCAGTCCCCCCTGAAGCCGGAGGAGCTGAAATCGCTCGCCGAGCAGATCATGACCCCGCGTCAGGTGAAGGAGTTCGCCGAGCACAAGGAAGCGGACTTCGCGATCGGCGTGCCCGGCGTCGGGCGGTTCCGCACGAACGTGTACCAGCAACGCGGCACCGTGGCGTTCGCCTTCCGCTCGATTCCCTACGAGGTCAAGAACATCCGGGACTTGAATCTGCCCCCGGTTCTGGAGGAGATCGGGTTGCGGCCGCGCGGGCTGGTGCTCGTGACCGGCGTGACGGGCTCGGGGAAGTCCACGGCCCTCGCGGCGCTGGTCAATCACATCAACATGAACCGGCGGGTCAACATCATCACGATCGAGGACCCGATCGAGTTCCTACATCGCGACAACCTGGCGAACATCTCCCAGCGCGAGGTTGGCAACGACACGCTGTCCTTCAACGCGGCGCTGCGCCACGTGCTGCGCCAGGCGCCCGACGTCATCCTGATCGGCGAGATCCGCGACATGGAGACGCTCGACACCGCGCTCAAGGCCGCGGACACCGGGCATCTCGTGTTCTCCACGCTGCACACCACCGATGCCACGCAGACCATCAACCGCGTGATCTCGTTCTTCCCGCCGCACCAGCACGACGAGGTGCGCCATCTGCTCTCCACCGCGCTCCAGGCGATCATCTCGCTCCGCCTCGTGCCGCGCGCCGACGGAAACGGCCGGGTCCCGGCCTCGGAAATCCTCATCAACACCGCGTCCGTGCAGGAGAACATGCGCGACTTGACCAAGTCGCTCGCGATCCCCGACCTGATCGCGCAAGGCTCGGTCCAGTATGGCATGCAGAGCTTCGATCAAGCGCTGTTCCGCTGGTATCAGGAGGGCGTGATCAGCTACGAGAGCGCGATCTTCTACGCGACGAACCCCAGCGAGTTCGCATTGAAGGTGTCGGGCGTGGATTCCGGCGATAGCCGGGCCTTCGGCGGCAGCACGACCGCCACGGGCTCGCGCGGCGACATCCAACCCTGATGTTCAAGAAGGTGCTGGTCGCGAACCGCGGGGAAATTGCCCTGCGGGTGATCCGCGCGTGCAAGGAGTTGGGCGTCGAGACCGTGGCCGTCTATTCCGAAGCGGACCGCGACAGCCTGCACACCCGGTTCGCCGATGACGACGTGTGTATCGGCCGCGCGCCGTCGCGCGACTCCTACCTGAACATCCCCCGCATCATCGCCGCCGCTGAGATCACGGGAGCGGACGCGATTCATCCCGGCTACGGCTTCCTGGCCGAGAACGCCGAGTTCGCCGACATCGTGCGCACCTCGAACATCACCTTCGTCGGCCCCACGGGCGACCAGATCCGGCAGATGGGCGACAAGGCCGCCGCCCGCGCCCTCGCCCAGAAGCTCAAGGTGCCCACCGTGCCGGGCTCGCCCGGGCCGGTCGACGACGCGGAGGCGGGCTTGAAGCTGGCCCAGAAGATCGGCTTCCCGGTCATCATCAAGGCGGCCGCGGGTGGCGGTGGCAAAGGGATGCGCGTGGCGCAGGACGAGGAGCAGTTCCCCCAGGCCTTCTCCCTGGCCAAGCAGGAGGCGCTCGCCGCCTTCGCCTCGGACCAGGTCTACCTCGAGAAGTACCTCGCCCGCCCGCGCCACATCGAGATCCAGGTCATGGGCGATACCCAGGGTCGGATCATGCACCTGTGCGAGCGCGACTGCTCCGTGCAGCGGCGCCACCAGAAGCTGATTGAGGAGGCGCCCAGTCCCGCTGTGGACGCGACGCTGCGACAGGACATCGGCGATGCGGCCGTGCGGCTCGCCGAAGCGATCGGCTACGTCGGGGCGGGGACGATCGAGTTCCTGCTCGATGAGGACGGGACGTTCTACTTCATGGAGATGAATACCCGGATCCAGGTGGAGCATCCCGTGACGGAGATGTGCACCAACTTCGATCTGGTGAAGGAACAGATCCGGGTCGCCGCCGGCGAGCCGCTCTCCTTCGTCATGAACGGGCACCGGCTGCGCGGCCACGCCATTGAGTGCCGCGTGAACGCTGAGGACCCGGCGCGAAATTTCCAGCCGAGCCCGGGGACGATCACCGCGTATCATCCCCCCGGCGGCCCGGGCGTACGCGTCGACACCCACATCTACGCCGGCTATGCCGTCCCCCCCTATTACGACTCCCTGCTCGCGAAGGTGATCGTGCACGGCAACACCCGGGATGAGGCGCTGGCCCGCATGCGCCAGGCGTTAGATTCGTTTATCATCGAGGGCGTGACGACGACCATCCCCTTCCTCAGTCGGGTCATCCGGCATCCGGACGTCGTCGCCGGCCGCGTGGACACGAAGTTCCTCGAGCGCGAGCCCCAGCTGCTGCAGCCGCCCACATGAAGATCGACGTCCACTTCACACCGCTCGGCCTCGGCGCTGGAGATCTCGCTGGCCGGGGCATCGTCGTCATCGACGTCCTGCGGGCGACGACGACGATCGTCACCGCGCTCGCGAACGGCGCCAAGGCGGTGATCCCGGCCGCGAGCTCGGAGGAGGCCGTTCGCCTCGCCTCGAACCTCGAGAAGGACGGGGTGCTGCTCGCGGGCGAGCGCAAGAGCGTGAAGATCGAGGGGTTCGCGCTCGGCAACTCGCCGCGCGAAATGCTGCCGGCCGTGGTGGCGGGGAAGACGATCGTGCTCGCGACCACGAACGGGACCCCCGCGCTCGTGGTTGCCCAGGGCGGCGACCCCGTCTGGGTTGGTGCCCCGGCGAACTTCAAGGCCCTGGTCGAGCGCGCGCGGGCCGTGCTGGTCGAGCGCGGGGACCTGGTGATTCTGTGCGCCGGGCGGGAGAAAGGGTTCGCGATCGAAGACGCCTACACCGCCGGGCGCCTGATCAAGGGGGCGAAGAAGGGGTTGAAAAAACTGGTGCTCAATGACGCCGCCCGGACGGCCCTCGCCTTGACGAGCGCGGTGCGAGGGTGGGAGGAGGCGCTGTCCGGATCTGATGCCGCGCAGCAGCTCGCCGACGCCGATCTCGCCGAGGACGTCGCGTTCGCCGCCCAGGCGGACCGCTTCGACGTAGTCCCGCGCTACGCGGACCGTCGCATCACGTGAACGCGAAGCGCCAGGAGCTGCTCGGCATCGGCGCCCTCGTCGTCGGGCTGTTCCTCGGTCTCACCCTGTTGCGGCTCCCCATCACGGGGAGCTGGGGCGAGCGGATCGGCTCGCTCCTGTGGCGCGTGCTCGGGCTGGGCTCGGTCCTCTTGCCCGTGCTCGGGATCGGCTGGGCCCTCGCCGCGTTCCGGCGACTCGGGGCCGTGTCGAGCGCGCGTGCCGCCACGCTCGGGGCCGGGCTGATCCTGCTCGTCCCCTATGGGATCGGCATCGTCACGGGCGCGAGCTTTGGGGCCGACTACGCCGCGTGGAGCCCGACCCAGAAGCTCGTCGGCCTCGCACCCGCCGTCCTGGCGCACGGCGTGCATCACGCCGTGGGCACGGCTGGTGGGGCGTTCGTCGGCCTGTTCCTGTTGTCGGCGCTGGGCATTTTCTCGGTGGGGTGGCATCCGTTCGTGCTGCTGCGCGCGGCGAGCGGGGAGGGGGAGGCCGCGACCGCCCGGCCGACCCGTAAGCCCAAGAAGGGCGACGTGGCGACCGGGCTCGTCCCGAAGCATTCGCCCCCCGCCCCCGCCCCCCTTGCCCTCGGGTCGGTGTCCGGGAAAACCCGCAAGGTCAAACCTGTCCCGTCGCCGCGCCCCACCCCGGTGCCCGCGGGCGTCCTCATCCCGCCGCTCGAGCTCTT
>WNFA01004441.1_pt1 | contig 17237 bp, 16 predicted proteins | sample 5400481 | NCBI WGS metagenome assembly WNFA01 (sample SAMN13153340, study PRJNA577476) | soil metagenome | isolation source: 120 cm saprolite under Douglas fir tree site 2 hole 1 replicate 2 | place: USA:California | collected 2015-04-18
TGATGGAGTTCACGAAATTGGTTGGCTCTGGCTTTTTGTGTGCTCAATGTCATGGGTGAAACCTCCCTGGTCAATTGTATTCCTCTAACGTTCATGGTAACCATGTAATGGTCAGAAGGCAAGAGCCAATTTGGGGGAAAGTCTTCTCTACTTGCGTTGGATTGCATGAGGCATACATTTATAATACAACAATTGCAACAGGTACCGTCAACAGGGTCACGCCCTGAAGGTGAAGGTCTCTCACAACTCCTACGCATTCCCGATTTTCCTTCAAGAGATGATATACTAATACGGAACCATCCTCATACTTTGCGCAAGGAGGAACTTTCATGTCATACCAAATGACCATTCATTTAACCGACCAGGAATATGCTGCACTCGTCGCAGAAGCAGAAAAAACAGGGAAACAAGCGGAGGCACTACTCCATGAAATTCTGATGCAACGTCTACAGCCATCTCCTCCAACAAAGCGTCCTTTGACAGAAGACGAATTCGAGGAAAAGCTCTACCGTGAAGGGAAAATCCTCAATATCCCCACTCGACGACCTTTGACCCCAGAAGAACGAGCTGAACGAGAACGCCTTGGTCGGGTGTTCTCTGGTGGCAAACCCATGTCTGAAATGGTCATTGAAGACAGAGGTCCATATTGATGGCAACCTACTTCCTAGATACATCAGCCATTGTCAAGCGTTATGTTCCTGCTGAGCAAGGACATTCTTGGGTAGTAGCTCTCTGCCTCCCACTCTTGTTTGCGCAGATCTTGGCCTCATTGAAACCGCAATCGCTGAGGGATTAAACGCCGAGGACCCAAACAACTATCTATGAACATGAGGTTACACTTGTACAGTTTAAGGAAGGTTTTATATGATCGGACTCGTCCCATCAATCCTCTCCGCCGACTTCACCCGGCTCGGCGAGCAGGTACGCCAGGCAGAGGCGGCGGGAGCGCATCGTATCCAGATTGACATCATGGACGGCCACTTTGTCCCCAACATCACCATGGGACCCATGATTGTCGAAGCAGTGCGCCGCTGCACCGGGCTCCCACTTGAAGCACACCTGATGATTACCAACCCCGAACAATACATCGAAGACTTTGCTAAGGCCGGAGCCGATGTCATCATCGTACACCAGGAAGTGAGCCCGCATCTCCACCGTGTCATTCAGCAGATCAAGACAGCCGGTAAAATGGCCGGTGTAGCACTTACCCCTTCGACGCCGGTGTTTATGCTCGAAGACATGCTCTCGCTAATCGACCAGGTACTGATCATGACCGTCAACCCTGGCTTCGGTGGCCAGGATTTCATCCCTGAGATGCTGCCCAAAATTACACGCATACGCCAGATGATCACAGAGCGCAACTTACGCTGCGATGTAGAGGTAGACGGCGGCATCCACGAGGCAACCGCTCCCCTGGTCGTGCAGGCCGGAGCCAACCTGCTCGTCGCGGGGTCAGCAGTCTACAATGAACATGAGAGCGTGGCCCAGGCTATGGAGAGGCTGCGCAGGGCAATTTGAGGCAAATTGTATGGCAAACCGTCAACACCTCAGCACTCTCAAGCAAGGCTCGGTTGCCTGGAACCAGTGGCGCAAAGAGAACCCGGACACACGGCCAGACCTGCACGAAGCCACTCTTGCTGGGATAGATCTGAGCAAGGCCAACCTGGCATCGGCAAACCTGAGTGAGGCCGACCTTTCCTCGGCGAACCTGCGCGAGGCCAGTTTGCTCGGAGCAAACTTGAACGACACAAACCTGCGGGAAGCACATCTCAGCAGGGCCGACCTCGGGTTCGCAGACCTCACGTTTGCGGACCTCAGTGGAGCAGACCTCACGGCGGCAAGACTCTGGAAGGCAGACCTCACGGCGGCCAAACTCGTCGGTGCAAACCTAACCACAGCAAACCTTACGCTGGCAATGCTTCGAGAAACCGATTGCACCATGGCAAACCTCAACGGAGCAGAACTGCACTATGCTATTCTGGTCGAGACAAACCTGAAGGAGGCAAATTTAACGGGGTGCTCCATTTATGGCATCTCTGCCTGGGACGTACATATAGCGGAAGCGATCCAGGCCAACCTGGTGATTACCCTGCCAAATGAGCCGATTGTCACAGTAGATACCCTTGAGATTGCCCAGTTCCTCTATTTATTGCTGCACAATAGCAAAATTCACGAGGTCATCAACACCATCACCTCCAACATTGTGCTCATCCTGGGTCGCTTTACGCCTGAACGCAAACCAATCCTGGAGGCGCTTCGAGATGGGCTGCGCAAGCAGCACTATTCACCTGTGTTGTTCGACTTTGAGAAACCGCTCAACCGTGATTTTACGGCGATGGTGAGCACACTTGCGCGTATAGCACGCTTTATTATAGCTGATCTCACTGCTCACAAAAGTATTGCCCAGGAGCTGCAAGCCATCGTCCCTTCTATTGCTGTACCGGTTCAACCGTTACTCAGCGGGGCAAAAAACGTCTATAGCCTGTTCCCCGACTTCAAAAAATACTCCTGGGTCCTGCCAGGATACCGCTACAGGAGCATGGGAGATTTACTGGCCTCACTTGAGGCAAAAGTCATCCAACCGGCAGAAGAGAAGGCCAAAGAATTAGGGCCCTCTCAACAATCGGGTGTCGAAATTATCAAAACACAAGCAGGCACTGGGGCAGCGAAGCCGTAGGGGCGAGCGGGGTGTGGGGTAGCGTGGGGACGCTGTCTGGGGGACAGGTAAGCCCTGAAAAGGTTTTAATTTAACTAACCGGCGCGGGAAGTCCCGTCTCCATTCATGGGACGGGATGAAAGCGTCGTTCCTTATTTGGGGCAAGGGTGGCTGGGTTTCCGTTTTCCGATGAGTGTGATAGAATAGATCAGGAGAGTGCAAGCAGATAACCGCGTTGGTCGTGCTCGTAGGTACGGTACAAGCCCGTTGGCCTGCTCCTTCCAGAATACGCGGCATGGAAGTGTTCTGTATCGCTCCTTTCGCCTCACGTGTTGGCGCGTGAAGAAGCGCGTAGACTTGTAGCACCAACGTATCTACAGAGACTCTTGCGAGTCGAAGTAGTAGTAGGGTAGGCACGCCCCTGGGAACTCTGGTTCCCTGTTGTCTGAGTCAGGTTGTACATGCAGCCACCTACCTTTCGTGGGGTTCCTTTGGGAACATGGTCAGTGTGCCACCGATGCTCAGAAGCCCGTCCCGTTCTACGGGACGAGGAGTGTCACAGTATGCACGACGATATCACCGATGTCCCAGGCATCCGCGTGGGACATGACACGAACCTGGAAGCTGGGACAGGCTGCACCGTCATCCTCTGCGATCCTCCTGCCGTTGGCGGCGTCGACGTCCGTGGAGGCGCACCTGCGACCCGTGAGACCGATCTGCTGCATCCGATGCACCTGGTAGAGGAGGTTCACGCCATTTTGCTCACGGGTGGGAGCGCCTTTGGCCTGGATGCGGCCGGTGGCGTTGTCCGTTATCTTGAAGAGCGGCATATAGGCTACGATGTAGGCATAGCGCGTGTGCCGATCGTCCCCGCGGCAGCACTCTTTGACCTTGCCTTTGGCTCCGCGAGCACTCGCCCTGATGCGGCGGCTGGATATCGCGCATGCGAACAGGCCACGGCTGAACCTGTCATGCAAGGCAATGTGGGCGCGGGAACAGGAGCAACTGTGGGTAAAATGTTCGGCCCGGCCTTTGCCACGAAGGGCGGACTTGGCTCTGCGAGTCAACAACTTGTCGATGGAACTGTGGTAGGGGCGCTTGTCGCCGTTAACGCTTTTGGTGACGTGGTCGATCCGCAGACGCAACAGGTTCTTGCAGGCACACGAAACCCTATGGAGAGCGGTTCGCTCCTTTCCGCCCCCAATCCTTTTGAGAACACAACCATTGCCGTCGTCGCTACCAATGCTGCACTCCCCAAAGAGGCAGTCAACAAAGTCGCGCAAATGGCGCACAACGGCCTGGCGCAGGTCATTCGTCCTGCGCATACCATGTTTGATGGCGATACCATCTTCGCCCTGGCGTCACATTCCACAGCGCAAACGCAACTCGATCCACTCCAGGTGAGTATGATTGGCGCAGCCGCAGCAAATACGCTTGCGCGAGCCATTGTCAAAGCCATTCGTAATGCTACTACATTGCACGGTGTGCCAGCAGCGCATACGTAAGGGCCGATTAAGAAGTTTAACGACCAAAGTCGGTCCTGTCATGCTGAGCGCAGCGAAGCATCTCTCTGCCTATCGAGAGAGACCCTTCGCTGCGCTCAGGGTGACACAACAGTACCGATCTTGCTTGTGAAAGTTCATTATCGGCCCTCGGGGAATCCACCATATGTCCGGTCCAGATCAATTTGTTAAACCTCATTATCTGCCCTTACGCTCGTCTGCCTACAACGACTCTGTCCAGGGCACTTGCAAAATTGTGTTGTTGTGTGCATAATTGCAGCAGGGAGAGAAAATAGCTTTCGTTATTTCACCATAAAGGGGGCAGTCTATGCTATCGCCAGATGACCACACCTCTACGCCCGAGGCTACCGAACGCGCAACCGATGCCATGGGACGGTTACCACATTCCGGGAACCGTCGAAGTGTTCTCAATGGGCGACGGCAGAGTCTACTGCACCAGAAACACACAGACTCACTACCCCAGGTCAATGGAGAATCCGCCAACGGTAAGCCTGCCTGGCGACAGGTTATACAACTACGTGAAGAGAACAAACGCTTACGTTGCGAACTCAACGCTCTCCAGACACGGTTTGATCAAGAGCTAGCAGCGGTCCGCAGCGGCCACCAGCAAGAAGTCGAACAATACCAGAGCCACCTGCGCGACCTGATGGAAGAACGCAATCATATGCAAGAAGCGCAACTCCAGTTGGAGCAGCGCTACCAGGAACTGTATCATTCTTTCCAGGAAGCCATTGAGGAAGAAGCGCACAAGATAGTCACAGAGGCCGCCAACACAGTAGTACTCACCCCTGAGCACACACCCGTCTTGTTACGCGACCTGAAGAAAACGATAGAACTTCAGACCAGGCAGGTAAAAGACCAACATTTAGCCCAGGCCCTCTATCTGATGCGTGAGGCGCAGCGCAAAGCTCAACAAATGGAGCAAGAACTGGACAAGGAACGCCAGCAATTGGCAACCGAACGTCAGAACCTGCTCACCCTCCAAAACAGCCTGCAAGAACAGGCAAAACTACGTTTTGCTATCCAACAAGCACACCTACAGGCCAGGTGGACAGCCGCGCTGGCAACGACAATCACGTTGATAGTGCTCGTGCTCATCTTCCTGCAGTGGTTCGCCTATCATACGCTAGGCCTATCTCTCCTCGCCGCGTTGCTGTTGCCCGTTTTCATCTGTTTCATATTAACCGTGATCAGTGCTCGCATGTGGGCCAGCTACAAGCATTTTCACCACAGCACTCCGCACAAAGCGAGCCACAAGCACAAAAAATGAAATGTTTTGCCTCACCCGCGTAGGCTCAGTACTCTGCGCACAAACCGGCGATTATTGGCCGCGGCAGCACCCTCCAGATAAGCCTCGAAGACTGTCTGCTGGATGCCAGTATTCATCGTCGGATAGGCGTGAATAGTCGCAAGAATATCGTTTGACGTCAGATCGTGCTGCATGGCAAGTGCCATTTCACCCAGCATCTCACCGGCACGCGCCCCTACCATGTGCACCCCTACAATCTCGTCCTTCTTGCCCGCCAGCACCAGTTTGATGAAACCGACAGTCTCACTCTCAGTCTGTGCACGGTCGATCTCACTCCAGGGGAACTTGACAATACGCACTTGCTTGTACTGCTTCTCCGCCGCATCGGGTGTCAGGCCAACGCGCGCAGCTTCTGGATCGGTAAAGGTACACCAGGGTACAACACGGTAATCCACTTTCTTCTTGCCAACCGGCACCAACGCATTGCGCACCGCAACCCCAGCTTGATACGCAGCAACATGCGTAAAGAGATACCCGTCGGTGACATCGCCAATCGCCAGGATATTGGATGCCGACGTCTGGAGATAATCATCTACCTTGATGCCTTTGTTATCATACTTGACCCCGGCCGCTTCCAGCTTCAGCGCTTCGACATTGGGTTGACGACCTACTGCTAAAAGGATCTCGTCAGCCTTAAAAGTAAGCAGCATTTCACCCTGTTTGGCAAGCACCACTTTCTTGTCCCCATTGCGAGCAGCTCTGACAAAGCGAGCATTGGTATATATGTCGATACCTTCGCTCCTCAACACGTCAGCAACCGTAGCCGACACCTCTGGGTCTTCCCTGGGCAAAATGCGCTCTGGCCCCTGAATAATCGTCACCTTGGCCCCAAGACGCTCAAACGCCTGCCCCAACTCGACGCCCATAGGTCCACCACCAACAACGATGATGGAAGCTGGCAAATTCATCAGGTTAAACACATCCTCATTGGTCAGATATCCAGCCTCCTGCAGGCCCTCCACCTTAGGAATCAGCGGACGCGAGCCGGTGGCAATCAGTGTATTGCGGCTCGTAATCGTTTCACCGTTCAAACTCAGTTCAATGGCGGAGTTAAAAGATACCTGACCAAATTTGACGGTGACGCCCTCGCTATAAATCTTCTCGCCCTCGGCCACACGAGCAATCACGCCCTGCACATAGTCGGTGACCTTCGCCATATCAACGCCCAGGGTGGCGGGCATCAGTCCTAGTTTCGCAGCATTCTTTGCCTGTTGTACCACGCGTGCCACATGGATGAGGCTTTTGCTCGGCACACAGCCGTAGTTCAAGCAATCTCCGCCCAGGCGCTCTTTGTCGATAAGCAAGACACTCGCACCCAGCGCCGTTGCTATGCGTGCAGCAGTCAAGCCACCAGAACCACCACCAATTATCGTCATGTCGTATTGTGTACGTGCCATATTGTCCACTCCTGACTTTTCATCCTGGCGGGGCTTTCCCTCGGTCGGCCCTCCATTTCGCATATTGTAAGGCATTAAAAAAACACTGTCTAGAAGCCCTGACACATGATATGATTAGATCATTGTAGGCACGGTGATCTAACATTTGCCTATGTACGTACCCTTTTACATGGTGCAATCTTTTTAAGGAGAGCTTTCATGACACAACAAGTCCATCCACAAGCCGCACTCAAGCAGCACTCTATCTGGCAAGACGGTAAGCAGCCTGAGCCCTGCGTCGTTGTCATCTTTGGTGCCACCGGTGACCTGACACAGCGCAAACTACTGCCAACCCTGGCGCACCTATTTCGCGACCATCCCCTACCGCAAGGCTTCTCGATTGTAGCCTTCGCCCGTCGCCCAATGAACAATGAGCAATGGCGTGGCATGGCCCTGGATTCGATCAATAAATACATGCCAGAAGATGACAAATTAGACAGCAAAGCACAACAAGAATTTGCTCAACGCATGTATTACTGTCAATCCGACTTTAATGACCGCGAGGGCTACGCGAAACTTGCTGATATGCTCGACCAGCTTGACCGTGAACAAGGTACTCAGGGAAATCGCATATTTTATCTGGCCACTCCTCCTACCACCGACTCCGAGATCATTTACCAACTTGGTGGCGCAGGGCTGGCGCGTCCATCACGCACGAACGGCGAGGATGAAGGTTGGACACGCATTGTCATCGAAAAGCCTTTCGGGCGCGATCTGGCCTCAGCACAAAAACTCAACCGAGAGCTTTCTCGCGTCTTTCGTGAGAATCAAATATACCGCATCGACCACTACATGGGCAAGGAAACGGTGCAGAACATCCTGGCCTTTCGCTTCGCCAACGGTATCTTCGAGCCACTTTGGAACCAGAAATACATCGACCATGTACAGATTGTGGTAGCCGAGAGTCTGGGCATTGGCACACGCGCCGAATATTACGAGGAATCCGGCGCTATTCGCGATATGGTGCAGAACCACATCATGCAAGTCTTGTGCCTCACTGCCATGGAGGCCCCAGTTGCATTCGATGCCGACGCTATCCGTGATGAGAAGGTTAAAGTGATGCGCGCTATTCCGCTGCTCTCCCCTGAAGAAGTGGCACAGCGCACTGTACGTGGACAGTATACAGCAGGCGTAATCGATGGACAGCCGGTGATTGGCTACAAAGAAGAAAAAGGCGTTGCTCCCAATTCGACTACCGAAACCTACGTCGCACTAAAGCTGTTCATCGAAAACTGGCGCTGGGCCGATGTTCCTTTCTACATCCGCACAGGCAAACGTTTACCGGTACGCAGCACCGAAATGACAATCCAGTTCAAACGTGTACCACACCAGCTCTACAAGCCATCTGAGACTAAAGGCTTAGTTCCCAACCGTTTAACCATACGTATTCAGCCGGACGAGGGCATGTCCTTGAAATTCGCTGCCAAAATTCCGGGCGCAGCACGTCATCTCGGCGACGTCGACATGAATTTCTCCTATGCCGGCGCCTTCGGTATCCAATCGCCTGACGCGTACGAACGTCTACTCGCCGACTGTATGGTTGGTGACTCGACACTTTTCATCCGCCGTGACGAGACCGAGACGTCCTGGCGCATCGTGGATTGCATTATCGACGCCTGGAAGAACATGCCCGCTAACACCGTCTACCCCTACAAAGCTGGTACCTGGGGTCCCCCAGAAGCCGATGCTCTCATCGAGAAGGACGGACGGCAATGGGATAATCCGTAATGACAAGATACCGCTGGCGAACGGCCTAAATACAGCGAGCGAAACGATGCCGAATCCCGTAGGGGCCTCAGCGAAGCTTGCGGAGCGCGTTTCAATCCCGTGCCCACCGCCTCAGCGAAGCGAAGCGGAGCGCGTATCAATACTTCGGCCAGCGTCTTCACCAATTCGCCAGCAGCATCATGACAACTATGCTTAGCGTACTGCCATCAGCACCCGGTTATCCATATTCTGCCAGATGACTCCCACTTCGTGAAACCCTGCCTGTTGCAGTGCAGCTTCGTGCAGAGCGAGGACCAACTCTTGCTCGTCAGGAGTTCGCCAAACAAAACGGCGTTCTCGCTCTGCAAGGAGGTCCTGCATGCCAGGTTCACCTTGCAGAGCATCCCACCATTGTCGCCAGTTCTCTCCTTTGCCTTGTCCAAACGCCTGTGCCTCACGTCGTTCCCGCATGGTCGTAACAACCGAACTGAAGGTTGGTAAATGTGGTGCAAAACCCAGGTGATCACCGTTGAGGAAAACTCCTCCTGGCCGGATAAGTGCGGTAAGTTCCTGGTAGACTGACACCAGGGTCTCTGGCGGAAGCCAGTGAAGAGCGGTCGTACTCAGGACCGCATCGACCTGCGTTTCTCCCAGGCGAGTATGCCAACCAGGCTCTCGAATATCCAGCTCACTCCAATGTAACCGGCCCTGCATCTCGCCAAGCACACTACGTCCCAACGCCAGTAGTACAGGATCGATATCGACGGCAACGCAGTTTGCACGCGGAAAGCGGGTCAGGAGGCGTTGGCTCAGTGAGCCTGGACCACAAGCCAGATCCACTGCAACGAATGATCCGGGGAAAAGCACATCCAGCACATCCAACATCACCTGAAAACGTTTTTCCCTTTCAGGAAGGTAGTTAGTCTGCATCTGATCCCAGCGCCGAAGCCACTCTTGTCCGTTCTCTTTACCAATCATTGTATGCCTTTAGAAATTTATCTCTTGAGCGGTACTCCTGCCTCAGCCACGAAAGCCTCTAAGACGGGAGAATCTGTATCAAAGACATCTCGGCCAAAAGTCTCTATATGAAAGCGTATGGCAGATTTTACATCAGCAAGAGCCTCTTCATAAGTATTGCCTTCCCCGACTACGACACCTTTCAAACCCAGTGGATATGCCACATAGCCATCTGCATGTTTTTCTACGATAATTTTAATTGGCTGCATCGTTTGCTTCCCTTTCTCCTCTCAGATAGGCTCTGTTCCAATGAGGCAAGAGCATCGTCTGATGGCTGCTCTCTAGAACACCTTAGCAGGCTATGACGGGGATGTCAAGTCCATCCCGTATCTTCTTAAAACACAGTCTCCTATGACCTCACCATCTCACCTCCACCATCCGCCCTCATCACCACACTTACTCTTTTTCCGCCAGCGTCACCAACGGCTGCACACCGAGACTTTCTAGATACTCCCTGGTCGCCCGCTCTCCCGTCACATTTATTTCCTGTGGATACGAACTCTGGCTGGCAGGTGCAACAACTGTGCGCAATGGTCGCGTTCCTGCCGGTTGCGCTACAAGATGCGCCACTACATCGGCTACTTCCTGCGGATCAGGGGGAGTAGCACTTCTGTTCTCCGCAAAAAATGGAGCCATAAAAGCTCCCACTGCTTGAGCATAGGGAGCCAGACGCTCGCTATCTCCTGATGTGACACGGTTCTTCGAAATCGTGGTAGGATAGGTTCCAGGCTCGACTATCACGGCATCAATTCCAAAGGGGGCCAGCTCATACCGATACGATTCCGTCAGTCCTTCCAGAGCAAATTTCGTCGAACCATAAAGCCCCACAAAAGGAAAGGCTATACGGCCCACAACCGAACCAATTTGTAGCAATAAACCACTCTTCTGCGCACGCATATAAGGAAGAGCAGCGTGGTTCACGCGCCAGACACCAAAGACATTGGTCTCAAATTGCTGCTGTACCTGTGCAATGCTAAATGTTTCAAGAGGACCAGTATAAGAGACGCCTGCATTATTCACTACGACGTCAAGACGGCCGCTCTTTTGTACGACATAGTCAATCGCTTGCTGGACTGAAGTATCATCTGTAACATCCAGGCTCACAATGTCTAACGCCAGATGTTCCTGCTCTGCCAGGGCACGCAACTCAGTTGCCGCCTGCGCATTCTTCCCGCCCGGATCGCGCATCCCCACAAAGACATTCGCTCCCTGTCGTGCCAGCGTCTCTACAATCAGACGCCCAAAACCACTATTGCCACCTGTTACCAGGATCGTTGGTATCGTCGTGCTCATCATCTTCTCCTCAAACACAAATAGGAGTATATACTCCTATTGACTCAAAAAAGGAGGCAGCCTCCTTTTTATCAAACCTGCATAACCTACTTCCAGTTACATCCACTAGAAACATCGAGCAACGAGATTTATTCCCATCCCCACTACCACTTACCATCCATACAAAAAGCCATCAGCTCGCTGCTGTCTCCAGATCTGCCAGCAACGACCTGAGCACTCCGAGCCGATCAACACCCAGCACAGTTGTCATCGTCTCCTGAGCTTGCTTCCAGAGAGGAGAGGCAATCTCCAGAGCCTCAACAAAAGATAATTGTAAAACGGACTGGCTCTAGAAGGCACTTCATTGCTTAGCGGGGTGCATCTGGAACAACGTCAGGCCCACAGATCCTTAGCGGGGATTTTGGAGGGTAAAAATGTCGGGACCCCTAATGGGGTAGAATATCCTCATGAGCCCAATAAACAACAAACAAAACAGGAGGATCATCACCCAATGAGCACAACACCGCTCTTACCCGGCATCACCCAACGCAAAATCAGAACTGACAGACTCGAAATAGCATACCTCGAAGCTGGTACAAGCGCACGCACCGGCAACATTCCCATCGTCCTGGTACATGGCAACTGCTCCTCGTCTCTTTTCTTCCAGGACTTCATGCTGGCACTAGCCTCCACAGGCCGCTACAGCGTCTACGCACCTGACATGCGGGGTTATGGCGATAGCGAGACGTTGCCGGTGGACGCAATGCGGAGCGTGCGGGATTTCTCAGATGACACCTGTTCGGCTGGTCATTGGGCGGCAACGTTGCCATTCAATACACGATGGACTATCCAGGTATGCTCCGCACACTCACCTTGCAGGCACCCGGCTCTCCCTTCGGCTTCGGCGGTTCGAAAGGGCCAGACGGCACACCAACCTGGCCCGACTTCGCCGGTAGTGGCGGTGGCACAGCCAATCCCGACTTTGTGCAACGTCTGGCACGAGGTGATCGTGGCAACGAACAATCCTCACCACGCACCGTTATGAACACCTTCTATTTCAAGCCACCTTTCCAACCTGCCCCCGACCGCGAGGAAATCTACCTCACCTCAATGCTCTCGACCAAAGTGACGCCGGGGAACTATCCAGGCAACCTGACCGCCTCTAGCAACTGGCCGTATGTTGCACCAGGCACACTAGGAGTCAATAACGCGCTCTCGCCTATGTACCTGAACCAGGTTGCATTCGCCAACATCAGCCCCGAACCGCCTATACTCTGGGTACGAGGCGCAAATGACCAGATCGTCTCCGACACTTCACTCTTTGACTTCGGCTTCTTGGGGCAAATAGGAGCAGTCCCCGGCTGGCCAGGCCCAGAGGTCTATCCGCCACAGCCAATGGTCACGCAGATTCGCACCGTCTTGAATGCCTACCGAGCTCAGGGCGGTCAGTACCGCGAGGTGGTATTGCCCGACTGTGGACACTCACCGCATGTTGAGAAGCAGCAGGAGGTGCTCAGGCTATTCACTGAGTTCGTGGGGGGACATTAATATCTGCTCGATCTGCTCCTGATACCCGCAATGGGTATCAGGAGCAGATCGAGCAGATATTACTCCCCTATCAACTCCTCCATCTGCGCTAAATGTGACTCGAACAAACCCAACGCCTGGCGCACCGGCTCCGGCGAAGTCATATCCACCCCCGCCTTCTTCAACAGTTCGATACTATAGTCGGAGGAACCAGAACTCAGGAACCTCAGGTAGCGATCAACAGCAGGCTGGCCCTCGCGCAGAATTTGCTGCACCAGAGCGGAAGCGGCAGAGATACCTGTGGCATACTGGAACACGTAGAAGTTGTAGTAGAAGTGAGGAATACGCGCCCACTCGATATCAATGAGATCATCGATAGTGACTTCGGCCCCGTAGTACTTCTCATTGAACGCACGATACATCGTACTCAATGTATCAGCCGTCAACGGCTCACCTTCTTCTGCATGGTGATGTATGCGCTGTTCAAAATCAGCGAACATGGTTTGGCGGAAGAGCGTTCCGCGGAAATCTTCCAGGGAGTGGTTGAGGATTGCCAGGCGCAAGCCACGATCAGAAGTTGCCTTGAGCAGGTATTCGGTCAGCAACCCTTCGTTCAGCGTCGAAGCAACCTCGGCCACGAAAATCGTATAGTCCCCATATTGAAACGGCTGGTGTGTCCGCGTATAGAATGAGTGCATCGAGTGCCCAAGTTCGTGGGCCAGGGTGTACATACTATCGCGATTGCCTTGGAAATTCAGCAGGATGAACGGTTGCGTCCCATATGCACCACCGCTATACGCGCCACCAGCCTTACCGGGTGTCTCATACACATCGATCCAGCGTTGCTTGAACCCCCTTTGCAAGTTGTCGATATAGTTTTCCCCTAAAGGGGCCAGTGCAGCGACAACTGTATCCCACGCCTGCTGATAGCTAACCTCGTTCTGGCTTTCTTTAACGATCGGCACATACAAATCATACATGTGCAGTTCGTCGAGTTGCAGCATGCGCTTGCGCAAGCGCATATAGCGATTGAGCAGCGGAATATGCTCACCTACCGTCTCAACCAGATTATCATAGACGCTGGTAGGAATGTTGTTGGCAGCAAGGGCGCGCTCACGGCAAGAAGCATAACCACGCTGCCTGGTGTAGAAAATGTTGGCTTTTACCTGCGACGAGAGGGTGGCGGCGATGGTATTGCGCTGTTTGAGGAAGGTTGTATGCAGACCCTCGAATGCGTCTTTGCGCACGCGGCGGTCAGTGCTGCGGATAAAGACCTGGTAGTTTCCTTTCGTCAGCTCTATCTTTTCGCCTGTCTCATTTTCGATCGTGGGCAGCTTCAGATCAGCATTGTCGATCATCGAAAAGATCGTATCTGGTGCGTCGGCTACTTCGCCTGCCGCAGCAAGGATAGCCTCTATCTCAGCCGACCGCACATGCGGACGCATGCGGTTCAAGTCTCGCAACTGTTGCCCATAGAGCTCCAAATCGGGCACTTCTTGCACAAACTTGTCAAGCGTCGTTTGCGGCAATGCCAGGATTTCTGGTTCAATGTAGGATGCAACAGTAGCAGCACGAACCCGCAACTGCATGGCGCGGTCTGCCATGCCCTGGTACTTGCTGTTGGTGGTATCTTCGTCCCTGCGCATAGAGGCATAGACATAAAGACGCCCCAGCACCTCAAACAACTCATCACGCTTCCGTAGTACGGCTAGCAGCGCCTGCCCACTTTGGGCCAGCGTCCCCTTGAGCGCCTCCAGTTCGGGCAGACGACGCTGGAGAGCCTGATAATCGCGCTCCCAGTCATCGTCGCTAGCATAGATACTTTCGAGATTCCAGGTATATGCTGTGGGAATATCACTTCGTTTGGTATACGTTTGCAATATTATTACTCCTTTTCAATAAGCAAATCGTCTCTGCTGCCCCACTTCTCCAGAAAGCGATAGAAATTTCGCTTTGTCAGTCGAGCACGCTCGGCATCGGATAGATTGCCATCCTGCAGTTCAGCATGGCATCTCACTGGCAAATCAGGCGTAATCAGTACATTGGCACCACTGTCACGCACGGCAAAACTAAAGTCGACATCCATGTAGCGTGGGAAGCGGTATCTCTCATCGAAGAACCCAACCTTCTTCAGCAGCTTGCGTTTGAAGGCCATACATAACCCATCTACTACCTCGACCTCCGTCCGTTGACTTGCTTCAAAGTGGCGCAGATCATCGGTACATAAACCGTGCAAACCTGTAATTCCTACCTTGGGATCGGACAGTGTTTTTGCCAGGGGAGTAAACACATCGCCCGTTAGCTCGACGCTACTATCCAGCAGCAGAATAAACCGACCTCTACTGCGCTTCAAGCCAATATTACGCGCCTCCGCCTCGCCCATTGCACGCGAAGCCCGTAGAACATGCAAATGTTGCATAGTTCGTTGTAAGGTCTCAGCCCAGAGAACCAATTCGTCCCGCGAAGCATTATCGACCAGCAAGATCTCAGTATCGCTTTTGTCGGCAAAGCGCAAGACGCTTTCAAGGCAGCGTCGTGTCTGCTCAAAGCTATTACGCGCCACAATGTTCACAGAGAAGGTAAAGTTATCAGCTTCGTCGAGCAGTGAAGGTAACTGGCGCATCGTGCGATAAACCTTGCCATCAACTTCGATGCTGGGAAGGATAATCAGGTGTGCCCCACGTGGGTTGTCCTTAATAGCGTAACCTGCCTCTTCGATTTGCCGTTTGAGGGCATCCGCTTGGTCATACCGACCTCGTTTGCGGAGAGCGTCACGCTCGTGAGAGAGTGCCAGGATTTCTGCGGGGATTGCATGACGATAGGGCTGTGTAGTCATTGTTCTATCCTTCCTTACTATACTATTCCATTACCAGCCTAAGGCGAGTCCATCGCAGCGTGGATCGGCGCCACCTTCGAATACACGCGTTGAAGGATTGATGACGATCGCTTGAGCGTGGCCCATTGCATCCTCCCAAGGCTGCCCAATGATGGTCTGATGACCAAGCAGCTCAAGTGCTAAAGGAACCTCTTTCAGAAAACGATCCTCCAGCAGGACCATCTCCACGATTGTATCCTTTGCGTGTTCATCGACAGCTCGTTGACCGACCATCGCTTGCCTCGTGCCTGGTAGCTCTACATTGTAATGCGAACTACGCCAGCGGGGAGCTGTGATAGCTTGCTGAACATTAAAGCCAAAATCTATTATTGCAGAGAGAAGCTGTACATGAATTTGAGGTTGTGCATCTCCTCCCATCGAGCCTATCGCCATGTAAGGTCTACCGTTGCGCAGCACCATCGCAGGCGTGAGTGTATGCATGGTACGCTTCCCCGGCTGCAGGTAATTCACATGGCGGGGGTCGAGGAAGAAGTACGAGCCCCGGTTATGGAGTAACACGCCGGTATCACCTCCAACGATGCCACTGCCAAAACCAAAGGAGAGACTTTGGATCAGTGAGACAACGTTCCCCGCTCGATCCGCCACACATAGATACATCGTGTCACCTTCTTTTTCCAGCCCGCCTGCATAATAGGATGTCGCCCGCTTAGGATTGATACGCGCACGCTGCCGTTCTGCATAGGTCTTACTGAGTAGTTGTTCAACCGGCACATCAACAAAGGCTGGATCGGAGACATATGTATCCCGGTCGGCATAGGCCAGCTTTTTCGCTTCAAGCACGATATGCAGATATTCAGCACTCTGGTAGCCAAGCGACTTCAGATTGTAACCTTCAAGAATGTTCAGCATCTCCAGGGCGGCGATACCCTGCGTATTTGGTGGGAACTCATAGACATCGTACTCACGATAGTTCGTCGAGATCGGAGCTACCCAATCTGAGTGGTGTTGCTCCATATCTTGCATACTCAGAACGCCACCGCAACGTTGCACATAGTTCGTGATGCTACGAGCCAGGGGGCCACGATAAAAGGCATCGCGCCCCTCTTTGGCAAGCGTGCGGAAAGTACGAGCCAGGTTAGGCTGGCGCAGGATTTCACCTGTATGCGGTGGCTGACCATGGGGTAGAAACACTCTAACGCTACTCTCCCAGGGTTGCAGCACCTCCTTCGCAGCGTGACTTAGCCAGTTGCCCAGTTTGGGGCTCACCGGTACCCCCTCTTCAGCGAACGCAATGGCAGGAGCAAAAATCGTTTCGGCTGAGAGCGACCCGAAGCGACCCAGTGCCTCAAACCAGCCATCTACCGCGCCCGGAACAGTAATAGGGAGTGGCCCGCGCTCAGGAACCTGTTGCATACCACGTGATGCAAAGTATTGAGGTGTCATACCCTGGGGAGCACGACCGCTTCCATTCAACGCATGCAGTTGCTGCGTTTTCGCCTCCCATATGAGCATAAACACGTCACCGCCTGCAGAACAGGTGGAAGGGTATACAACTGTCATCACTGCATTCGCAGCAATCGCCGCATCAATTGCATTGCCGCCCTGTATGAGAATCTGCAAACCGGCCTGGGTAGCAAGATAGTGTGCGCAGGCGACCATACCGCGGGTACTTAAAATTGGCTGTTCGGAGAGCATAGCCGGGGACTCCATTTCCTAAGAGTGAGGCACCAACAATCCTTCTTGCTATTCATAATTATAGCATAAGTTGGGTGAGCATAACGGGTAGGGGCCGATAATCAATTTTAACAAAATACCCAGGACACGGCAGCGAGTCCGAGCGAAGCGACGGACAGTGCCTATTGGGCGCGATTTCTCGCGCCCAATAGGCATCAATCTAAACCTGGGAATGCAGGAGGAGGTCGGGTGATCCGTAGGGGCGAGGGTGGTGATGGGA
>WNFA01002707.1_pt1 | contig 17235 bp, 21 predicted proteins | sample 5400481 | NCBI WGS metagenome assembly WNFA01 (sample SAMN13153340, study PRJNA577476) | soil metagenome | isolation source: 120 cm saprolite under Douglas fir tree site 2 hole 1 replicate 2 | place: USA:California | collected 2015-04-18
CATTCCCAGTTGCGCTGACAATTACACGCGGCACCATGAATGCGGCGTGAATTGCGTGTAATTTCAGAGCATTGTCAGGCAAACCATGGTTTTGGGCCCAATCCAAGGCAACTGCGGCCTGCCGCGCTACTTTTCACCATAGTTTCATCATGGCCGCTGCTGCGAGCGAGCCAGCGTCATTGACGGCGCTTCGCCGAGTTGGGCGGCATACAGGGCCGCGAACTCGCCGATATGCCAAAAGCCGTTGGAAAGTGCGCACGCCTTGATCTGCAATGGCTTGCCGGCGAGCAACAGCCTCCTTACTGCCCACAGCCGCCTCAATCGAAGATACCGACGAAGGCTCACGCCGCGAATCTTGAGCATCGCGGTGTGCATGGTCCGAACCGAGATCCGAAGCTCACTTGCCAGTTCGTCGCTGTAGATTGCTTCTCCCCAATTTGCTGAAAGCCTGGCTTCAATATGTTTGACAATGTGAAGGCTGTTCCGCGTACGGTCTCAGGGGACGCCGTCAAAGTCGACGCCGGGTCCGGTCGGCACCAGATGGACCACGCGATAGTGATTGTCCGTCAGATAGCGCAAGAAATCCGGCAGCATGGCCGCGGTTCGCGCCTTGGGGTCGTGAAACAGGATGATGCCCTTGCGGGCGATGTTGAGCCTGTCGATGATCAGCTTCAATTCATGCTTCGGCGTCATCGGATCCCAGTCGGTCGCGACGCCGCGCAGCGCCATCTCAACCGCCGATATGCCGTGGTCGATTTCCTCTGTTGTTTCACTCGGCTTGATTTGCATCAGGCTGCGATGCAACCAGGTATGATGGCCGATGGTGTGGCCCTCGGCCGCGATCCTCCGCACCAGGTCCGGGTGTTCTGACGCCGGCTTCCCGATCAGGAAGAAGGTCGCGCGCACACACTCTTGGGCCAGCGCTGCCAGCACCCGCGGCGTGGTCGGGAGCCACGGGCCGTCATCGAACGTCAGCACGACCTCGTGATCCTCCAGCGGCAGCGTCTGCGGATATTCTTTCAGTCCTACCCGCGGAGTGGTCGCGGCATCGACACTAAGAATGCGCAAGGTGCCGAGCGTGCCTTGGCGCGGGCAGTCCGCCGCCTGCGCCGCCGCTGTCCACGCGATCAAGGCAACCAGGGCAGCCCCTGTCACGTTCACGAACTTCCGAGCCCGTTTTAGCCGGTCGATATTTGTCATTGCGCTTGGTATTGCCCATTGGGTAATGCGTGATGCGACAACTCAGACGAGTTCAGCAATTCTGTCAAACCGGCGAGGCGCGGCATGGCCGATGATGTGGACGTTGCCCATTCCGCCGACGCGCCGGTGCTTGAGCGTCTCCCGATGCGCGACGAAAATGGCGAAATTCGCCGCGAGTTCGTCGAAGACATCTCGCGCGCGATACGTGTTGCCGACGCGGCCTCGTTACGCGCCATCGTCGCGGAACTCCACGAGGCCGATCTCGGCGATCTGATCGCGGCGCTCGAACCCGAGGACCGCGTCAGCCTCGTAGAACTGACCGGCGCGGATTTCGACTTCTCGGCGCTCAATGAAGTCGACGACTCCGTCCGCGAGGAAATCCTCGAGGAACTCGAACCCGAGACGGTCGCGGAGGGTGTACGCGAACTGGAATCCGACGACGCCGTCGAATTGCTTGAGAGCCTCGACGAAGAAGACCAGGAAGAGATCCTCGAAAAACTGCCGCCATTGGAGCGCGACGCGCTCGAGCGCAGCCTGCTTTACCCGGAAAATTCAGCCGGCCGCCGGATGCAGACCGAGTTCATCGCCGTGCCGCCGGACTGGACCGTCGGGCAGGCGATCGACTACATGCGCGACACGCCGGATTTGCCGGACCGGTTTTACGAAATCTACGCGGTCGATAAGGCCCGGCACTGGCAGGGCGCGGTATCGCTGGACGCGCTGTTGCGTTCGCGCAGGCCGGTCCCGCTTGTCGACCTGATCGATGAAGACCGCCGCCGCGTCTCCGTGCTGGACGACCAGGAAGAGGTGGCGCGGCTGTTCGGCAAGTACAATCTGGTCGCAGCCCCCGTCGTCGACACCACGGATCGGCTGGTCGGCGTCATCACCATCGACGACGTGGTGGACGTGATCGAGGAAGAGGCCGACGAGGACCTGAAGGCGCTCGGCGGCGTCACCAGCCACGAAGAATTATCCGACAGTGTCTGGACCATCGCCAAGGGCCGCTTCAACTGGCTGTTGGTCAATCTTGCCACCGCCTTTCTGGCGTCCTCGGTGCTGGGCTTTTTCGAAGGTCAACTGGAAAAGATGGTGGCGTTGGCGGTGCTGGCGCCGATCGTCGCCAGCCAGGGCGGCAACGCCGCGACCCAGACCATGACGGTCGCGGTGCGCGCTTTGGCTACCCGTGAGCTCGGATCGAATAACGCCTTTCGCGTGGTGATGCGCGAGGGCCTGGTCGGCCTCGTCAACGGCCTCGCATTTGCCGTTATCACCGGTATCGCCGCCGTGGCCTGGTTCAAGATTCCAGCGCTTGGCGTCGTGATTGGGCTCGCGATCATATGCAATCTGGTGGCGGGCGCGCTTGGCGGCATTCTGATTCCGATGGTGCTGGAGCGGGTGCGCGCCGATCCGGCGGTGGCGTCGGGAACCTTTGTCACGACCATCACCGACGTGGTCGGCTTCTTTTCGTTTCTCGGCATCGCCACGCTATGGTTCGGTCTGAAATAGAACGATGCCGCCCTCGGGTCGCGCATCGTTAATCAAGCCTTAACGCGCATCGCCGACTATTCCCGTGCGGAGTCGAGCATGCAACGCTTGCGGCTGAAAGCGGATGGACGGATCGTCGAACTGCGGGACGGGCAGGAGTTTCCGCTCGCACCGGTGATGACTTCCGCGGCGCTCGCGACTATTCCCGTCCCGCCGGCGGAGACGGAAACGTTCCCGGCCGTGCGTGACCTTCGCCGCCGAGCCCGCCTGACCCAGCTGCAATTCGCAAGCCGGCTCGGCGTCCCCGTTGAGACCATCCGCAACTGGGAGCAGGGTAAACGCATGCCGCGCGGACCGGCGCGAGCGCTTCTCGCCGTGATCGCCCATGCCCCCGAGACGGTTTTCGCTGCTCTGGCAACGGACTCTTCGCCAGTCTGAGCGAAACTGCAGCCCGCGATGTTGGCAGCGCGACGCCCAAGGGACATACTGGGATGATCTTGGAGCGTTTTCAAGCGAAGCATGCCCTCGGACTTGATCCGGGGGTGGAGACCGGTTCGCGTCAAGAAAATGCGTCAAATCAAGAATCTGGAGCCCCGTTTCGATTCTATCGAAACGGAAAGGCTCTAGTATGATCGGGTAATCCGCGATGCAATTCGTTGAGGCCAATGGCGCAAAAATCCCCGCGATCGGGCTGGGCACCTGGGAACTGCGCGGGCGAACCTGCGCGCGCCTGGTCGAGCAGGCGCTGAAGCTCGGCTATCGCCACATCGACACCGCGCAGGTCTATGAGAACGAACGCGAGGTCGGCGAGGGTCTGCGCGCTTCGAGGGTCAGGCGCGACGAATTGTTCGTGACGACCAAAGTCTGGACCACCCATTTCGCACCGAATGATCTGGAACGATCCACCAAGGAGAGCCTGACGAAACTGCGGCTTTCCGAAGTCGATCTGTTGCTGCTGCATTGGCCAAATCCGCACGTGCCGCTGGCCGAGACGTTGGGCGCGCTGGCCCATGTCAGGAAGCTCGGCATGGCCAGGCACATCGGCGTCTCGAACTTCACCGTGGCTTTGATCGACGAGGCGGTTGCCGCCTGTTCCGAGCCTCTGGTCTGCGATCAGGTGGAATACCATCCTTATCTCGACCAGACCAAGGTGCGGGATGCCTGCGCACGTCACGGCATGGCGGTTGTCGCCTATAGTCCGGTTGCGAAAGGGCGTATCAAGAACGACGAGACACTGGTGCAGATCGGACAGACCCACGGCAAGACGGCTGCGCAGGTCTGCCTGCGCTGGCTGGTGCAGCAGAATGTCTCCGCGATACCGCGGACGTCGCGGATCGAACGGCTGTCGGAAAACATCGACATTTTCGACTTCGCGCTGTCGCCCGACGAGATGCGGCTGATATCCCAGATGGGCAGCACCAAAGGCCGGCTCACCGATTTCGGTTTCGCGCCGAAATGGGATTGAGACGCGGCGCCGTTGCCCGCTATGCTGTCGGCGAGAGGCGGCATAGAAACGATCCAATACGGTGGAACCCCTTCGGTTCATACGCTCGGGCTTCGCAGCATCGGCGCTTGGCCATCTGTCAATTCTGGCGGTGGTCCTGGTCTTTGCCGAGGTGCATCCGTTCGCTTCGGTAACTGCCGAGCCGATCGCGGTTGATATAGTTTCGCCCGAAGAAGCCGTGCAGGTTCCGAGAAAGCCCGAACCAGAGCCGAAATCTCAAGGCTCTGACGCCTTCGATCTTTCATCGAAATCCGCGCCTGCGGCTTCACCGGCACCGCGACAGGCCGCATCGCCGACGCCGACGGCAACGGCTTCGTCTCATCGGCGAGAGGCCGCAGCGCAGCCGCAAGCGCCATCGACATCGCCGGTTCCCGCCTACATTCCTCCGGAGCCCGATCTTTCGATCAAATATCACGTGCTGCTCGGTCTGCCCGTGGATCTGCCCCCAGATGGGCCCAAAGACAGACCGGGCGACGGCTTCGACGCCCCGGCGTCAAAGCCAGCCGACGTGGCATCCAATCTCGTCGCGGAGTTTCGGCGCCATCTCAAAACCTGCTCGAAGCTGCCGGCAGCGGTCGCGCCCTCGGACAAGATCAAGATCAAGCTGCGGGTGGTCATGACGCTGGAAGGGAGGCTCGCGGCGGAGCCAGTCTTGATCGAGGCCAGTGCGTCTGCGAAGGGACCGGCACTGATGCAAAGCGCAATCGGAGCGCTGGAGGCCTGTCAGCCCTACGCGATGCTGCCGGCGGACAGATACGGCGAATGGAAAGTGCTCGACCTCAGCTTCACGCCGCAGGATTTTGACGGCGCGTCTTAGGGCGGCTGGAAGCCGCTCTATTTTTTCTATTTGACGCGTTTTCTTCACGCGAACCGGTATCCACCCCCGGATCAAGTCCGATGGCATGCTTCGCTTGAAAACGCTCTACTTCCCCATCGCGCGCCAGGCGTCGGAGGCGAACTGCCGGCGCCAGGTGACGATCACGACCAACGCCGTCGTTGCGAACAAGACCCAGGGACTGACGAACCAGCCGAGATAGCCCAGCGCGAAGAAGAACGCACGCTGGCCGCGATTGAAATGCCGGCCCGCGGCCTCGAACAACCTTGTCGTCCTGATGACATGCGCTTCGGCCTCCCGCGTGTCGCGTTGCGAGGCCGGCGGCATCGCCCCGAGCAGGATGGCCACGTAATTGAACAACCGGTAGGCCCAGGCAAACTTGAAGAACGCGTAGACAAAGATCAGGATCAAGCCGACGCATTTGATTTCCCAAAGCGCGGGCGAGGGGCTGAGATTGACCGGCAATGCGCCCAGGACGGCCAGTGCTTCGCTGGTCGATCGCAGCAGGGCCAGCGCGCCGCCGACCGCGAGCAGGCTGGTGGAGGCAAAAAAGGCCGTGCCGTTCTGCAGCGACGCCATGATCTGCGTGTCGACCATCCGGGTCTCGCGATCGAGCAGGCGCCGGATCCAAACTTCGCGGTAGACATGCATGCGGGCGGACAGGCTGTCGCGCCCGTATACGGTATGCTCCAGCGTGAACGCGTACACCGTCCATTCGAGGATGAAGAAGCCGACCGCCAGAATATCGACCGAATATGCACCCATGTTGCATCCCCCGATGGTTGTGAATGCATGGCATGCAAGACCGATCGCGGCAACCGCGAGGAAAGGCCTGTCGGCGGGTTGAACGCTTGACGCGCGCTATGGCAGGATGACAAGCGAACAGGGATCTTCTCGCATGGCTTTGCAGCTCGTGATCGGTAACAAGAACTATTCGTCGTGGTCGATGCGGCCCTGGCTGGCGCTCAGAGCCAACCACATCGCCTTCGACGAAGTTTTCATTCCGCTCTATACCGGTGATGACGATAAGAAGCGGATCTTGAGCTTCACGCATTCGGGCAAGGTCCCGGCGCTGATCGATGGCGACGTCACGATCTGGGATTCGCTGGCTATTATCGAATACCTCGCCGAAGGTTTTCCGGAAGCGCGGCTATGGCCTGAGGACCGCGCTCGCCGCGCCCATGCGCGGTCGATTTCGGCGGAGATGCATTCGGGCTTTGTCGCGCTGCGCACCGAATGCGGCATGAACCTGCATCGGCCGGTCGGCGCCATAACGTTGTCGGCGGATGCACACGCCAACATCGCCCGCATTCAGCAAATCTGGGTCGAGTGCCGCGAGCGCTACGGCAAGTTCGGGCCGTTCCTGTTCGGAGCCTTTGGCGGCGCGGACGCGATGTTTGCGCCGGTGGTGCATCGCTTTCGCACCTATGCGATTCCAGTGGCGCCCGAGGCGCAAGATTACATGAATACCATGATGTCGCTGCCGGCCTTTCAGGAGTGGACCACGGCGGGTCTAGCCGAAACCCTCCTCATCGAGAGATTCGAGACCGTGTGAGTCTGGATGGCAAGAGATTGGCCATCATCGCGGCTTGACGGACGCGAGCGAAAGCGGTCTGAATCCGCAAACCGGCGTTGCGCAACTAGCGAAAGGGTTTGGCGATGGGAATTCTCGATTCACTGGAAAATTCACCGGCGTTCAAGGGCGCACTCGGCCAGCTCGAAGCGGCCGTCGTTCCGGTCGTGCTGAGCGAGGTACTCGGTAACGGCAGCCAGGGCGGGCTCTCCGCGATCGTCGCCAAGCTCCAACAGGCGGGCCTCGGCGACCAGGTCAAATCCTGGATCGGAAACGGACAGAACCTCCCGATCACCGCCGAGCAATTGCAGCAGGTGCTCGGCAGCGACGCCGTCAAGCAATTGGCCGCGCGGTTCAATATCCCGGTTGATCAACTCTCAAAAGTCCTGGCGCAACAGCTTCCCGCGGCGGTGGATCACGCAAGCCCCGATGGCAAGCTCCCTCACACGGCCTGACGCTCGCAGGGACGGTTCCGCCGACGCAGCAGATTCCCCCGCGACCGCCGGACTAGCGCTTATCGTACTGAAAAACCTGCAAAATTCTCGTACTGCCTATGTCCGGATGTAACTGGCCAACGTGATCGGCCCTGTGATATAGGCTGCCCCCGGGGTTTTCAGTCGGCCGTTGCAGCGGGACCGTGGGCATGACCGACGCTTTTGCGTGATGGAGAGGGCGTTGAAGCACAAATATACCGTTGGAGAAACTGTCTATTTTACTGCCAGCAATGTCGCCCGTCCGGCCGCCAGCGGCACTTATGAGGTGATCCGGCTGCTTCCGACCGACGGTGATGACTGTCAGTATCGAATTAAAAATTCGACCGAGGCTTTCGAACGGGTAGCCAAGGAAAGTCAGCTCGACATCTCCTGAAGAATCGACAACTCCTATGGAGTTGCGCACATGGCCGGATGGCGGCTCCATTTCGCTCGTCGTCAAAAGACCCGGTTCGCAGGAGCACTTATGCGGAAGCTGAATGCGGAAAAATCGGCATTCACTTCCGCCGAGTGCGTTCGATGCCGCGTTGAGGGACACCGCGCATGAACTGGGCCTCGACTACTTCGCTTGATCAGCTCTGGCGTTCGCCGACCTTCCCGATGGGGCTGACTTTGGCCGCAGCGGCATTCTTCGGGATCATCCTGCTGATTACGCTGTTGCGCGCCGAGAAATCCGTCGCCAGCGGCGCACTGACGGTAATCACGTTGCTGGCCATCGGCATTGCAGCCGTCGCCACCATGCGCGGGTTCGGTCCGGGCGACCGCGGCGCGTCCGGCGAAACCCGATCCTCCCAGCAGACGAGCGCCGTGCTGCCGGCATTGTCGTGTATCGACGATCTAGCGGGAGAAACCGTTTTGACGGCGTGCGAAAAAGCATTGTTCGGTTCCGCCGAATCCACCGCCGCGGCCGTATCCTATGCGGCCTCTCAGGTCACCCGGCTGACCGCGTTCGGCGATGCCGCTACAGCCAACAGGAACTTGAGCTACGAGTTGCTTACGCTACGCCGTGCGATCGAGCGCGACCGGTATGGGCTGATAGCGCAGGTGCTGGTGACGCGGGACCAATGTACGCCGTCGCAATGCGCAGCTTTCCGGGCGCTGACGGATTCCCACCAGATCGTGGCCAACATGACGGGGCGGACTTATGACGGTTTGGTCTCGCGTTACGCGGCGTCATGGAATGCGCCCGCGGCCGCAGCGCCGGTCGCCGCGCTTTCGCAATCGGTACCCACTGGTAAACCCACCAACGCCGAATTTCCCACGGCGGCCTCGACTCCGGCTGTCAGCATCATGACCCCGGAGCCGGGTTCGGCGGCCGCGCCGTCCCCGCCGCGCGCGGTGGTGTCGCCGCCGGTGTCGCCGACGGCATCGTCGCCAGCATCGGCGGCGAACGCGGCATTGCTGTCACCGCGCCCGACTTCGAGTGCAGCCCCGGCTGCGCTGGCGGCAGCCAAAAAGCAATCGGCGCCGAAGCCCTCGCACACCTCCTCCGCGCCGGTTCAACTCGCGCCCGCAGCCGCGCCTGCGGCGTCGACTGATTGACGCTTTCAAAAGCCGTCGCTGACCGCTAACTTGAGAAACCATGCCGCTTCATCTCATCAAGCTTGCCGTCGGCTGCGAATCCGTCAAGGAACTCAAGAGCTGGGTCGCCCAGCGCATGCAAACCGCCAAGCAAAAGGGCTTACCGCGTCATCATATTCACATCACCCGGATGACGCCGAAGCGCGTCGAGGAACTGCTGGCGGGCGGCTCGCTGTACTGGGTGATCCGGGGTGAAATCGCGGCCCGCGAAAAAATCCTGGCCATCGAGCCGTTCCGTGATCGCGACGGGATCGGACGATGCCGGCTGGTGATGCAGCCCAAAGTGATTGCCGTAGCGCCGCGGCCCATGCGTCCGTTCCAGGGCTGGCGCTATTTTACGGAGGATGCCGCGCCACCGGATCTCGGCAAGGCCGCCGCCAGCGTCGCGGCAATGCCCGAGCCGTTGCGCCGCGAATTGCGCGATCTCGGGCTGCTTTAGCGCCTACGCCCCCATTTTGCCTTTCTGCCACGGGATCGAGCTAAAGCGACGACGCAGTGACGATCCGCAGCCGAATCCATTCGGCTGGCGGCAATTCGACCTGACGGTGGGATTCTGAGTTCCTGTCGACGATGTCGAGTAGTTCTGGTTCGACGCCCATGTCTCGCAGGTACATGCGGAACTGTTCGCCAAATCGCACAGTGAGACCTTCACGTCGTTCATCGGATACATTGGGCGCCAACCGGTTGCGGATGAACATGCCGCTCAGGATCAATTTGGTGCCGGGCGGCAGGCTGCGATGGACACCGCCGACCAGCATCAGCACGCAGGCGAGGTCGCAGCGCGCGTCCGATAAGCTCACCTTCGCGTCGAGCGGCCCGCCCGGACGCTTGAGCGCGAAGCATTCCGCTTCGGGTTTTCCATTGCAGGCTTCGGCTTCGGTCGACCCCACCGTCGTGTCGATGCCGCGGTCGCGCAGGATCCGGCCAAGGCTGGTCGCGACATTGAGATTGGACTCGCCCCAGGAATGGATGACGAGGGGAAGCCTGCGTCCGGCCTGCCGGTCGAGAATCGCGAGCAGCCGCTTGTGGGTATCCCACTGAACGGTCCCTTCGGCGGCAATCCATTCCGAGCAGCCTTGCCCGCACGCGCCAGCCGCGCCGCGCGCGACATAAAAGATCATGGCATCGGGGGGCGAACCGAAGCCGCCGACCGCCGGCCGCCGCGGCGTCTGCGCCTGCGCAAAACCGGCAGCGACAAAGGTCATCAGCCCGCCGAAAATGATAGCCCGTACTGACCAAGCGGCCATGCTGGCTGCCCCCGGTTAAACCCTTGGCGATATTCCGTCCCGGGGTCGTATTGCGCAAGCGGGGCCACGGTCCTTGTTCCGGTGCAAGGTCGACCGTTGCTGCCGCGCTGCGTCAGACCACGATGTTGTCGATCAGGCGTGTCTTTCCAAGCCTGGCCGCAACCAGGATTCGCACTGGCCCGTCCTTCGCCGAGGCGATCGGCGCGAGGGTATCGGCGTGCCGGGGCTCGTAATAGTCGAGGACGAAGCCGGCGTTCGTGATCAGTTCAGCGCCGCCGGCCATCGCAGCCTCGATATTATCGCCCGCACGCAAACTCGAGGCGCTTTCCTTCATGGTGCGATACAGCGTCGGTGCTATCAGCCGCTCTTCCGGGGACAAATAGACGTTCCGCGAAGACATCGCGAGGCCATCGCGCTCACGCACCGTTCGCGAGCCGATCACCCTGACGCCAAGGTCGAGATCCCCGGCCATCCGGGTCACGACCCGCAGTTGCTGGAAATCCTTTTCGCCGAAGATCGCGAAATCCGGCCGGCACTGGGTGAACAGCTTGCCGACCACGGTGGTGACGCCGCCGAAGAAGTGCGGCCGAAAGCGATCCTCCAGGCCCGCTGTCGCCGGCCCCTCGGTCAATATCCGGGTGGCGAAGCCGTCCGGGTACATGGTCTTGACGTCCGGATTCCAGATCAGGTCGACATTTTCTGCGGCGAGCCTGGCGACATCGGCCTCCCAGGTGCGCGGGTACGAACCGAAATCCTCCGTCGGCGCGAATTGGGTCGGGTTGACGAAGATGGAAACGATAACCCTTTTGGCGCGACGTTTCGCCAGCCGAACCAGCGACACATGGCCGTCATGGAGCGCTCCCATGGTTGGCACCAGCGCCGTTGTGTTCTTTTTTGCTCTGATGCTATCGAGGGCGCGACGCAACGCAGGGACCGTGCGGACGATCATCGGGCTTCGCGACATCTGGACTCGATCTGTGTGGTCAAGAAGGCGGCGGCTTCTGACCTTGCGGCGGGATCGAGACCTTATCAAAGCCAACGAGTCGTCGCCAAGCCGTCAGTCGACGCGCGGGCTTTCGGCCAGGCTTGGCGGGCAGCCGCTAGAGGTTGCGGCGAATCAGCCGCGCTACCACGTCGCGTCTGCGATCAATCATTAAGGCACACGACAAATGTTTCGAATGCGTGCTTGCGCATTTCACTTGACCGCGGTCGCGCGTAGTTGAAGATATTCGCAGGGGTCAAATCATGTTGATGCAAACGAGTCAGGGCCAGTCGGGCTCGGCGCATGTCGTTGTGCTGGGCAACGAGAAGGGCGGTTCGGGTAAATCCACCACCGCCTTGCACGTTGCTGTGGCCTTGTTGAAAGCAGGCCAGCGCGTCGCCACCATCGATCTCGACTGCCGCCAGCAAAGTTTTACCCGCTATATCAACAACCGACGCGCTTGGGCGCGCCGCACCGGCCTCGATCTGGAACTTCCGGTGCATTGCTGCATCAAGCTCGGCGAGACCATGCAGATCGCCGACAACGAATCCTCCGAGTTCCAGCAATTCATGGACGCCGTGAGCGCGGTCGAGCGGACTTTCGATTTCATCGTTATCGATACCCCCGGGTCCGATAGTTACCTGATGCGTCTGGCGCACTCGATGGCCGATACGCTGGTGACGCCGATCAACGACAGCTTCCTCGATTTCGACGTGCTGGGAACCGTCGACCCCGCCACCTATTCGGTGACCGGCGAAAGCCATTATGCGGAGATGGTGCGCGATACCAGGCGCAAGCGCCGCCAGCTCGATGGCGCCTCTACCGACTGGATCGTGGTTCGCAACCGACTCTCGATGCTGGGATCGCGCAACAAGCAGCTGGTCGCCGACGGTCTCAAGGAGCTGTCGTTCAGGCTCGGCTTCCGCTCGATCGACGGTTTTGCCGAACGCGTTGTTTACCGCGAGTTTTTTCCGCGCGGGCTGACCGCGCTCGACGACCTCGACGAGACCACACTCGGCACCCGCCCCAGCATGGGCCACGTAACGGCGCGCGAGGAGGTCACGAGCCTGCTGCGCCAATTAAAACTGCCGCTCGATGAGCGAGGCCGCCGCCGTGCCGCGAACCGGGCCGAATGGTTCACGCAGGTCGACAAGCCGCTCGAAGTCCACGATATCTTCAGCGCCTAATATAAGCCTATGGTAGCGGGTTACTACCTGCGGTGGAACGATCTTCAGTCGGCCACGTTTTTACCATGCCTTTACCTAACGCCTGAACCAAACCTTGATTCATGCCATCCCAGAGTGAGCGGGGTGGCCGACCCTCGTTTGTGCATCTGCACAATAAGAGGGTGCGTCGCACAACGATGAGGCGGTGACTTCACAACATTTACTCTTCCTGTCACGCCTGCGTGACATGTATCATAGATAAGGGACCACAGAGTCCCGATCATTGGAACACAGGCCTCCAGGGTCGCCGCGCCGAGGACGAAATATGAAACGTGGAATTGCCGTTCTTGCTTCGCTTTCTGCGCTGGTAACAGTCGCGTATTTTACCGCGAGCAAGTGGGCGATCCGCCACGAGACTCTGACGTTCAACGATCCGGCACGCGACAACCGCCCGGTTGCGGTCGACATCGCCGTACGGTGGGACAAGGAAATGCAGGCGAATGCCGGCATGATTAAGCTGCCGGTAGCGATCCTCAATCATGGTAACACCGTCAAGTTCACCGAGTACTCTTTTCTGGCCAACGTGTTTGCCGCCCGCGGCTATCTGGCGGTCAGCATTCAGCATGATCTTCCGACCGATGCGCCGCTGGTAACGAAAGTCGGCGAACTCTATGTCGGTCGCTTGCCGCAGTATCAGCGCGGCATTGCCAACATCCGCTTCGCGGTCGACCAAATGAAAAAGATCGAACCGAACGCGGATTATGATCGTCTGACCATGGTCGGACATTCGAACGGCGGTGACATCTCGATGTATTTCGCCAAGATGTACCCCGACGAGATCAAGAAGGTCGTGACGCTGGATAATTTGCGGGTGCCGTTCATGACCGACGGCAGATTCAAGATCCTCTCGTTCCGTTCCAAGGATCCGGTCTTCAAGCCCGATCCAGGCGTCATTCCCAATGAGGAGGTCTGCGAGAAGTCCGGCATCACGGTCGTGCAGACCGGCTACCAGCACACCGACATGAGCGACCGCGGTCCTGATAACGTCAAGAACACGATCCAGGGCATGCTAGACAAATTCCTCGATGACGACAGCCCGCTCAAGCCGGTCGAGAGCAACACGCCGAAGATCACCGAGCCGGGACCTGTTGCGCTGTACGCGCCGGTCAAGAACTGACGGCAGGTATCGCGCCCCCGGTCGAAAAATCGCGTCAGCGTCCGATCTGACCGGAATCAGCTCCGCCGCCACGCATTGACCGCTCCCTTGTCCCGGCCCACATAAGACTCGCTGCAATCCGCGAGTGCCCATGTCCGGCGAACCGACCAAGTCCAAATCTTTAGGCGAAGTGTCTTCGGCGCAAACCGGCAAAGCCGGCGGGCTGCCTGAGGCGACGCCGTCAGCTTCCGAAGACATTGCCGCTTTTGTCGCAAAGGCCCGGGCGATGTCGCCCCATGCCGCAGGCGCGAGGGGTCGGCTGGTGTTCGCGCTTGACGCTACCATGAGCCGGCAGCCGACATGGGATATGGCCTGTGCGCTGCAGGCCGATATGTTCCGCGAGGCGGCGGCGCTGGGCAGCCTCGATATCCGGCTTGTCTACTATCGCGGCCTCAACGAGTGCCGCGCCTCGGGGTGGATTTCCGACAGCGCGCAACTGGCAAAGCTGATGGGCAAGATCGATTGCCGCGGCGGCAACACCCAGATCGGCAAGGTGTTGTCGGAAGCGCGGCGGGAAGCCGTGGCCTCGGCGGTGCGCGCGGTGGTGTTCGTCGGCGACGCCATGGAGGAAAGGGTCGACGATCTCTGCGCCAAGGCGGGCGAACTCGGCCTGCTCAAGGTGCCGGTGTTCCTGTTCCAGGAGGGTCATGACGACGTCGCCGAACAGGCGTTCCGGGAGATCGCGCGCCTGACCGGTGGCGCGTGGTGCAGGTTCGATCCCGGCGCCGCGGCGCAACTGCGCGAGCTGCTGCGCGCAGCGGCGGCTTATGCCGCCGGCGGACGCGAAGCGCTGCTGCGGTTGTCGAAGAGCGGGAGCGGCGCCGCCAAATTGCTTGGCCAGATGAAGTGAGCTCGATTCTGGCCCAGCGCTGCGTCTGAGCCCTGATCAGGCACGCGCAGTTGCCGAGATTGCCTTCGCGACGGCGCGTCGGGCCCATAACGCACCACTCGTTCTTGCCTGGTGTCGCCCTCAAGGGCTGGCATAGGGCTCGAAACTCCGCGACAATTTCGCGACGATTCCCTTCAGCACTTGCTCTGTTTCCGTATCGAAGGTCCAATCGACATCGGTGACCTGGATGAACCAATCGGTGGTCGCCTTCCACTCGGATAACATCCGGATCATCGTGCGCCTGAGAGCCGCCCTTTCGGAATTGGACAGCGGATATAAACCGCCCAAAACACCGTCCACCGCTTCATCGACCAGCCGCGGACATTGCCAATCGATGACATCCGCATTCAACTGGCTTGCGACGCTGTGCCTCAATCGAGCGTCTAAGTCATCCACGAGAACCTCCGAGTGCGGGGCGAGAAAAGCAGTGCATAAACCACGTCATCGGTGCACTCCCGGCGGAGATCGCAATTGTCGGCCCGATACGGCTAGAAGTTCACGCTTTCTTGGGGTCCGGGTAATCGCAGCCGCGAGGGCTCAGCTGGGAATGATGATGGCGAGCCAACCCCGTTCTAGTCGCGGGGGCCGCCCGGCCTGCCACCGCCGGCAAAAATTGAAGCGGGAAGTCACCCGGTTACCCCGTCGTTGCGGCTTTCGCCACGGCTTCCAGTGCGCCAGCCATCATGTTGACCGCTGCCTCGGTTTCGCCGCTCAGCCCATGCCGTTGCGCAAGCCAGGCCGGATCATTGTATGAAAGCCATGTCTTGCCCGATGCATCCTGCCAAACCAGCGCCTTCAGCGGCAAGTCCAGTCCGATGGTCTGAACCGATTGCATCAGAGGGGTGCCGGCTTTGGCATTGCCGAAGATCAAAACCTCGGTCGGCCGCAGCGACAGTCCAGCGCCGGTCGCTCCGGCGGCATGATCGATGCGGGCAAACACCGTCATGCCCTTAACGCCATCGGCATCGAACAGGCCTTACTTGATCAACCCCGCGAGCCTCGGCAGCGTCAGGCTGATCTCGGGGATGCAGATGATCAACAGCAGCCCGGCAAACAGCGCCAGCATGTACGGCACATAGGTGCGGAAGTGCTGCCCGACACTCAGATTTGCAAAGCGCAGCGCCATCAATAGCCCGACGCCCATCGGCGGCAGGAACAGGCCGATGCCGACGGCCGCGGTCTGCACGATGTTGAAGTGGATCGGGTCGATGCCCATCGCTTCGGCGATCGGAAACACCACGGGGATGAGCACGACCGCGGCGGGCAGGCCTTCCAGCACCATGCCGAACAGGCTGCTCATGACCGCGGTTCCGATCAGAAACAGCCAGGGGTGCGTTTTCAGCGGTCCGAGCACCTGGCCCAGCAACTGCGGCACCCCGCTTACGCCCATCAGGTACTGATAGACCGAGGCGACCGCGAGCAGGAATACGACCGCCGCGGTGAGGATCGCGCTGTCGTAGGCGATTTTGCCCATCTCGCGCCACGAGACGTTGCGGTAGTACAGTTTGGCGGCAAGGAAGGCGTAACCCGCGACCACGGCGCCGGCCTCGGTCGCGGTGATGATACCGAGGATGAAGCCGGCGAGGATCACGAACGGCACCACCATCGGCACGGCGGCATGCAGCGCGGCGTGGCCGAGGCGCTTGAGGCTCGGCCTGGAATCGACCGGCCAGTCGTTCTGGCGCGCGCGGATGTAAACCACGGCCATCAGGCACAGCATGATGACAACCGCCGGAATGAAGCCGGCGACGAACAGCGCCACCGCCGATGTATTGGTGACCTGCGCGATCACGATCATGAAGATCGCCGGTGGCACCAGCATGCCCATCGCGGTGCCGGCAGCGATCAGCGAGGCTGAATCGCGGCGGTCGTAGCCGGCCTTGGTCATCGGCGGCATCAGCGCGGAGCCGAGTGCTGAGACTTCCGCCATTTTCGATCCGCAGATGTCGGAGAAGAAATACGCCACCACGATCACCGACATGCCGAGCCCACCTTTGACCCAGCCGATCAGCGCGCGCGCCAGCTCCACCAGCGCGTGGCTCATGCCGCAGCGCTCCATCAGATTGCCGGCGAATACGAAGGCGGGGATGGCGAGCAGCACCCAGCTCTGCGATCCCGACACCAGCGCCGAGGAAAGCTGTTGCATCGGGTAGCCGCCGATCCATAGCCCGGCGATGCCGGCCACGCCGAGCGCGAACACGATCGGCATCGAGAGCAGGATCAGCGCAGCGAAGACGATGGCGACGGTCGCAAGCAGCATCAATGGTCCGCCTCAGTGCCTGGTCAATGCTTGGGCTCGCCTTGCGGCAGCGGGGAGATCGTCATCGCAAAACCGTAGACCGCGATCAGGATGCCGCCGACCACCGAAGACGCGTAGAGCCAGGCGAGATTGATTTCGAGGCCGGGTGTCGTGAGCGTGCGGTTGAGCAGGCAGAGCTTGAAGCCGTACCACGCCGCGAGCAGGCCGACGCCTGATATCAGCGCGTGATTGAAGCGGTGGATCCAGAGCTGCGCAGTCAGCGGCAAGCGATGCACGAACACCGCGAGCGCGAAATGCGAGCGTGACTGGATGCCAATCGCGGCGCCGATCAGCGTCAGCCACGCCAGCGAAAGCTCGCCCACTTCCTCGACCCAGGTGAACGGCACGGGATCGACATCGAGCCAGTTGGTGATGGCGCCGACGAAATAGCGCAGGATCACGCCGACCAAGAGGTTGACGATGGCGAGGATGATCAGCGCCGTGACCGCGAATTTCGGGACGGCTGAAATTATACGCAGCATGCGCGATGGAATTCCGGAGGATGAATGGGGCGGGAGACTGGACTCCCGCCACGCTGCCAACTCAGACCTTGAAGCCCTCGATCTCGTCCCACAGTGCGCCGTATTGGCTTTTATAGACCGGCCATATTTTCTGCTGCGCGACTTTGCGGAATTCGTCAACCTTGGCTTCCACCACGGTCATGCCGAGCGGCTCCAACTCCGATTTGGCCTTCGCGAAATTGTCGACCGACTCGGTCATCTCACGGATCTTCTCCTGCGCGGCCCGCGCAAGATCCATCATCAGCT
>WNFA01000448.1_pt2 | contig 17223 bp, 20 predicted proteins | sample 5400481 | NCBI WGS metagenome assembly WNFA01 (sample SAMN13153340, study PRJNA577476) | soil metagenome | isolation source: 120 cm saprolite under Douglas fir tree site 2 hole 1 replicate 2 | place: USA:California | collected 2015-04-18
CTACAATCTGCTCATTGTCACCTACGGCGAGCCAAAGAATGAACCCGATTATGACCCACTCGGCGGTCTCATCGGCACCATTCTTTCACAGCACACCTCAGATATCAATTCAGAACGCGCTTATCAACAGCTGATCGCGGCATTTCCAACCTGGAAAGAGGTTCGTGATGCACCCACCTACGCAGTAGCCGATGCAATCCGAACCGGCGGACTCGCCAATATCAAAGCTCCTCGCATTCAGGACGCATTACTCACCCTGACAGAGCGGCAACATGAGCAAGGAAGTACACAATCACTCTCAGACTTTCTCCACGACGAACTTACAAAACGCACATCAGAAGAAGCCTGGCAGTACCTGCGCAGCATCCAGGGTGTGGGGCCTAAGACGGCAGCGTGCGTACTCATGTTCAACCTCAATCGCCCTGTCATGCCTATTGATACCCATGTTTTCCGCGTCTCTAAACGCCTGGGGCTGATTGGACCAAAGGTGAATGCAGATCAAGCGCACAACATCTTTGCCAGATCTGTGCCACCGGACTGGGTATACCCGCTGCATGTGAACCTCATCCGTCATGGCCGCCAGGTATGCCACGCGCAACGCCCCAATTGTGGAGAATGCACGCTTTATAGTCAGTGTGCGTATGTGGGAAGCGTGAATCCGCAAGAAACGGCTCTTTCCAGTTAGGTTACAATATAACAAAAGCAATAGAAGGAGAACCATACTATGATCGACCTGCGCAGCGACACAGTCACCTTACCCACACCTGCCATGCGTGAGGCCATGTACCATGCCGAAGTCGGTGACGATGTCTACCATGAAGACCCCACTATCAACCACCTTCAGGAAATGGCAGCAGAACGCCTGGGCAAAGAGGCCGCGCTTTTCGTCGCCAGTGGCACAATGGGCAATGCCGCAGCGGTCCTGGCTCACGCGGGACGAGCCGAAGCGGTCATCGTTGGCAACCAGTCACATATCTACCACTACGAGGTAGGTGGCGCATCAACCCTGGGAGGGTCGCCTATGGTCGTTGTGCCAACCCACCCCGATGGCATGCTTGACCTGCACGAAGTGCAGATCGGCATCTCTGATGGCAGCGATGAACACACAGCACCGACCGCGCTACTCTGCATAGAAAACACACATAATCGCTGCGGCGGCACAGTATTGAATGTGGATCAGGTCGAGCAGCTTAGCAGCCTGGCCCATGCCCACGGCGTGGCAGTGCACATGGATGGCGCTCGTATCTTTAACGCCGCCATCGCGCTCGGCGTACCGGCCAGCACCCTGGTGCGCACCGTCGATTCCGTGATGTTCTGTCTTTCCAAAGGACTCAGCGCCCCGGTGGGCTCGATGCTGGTAGGCAGCCAGGAATTTATCCGCAGAGCGCATCGCATGCGCAAAGCGCTGGGAGGCGGTATGCGCCAGGCAGGCATCCTTGCAGCCGCTGGCATCGTCGCCTTAGAGCAGATGGTAGACCGGCTCGCTGAAGACCACGAACATTGCAAACAGTTGGCGCATGGACTCGCAGACTATCCCCAGGTAGACATCAATGTTGATCGCGTGGTAACAAATATGCTGATCTTCTCCGTACGTAACGCCCAACAGGAACCGTTAAATGAAGCGCAGACAATGCAGTTCCTGGAGAAAGCGCGCGAACATGGCGTGCTGATAGGACACATCGGAGAGGGCAAGATTCGCGCCGTTACCCATGATGGTATTGACGCCGGCGATATCACAACAGCGCTTATGGGTATCCGGCGAGCATTGATCGACTTGCAATTGTGATCTACTCCCTGCGCATTCGCACACGAAAAGTCATTGCAGCGAGATTGAACGTTCCCATCGAAACACTATACCAACTCATGACTTAAGTCATGCAAGCTCACACTTAAGTCGCAGGGCAAAAATATATCCTTGGACAGATGCGGTAATGGCGTATCATGGTTTACAATAGAAGCGTATCCATGAGCAATCATTTAGTCCAAGAAGGAGGTAGACCCAATGTACGACGATAGACGCTCCCGCAGGTATTACCGACGCCAATACCGGCGCCAATACCGCAACCCCTTGGGAGGGGTCGCTGCCGGGATTTTCATCATTGGCCTGGCCTTTGCCTTTGCCTTTTCACACAGTTTTGGAGGGAATTTGTTTTTGCCCATCCTTTTCCTGGGATTGGCATTCTGCTCCTTGCTAGGCTCTGCCAGCTCACTTAACCCCAGGGGCATCTATGGCGGCTTACAAAGCTTTACCTGGTTAGCAGGCCTCGCTCTCTGTTTCGTCGTCGGTTTCTGGCCCTGGATCCTCATCCCGGTTGGAGTTTCTATGATCCTGGGCGCACTCTATACCCCCATTATAACCGGCTTAGTGGGCGCCGGCTTCCTGGCAGCCATGCAGCCGAACCAGCCGCCACCGCAATACCAGCAACCACCTTATTCACCGGAGTATCAGCAAGGCTATCAACCACAGCAACAGGCGCCTGGCACTTACCAGGAAGGTGGTCAGCAATACCCACAACCCAAGCAAGAGTACGACCAATCGCAGGAACAACCGCCACAGCAGCAGGAGATGCCGCCGCAGCAACAGTAACTGCACCGGCGTAGTGCATCTCTTGCAACAACAAATGTATGCGCGACCTGGCCAGAGCGTGAGACTCACGCTCTGGCCAGGAGGGTTTATCCGGGCAGATAGAATGCGTACAACGCCCCATCTTCTGAGGCAATATACACTACCCCGTCCGCCACTGCTGGCGTCGTGAAAATCTGGTTGTTCGCGGGCGGAGAGGCCCAGAGCGGGCGACCGGTGGCGGCATCGAGCGCATAGACGCTGTTATTGCCTGCTGAACAGCCATACACTACCCCGTTAGCTACCACTGGCGAGTCGGAGTTGTACGCGCCAATAGAGCCGGAAACCCAGCGCTGATCACCAGTCGCTGCATCGAAGGCGTACACGCGGTCTTCCGCGAGGTAGACGACGCCGTTAGCAACAGCTGGTGAGGAGCCAGAACTGGCTGCTGTAGCAGGAGTGATCCAGGGACATGACCGGTTGTTGCATCGAACGCGGCCAACCCTCCCATGCCAGAGCAGATATACACCAAACCATGCGCTACCGTTGGTGAAGAGTTGATAGAAGAAACGTCATCTCATTGGGGGCCTCTGAACCTCCTCATAGGTCCGAATTGCGCACTCTCAGTTTCGTCATCATCAAGGGTAGACGCACTTACCATCTGCTCGCGTAAAGTTGCAACCTTGCCAGTCATCACCTGTTCCATTGTACTCTGCCCTGGCGTGGCTATCCATTGCATCATCGATGAAAGGAAAAGTTCCTTCAGGTAAGCAAACGAGAAATCTGCGGTAAGCTCACTCATCTTGCTGATGCCTTCAGGAGAGAGTTGCAATGCCGGTTTTAAGGATGCATTCCACAGAGCAATGTAGCTAGAGCGCTCTGGGACATCTGGAAGCTCAAAGTGATACTTACGATCAAAGCGACTGGGACGGTCAAGGATTCCGGGGTCCAACCGTTCAGGATGATTCGTGGTAGCAAGGGTAACAATACCAATGTTAGCTGCAAAGCCATCTAACTCATTGAGGAAAGCCGAGCGCATCTGCGGGTGTAATTGCAAGTCCAGGTCTTCTATCACGAGGATACAGGGAGATGTTCTGCGTGCGCGGTCAAAGACCTGCTGGATACCGTTCAGAGATTTGATGTAAAGACAGGGTTGTTCCATTGAATTAATCAGTGCCTTGACCGTATGCGTTTTCCCGTTTCCTGGTGGTCCGATAAAGAGAATACCGCGTTTCCAGGGAATACCATACTCATCATAAAGAGCACGCGAGGCGAAGAATTGCACCAGGTCGTCACGAATCTCCTGCTTGAGGTTGCCACGCAGAATCAGGTTGTCAAACGTTGCCCCTTGAATATCCTGAAAGAGGTTTTCATCTTTGTACCACCCACCATTAAACACGAGCACTTCGCCATGTAACTCAGTATTCCATTTGCAAACAGCGACAAAGAAGGCCCGCGCAATCTCCTGAGTGTCGGCCAGTATCCAGTAGCTGCCCCTGTTCAGACAAAGTACGTCAAGAGTGGCTCCTTGCCATTGCACTTCAAGCCAGGCATTCTTAGCCCTGTCCCTTGTTTCTTGTTCTGGCTTCACTGGTTCCTCACTTTGACGACCACGGTGCGTACGCAATATTGCGCCACCACGGTGCATTACCTCTGGGCCAGGGCCACCATGGTGCATTACCTCTGGGCCAGGCTCGAGCCAATAGGTCATCATCTGATTGTGGATAAAGGTCTTTTGTGTGAGGAGGCAATGCTGAGCATTTGCATAACTCTCTACATCAAAATATCCACCCTCTATTTCAATACATGCCTTCTCAGGAAAAAGCTCTTTCAGGCTCTGGCTTACATGGTACTCAATTACGGCTGGAGGAAGAAAGAATGCTTCTCTAATGAACTGTTCTTTGCTCATAACCTCTCCTGACTAATACCTACTTATTCAAAAAGCAAACCTGTCCCTTATCTTTTACTCAAGTTGAGCCTGAGTATATCATATGCTGAGAAAACAAGGAATCACTTCGCTGGCATAAATACAAAGGGTGGATGAGCCATAATCCCTGCCCCAATGGCAAGTTTTTCCGCTAGAGGTTCTCCCAACAATCGGCGGCTACTATCACCATAACACATCCTAATGCCAGGAAAAGCGAAGCCGTATATGGTAGGGGCCGGGCTTGCCCCCGCCCTGATCCCTTGCCCCCGCCCTGGCCGCCAACCTCAATTCTTGCTGGAACCTCTGCAAGATTACAATTTGACACCCATCTTCATAGCGGGGTAAGATCAAACTATACAGGTGAACTTCATCCCTCCTGATTGTTTGCGAGAGGAGCAGTACGCATGGCATTGACGAACTTCGATGGAGCAGCCGTAGTCATTACTGGCGGGGCAAGCGGCATCGGGCTGGCCACCGCCCAGGCCCTCCGCGCCAGAGGTGCACACGTCGTCCTGGCAGACATCAACAGCCCGGGTCTCCTACAGGCAAAGGAACAAATGCGCCAGCACAGCCCCGAAGCACCCGGTCAAATCCTGGCCATACCCACAGACGTCACCAGTGAATCACAGGTCTGGGAGCTGATGCGGCAAGCGTTCGTCACATGTGGACGCATTGATCTTGTCGTTACAAGCGCGGGCATAGGAAATGGTGGGCCAATCGATACATACACAGCAAGCGCTATGCAAACCATAATGAATATCAATTTCATGGGGACCTATCACTGCGCACAGGCGGCGCTGCCCACCATGCGCCAGCAGCAGTCAGGTCACTTCGTATTCATCAGTTCTGTCGCCGGTAAACTGGGCGTTCCCTCTCTCACTGCTTACTGCGCGACCAAGTGGGCAGTGCGAGGGTTCGCATCCGCGCTGCGAGCAGAACTGCAAGGGACAGGCATCGGCATCACCACCGTCTATCCTGCCTGGGTCGATACACCCATGATCCGTCAAGAGGGCACTGACTCGCAATTGCTGAATCTGCAAGTGCTTCTCACCCCTGGCCAGGTGGCATCCGAGATTCTCCAGGCCGTGACGGAAGACCGCCGCGATCTTACCCTGGCTCCCAATCCCGATATCGCGTTCGCATTACAGCTATATAAGGATGATCCTGACAAAGCAGAAATCATGGCAGGCGAAGCCTACCACAGGAGGTTAAAAAGACTGGCAGAACAATAGGAAGTACTGAGGTCACAGGAGTGAAACCATCGCAGAACTTTGGCTATTATGGCCCAGGAAGTGTTACCTGGAAGATCGGGCGCGAAGCTGTCATTATGCTGGGAGGCAGCCGCGCAGTATTAATGCAATTGGCACACCCTCTTGTTGCAATGGGTGTTAGTGCGCACAGCTCCTACATGACCGATCCCCTTGGCCGGGCAGAACGTACCTTTGTCCTTGGGGAGCTGCTCACCTTTGGTTCCGCCGAAAAAGCACACAAGGCCGCGCGCACAATCAATCGCTTGCATTTCCATGTGCACGGCACGCTGCCTATAGATGCTGGAGCCTTCGACAGGGGAACATGCTACGACGCGCGCAACCAGGAACTCTTGCTCTGGGTGCATGCCACCTTGATTGACACCCTGTTACTCTGTTACCCTCTATTCGTCGGTCCACTCACTACCGCCGAGCAAGAAGCATACTATCAAGAATCGAAAGGAGTAGCATGTCTACTGGGCCTGCAGCCAGAAAACATGCCCAGGACCGTGAATGACCTGCAGCAATACGTCAACGACATGGTCCACAGTAATCGCCTGGCTGCTACCCCACAGGCCAGGCAATTGGCGCGCCAGGTGCTCTTCCCCCCCATCCCTGCCATTTATCGCCCACTTATGCACCTTCACCTGCAGTTAACCTGCGCCCTTTTGCCCCAACCTGTTCGCGAGATCTACGGCCTGGAATGGGATATGCTGCGCCAGCACATATTCGACCTGTCAGCACGAAGCATGCGCGCAATCATCCCTCACCTACCTATATACCTGCGCGAACTACCAATCACGCGGCGTCTCATCCATGAAACACTGGGTCAATCAGCCTGACCTCTCAGAAATCAAGCCCGAGAGCGGTGGCTTCATAGACCCGCATCACTTCGCCTACTATTAGGCATGAGTACCTTAGTGGACGAGCAAAATCGAGAAAATACTTAGTGAGAGATTGCGCCAGAAATAAAAAACGCCAGCACAATGATCCAGCTGACGATAAACGCGATAAGAATGCGCACCGCCAGGCTCGAAACAGCCAGGCTGCGACGACGCGTGTGAATTTGAGCGCCGGCTCCATTCGTTGACATACATTCCTCCGTTATTAGTGTGTCTTTCCCTGGACTACCCCATCCAGGTAACGGTGACGTCTGTAACACCGTTCATCACATATAACGGCTTGAGTGGAACTTGTTAACACATAATGGGAGAGGGCTACAGTTTTCTTGCGCGGCATTCATCACATTCGCAACTGGCACGCAATTTCTCGTAGGTATAGATACCCGTTTTGTGCCCATCTTCCCAGATAGGCGTTAGTCCATAGCGACCCACCGGCTGTACATCAACCAGCGTCGTCTCCTCGATGCTCAGGCTCTTTTTATTCTGTAACATACCCGGCATTCCCCCCTCGCCCGCACACCAGGCGCAGGGGCAGGCCCAACGCAAGGCCTCCCAGCTATGCATACTTTCGTGCTCATCACTCCAGGTCAAGATCAGTTGCCGTTTCTGATCATCGAGTAAAAACGATGTTGGAGACGGATGATTATATTGAGGCATATATTGCAAATCCTTTAAATTGCTATCTGATGAGTTCTACAATGTACAGACCACCATGGGGCCACAATTGCAACTATTGATACTGTATTATATGACCTTCCAGCAGCATCGTCTATATCAATTCCCGTAGAGTGCGGATTTATCCAGCACGTGGGCGAGGGTGGAGAACAAAGCGTACAACAAAAACAAATGTGCTATACTACCTCCAAAAGGTGAGGTGGAGTGGACAGCAATCATAAGCAAAGAGGTATCGTATGACGGAACAGCCATTGCCACTTGCAGGCAAACTAGCACTCATCACAGGTAGCAGCCAGGGCATAGGCCGGGCAACAGCCATACGCCTGGCACAATCTGGAGCCGATATTGTCATCAACTATCGCAGCAATGCAAACGCCGCAGCCGAGGTAAAGGCGCACATTGAAGACATGGGCAGGCGTTGTATAGCCATCCAGGCCGATGTAAGCCAGGAAGAAGATGTCTCACGCCTCTTCGCCGGAGCAAACGAGGCGCTTGGCCCTATAGCAATCCTGGTGAACAACGCGGGTACCACCCGCGATAAACTGATTATACAGATGTCGCTCGCCGATTTTGAGCATGTCCTCAATACGAATTTGCGCTCCACATTTCTTTGCACAAAGGCCGCGCTGCGTGGCATGATAAGGGCTCGTTGGGGGCGCATCGTCAATATCTCTTCACCCGCCGGCTTGCTAGGAAATGCAGGGCAGGCCAACTACAGCGCCTCCAAGGCCGCCATCGTTGCCTTTACCATCAGTACCGCCAGGGAAATAGCAAGCCGCAATATCACCGCCAACGCCATTGCTCCTGGCTTTATTCCTACAGAACTCACTTCTATCCTAACAGAGGAACAGCGCAAGTTCTTGCTTGATGTCACCCCTCTAGGTCGTTTTGGCACCCCCGAAGAGATTGCAGCGGCCATCAATTTCCTCTGTTCGCCCGAAGCCTCTTATATCACAGGTCAGATACTCGGTGTTGATGGTGGGATGACGATGCACATCTAGCAGTGAAACAAATTGGATGCAGTTCCTCTCTAAAACCATAATACTGGTGATCTTAAAGGAGACTGCACCCATGACTTTGATTGAAACGGAAGAAACCAACCAATTTACCTTTGAGGCGTTCGCGGCGCATGCATTCTATGCGGCAATCAATTGCTCGCTTGTCCGGTACGCGCTCGCCTCCCTTGCTACACGTCCCCATAATGCCACCTTGACCATCGTAGACATGGCCTGTGGAACTGGAGCTGTCACGCGCCTTATCGCCCAGGAGATAGCATGCCAGGGACACCGGGCACATCTTATCGGCGTCGATCCCTCAGCCGAAGCACTGCGCCGGGCGCAAAAGGGTATGGAAGAGATGCCGCTAGAAAGAAAAGGAGTGAAAGTCGATTTCATCCAGGGAGATGCAACCGACCTCCCGCATCTTATCCATAATGCGGATGCCGCTTTCTTCTGTAACGCGATTCATCTCCTTCCCGATAAGCTTTCTGCATTTCGTGTCATGGCCAGCATTCTCGGGCCAGGGGGAATATTTGCCTGTAACAGCGGCTTCTACCACGGCACATACGTTGAAGGCACCGAACGCTTCTATCGACTCTGGACGACTCGCGCAGTCAGGCTTTTGCGCAAAGAGCACCCCGAGGTGCAGTTGTCGCGCGAGGCCAAAGCAATGGCCAGGCAATGGCTCACCGCTGAAGAGTATGTCGACTTGCTGAAGCAGAGCGGCTTCAGCCCTGTTGAAACGGCCCGGGAATGCGGCAATATCACGGTGGATGCCTGGCGAGACCTCGGCCAGTACTGGCTCTTCATCGAGGGGGCTTTACCGGGCGTACCACTGCCGTTAGGAGCGGCTGCCCTTGAAACTGCTGTTTACGAGGTAGGCCAGGAATTGGGTATAACCGAGACGCCGCGCAACTGGCTACAGATTGTGGCACACAAGCACTAGCGCGCACACCGTTATTTCAGGAACTTGGAATAATGGCAGCGTCCAGCCACGGCGCCAACAACTACACTGCGAATCAGCAAGCAGACCCGGCCATGTGTTACAATTAGGTAAGAAATGGCTATGCACTGTCGCGAGAGGACTGTGCCTGGGCCACTCACAAGATATCTCCATACACCTGAATAGGAGAAAAGTTGCATGCAATGGGCAATTGCCACGGCAGCATTCCTCGCTTCCGCAGTTGAATTCGTGGAGGCATTCACCATTGTACTGGTGGTCGGTGTAACTATCAACTGGCGCAGTTCGCTGCTGGGAGCATTCGCTGCCGCAGCTACGCTCGCAGTGATTGTTGCCACACTCGGAGTGGCGCTGGTCAAATGGGTACCTATCAACGATTTTCGCCTCGCAGTCGGTATCATTCTGATTCTTTTCGGCTTGAAATGGCTCAAAAAAGCCATCCTTCGCTATAGTGGTCTCAAAGCGCTCCACGACGAGGAAGCCATCTTTGAAGAAAGGATGGCAGAAATACGCGCGCGGGGGGAGACAATCGCACCACGCTTCCAGCCATTTGGTGTAGTTCTGTCCTACAAAGCTGTCCTGCTCGAAGGGTTGGAGGTTGCCTTCATCGTGATCACCTTTGGCAGCAGTATCTCAAAGACCGCATCAGCAAGTGGCATACTCTCAGCAGCCCTCGGCGCCACGGCCGCTGGCCTGCTCGTGATTGGCGCAGGCGCGATTATCCAGGCGCCACTTACCAGGGTACCCGAGAATACACTCAAGTTTATTGTGGGCACCATGCTTACCTCCTTTGGTACATTCTGGGCTGCGGAGGGATTCGGTTTTGCGTGGCCGCTATCCGATGCCTTCATACCCATCCTGATAGCAATATACCTGCTGGCATCCTACGCTCTTGTTAGCTGGCTCAAGCAGTACAAACGACGCCAGCTAGCCATGACAAGTGCATCCAACGCCTCGATCACCACTCCAGCGCAAGAGGAGGTTCGCCCATGAAAGTAATCAAAGCCATCTACAATTTTTTCGTGGGCGACATGACGATCCTGATCGGCGTAATTATCACCATGCTCGTGCTCGCCCTCATTAGCTATGTGGGAGCCCTGGCCCCGCTGCGTGTGGCAACAGGAGTAATCCTGGTAGTAGCCGTGCTGGTTATGCTTACCGTGGCGCTGTACCGCGAGATCAGGGGATAATCTCGCCAAATAATTATCATTGGTGGTTATAGCTGCTCTTAATGCAAAATCAATTGACCTTCTCGGTAACCCGGTGTAGAGTGTCTCCTGTGAAGGGCGTGCGGAGTTGTGTGGCCTGGCCCCCTCTCCATCTTTGATGGAGAGGGGGCCAGGGGGTGAGGCCGATCCGCTTTGAGGATACTGCAAGCAATTTATGTTTGATGACTTCACCGGCCTACTCGACCAACGCTGGACAGAAACTTGTATCGGAGGCGGCACACTCCATCTCGCCCACTCTACCTTGCGCATGGCATTTGAGAGCGCCCGGCAAGGACAGTACACTGACGCACAAATCGACGACTACGACAACCTGCGCAGGGCCGCCTATCCCTGGCGACCGCCACTGCGCATGCAGGTACGCGCCCGTTCATCATCGCCTGCTGCAACCGCCAGCAGCGGGGAAGATACAGCCATCCTATGCGGCACTGCTGGCTTCGGCTTCTGGAATTATCCATTCTCGCCACGCGGAGACATCCTCATGCTGCCAGAAGCTATCTGGTTCTTCTATGCCTCACCACCCTCCAATATGGCACTCGTGCCTGGTGTCCCGGGCTGGGGTTGGAAAGCGCAGGTCGTACACAGCATACGCCCGGGCGCCCTTGCCGCTACTATTCCACTTGCATTGACCACCGCCTTCGGCTTATTAACGAATGAAACGCGCCCTGCAGCTCGCTGGCTGCAAAGGCTAGCAGGAGCCTACGAAGCCCCACTCGAAGTCGAAATGACAGGCTGGCATGACTATACACTGGAATGGCGGCCTGGCGAAGCCAGCTTCTGGGTCGATGACAAATTGGTTCTACGCACGCCACAACCGCCAACCCGGCCTCTTGGCTTTGTAGCGTGGCTCGATAATCAATATGCCGTCGCTACGCCACGCGGCTCACTTCGCTTCGGAACTGTAGCGAGTGGGCCGCAGTGGTTCGAATTGGATATGGTAACGATTGAACGACTCTGACACCCTCCTGCTTACTTCTCAGCTAGCTGCAGCACATCATCGATAATCCCGTACTCTACAGCCTCCGCAGCGCTCATAAAAAAGTCCCGTTCAGTATCACGTTTGATACGCTCCAGAGACTGTCCCGTATGATGGTGGATGATCTCGTTGAGCACATCACGCGTATGCAAAATTTCGCGGGCCTGGATATCAATGTCCGTCGCCTGGCCAGCGATCCCGCCACCTTGAATGAGCGGCTGGTGTATATGAATACGAGCATGTGGCAGCGCCCGGCGCCGTCCAGGATCACCGGCCATCAGCAGTATGGTCCCAAAGCTCGCAGCATAGCCAACGCACGTCGTCCCGATTGGGCAAGGCAGTTGGCGCATCGTATCATAGATCGCCAATCCCGCATTCACCACACCGCCGGGCGAAGTGATGTACAGGTTAATCTCCCGCTCGCTGCTCTCAGCTGCCAGGAATAGCAACTGCGCCACTACCAGGTTACTCAGCGCCTCCTCAATCGGGCCGTTAATCATGACAATTCGCTCTCTCAAGAGGCGTGAATATATGTCGTAGGCTCGTTCACCGCGCCCCGTCGTCTCTATGACAGTTGGTACAACTAAACTCGATGACATCTGAAATCTCCTTTTCTCAATTGAATTGCTCATCATTCTCTCCGCCAGTCCTTCACCCACACTTCTGCATGAGGCATACCACTTTCCAGGGCAGCTCTCGTAACTGCAGTAATATCCAGGGGCACTCGTTTTAATTGGATGCTTAGACTGGCACTTTCCCAACCAACCAATGCATATTCTGCCCACGGCGGGTTGTAGACATCTTCAGAAAGTCTCTTCCGCTCAAAGGGCAGCCCTACACTCCCCGGATTCAGTACGAACGCCTCCCTATAGCGGCGAAGCATCTGCACGTGGGTATGTCCACCCGCCATCACCAGGGTAGAATAACCCGAAAACATCTCTGCCAGTGCATCCTCAGGTGTAGTCGTTTCGATAACTTCAGTGTTAGACCGTGGAGACCCATGAAAGCAGAGCAGCTTTGTACTATGATCTAATGACACTCCAACAGTTGGTTGAAAGGCACGTATATATGCCAGGTCGTTCTCAGAGAGTTGCGCAGCGCACCACAGGTCAATCTCCTCGATCTGGCGAGTTGCTTCATCTTCTGTTTCCGACAGCTGCGGGTTCAGCAGCCATGCATCAGCATTTCCCATCACAACAGGACAGCCTGTAGCCTGCAATCGTTCAATCACAGCATGCGGTTGCGGGCCTGTCGCAGCCACATCACCCAGGCACACAACCTGGTCCACACCTGCCCTTTCAATATCAGCGAGGACAGCCTCAAGGGCTACGCAATTGCCATGGATATCAGAGATGAGAGCAACGCGCATAGTATTCACTCACTCCTTTGTCTTACAAAGTAGTAGTGTACGAGCGAACTCCTTCCGCTCACTCCCTCGTCCACCAATCGATTGATCGAGGCGCGCGTCCACTCATTTTCATTGTCTATCGAACTTCTTCCAGTCGCCCTCTGGTCCAGCACTCCAACCAACAACCAGCCCTCAGCGCCAAGTTCATTCAGCCGGACCGCGTCAGGCAAATCCTCTTCGCGTGCATCAACCGTCAGCACGCGGTATTCCCAGCGCACAGGCTCAACAGGTACTCGCTCATAGACCATGGGTACATGTACGCTACTATGGACATCCTTTTGCTCCGACAAGTGGTTTCCCGTATGAAATGCCATCATAAAAATTCCTCCTTTATGCGTTTAGGCATGGTTCACTTGCACGTGACAGTTCCTCACTAACAGCAAGGTCCGGCCCTGTCATCCTGAGCGCAGCGAAGCATCTCTCTGCCTTTCGCGACAGACCCTTCGCGGAGTTTACACTGAGCGAAGCGCATGGGCTCAGGGTGACATAGTGTGACTGTTCAAACTGTTAAGGACTCTTCTTCACCATTGAACCTTGCCTTAGCTTCTGAAATTCGTCTTGCCTTGAATATATCATGCTAATAGCGTATATTAACAGAGTAGAAATATGCTATCAGCATATGTTTTGCGGAGCTATGCCATAAGCATAGGTAGGCAGGAAGGACAACATACATGGCAGATCTACAGGAAATCATAGGGAGAGTGATTCGACGCGAACGGCAGGAACGCCGGCTCACCATCAAGGAACTTGGAGACAAGGCCGGCCTTTCAGAAATTTATGTCGGTGAAATCGAGAGAGGTCAGAAGTACCCATCCTCCAAAGTGCTCGAAAGCATAGCCGGCGCGCTTGATCTCGACCTGGCAGACCTGCTGGAACTGATGGCGGAAGAAATTCGCAGTGAACGCCAGCCAGAGGCAGTACAAGCCATCGGTTTCACTTTGCCCTCGACCCCCGGTCAACCCCGCCGGCTCGCCGTCAAAAAGATCGTCAACATGCTCGACGAGGGAGAAGCGCAGAGCGTAGCCGATTTCAGCGCGTACCTGCTTTCCAAGCGCCTGGAACCACATTAATTTGAAGCGCCATCTCACCCATCAAAACCAGCGGTAACGGCGAGGCTTGCGCGCATATCTGCCACGCCGGTAGTAGTTGCGCGAATAGTAGCCATAGGCATGGCGATACGCAAAAGCGCTCCACAGAGCCACGAGCACCGCCGCTGCGAGGATAGAAGTGATCAGCGGTACCTGATTCAGGTACGGCTCACCATCAATGTGCCAGTGCAGGACTCCCACCACCAGCACAATGGCGATAAAGCCTACAATCATGGCCCCCACGATGCCAAAGGGTGCACGCCTCCTGGCAAGCAGTTCGCCAACAAATCCTACCAGCGCCGCAATAATTAACCAGATGATCAGATTTCCAAAAGTAATCACCATAGGTGTAGACCTCCTTTAGAACTGACTCCCATGTGCCTGACTTTCTTCTTTCACAGAAAGCCGGACATCTTATCCATGTACACGTAATCATGAGCTTGGAGGGATACAACAGCAAAAGAGCCAGCTTTATACTCGTACCTTAAGGCAGGGTTCAAATGCACGTGACAGTTCCTCAGCAACAGCAAGGTCCAGCCCTGTCATCCTGAGCGCAGCGAAGGATCTGTCTGCCTCTCGCGACAGACCCTTCGCTGCGCGGAGGCGTGACACGGGGTGACTGTTCAAACGGTCAAGGGCTTTTCTTCACATTGAACCTTGCCTAAAAAAACTTGACATCGAACATAAATTCTAGTATAGTCTGTCCCAGGCAGGCAAAAACACTTTAACATCATCACACACTTCCGTTATTTAAAAACAACCAGTACTCTTAATTTGCAGGAGAACCAGCATGAACAAAATCATCTCCCAATCCGCCCGGCTGCACTGCAATATCTACCGCGCATTTGAAATGTTCACCGACAGCACCGCCCTCCAGGCCTGGCTCACCAATATAGCGGAGGTCGAACCCGTAGTAGGTGGCAAGTACGAACTCTTCTGGAATCCCAGCGACAGGGAAAACAATAGCACCCTCGGCTGCAAAATCACCGCCATTGAACCGCACAAATTCCTATCTTTTGAGTGGAAGGGGCCGCCGGAGTTCAAACATTTCATGAATAACGCCGATCCGCTCACCCATGTCGTTGTCTTCTTTGTTCCCTGCGAAGACGTATTGACCCCCTGCACCAATGTCTACCTCATCCACTCCGGCTGGGGCAGTTCTCCCGAATGGGAGGCCGCGCGGAACTACTTCATCAGGGCCTGGGATATGGCTTTCGAGCAGCTTGAAAGATATGCCAACCGGTAAATTATCAGGGTTTCACGGTATCATGGAAGAACGCACCTAGACAGCAACTGCCTCCTACGGCTGGTTGACTCAACAGTCACATGCTCACCAGGAGGCCATCAAGGAGCGATTCACACAAGGCGTCTGCCTATGAGAGCACCTGCGCATCTCCAATGAGACCAGGGGATGTCACCGCATGGCTGGTGGCTCATTGGAGATGCACCATCAAGAGCGTAGCGTGACGCTGTGAAGGACGTTTAGCCTGTCTGCTGTTGCGCCTCCACGAGCAAGTCCCGGATCACTGCCGTATCCTGAAACATTCTTGACTCGATCACTTTGCCATCTCGCACCCGGTACACCCCAAGTGCCGGAAGAACGATCCTTCTTCCACTTCCGGGCACTACCGCTTCCTCTTGCCAGAGCACGACCACAGCGTCCTCGGTGGTTTCAAGGAAGATCGGGGTACCTGGCTGCCCGACTCCTGGCCGAAGCGGACCCCAGGTCCGGTAGTAGCCATTGAGATGGCGAAGAGCTGCTTCATGCCCCTGATAGTCGCCTCCATAAGGCAAAGAGGGCGATTCGTGAATCACGACCTCTGGATGGTATGCCTCCAGCACGCCCGCCTGGTCGCGTTGTCGGACGGCGGCAAACAGACGCTTCACGGTTTCTACATGCTCTTGTGACATCTTTCCTTCTCCTTTCGATAATGAGATCGCCGAGGACAGAAAGCAACCTCTTCGTCCTCTTCCCGCGAGAGAAGACGAGCAGCATCCGCCAAATGTGACAGGGGTGATCGGCCTCTGAGGAGCAGAGGAGTTTCTCCCCCAAGAGGAGGATTGGGAAATGTTGCCGTCTAGATGCGTCATGTTGCGTTACCGCAAAACCCTGATTATAGTGGAGGTTCTATCCCTACCAGGCTATCTTGCCAGGTGGTATACTAACCTACGGAAGACCTTTCACCTCCTCGGCAGATGGAGAAGACAAGATTGCCCGGCGCTTTGATACATTACGAAGGAGGATACGCGATGACAACAGTAGACAACAAGACTCTTGTTCAGCAGTTCTTTGAGGAGATCATTAATCAGAGGAACCTGGCTGCACTCGGCCAGTTCGTTTCACCCAATGCGGTCAACCATACCGTGCCTGATGGCCTGCCCCAGGAGCCGAGCCAATTCCTCGGTCTGCACCTGGGCGCCTTCCCTGACGTGAAAGCCACTGTGGAGGATCTCCTCACTGATGGGGACAAGGTGGTAGCCCGCGTCAGCTATCGTGGCACCCACCAGGGCGCCTTCATGGGCATTCCTCCCACAGGCAAGCAGATCACGGTGGCGGGGATCAACATCTTCCGTATCGCTAATGGCAAGCTGGTGGAACACTGGGGCCTCACTGACCGGATCAGTGCGCTTCGACAGCTGGGCGTTGCCCCTCCGCCAGGACAGGCGAGCTAAAGCCCTCTGTTGCTACCCAGTTAGCAAAAAGAAGCAAGGCAGGAAGGCCGTTCCCGCCTTGTCTGGTTGATGGAGAGGGGGCTAGGGGGTGAGGTTCCTCAACGTTCGCTGATCCGTCCAAGGCGTGGTTTGGCCAGCGCGACATAGTCACTTGTCTTCAGGACCATTGAGCGGTCTAAGCGCGCCGCGTTGAAGTACAGCTCATTGTGTTCGAGCAGTGACGGGTCAACCACCAGTTCCAGCTCCGGGTTGAAGGAGAACGGTAGGATCGTCCCTGCCACACTGCCCGCGAGCCGTTCGGCTATATCTGATGAGGCAAACGCGACATAGGTGCCTCCCATCAGCGCCTTGACAGCTTGCAAACCCACCCTTGCATCGCCCGGGACGACCGCGAGGACATACCTGGTGATCTTCTTGCCGATCTTGACCATCAGCACGATGCACTTCGCTGCCTGCGACAGCGCATTCCCGCGCATCGCACTGACGAGTTCCGTGCGCCCCTCGGGAGCATGGTCGATCAGCCGGTACTGCACCCCATGCCGATCAAGAAATGCAATAAGTTGCGTGTAAGTATCTTCC
>WNFA01001853.1_pt1 | contig 17218 bp, 15 predicted proteins | sample 5400481 | NCBI WGS metagenome assembly WNFA01 (sample SAMN13153340, study PRJNA577476) | soil metagenome | isolation source: 120 cm saprolite under Douglas fir tree site 2 hole 1 replicate 2 | place: USA:California | collected 2015-04-18
CAGGAGTCGAAGGACAACACCAAGAAGGTCCTCGCCAAGTACCGCGCCAGCGGCAAGCTCCCGAAGGCGGAGTCGGTGCCGGCGGCCAAGTCTCGAGCGGGCTTGAAAACGCTGCTCGGGCAGGCCAAGCGCGGGGCGTACTTCGCGATCATGGCCTACACCACGCGCACGACCGCCTCGCAGGCCGCCATCGCCTCGATCCGAACTTCGGTGCGCGACGCGACCCGCTACGCCACCACCGCGGGCTACGGGCCTCGCTTCCTCCACTCGACCGGACAGCTGCACAAGGGCGGCCCCAAGGTCGGCCTTTTCCTGCAGATCGTGCAGGACGACACGAAAGACGTGCTCATTCCCGGCCAGCCGTACAGCTTCTCGATCCTCAAGCAGGCGCAGTCGCTGGGCGACCTGGAGTCGCTGGCATCGCGCCGGCTCCCTGTGCTGCGGGTGACGCTCGGCCGGGAAGCCGCGGCCGGTTGGAAAGCACTCGCGGCCGCAGTCAAATCCGCGGTGAAATAGAGCCCCCTCCCGCCCGCAGGGGAGAGGGGCGTGAACCCCCACTTACGCAAGGAGAGAACGATGGAGATGGGGATGGTCGGCCTGGGCCGCATGGGCGGCAACATGGTCCTGCGACTGCTCAAGCGCGGCCACCGCATGATCGCGTACGACCGCTCTGCGGACGCGGTCAAGGAGAAGGCTTCTCAAGGCGCCGTCGGCGCGTATTCGTGGCAAGAGTTCGTTTCGAAGTTTCAATCGAAGCCGCGCGTGATGTGGGTGATGGTGCCGGCGGGCGATCCCACCACCGAAGCGATCGACCAGCTGATCGCGCTGGGCGATCCGGGCGACATCATCATCGACGGCGGCAACACCAACTGGAAGCTTGCAATTGAGGACTGTGCGCGGGTCAAAGCCAAAGGCATGCATTACATGGACGCCGGGACCTCCGGCGGCATCTGGGGCCTCGAGTACGGCTACTGCCTTATGGTGGGCGCCGAGCAAGATATCTACGACCACTGCCTGCCGCTGCTGAAAGACCTCGCTCCCGACGACGGTGGGCTGGTGCGAACTGGTCCCGAGGGCTCCGGGCACTTCGTGAAGATGGTGCACAACGGCGTCGAGTACGGGCTCATGCAGGCCTACGCCGAAGGATTCCAGGTCATGAAGCTCTCCAAGGCTTTCCCCGGCATGAGCATGCAGGCGATCGCGGAAGCCTGGCGCACGGGCAGCGTCGTCCGGTCGTGGCTGCTGGACCTGATCGCAAGAGGCCTCTCGCAGGATCCGGAGCTCTCCGGCATCAAGGGCTATGTCGAGGACACCGGTGAGGGCCGCTGGACGGTGGAGGCCGCGATCGACGAATCGGTGCCGGTGCCGATCATCGCGGAGTCACTTTTCGCGCGGTTCCGGAGCCGGATGGAGAACACGTTCGGCGACCGCATGCTGGCCATGATGCGAAATCAATTTGGCGGACATGCGGTGGTGACCGACGCCAAAGGCGAGACGGTCAAGCGTTGACCGCCGCCATAACTCCCTCACGCCGCAGGGGAGAGGGGCGTTGAGCACGACAGCGACCGTCGCTCCGAATCCGCTCGCCGAAGGCCTGCACGACTATCGGGTCGCCGAACCGGCGTTGATGGTGATCTTCGGCGCGACCGGCGACCTGAGCGGGCGGAAGCTGCTGCCGGCGCTCTACAACCTGGCCAAGCAGCGCCTGCTTCCGGCCGGCTTCGCCGTGGTGGGAGCCGCGATCGACGACCTCACCGACAACGCATTTCGCAAGCGAGCCTCGGAGAGGATCTCGGAGTTCTCGCGGACGCAGCCGGTCGACGAGGCGGTGCTGCAGTCGTTTCTCGAGGGACTGTTCTACATCAAGGTCGACTTCAGCAAGCTCGAGGACTTCAAGGCCCTCGGACGCAAGCTCGATGAGCTCGATCATGCCCGCCATGTGGGTGGGAACCGAGTCTTCTACTGCGCGACGCCGCCACCGACCTACGAGACCATCACGGAGCAGTTGAAGGCGGCCGGCCTCAACGCCGGCGAGGGCTATCACCGGATCGTGATCGAGAAGCCCTTCGGCAACGACCTCAAGTCCGCGCGCGAGCTGAACCGGATGGTGCAGCGGGTCTTCCACGAGGACTCAGTCTTCCGGATCGACCACTACCTGGGCAAAGAGACCGTCCAGAACATCATGGCGTTCCGTTTCGCGAACTCGATCTTCGAGCCGATCTGGAACTGCCACCTGATCGATTCGGTGCAGATCACGGCCGCGGAGGAGATCGGGGTCGAGAATCGGGGTGCTTACTACGACAAGGCCGGCACCCTGCGAGATATCGTCCAGAACCACGCGCTGCAGCTGCTCGCTCTCACGGCCATGGAGCCGCCAGTCGCATTCGAAGCCAACGCCGTGCGAGACGAGAAGGTGAAGGTCTTGCGAGCGATCCGGCCCATCACCGAGGAGGAAGCGGCGAGGTCCACGGTGCGCGGCCAGTACAACAGCGGGTGGGTGCTCGGCGAGCACGTCCATGGGTATCGCGAAGAGCCCAATGTGGCCCCGGGCTCGCTGACGGAGACCTTCGTGGCCCTAAGGCTCTTCGTCGACAACTGGCGCTGGGCCGGGGTCCCCTTCTACATCCGCGCCGGCAAGCGCATGCCCAAGCGCGCAACCGAGATCCGCGTCCTCTTCAACCGCCCGCCCCACCTGACCTTTGGCCGCCAGGCCGCGCAGGAGCTCGACCCCAACGCCATCACGCTGCGCATCCAGCCCGAGGAGGGCATCTCACTCAAGTTCGGCGCCAAGGTGCCGGCAGCAGGCATCCGGCTGCGCAGCGTTGCTATGGACTTTCTATATGCCTCCTCGTTCCTGGTCGAGGTGCCGGAGGCGTACGAGCGCCTTTTGCTCGACTGCATGATTGGCGACCCCACCCTCTTCACGCGCGCGGATGAGGTGGAGACAGCGTGGACCCTCATCGATCCGATCGAGGCCGCATGGAGGGAGGGCAGGCCGCCGCTGCAGATGTATCCGGCCGGCACGTGGGGACCTCCGGCGGCGGCCAAGCTGCTGGAAGCGGATGGGAGGGAATGGCACAGGCCTTGAGCGGTCCGCCTAACGACGCACTGGAATGGAAGGGCGAGGGGGTCACCATCGCGCAAGTCCTGAGCGCGCTGACCGAGTTCAGGCGGAAATTCGCCCAGGCGCAATCCACCGACGACGACCATCCTCATCCGCGCAATTGCGTCATGACGCTCATCGCCGTGGCCGCGACTGAGGCGGAGGAGAAGCTCGCCCAACGCATATGCACGGCGATTGCAGTCCACCACCCGTCGCTCGCGATCGTGGTGCGGGAAGAGGCGAACGTCAAATCAGGCCGCATCGACGCCTCCATCACCGCGCCTCCTCCAGTGCAGGTGACGGAGGCAAGCGCGGCCAGCGCGGCAGCGCGCGCGCATTACGAGCTGGTGACGCTGCAGGTCCGGGGCCCGGCCGCAACGCACCTGGCCGGCCTGGTCGATCCGCTCCTGGTCAGCGGCGTGCCGACTTACATCTGGTGGCTCGGGACTCCGCCGTTCGGATCCAAGGAGCTCCGGGACGCACTGGACATCGCCGACGCCCTGGTGGTGGACTCGGCCGGGTTCGCGCGTCCTTATCACTCCTTCATGGGCTTGGCGGACACGAGCGCACACGCGCACCGCCGCCTGGGGCTGGCCGACCTGCAGTGGGCGCGCCTGGATCCGTGGCGGGAATCGATCGCGCAGTTCTTCGCCCCGGTGACCCGGCGGCCGTTCCTGTCGGGAATCAGCGAGATCGGCATCGACTACACAGGGGCGGGCCGCGGCAACCGGATCCCATCCGCCACGCTTGTCGGCTGGATGGCAAGCGCCCTCGGCTGGAAGCTCCAGCGTGCTGTGGGTGGCGCCGGCGGAGTTGTATCGGCGCAGTTCGAAGCCGAGCGCTGGAGGATCGTCGACGTGGCCTTCCGGTCGGTCGTCAAGGCGGGACTGGTCGAGGGCGAGATCAGCGCGGTCCGGATCGTGGGCACGGCGGCCGGAACTACTTTCAGGTTGTCGATCGCCCGGGCACCCGAGCGGACGCGACACCCGGCTCCCGACCTCGGGCCGGCGCCGTTCCAGCACCAGCACTCCACAGGCGGCGAGGATGACGCCGGCATGGAGATCGCCCAGCGCAAAGCCGCCCAGCATCGCGAGATGGCGTTCCAGAACCGCGACTCGCTCCATCACACCGCCACTGGCGACCCACCCGGCGAGAGCGTGCCTCCGCGGCCGACCGTGTTCGTGCGCGAGCGTAGAAGGGCGGACAACTCGATGGTGCTCCTCACGCTGATCGACATTGGAGGCGCCGACACGCTGCGGCACGTGCAGCGGATCGAATCGAACGATGCCGCGTCGCTTCTGGTCGAGCTGCTCGCCATGGGCGCGCACGACGCGGTGTTCGCGCGCTCGCTGGCCGCCGGCGCCGGCCTCATGCGGGCGCTGTAAGGGTGGAGTTCATCGTCCTCGAGTCGGCCGAGGACGTGGCAGCCGCGGCGGCTTCTGAGATCGCGTCAACCATCTCCGATGGGGCCAGGACTCTGGTTCTGGCCGGGGGTACAACGCCGCGGCGCTGCTATGAGCTGCTGGCCCGCCTCGAGGTCGAATGGGGCCGCGTCACGATCCTGTTCGGCGACGAGCGCTGCGTGCGCCCGGACCATCCCGACAGCAACTACCGGATGGCGCGGGAGGCGATGCTGGATCGCGCTGCGCCCGCCACGGTGCACCGCATTCCTGCAGAGCTGGGCCCAGACGAGGCCGCGGGCCTGTACTCGCATGTGGTCTCGGCGGTGGCGCCCCTCGACATCGTGCTGCTGGGGGTGGGGGAGGACGGTCACACCGCATCCTTGTTCCCAGGCCATCCAGCGGTGCAGTCGAAGGGGTGGGCGATCGGCATCCGCGACGCGCCCAAACCGCCGCCACAACGCGTGACGCTCACTCTGTCGACGCTGCGCGCCGCGCGCCGCGTGATCATCCTTGCGACTGGGGCAGGAAAGGCGGAAGCCGTGGCCAAGGCGAAACGCGGCGAGGTCCCATCGGGGATGATTGCGGGCGCGCGATGGCTGATCGACCGCGAGGCCGCCGGGGCTCGGTGACGAAGGTCGAGGTCGTTCCCTCGATCCTTTCTGCTGACGTGTCCCGCCTCGGCGATCAGGTGCGCGAGGCGGTGGCCGGCGGCGCGGACCGCATTCAGGTCGACATCATGGACGGCCACTTCGTCCCCAACCTGACCTTTGGCCCGCTGGTGGTCGAGGCGGTGCGCAAGGTCACAGACCTGCCAATCGAGGCCCACCTGATGATCGAGCACCCCGAGCTGTTCATCGAGGCTTTCGCCAAATCGGGCGCGAGCCTCATCGAGATCCAGGTCGAGGCGACCACGTCGCTCTACCGTACCGTGCAGGCGATCAAGGAGCTGGGCGCCGATGCGGGCGTGGCGATCAACCCCGCGACGTCCGTGGAGACGCTGCGTGAAATCCTTCCGTACATCGTTCTAGTCAATGTGATGACAGTCGAACCAGGCTTTGGTGGCCAGAAGTTCATCGGCCGAAGCCCCGACAAGATCCGCCGCTTGCGGGCGATGGCACCCGACATCGAGATCGAAGTCGACGGTGGCATCGACGCCCAGACCGCGCCTCTGGCCGTGAAGGCGGGAGCGACGGTGCTGGTGGCGGGCAGCTCGGTGTTCGGGCACAAGGCCGGCATCTCGGCCGGCATCGCGGCCATTCGCAAAGCGGTTGAGTAGCAAGCAGGACGCGCTCAAGCGCGCGGCCGCCGAGAAGGCCCTCGAGCTCGTGCAGGACGGGATGCTGCTCGGCCTCGGCAGTGGGTCGACTGCCAAGTACTTCACCGAGGGAGTCGGCCGCCTGGTGGCGAGCGGGATGAAGCTGCGATGCGTGCCGAGCTCGCGCGCGACCGCAGAGCTGGCCGCTGAGCTTGGAATCCAGATCGTCCAGGAGCTGGTGGGCGCGGTCGACCTGGCGGTGGATGGCGCCGACGAAGTCGACCCGGCGCTGAACCTGATCAAGGGACGCGGGGGAGCGCTCTTCCGCGAGAAGATCGTCGCGGCGGCCTCGAAGCGTTTCGTCGTTGTCGTCGACGAATCCAAGCTGGTCAAGCAGCTGGGCGTGGGCGTGCTGCCGGTCGAGGTGTCGCCGTTCCTCTGGCGAACCACCGCCGAGCGGCTGATCGCCCTCGGGTCGTCGCTCACGGTGAGAGGTGGGGAAGAGGCTCCCTACATCACCGACAACGGCAACCTGATCCTCGACCTGATGTTCGAAGATGGCATCGACGATCCGGCCGAGCTGGGGATGGCGATCAAGGTCACGACCGGTGTGGTCGAGCACGGATTGTTCAGCGGGATGACGGATACGTGCATCGTGGCGGGCCCCGCGGGACCGCGAGTGCTGGGTCGATCAGCGGTCACAGGGTCTTGAGCGTGCCCTGAAGGGCCGCCACTAGACTTTCTCTCGCGGGACGGGTGGCCGAGTCCGGTCGAAGGCGCAGCACTGGAAATGCTGTACAGCCGCAAGGCTGTCTTGGGTTCAAATCCCAACCCGTCCGCCAGATCAGGCGAGTCGGAATCCCTCCGCTCCGCCGCGCCCCAACATTCGCACGCCAAGTCCGATGCCGCCGGTATGGTGTAGCCAGGGTGGACGCTCCGGGTCCGGCCGCAACAACTGGACGCAGCCAGGTGGCGCGCCCCCGCAATCCCTGGCTTGTAGTCGTGGCTGCGGCGCTCCTGGAGATCCTGGTCTTGGGCGGCGCCGGCGTGGCTGGGTATGCGCTGCGATCGAGCACTTACAGCGCCGAGCGGGCGGTCACGGATTACTTCGCTGCCCAAAGCCGGGGTGACGTGAGCGGCATGATGGCGAACGCAACGTTTCAGCAGGGTGCGGATGTGGAGTTTTTCCACCAGGCCGGGATCGCCTCGATGATGGGCGTGCCTCAGAACAAGGACGTTCGCAACGTGAAGGTGGTCTCGTCGCGGGCCATTGATGCAACCACGCAAGCGGTCGCGGTGTCGTTGAATTGGGCGGGCCAACAGCACAGCCAGACCTACACCGTACGCAAGGACAACTCGCAGTTCCGCGACCTCATCTACCGTTCCTGGCGGATCGTGATCCCGTTCGTGACGATCCACATCACCCTCCCCAACCAGCCGGGGCCGATCCAGGTCGACGGCATCACGCCTCCGACCTCCGACGTGAGCACCGTCCAGGCGGTCGAGGGATACCACAGCGTCACGATGGACGCCAACGCGTTCTACGACCGCACCTCGCGGATGGTCGATGGCGTCGACGGCGCCCCGGCCGCGACGTTCGCTCCAGACGTCAGTTCGGGCGCGGTGGCTATGGCAGCGGCCGCGGTCAAGCTGGCCTTTCCGAACTGCGACGCGTCGGTGTACACAGGATGCTTGAACCACACATATGACGCGCCCAGCGACGGGCGCAGGTACTACTTCGACCTGCCTGGCTACGGCCAGGTCTTTTGGTCGACCTATCGGGTCACCCTGGTGGGCGACCCGACCTCGGACATCAAGCTGGTCGTTCCCGAGGACGCCGGCAAGGCTAATGCCTCGGGCACCTGCACGGTCACAGTTACGTTCGACGGCACGTCGAACTACAACCTGGCCGGACCGTGGACGGCGACGCTCACGCTCGACGCCGGCCGGTTCACCGCAGACCTGGCCTCCAACTGCTGGGCGAACAAGGCTTAACCGGCCCACGCCCCTCTAGTTGAAGAGGGGGAACTCCCCCCTTGAGGCGCCGGGCCTGGTCAAGCGCCCGGCGCACCCCTCTGCTAACCCTCTCCCGGCGGGGAGAGGGGATGTGCAACCAAACACCGGGCGGCTGCATCAAACAGGCAGGAGCGTGTCCCCACGCTCCGAAGGAAAGAGATATGCGACGCACCACCCTGACCCTGGCTCTGATGTTGATTTGCGCTTGCGGCGCGGCCAACAGCGCGAATGGACAGCCTGCTCCGGCGACAGCGAGCCCGGCTGCTCCGGCGACGTCGACCCCGGTCGCGCTCAGCTGCACCGCTTCTGGCGCCGCCTCGGCCCTGTGGCCGGCCGCGCCATCGGCTTCAGCCACGACGCCGGCCATCGTGTCCGCGATAGCCGATGGCGACACGCTGAAACTCACGTTCGTGTCAGGAACGCCGCAGTTCGAGGTCGCCCCGGTTGACAGCGCGCACTTCATGGTGGATCCCAGCGGCCGACCGGTCGATCTCGCCGGCGCCTCGGGAGTCCGAATCGTGCTCCGCGGCTTTCGCGGTGACACGAGCAACTACAGCGGAGCAGCCCGGATCACCTCATCGGGCCCGATCCTCTTGGAAACAGGCGCGATCGGAGACTTCGAGGGCGTAGTCAGCTTCGGCGCCGGCGTGAGTCGACCGGCCTGCGCAAACGTGACTGCGAGCTCAGCCGCGCTCACCTTTCACTTCATCGCCAGCGGGACCTAAGCGCACTGCGGAGACATCCGGACGCAACATGATGAGCGCAGTGATGGAACAGCGTCCGACCGCGATGCAACGTGCCACCGAGGGTGACGCGGACTCCTTCGCGATGCTCATCGACCCGCTGCTCAACCCTGCGTACAGGCTGGCGGCTGTGATGCTGTCTGACCGCATGGCGGCCGAGGATGCCGTCCAGGAGGCCTCGGTGAAGGCCTGGCGCAATCTGCGCCAGCTTCGCGGGGACGAGAGCTCGCTGCGGTCATGGTTCCTGTCCATCGTCGCCAACGAGTGCCGCATGACGCGGCGCCGGCGCTGGTGGTCGGTGGTGAAATCGGCAGACGTCGAATCAGACCGCCGGAATGACGCGCCCAGTCAGGAGGCCGTGACCGACCTCAGGCGAGCCGTCGCGCGACTGAGCCCCGATGAGCGACTGCCGCTCGTTCTCTACTTCTACCTCGATCTGCCTCTAGACGAGGTCGCGCGCACCCTGCGCGTCTCGCCGTCCGCAGCCAAATCTCGAATCTACAGAGCCGCACGCCGGCTTCGATCCGACCTGACCCTCGAGGAGGTGTCCTGACATGAGCCAAGATTTCCGCCGCGATCTCAACCGGGAGTTCGATGCCATCAGCGGGTCGCCCAGCCCGGCGCTGTCCGCACGCGTGCGCTCGGCTCTGGCCCAGGGCAAGCCGGCCCGCACAGGGCCGTTCTGGATGGCCGGCGTGGCGGCTGGCCTGATCGCAGCCATCGTGGTGGGCGTGCTGGTGGTGGCGAGCCTCAACCGGCACCAGACGAGCGTGCTGCCCGGAACTGCGCCAACCCCAACCTCGACTCCGAGTGCTGTGGCGACGACAACGCCGAGCGTCACACCTAGCGCCCCGTCGTCGCCGACGCCGCCCGACTCCAACCTACCTGCCTTCGTTTGCGCGGGCCCGGTCTCGCTGGCAGGCACCGGATCGCCGGCGGTCGCCTTCGTGGACGCAGTTCGCACCGGCACCCACCCGGGATACGACCGCGTGACCATCGAGTTCAGCAACGGGGAACCCGGCAACGTGGACATGAGCCCGCACGACGGCACCACCTTTACCCAAGGAGCCAGCGGCCAGCGGGTCACGCTCCAAGGCACTACGGGCCTGCTGGTGATAATCCACGGCGCGGACGAGCACACCGCATACAGCGGCTCGACCGACATCAAGCCCGCCTACTCAGTACTCGTCGAGCTGCGCCAGGTGGAGGACTTCGAAGGCACGGTGCAGTGGGGCTTTGGCCTGTCCAAGGCTGCGTGCTACCGCGCGTTCTACCTCACGAACCCCGCGCGGCTGGTGATCGACATCCAGAGCAGCTAGTACATTGGTGCGGACCCAACGACCAGCTCAAGGAGTCCGCAATGTCCAGCTTCGCCTTCGACCCTGAAGAAACCACGCAGTGGGAGCAGAGCCATCCCCGCAGCATCGCCCCTGAGAAATGGACGCAATTCGAGGGCTACGCCGCCGAGATGTTCTCGGCCTTCGGGATGGACCTCGACACTCCGGGCACCAAAACCACCCCGACGCGCTTCGTGCGCGCACTCTTCGACGCCACCAACGGATACGAAGGCGATCCCAAGCTGCTCACGGCCTTCCCGACGGAATGTCGTGGCGGTCCCGACTGCAGCATTGCGCAGACGATCGAGGGTCCCATCGAATTCTTCTCACTGTGCGAGCACCATGCACTCCCCTTCCACGGCCACGCATACATCGGCTACATCGCTCACGAGGAGATCATCGGCATCTCCAAGCTGACCAGGCTGGTGCGCGTCTTCGCCCGGCGCTTCACCGTCCAGGAGCGGGTCGGGGTCGAGATCGCCGATGAGCTGGTTCGGCTGCTGCAGCCGCATGGTGTGGCGGTGCACCTGAACGCGATGCATCTGTGCACGCAGATGCGGGGCGTTCGCGAAGCGCACTCGCGGACGTTGACGTCGTTCTGGCGCGGCAACTACGAAAGCGATCCTCAGCTGCGGACGGAGTTCCTCCAGGCCGCCATGGTCCCGAGCAACCACTGACCTCGCGTGCAGGCGCCTTTCGAAGTTCTGTTCGAGGCGGACCTGCCCTCGTACGCGTTGCCGCAAGAACTGGGCAGGCTCTACGGCCGGCTCGGATTCGCCGAGCGTGTCGTCTATTCGAATTTCGTCTCATCGCTGGACGGCGTGGTGACGCTTGGCTCGGGCGTCTCGGCCGGCTCGGTCATCAGTGGCAAGAATCCCGCTGATCGCTTGTTGATGGGGCTCCTACGCGCATGTGCCGATGCCGTGGTCATCGGCGCCGGCACGATGCGGGCCACGCCCGGCCACCTATGGACGCCGGCCCACGTGTTTCCCGACCTCGCGGTTGAGTTTGCGGCGCTGAGAAAAACCCTCGATCTCAGCGCCGAGCCGCGCCTGGTCCTGCTGACCGCCACGGGCGACCTGGACTTCAAGCACCCCGCGCTGGTGAACGGCGCCATCGTGCTGACTACGAAGGCGGTCGCAAGGCAGATCGCCCGCCGGCTTCCCCCCGCCTGTGAGGTGATCGCCCTCGGCGCGGGCAAGACGCTCGACATCAAGCGCGCCTTCAACGAGCTCCCGAAGATGGGCTTCGAGGTCGTCCTCACCGAAGGTGGGCCGTCCCTCCTGGGCGAGCTGGTGAAAGCCGGGCTCGTCGACGAGATGTTCTTGACGCTCTCGCCAGTGCTCGCGGGACGAAACAAAGAACGCCGCCTGGGAATGGTGGAAGGGGTTGAGCTCCTGCCGAAGATCGCGGTCTGGAGCCGCTTGCTCAGCGCCCGGCGCCACGGCGAGTTCCTGTTCCTTCGCTACGGCCTGCCTCGCTGATCGAAGGCCCGCGTTCGCAGTGCCCGCTCGGTCTCGTCCTGCGACTCGAGCAGCGAGCGGCGCGCTGGACCCGGCAGGTCGCGGGCGAGCCACTGGTCGGTGAGCGTGACGACGTCGGGCGTGATGATGGTCATCGGGTACATCCACTTCACGAACATCAGCGCTTCATCGATGTCGTGCGATTCCCAGAACGGCAGGAGCGTGTCGAAGTATGGCTGGACGTATTCCGCCAGCAAGGACTCCTGGTCCGACCGGTGGAAACCGTCGGCGATGGCCCGCTTGGTGGCGAGAGATGCGCGTCCGTTTGTGACCGCCTCCCACGCCTCCGCCTTGGCCTCCGGCACGGGACGCGCCGCCCGGGCCGCGGCGGCGGCCCGGCGACCCATGTCAGTGGGGTCTCGCTCCAGCTCGTCGGCGATCACCTCCGGTCCTGCCGCGCCTGCGGTGGCAAGCGCGGTCACAGCGGCCCAGCGGACGGCGAAATCCACGGCCAGTCCTTCGAGCCGCGTCCTGCCGTCGAGCAGCCCTGCCACCCAGTCGAGGTCAGCCGGCAGGCGCGCGGCATCGATGAAGCTCAAGGTCCAATGCAGCTGGAGGTCGGTGCCGGGCGGAGTCTGTTGTAACCGGTCGAATGCCGTGCGGGCGACGGCCTCTCGCAGCTCGTCGCGGCGCGCGAGGCTCGCGTACTCCTCAAATGCCGCGAATGTGCGGAAGACCAGCGACTGAAATACCGCTGGGTCGGTCTCGACGTCGATGCAGCGAATTGAGATGTCGACGTAGTCGCCGGCGCGGAGCTCGGCATTGCGCACCATGTCCCACAGGGCGCCCCATACGACTGCGCGCGCCAGATCATCGTCGAGCTGCAACCGACCCTTCAGGAGCACATCGAGAGAACCCGCATCGAGTGCGACTCTCGCGTATGCGAGATCTCCGTCGTTGAGGAGCGCGAAGTCGACGATTTCACCTGCGAGCTGAGGCACCGGCGTGCGTGCACCGTCCACTTCGAGCTCGACCGTCCGTCGCCGTTCGAACGCCCAATCGTGGTCACCGGCGACGTGGAATAGACCAATCCGCAGGTGGTGGAGGCGCAGCACAGGATGCGACTCGGGCGCCGTCTGCACGACAGCAGCTGAAGTGATCCTGCGGTCTGCGACCTCCAGGTCCAGGGCAAGCTTGTTCAGTCCCGCCTCCTCCAGCCAGACCCGAGCCCAATCCTTCAAGTTCCGTCCGGAAGCATCTTCCAGAGCCGCGAGAAAGTCGGCGAGAGTGGCGTTGCCATAGGAGTGCCGGTCGAGGTACGTGTGGACGCCGTCGAAGAACGTCTCCTCTCCCAACCACGCCGCCAGCTGTTTGAGGACCGCTCCGCCTTTGTTGTATGTGATCTTGTCGAAGTTGAGATGAACCGACTCGACATCGGGGATGTCGGACACGATCGGGTGCGTGGTGGGCATCTCATCCTGAATCCTCGCTGCCACCTTGGTCTCCGCGGCGAACCAGGTCCAGGCGTTCTTGAACCGCGTCGCCTCGGCGCTCGCAAGGCTGCCCATATAGGTTGCGAAGCTCTCGTTGAGCCACAAGTCGTCGAACCATTTCATCGTGACCAGGTCGCCGAACCACATATGCGCCATCTCGTGGAGGATCGTCTCCGCCCGTCTCTGGCGCGCGGCTTGCGTGACCCTCGAGCGGAAGATGTACCGCTCGTTGAAGGTGACACAACCGGGGTTCTCCATGGCGCCCGCGGAGAACTCGGGCACGAACAGCTGGTCGTACTTGCCGAACATGTAGGGAATGCCGTAGCGCGACTCGAAGTAGTCGAGGCCCTGGCCGGTGAGCTCGTTGATCTCATCGGGGTCCAGGTACGGCGCGAGCGACTGGCGGCAGTAAATGCCCAGAGGAATCGTCCGGTGCTGCGTGTGAACGGAGTGGTAGTGACCAGCGACCACAGCCGCCAGGTACGTGGAGATGACCTTGGTGGTGGGGAAATTCCAGATTCCTCCGTGGTTCTTCGCGCCCTGCATGTTGGACACCACCGTCCAGTCGGCCGGCGCAGTGACCTGGAAAGTGAAGTTGCCCTTGATGTCGGGCTGGTCGAAGCACGCGAACATGCGATGGGCGTCGTTGCTCTCGAAGCTGGTGTGCACGTAGGCGCGTCCGTCGATTGGGTCCTGGAAGAGCGACATGCCGGTGCCGTCGTGCATGTACTTGGCGATCGCCGACACCTCGAGTACGTTCTGTTCCTCGAGACCGGTGAGCTCGATACGACCGCCGTCGAAAGCATCGGCGGGTAGCGTTTTGCCGTTCAGCTCGATGCGCTCGACGGCCGGTCCTATGAACTCGATGAATGTGCCGGCGCCGGGCGTCAGGCACCGAAAGGCGACGGTCGTGTCGGACGTGAATGTTTGGTCGTCGCCGGTCAGGTCCAACTGCACGTCGTAACGCGGCTCCGACACGAGCGCCGCGCGCGAACGCGCCTCATCACGGGTGAGGTTGTTCCGGGTGGTTATCAGACGACTCTATTTCAGGCGCAGGTACTCGCGCTGCCCGGGAGGTCGTAGGGCGTGGAAGCCGCCTTGGCCGCGCCGGCTTCGGCTACCACCACGATGGAGGCCGCTTTGGCGTTACTAGGAATCGTCACCGGGAAGCCGCCATTAGGGGCCGGCAGGAAGATCCGGAAGGTGGGGTTGGGCGTGTCGGTGCGCTTGAACACTTCTTTGGTTACGCCGGTGCAGCGATCGAAGAAGTTCACGTAGTAGGTCAGCTGGCCCACAGCGGCGCTGTAGTAGATCCCTATGTCGACGTGGCAGGTCGAGTTCAGAGTGCAATTGGTGTCCGCTGACGTGGCCCCCTGGCAGGGTGCGGCCGTCAAGCAGAACTGGACCTTGGTGATCGGGTCACTGGCGGCCGGCGCGTAGGTCGGCACCGGCTGGAGGGCGCCGCCGACGGGCGACGGAGTGGTCTTGGGTGAGGTCTTGGGCGACGTCTTCGGCGACGTCCCGGGTGACGTCCCGGGCGAGGTGACCCCAATGTTGTTGTTCGATCCGCCGCGGATGGCGGCGAAGATGCCGTAGCCGACGCCAAGGAGCAGCAGGACCACGATGGCAGCGGCCGCCGGCACCAGCCACGGTGGCCGCTCGGTGGCGAGGCCGCGGACCGGGCGGCGGGGAGCGGGGGGCTTGCGGGCTGGGGCGATGTCGGGAGCCGGCGCCGGAGCGGGAGTGCTCGTATAGGTGGACGGGGCAGGGGCCACGTACGCAGGGGCGGCCGGCGCGGGTGCCGGTGCGGGCGCGGGTGCGGAGGCCTGGGTCGAGGCCACGTCTTCCGCCGGCATCGACGACGGCGTCGGAATCGATGTCCATGTGGGCCTCGCCTCGGCCGCGGGCGGCTCTGGAGCAGGCGCCGGCGTCGCGGTCGGCGGCGGGCCCGGGTCCCAGGTCGATGTGGGTGGTGGAGACGGCTCGGGGGCGGCCGGTGCCGGCGTGGGAACCTCTGCCGGCGGGGCGATCGGCACGCCGCCCCAGGTTTCCTGAGGCGACGAAGGGGCGGCCGGCTTCTCCTGCCAGCTGGGTACGGTCGAGGACGGCGTGGCCGGCTTGTCCTGCCAGGTCGGTAACGATGAGGGGGGTGGGACCGCCTCCACGGGAGGCGTGATGGTCGGAAACGTACTCGGCGAGCGCGGGGGCGGCTCGTAGGATGCGCCCGCGGGCGCGGGCTCCTCATGGCGCTGCGGTGGCACATATGGGGGCGGCACGGGCGCCGGCGCACCTGGAGCGCCCGGCGGGTAGGTCTCCATCGGCCGGGGAGGGGCGTCGTACGAGGCGGGCGCCCGAATGGGCGTCTGGTCGCGCTGTGGCGGGATGTCTGTCGCCGGCGCGGGTGGCTGCTGCTGCGGCGTAGCCGGCGCCGATCCGCCCCATGGCGCCAGGCCTGGCGGTTGCTGGTGAGAAGACGCCGCCGCCGGCGGGTAGGTCTCCTTGGGCAGGAAGGGTGTTATGGCGGGCATCTCGCGTCCGCCCGCCCTCAACGCGAGCTCCGCTTGCGACGCGGTCGCGCGATCGGGTGCGAGCAAGGCGGAGGCCATCTCGCGCAGCGCTCCCTGGGCGCGGTCGGCGGCCGGGCCCATCGCCCCGCTCGCCATCGAGCGCATCGTCACCACAAGTCCAGGCGGGATGTTCGGCGGCGCGGGCGCACCGGCCGGGTCGACGCCGAACGCCGCGCAGATAGCCATACCGCACGAGCGCACGTCGGCGCGCAGGTCGCTTTGCGAGGGCGCTCCGCGGACGGCGGCGGCTGGATGGCCGCTGAGTCGAACCTCTCCGTTTCCGGTCACACGGATGGCGGCGGCACCAAAGCCGCCCATCGCGATTCCGGCCTCGTGCAGCGCGGCGACGCCCGATAGGACCGCCGCGCCCAACGCGGCCGCCGCCGGAGGCGTCAGCGGGCCGCGCGACAGGATCGTGCCCAGCGGCACGCCTTCGTTCGGCTCTGCGGCGACCCAGACGCCGTTAGGGTCGGTGCCCCAGGCCAGCACGGGGGCCAAAGCCGGGTGCCGGTGCTCGGCCAGCCGCTGAATTCGCGGCACGGCTGCAGCCGCTTCGGCGGCGGGAGCGTGGATTTCGTGGATCACGACCGCCTTCCCGTTCTTGAGCACGGCTTTCCAGCCCTGACCGGCGCCAGGGGCCACGAGTTCGATCAGCTTCGGTTTGGGCTCGCTCTCGGGCATATCGGGTGCATGGTACCCTTGCTGCCCATGGCGTATGTCATCGTTTCGCCCTGCGTAACGGTAAAAGACGCCTCATGCGTCGAGGTCTGCCCCGTGGATTGCATCCACAGCGACGACGCGTCGAACATGTATTTCATCGATCCGGATGAGTGCATCGACTGCGGCGCATGCGTCGATCCGTGCCCTGTAGACGCGATCTTCCCCGAGGACGAGGTGCCCGAGAAGGAGCGCGAATACATCAAGATCAACGCCGACTATTTCAAGAATCGTCAGTAACCACTTAGACCTGTCTTAAGAGTGGCGAGGCATGCGATTACGCTCGTCCCCGGAGACGGGGTCGGGCCCGAGATCTGCGATGCGACCGTGCGCGTGCTCGAGGCCACCGGGGTCCGGTTCGACTGGGACGTGCACCAGGCCGGTGAGGCTGCCATCAAGGAATTCGGGACGCCGCTGCCCGAGCCGCTGCTGGCCTCGATCCGCAAGAACAAGGTCGCTCTGAAGGGTCCGATCACGACCCCGGTCGGCTCGGGCTTCAGAAGCGTCAACGTGGCCCTACGCCAAGAGCTCGACCTTTACGCGCTCGTGCGCCCGGTCAAGGCCTACAAGGGCGCTCGCAACCTGCGCGACGACCTCGACTTCGTGATCGTCCGCGAGAACACCGAGGACATCTACGCGGGGATCGAGTTCGAGCAGGGTTCGGCCGACGCCAACCACCTCATCGACGAGATCTCCACGCTGGCGAAGAAGAAGATCCGTCCCGACAGCGGGCTTTCCATCAAGCCGATCTCGATCAGTGGATCGGAACGGATCGTGGAGTTTGCGTTCGACTACGCGCGCAAGAACAGGCGGCGCAAGGTCACCGCGGTGCACAAAGCCAACATCATGAAACACACGGATGGGCTGTTCCTCGCGGTAGCGCGAAGGGTTGCGGAGCGCCATCCGGACATCGAGTTCGAGGATCGCATCGTCGACAACATGTGCATGCAGCTGGTGTTGCGGCCGAGCGAGTACGACGTTCTCTGCTGCCCCAACCTCTATGGAGACATCATCTCGGACCTCGGGGCCGGCATGATCGGCGGGCTGGGGCTCGCGCCGGGCGCCAACATCGGCACCAACGGCGCCGTGTTCGAGGCGACCCATGGCAGCGCCCCCAAGTA
>WNFA01001854.1_pt1 | contig 17218 bp, 14 predicted proteins | sample 5400481 | NCBI WGS metagenome assembly WNFA01 (sample SAMN13153340, study PRJNA577476) | soil metagenome | isolation source: 120 cm saprolite under Douglas fir tree site 2 hole 1 replicate 2 | place: USA:California | collected 2015-04-18
TCGATGTCGGCGATCGAGCCGAGGCCGCGCTCGAGGCAGCCGATCGCGTCCACCATGTAGGGCACGAGGAGCCGGTTCACGATGTAGCCGGTCGAGTCCGCGACCACGACCGGCGCCTTGCCGAGCCGCCGGGCGAACGCCACGCAGGTCTCCACCGTCTCCGGCGACGTCCTCAGACCGGGCGCCACCTCGACCAGCTTCATGGCGTGCACGGGGTTGAAGAAGTGGAGGCCGATGAAGCGCTCGGGCCTCCCGGTGGCGGCCGCGAGCTCGGTCACGGTGAGCGTCGAGGTGTTGGTCGCGAAGATCGCGTCGGCCCTCACGATCTCGTCGAGGCGCCCGAAGTGGTCCTGCTTCACGGGCAGCTCCTCGACGATCGACTCGATCACCAGGTCGACGTCGGCCAGGTCGTGCAGGTGGCCCGTCCAGCGCAGGCGCTCGAGGAGCGCGCCGTGATCGGCCGCCGTCAGCTTGCCGCGCTCGACGTCCTTCTGCAGCTGCTTCTCGACCTTGCTGCGCTGCGCGTCGAGCGCACCCGGCGTGGCCTTCGCCATGATGGTCTCGAAGCCGGCCCGGGCCACGACCTGCGCGATGCCGAGCCCCATCTGCCCGGCGCCGACGACGCCGACGCTGCGGATCTCCATCTGCGAAAAACCTCCTGGGCGGCCTGGCTACGACACTTCCGCCGCCGACGTCAACCAACGCCCGCCGAGGCTGGTCTTGCCGGCCCCGGCGGTGGTACATGCCGCGCATGCGCGACGAGACGAGCCTCATCATCCCCGCCATCCGCGCGGTGCTCGACGAGGCGCTGGCCGCCGGGCGGCGGACGACCGGTGGCGGCAAGGCGATCGACGAGCACCAGGTGCACGCCGAGCGACTGGCGTACGCGGCGACCGAGGCGGCGGCGGCGGAGGCCCTCGCCGCCTACGCCGCCGAGCGACGCGCCGCCGGCGCCGCCGACGACATCCTGGAGCGCATGGCGGCCGCTTTCGCGGGCGAGGTGGCGAGCCGGCTGCGCGCCGAGCTCGAGGGACAGCGCGACGACTTCGGCGTCGCGGAGGCAACGCTCGCGCGCACCCTAGGCGCGCCCGAGGTGGTGGCCGCGGTGCGCGCCGCGCAGCACGAGTCGCGGCTGCGCGACGTGGGCCGCGAGGTGATCCGCACGCGCGGCGCCAACAACTGCCCCATCGACGGCGACGTGGCCGAGATGGCGCGCGATTCCGCCCGTGGCTTCGCCAGGAAAGAGGTCGCGCCGCTCGCCGAGCGCATCCACCGCCACGACGAGCTGGTCCCCCAGTCGATCATCCGCCAGATGGCGGAGCTCGGCTACTTCGGAATGTCGGTGCCCGAGGAGTATGGCGGGCAGGGCATGGGCAACCTGGTGATGATCGTCATCACCGAGGAGCTCTCCGCGGCCTCGCTCGCCGCGGCGGGCAGCTTGATCACGCGGCCCGAGATCCTGACCAAGGCGCTGCTCAAGGGCGGCACCGAGTCGCAGAAGCGCCGCTGGCTTCCCCCGGTGGCGGCGGGCGAGCTGATGGTGGGCATCTCGGTCACCGAGCCGGACACGGGCTCCGACGTGGCCTCGGTGCGCTGCCGTGCCGAGCGCGCCGAGGACGGCTGGCGCATCTCGGGCGCGAAGGCGTGGTGCACCTTCGCGGGACGCGCCGACGTGCTGGCGCTGCTCGCGCGCACCAACCCCGACCCCAAGGCCGGCGCCCGCGGCCTCTCGCTCTTCATCGTCCCCAAGGACCCGTTCCCCGGCCACGAGTTCGAGATGCGCCAGCCCGGCGGCGGCGTGCTGCACGGCAAGGCGGACGCGACCCCCGGCTACCGCGGCATGCACTCCTACACCCTCGGCTTCGAAAACTATCTCGTGCCGGCGGAGAACCTGGTCGGCGAGAAGGACGGCGAGGGGAAGGGCTTCTACCTCCAGATGGGCGGCTTCGCAGCCGGCCGCCTGCAGACCGGCGGGCGCGCCTCGGGGCTGGCGCAGGCGGCGCTCGAGGCGAGCGCGACCTACGCGGGCGAGCGCAAGCAGTTCGGCCGCCCGATCGGCGACTTCCAGCTGACGCAGCACAAGCTCGGCCGCATGGCGACGCACCTCGCCGCCGCGCGCCAGCTTACCTATGCCGCCGCGCGCGCCATGGACCGCGACGAGACGGTGGTCCTCGAGCCGGCGATGGCGAAGCTCTTCGCCTCCGACGTGGCCGTGCGCGTCACGCAGGAGGGGCAGCTCCTCCACGGCGGCTGGGGCTACGCCGAGGAGTTCGCCATCTCGCGCCACGTGGTCGACGCGCTCGTGCTCCCGATCTTCGAGGGCGTGAAGCCGATCCTCGAGCTGAAGGTTATCGCGCGCGGGCTGCTGGGCGGGTAGCGGGCGGGCTACGGCCCCCCGCCGAGCTGGAGCGGGCGGCCGCGGATGTGCGCCGCGAGCATGCGACAGGCGACGGCCACCGCCACGACCTCGGCCGCGATTAGGTGCGGCAGGTAGCCCACGCGCCAGACGGCCCAGGAGACGGCGAGTGTCACCGCGCCGAAGAGCGTGATGGCCATGCCGATGACGATGTTGGCCGTCGACTGCCGGCCCGCCGTCTGGGGCTCGGAAAGCGGCACGTAATCGCGCAGCGCCGCGGGGAGCAGCGAGAGGAAGGGGAGGGCGAGCAGGCTCGGCACCGAGATCGGGAGAGCGTGCGCGTCGGTCGCCGCGACCCAGAGGAGCGCGATGGCGACGCCCGGCAGGAGGAGGTAGTAGATCGCCGCCTTGCGCGTGCCCTGGAAGAGGGGGGCCGCGCTGGCCAGCGGCGCGGCCGCGAAGATCTCGGTCGCCGCGTGGTGCGACGACGTGCGCAGCGCCTCGAGCGCGATCGACGGCAGCATGCCGAGCAGGAGCACCGAGACGAGGGCGCCGGCGGTGAGGCTGTAGGTCGCCCGGCTGAAGAGCGGGGCGACGGGGATGAGCAGGAAGAAACCGAGCGAGGGATAGAGGCGGGTCTTCGTCTCGCGATCGCGGCGCATGTAGACGGCCGCGAGCCGGAAGGCTGCGCGCTCGGCCGGATCGCGCAGCCACCAGCCGATCAGGCGGCCCGGCGCGCGGCGCGTGGTGGCGACGGAGCGCGCGGGCCCGGCCGGCAGCGCCGGCGGCGCATCGCCGAGCTGCGCCAGCGTCCCGGCGTAGCCCGGTGCGAGCCGCACCACGGCGACCCCGCCCAGCGCGAAGGTCGCCGCGCCGGCGAGCAGCGCGAGGGCCAGCACACGCGACGAGGACGCTCGGGAGTCGAGCACATCGATCGCCGCGAACCAGGCGGGCGGGAAGACGAGGCAGTAGCCGGCCTCGGGACGGAAGCGCGGCAGCTCGATCAGGTGCGCTAGCACCTGGGAGAGGCCGAGGAAGGCCGCCGACAGGCCCGCCTGCGACCAGGCCGCCACGCCGCCGAAGCGCTGGCGGCCGACCACGCCGATGACCAGGCCCTGCGTGCAGACGACCAGCGCCGTCGCGAACGCCGCGAGCAGGGCGGCCGCGCCCAGGTGCACGAGCGGGAAGGCGCGGCCCATGCCCTGGATGCGCGGCCCGAGAAGCATGGGCCCCAGGTTGAGCGGCACGGTGAGCACGAGGGCGAACCCGAGCAGGCTCCCCGCCTTGGCGAGCAGCAGGGTGCGCGGCGCGAGCGGGAGGTGGGCGAGCACGTCGTGCTCGGCGACGTTGAACAGGAGGTCGCCCGACTCGGCGGCCAGGCTCATGCCCAGCATGACGAAGGTGATGCTGTGCACCACGAGCGCGAAGCTGAACGGGTCGTGCGAGCCGGTCGCGCCGAATCCGGCCACCCCGCCGATCGCGGCATAGAGGGCGACGAGCGCGATCGCCCCGCGCAGCCTGCTCGCCCGGCGGCGGGAGAAGGTCCGTACCGCGCGGCCGCGGAGGCTCATGCGCAAGTAGGCGCCGAGCAGCGCCCGGAGCTGGCCGCGATCGCGCGGGCGCTTCATCGCGCCAGCACGCGCGCGAACTCCTCGGCGCGCGCGAGCAGGTTCTCGGTGGCGGTCAGGCGGTTGAAGATGCGCTCGAGCGAACGCTCGCCGGTCTCTTCCTGGAGCTGGGCGAGCGGGCCGTCGGCGATCAGCCTCCCCCGGTGGATGATGACGATGCGCTCGCACACGCGCTCGACCACGTCGAGGAGGTGCGAGCAGTAGACGATCGTCTTGCCCTCGCGGGCGAGCGAGGTGATGAGCGTCTTGAAGCCGAGGGCGGCGTTGGCGTCGAGGCCGCTCAGCGGCTCGTCGAAGAAGATCGCCCGCGGGCCGTGCAGGAGGGCCGCGGTGATGACCACCTTCTGCCGCATGCCCTTCGAGTAGGCCGCGAGCAGCTCGCGGCGCAGCGTGTGCTCGGTCAGCTCGAAGAACTCGGCGAAGCGCAGGATGCGGCTGGCTGCTTCCGCGTCGACCAGGCCGTGGAGCTCGGCCACGAGCTGGAGGTACTCCCAGCCCGTCAGCGTCTCGAACACGGCGCCGGACTCGGGGACGTACCCGACCAGGCGCTTCACCGCCACCGGGTCGCGGACCACGTCGATCCCGAAGACCTCGGCGCTTCCGCCGCTGGGCGGCAGCATGCCGGTCAGCATCTTCACCGTGGTCGACTTGCCGGCCCCGTTCGGACCCAGGAGGCCGACCAGCTGCCCGGTCGGGATGTCGAGGTCGAGGCCGCACACCGCCTCGACCTCGCCGTAGCGCTTGGAAAGCTGATGGAGGCGGATCACGCGGCGCGCGTCACGGCTCGCGGGCGACCGCCAGCCCGGCGGCCGTCCACGCCCGCCAGCCCCCGTCCATCGACTCGACCCGCGCGTAGCCCATCGTCTGGAGCGCGTCGGCGGCGAGCGCGGAGCGGAACCCGCCGCCGCAGTAGAGGACCAGGTGTGCCGCGTGATCGGGCACGGCCGTCTCGATGTCCCGCTCGATGATCCCCTTGCACAGGTGGCGCGCTCCGGGAAGGTGGCCGCGGCGCCATTCCTCCTCCTCGCGCACGTCGAGGAGCACGATCTGATCACCCGCCGCCCGCATGCGCTCGACGTCGGCGACGGTCACCTCGCGGATGCGCGTCTTCGCCGCGGCGACCAGGCGGAGGAAGCCGGGGGCATGCTCCACGGTCTCCACTTACCCCGGCCACGCGGCGCGCGCCACCGGACGATCTGCCGGCGGTCAGTCTTCCTCGGGGCCCTTGGTGCCGACGAAGCGGTCCGCGGCATCGGCGAACAGCACGTTGAAGCTGGTGAGGCTTCCGTAGGCGCGCGTGATGTAGTCCTGGAGCTGGAGGCGGTCGTCGTCGCCCAGCTTCGGGTGCGCGTTGATGCGCTGCTCGAGCACGCGCAGGCGCTCGCGGACGGCGACGATCTTGCGGAAGAAGATCTCGATGGGGACGACCTTCTCCTGCGTGCCCGCCTTGCCCGGCTTCATGACCAGCTGCCCGCCGAGCCAGCGTTCGCCGATGGCGCCCGACACCGACTGCTCGGCGTTCAGCACGGCGCGCACCGCCTGGATGATCTTGCGGAAGTCCTCGTCGTCGAGCACGAGCTCAAGTCTCCCGGGGGCGCGTGCGGGTCATCGCGGGACGTCCTTCATTCCAGGGCGGGGGGCGTTCACCAGGCAGGCCATGTTCCCGTGCGGATGGCGGTTGTCGTGCATGAGCTGGTGGACGTGCGGGATCTGCTCGAAGGTGAAGGTCTCGGAGAGGCAGGGGTCGACCTTGCCCGCCGTGACCAGGTCGTTGAGGGCCTTTGCCTGCTCGTCGTTCGCGAAGTGCGAGCCCTGGAAGCGCTTCTGCCGCATCCAGAGATAGCGCAGGTCGGCGACCGCGTTGTAGCCGGTCGTGCCCGCGCAGATGACGACCATCCCGCCCGTGTCGCAGACGAAGATCGAGGTGGGCACGGTGTCCTCGCCGGGATGCTCGAAGACGATACGCGGGCTCCGGCGCTCGCCCACGATCTCCCAGAGCGCGGCGCCGAAGGCGCGCGCGCCCTTCGCCCACTCGCCGTACTTCGCGGTGTCCTTCCAGTGCGGCAGCATCCCCCAGTGCGAGAACTTCTTCCGGTTGATGCAGCCCCTGGCGCCGAGGCGGGTGCAGAACTCGACCTTGTCGTCGCTGGAGACGACGGCGACCGGGACGCCGCCCAGCGCGCGCACGATCTGGATCGCCTGGCAGCCGAGGCCGCCCGCGCCGCCCCACACGAGCACGACGTCGCCGGGCTTCACGGTGTGCGGCGGCCAGGCGGCGAGCATGCGGTAGGCGGTCGCGCCGACCAGCATGTAGGCGGCCGCGGCGTCCCAGGAGAGCTGCTTCGGCTTCGGCAGGCACTGGTGCGCCTGCACACGCGTGAACTGCGCGAAGCTGCCCCAGCTGGTCTCGTAGCCCCAGATACGGAAGCTCGGGCCGAACATGGGATCGGCGCCGGATTTGACGACGGGATCGTCCTGGCTCCACACGCCGCAGTGGATCACGACCTGGTCGCCGTCCTTCACGTTGCCGACCGCGCTGCCCACCTTCCACACGATGCCCGACGCGTCGCTCCCGCCGATGTGGAACGGGTTCGGGTCGGGGAAGTAGGGATCCTTCTGCCGGCTCTTGATGACGTCGACCGGACTGCCGAGCGCCGCCCACACATTGTTGTAGTTGATGCCGGCGGCCATCACCCAGACGAGCACCTCGTCGGGCCGGAGCTCCGACGGCACGTCGACCTGCTCGACCGCGAAGGCCCTGGTCGGCTCGCCGAAGCGCTCCTGGCGGACGAGCTGTGCGAGCATGCGCTTCGGCACCTCGCCGAGCGGCGGCGTCTCGCCCAGCTGGTAGAGGTCTTTCATGTGCCTTGCGGCGCCCCCATCATGGAGAGGAAGTCCTTCAGGTTCGGGAAGCGCATCATCATGTTGCTGCGCTTCTCGTCGCCGATCGTCGAGCGCGGGCGGTCGGCGTAGTTGTGGCCCGGGTAGAGGATGGTCTCGTCGGGGAGCGCCGCCAGCACCTGCGTCAGGCTCCGGTACATGTCCTCGGGTTGGAACCAGGCAGGTCGACGCGGCCGCACGAGCCGACGAAGAGCGTGTCGCCGGAGACCACCGCATTGCCGACCAGGAAGCACTGCGAGCCGGGCGTGTGGCCGGGCGTGTGCAGGAACTTCACCTTCAGCTGCCCGACCTGCACCTCGTCGCCGCCCTCGACTGCCACCAGGTCGCTCGATGACAGCCCCGTCACCCGATGCACGAACGGCAGCTCGGCCTTGTGGACGTAGACCTTGGCGGGGACGCGCGTGGTCAGCTCGGCGGCGCCGATGATGTTGTGACCCATCAGGCTCCCGCCCAGGTGATCGGGGTGGAAGTGCGTGACCAGATCCTTGGTGATGCGGTAGCCGTCGGCCTCCGCCGTGCGCACGATCGCGTCGATGTCCCAGGCCGCGTCCACGACGGCTGCCTCGTGCGTGTTCGGGTCGCCCAGCAGGTAGACGTAGTTCTGCATCGGGCCGAGCTCGAGCTGCTTGAAGTAGATGGGGAGCTTCATGGGCGGCCGCTCGTGCATAGCACGCGACCGGGGGTGGTCAAGCTGGGAGCGCCCGCTCGGACCGGCCCGCCCGCGGGACGCGAAACGGACATGCTGGCGTGTCCGCGGTGCGGCGGGCGGATGGTCGTGCTGGCCACGATCGAGGACCCGGCGGAGATCCGGCGGATCCTGACGCACCTGGGGCTGTCGACGCAGACCGGGGAGCCGTTGGCCCCTCGGGCGCCGCCGTAGGCCGAGGACCCGCCCGGATAGAGCAGATAGAGCTCGCCCTCGTTCTCCGCCCCGCCCCATCGCTCCGCCCGAGAGCAGGACGGCAGGGACCGGCGTCTCGGCCGGCGCTCCCGTGTGCCCGCGATACCGACGTGGGTCGCGACCCGCAGTGTCTTGAGGGCGCCGTTGGGCATTATGCGTCCCGCGCGAGCCGGGGCGGTGGGCCATGGCGGCTGCGGGACGTCCCCGTGCGTCCGTGTTTGAGCGCTACGTCAACCAGAGCGGCCTGCCTTACACGGGCCGCGCCGGCCCGAACCTGCCATAGGCGCCCGTGTCGCTGCGCCGGATGTCGGACGCAAACACGGAACCAATGCCGCGCAGGCGTCGTTCGGCAGCATCCAGGTCCTCGACGCCAGGCAGCGTGAGCAGGCTCCGAATGGTCGCTCGCCGAAGTGAGACGATTCACAGCGCCACGTGAAGGTCGTCCAGCCCCTCTCGCCGCACGCACCACCGCGACGGCGATGCCCGCGATGCCGCCGTGGCTTCGATCCGAGCCAGCGACATCCGGGAGATGCAGACGGGTCTGTACAAGAGTGGGCTCAGCTCCGCGACGGTGAACCGCATCATCCACGGAGGTCTTCGTGCGGGGAACGCTCGCGGACCGCCGATCGCGGCACGCTCATCACGGCACAGACCCGACGCCGCTCCAGTTTTGACCAGACCGAACGGAGCCCGCTGGGGCGGCATCCCGCCCGACGGAAGCAGACCAGCTTGCAAGACCGCACGATCCCGAACGGTGGCAAGGTTCGCCGCGACCGGACGCAACATTTGAGTGGGCCCCAACCCCCGGTCCGCCGGTACGCTGCTTGCCTACTCGAGGTCCCATGCGGGCGGCGGCAAGGTCTCGGTCTGCCCCGTGCGGAAGGGCCACGATGATCCAAACTTGGCTTCTCGCGCTCGTCCTCGTCGTGGCGGCGGGCAGAACAGAAGCGCAGGCGTTGAAGATCACGCGCCGCACCTGCCGGCGAGCATGCCTGTACTCGGTACGCCACTGTCCCAGCCCCGTGCGCGGCCGGCGCTCGAAAGATCAGGTCCCGCGTCGCTGTAAGCAAGTGATTGACCGGCTACGACTCTGCAACCTCATGGCGGAAACTGCGTGCGGGATCGCGACGACCACCACGACGAGTGCATCGAGCACGACTAGCACCACGATAGCGGTATCGAGCACCACCATCGCCACCACCACCACGTCGAACACGAGCAGCACGACTCTTCCGTCGGCCACCGGCCAGTATCGCGTCGAGTCCTACTGCTCTCGCGGCGATGATCCCCCCAGCTGCGGTTGCGTGTATGACGTCACGGCGGTCGTCGCTGGTTCGCTGCTTCTCGGGGGCCCGGACAGCCAGGGGAAGATCGCTGGATGGCTCGGCCCCCTCGGCAATCTGATCGTGCCGCCGATGAGCGTCGGACTGCTGGGAGAGCGTCAGGTCCTCCAAGACCTACATGGCGACGACTTTGACGGGTACATCCTGACGGGCGAGACGTGCGATCCGAGCACCGGGTGCTGTTTGACCGTGTACGTCGAGCTCCGAGGTTTGACGGCACCGTTCGGTGCCGACGTGTCCATCAGGTCAGCCGGTTGCAGCGACCCCACGATGTCATGCAACGACGAGGTCTGGGGCGCAGCCTTCGCGCCGCCGGTGACGCCGAGCACCACGACCACCACGACGCTGCCGCCCGTCATCAAGGCGCAGTTCGGCGACCCGTCGGGGGTCGTGATCGACGCCAGTGGCAACATGTGTGTCATGGCCGGCAATGACCGTGTTCAGAAGTTCGACGCGACGGGTGCCTTCGTCACCGCATGGGGAAGCTACGGATCGAGCGAGGGCCAATTCGTCGGCGCATCCAGTTTAGCGACCGACAGCAGCGGGAACGTGTACGTCGCGGATACGTACAACGCCCGCGTCCAGAAGTTTGACGCGGGCGGCAATTTCCTCTTGGCGTGGGGAAGTGGCGGATCGGATGAAGGGCAGTTCACTACGCCTCTCGGCATCGCCATCGACGGTGGTGGGAATGTCTACGTCTCGGATCAACACCGCGTCTCGAAGTTCGATCTTAACGGCACGTTCCTCACGATGTGGGGGCGCTACGGGTCGGGCAACGGGCAGTTCATGTATCCCGCTGGTGTCGCGACGGATGCCAGCGGGAATGTCTACGTCACGGACGAGTACACCGACAGCGTCCAGAAGTTCGGCCCGGACGGCACCTTCCTCACGAGGTGGGGGAGCACTGGGTCGGGGGACGGACAATTCAACTTCCCCACAGGAGTCGCGACCGACAGCAGCGGGAACGTGTACGTCGCGGATATCGGAGACATCTACGCTCGGGCTTCCGGCCGTATCCAGAAGTTCGACGCGAACGGGAACTTCCTTGCGACATTCGGGCGCGGGGAGCTCGGCTGCGCCTCCGGCGTCGCGACCGACCCGAGCGGCAACGTCTACCTCGCAGATGGGTGCAATCATCGCATCGTGAAGGTCGACGCAAGCGGCACCCTGCTCCTCACATGGGGGCGGGTGTGCGCAAGCTGTTCTTGATCGCTGCCCCGCCGCTCGACCTCCTCGGGCAACAGCATCCGAGGACGCGGGTGGCGCGGACTGAGCATGCCGCGCTTTTTTGCCGCTTCTAGTCTACTCGCAGTCGTGAAGCCTTGGTTGGGAAGAGAACCGTTCATCCGCGCGAGCCGGGGCGGCGGGGCGTCACCGTGCGTCCGTGCTCAAGCGCTACGTCAACCTTTCCCCCGGTTGTCGTTCTTTCAGGCCGAGATCGTGGCCAGGCATGGCGGTCGGATTTGTGCCGCGAAGGCCCCCGGCGGCGGCGTGACGGTCATTTTCACCGTCCCGCTCGAGGCCGACATCGACGCGCGCCCTAAAGCACGCGAGTCCCGGAGCTGGCAGGCGGCTGACCCGGGACCCGGTCGGTGGCGGGGGACGCCGTCGCGGCGACCTTCGAGCGCGCCGAGCGCGACGCCACGAAATTGGATACCCGGTGAGCGCCGCGCGAGCGGGAGCCGAGAGGGCGTCCCCCGCCACCGACCGCAATCTCGGTCGCTCAGCGCCCGCGCCGCGCGCGCACCTCGGCCTCGCGCTTGAGTGGCCGCTCCCAGAGATACTCGCGCTCGCCCCGGTGGTGCCCCACCCAGCGCGAGAGGACGAAGAGCAGATCGGAGAGCCGGTTGAGATATGCGAGTGGCCACTCGCCGACGTCCTCGTGACGCATGAGACGGAGCACGTCCCGCTCCGCGCGCCGGCACACGGTGCGCGCCACGTGGAGGAACGCGCCCACGCGGCCACCCCCGGGCAGCACGAAGGATCTGAGCGGTGCGAGGTCCTTCTGGCAGCGGTCCATGAGCAGCTCGAGCGCCTTCACCTCGGCTGTGCCGACGCGGAACATGCCGGGACGGAACTCCGCGGCGGGCGTGGCCAGCTCACCGCCAAGGTCGAAGAGCTCGTTCTGCAGGCGGCGGAGGATCACCTCCAGCTCGCCGCGCACGCGCGCGTGGCCGCGCTCCGCCGCGTTCACCGCGCGGACCACGCCGAGCGCGGCGTTCAGCTCGTCGACCGTCCCGTACGCGTCGATACGCGGGCTGTCCTTGGCGACGCGCGCGCCGCCGACCAGGTCCGTCTCGCCCCGGTCGCCGCGCCGCGTGTAGACGCGCGTGATGCGGATGGCCACGGCTCAGGCCTGCCGGAAGAGCGAGGCGACGCCGGCCGCGTTCGGCTCGGTACGCGCGACGGCGAGGTTCTCGGCCACGTGCTCGCGCCGCGCCATGCCTACCAGGGCGGCGGCGATACCCGGGGTCGAGCGCACGAACTGGAGCGCGCGCTGCGCGGAGGTCTCGAGCCCGGGGAAGGCGTCGGCGAGCGCCTGCGGCAGGCGGCGCGAGAGCTGGCCCTGGAGGAGCGAGGCGCTGGCCATGACCGCGATGCCGAGGCGCTCGGCCGCGTCGATCGGCGTCAGGCGCTCGCCGTCCACCAGCTGCGTCGCCGCCGCGTACGCCTCGGGCATGGCCAGGTTGTAGGGGAGCTGGATCACCCGGAAGTGATGGCCGCGGCCTGCCACCGCCTCGGCCACGCGCACCAGCTCGGCCAGCGAGAGGTGCTCGCGGGCGTCGGGGCGGGCGCGGAAGCCGTTCCAGGTGGCCACCCCGTAGCGCCCGACGCGGCCCGCCGCGACCTGGCGCTCGAGCAGCGCGAAGGCATCGTGGATGCGGGCGAGGAAGTCCTTGCGCGGGACGGTCGCGAGCTGCGTCTCGGGATTGTGCACGTAGTAGACGTCGACCGCGGCCAGGCCCAGGTTGCCGAGGCTCCGCCCGAGCTGGTCCTCGAGGTAGCGCGGCGCGAGACAGTGGCCGCCGCCCACCACCTCCTCGGGCTGGAGGATGCCGGCGCGCACGTAGGTGTCCCGGACGTACTGGCCGGGGTCCACGGGCACACGGCCGTCGAAGGGGATGTAGCCGCCCTTGGTACACACCACGAGCTGCTCGCGCGGGATGCCGCCCTCGCGCTCGAGCGCGAGCAGCGCCTGGCCGATGACCCGTTCACTGCGCTGGGCGCGGTAGTTGATGGCCGTGTCGAGCAGGTTGCATCCCGAGTTGACCGCGTCGATGATCGCCTGCCCGTAGCCGCGGTCCGCCTGATCGTCCTCTTCGCCGAGGTAGGTCCCCAGGCCGAGCGAGGAGACCACGAGCCCGTCGAAGGGGTGGAAGTGAGCCCCCGGGAGCTCGGCGTGCGCCGCGCGATAGGCGGCCGTCGCGACCGTCGAGGCGCCCGGCATCAGCCAGCGGCTGCCTGTGCGCGCCGGGCGTGGCGCTTGATGATCTCGCGCAGGCGCGGCGGGTCGATCGGCTTCTTGTAGACGACGTCCTCCAGGCCGGCCAGGCGGCTGCGCTTGATGATGTGATCCTTGTCGAAGTGGAAGGCGGTCATGAGCACGACCGGCAGGCCGGGCCAGCGCCGCTGGATCTCCTGGAAGAGCTGGTAGCCGTCCAGGTCGGGCATGACCACGTCGCTCAGCACGAGATCGACGACCGCCGACTCGAGGCGCGCGAGCCCCTCACGGCCGCCGGTGGCGACCAGCACCTCGCAACCCTCCTGCGTGAGGAGATCGCGCAGCGAGTGGCACACGCCGAGGTCGTCGTCGATGACCAGGATGCGGATGCCGCTGAGCGCCGGATCGTGCGGCTCGAGCATGGCGGCGCGGCCGCCGTCCGGGCTCGCGCCGGCGGCGCGGAGGTCGGTCATCTGCGTGCCGGGGAGGTACTCGCGGGTGGCGTACTCCGCGCCCTGCGCCATCTCGGTCAGCTGGTTCACGATGCGCTGGATGCGCGTCAGGGCCGCGTGGATCGAGTCCAGGCGCTCGCCCTCGACCACGAAGTCCTCGTCCGAGGTGACGCGCGCCACGTGCGCCTCGAGCAGGTTCAGGTTGTTGACGATCACCTCGAGCGGGTTGTTGATCTCGTGCGCGAGCCCGATCGCCACCTCGGCCAGCGTGGCGAGCTGATCGTGGCGGCGGATCTCGCGCACGTCCTTGGCGAAGCCGATCGAGCCCAGCTCGTTACCCTGGGGGTCGCGGATGATCGACCCGGCGATGAGCACCGGGATGCCGGCGCCGCTCCGCGTGACGAAGGTGGTCTCGCAGTTCTTGCCCCGCCGCATCGCCGCCATCACCTTGCGGGCCTCGGCGAGATCGGGATAGAGGCGCGTGACGTGCTGGCCGAGGACCTCGTCGGGCGTGTAGCCGAGCGTCTGCCGCGCGCCGTCGTTGTAGAAGGTGATCGTGCCCTGGCGATCGACCGCGACCACGATGTCCGGGGAGCTCTCGAGCAGCTTCTCGAAGTAGATCGACGGGAGGCGGGAGACGGGAGACATGCGCAGTCGCGACGCGGGATCGTAGGCCCCGGGGATTGCGGGGTCAAGGCGGCGCTCGTTTTCGCGCTCGTCGCGGGCTGCTTCTCGTCGTCGTACGGGCGTCAGGCGGCCACCCATGCCGAGGTGCTGACCGCCATCGCGCGCAAGGGAGCCGACCTGGTGGCGAGCGGTCGCTTGACCGCGGAGAGCATGCCCGAGCTGACCTACCCGCTCGAGCGCGCGCAGGCGTTCGTCGGCGACCAGGAAGCGCGCGGCGGCACGCGGCCGCGATCCTTGCTCGAGCTGGAGACGCTGGTCGCGCGCTATCGCGACTTCGTCGACGCGCTCGATCGCGTGCGGCGGGAGCGCAGCGGCGACGCCGCGCGAGCCGCGCTGGCCGAGCCGCTGGCCAGGGTCGAGGCGTCGGGCGAGGCGGTGCGCGCGGCGCTCCGCGCCGAGGGGCGGCTCTGATCGCCGCTCCTCACGACGCCTCGAGTGCGCGCTTCACGTTCGCGAGGTACTGCTCCACCGCGGTTTGGCACCGCTCGCCTCTACCCGGATCGCGCCGCGCACATCGGTGTTGTCGCCCTCGGCGCCCGTCCCTGCGAAGCCGATCGCGTCGCACCCGTTCGCGGTGTAGCGCGCCGTGTACTGCACGGTCATGCTGACCGGCCCGGTCGAGCTCTCCTCGAACACGAAGCGGCATGGGATGCAGCGCGACGAGCCGACGATGTACCTGCTAACGGTTTGGTCCTCCGTAGAATCCCGTGCGTAGAAACACGTATGTTTCCTAGCTAGCACGCAGTACATTTAGGGCCGTGTTCCTAGGGACCGGACACTCGTGAACGTGGCGCCTGCCCATGCGAGGAGACCACGCCGGGTCGGGCAGGCCTCTCAGGTCGTGAGAACGACAGCCACAAAGTGAGATGTGAATGGCGATCATCTCCATCCCGAGAGAGGGTCGCCCGCTGGCACGGCGCGTGCACGACGGATGATTGGAGGTGGGGTTTCGTCGTCTTCCGTTGCACGCCCACCTCGGGACCTTGAACGGCGTCCTGGTGCCGGTCGGCATGGTCTCCTGGTGGAATCGAGGCGCGGGTATCGGAGCCGGTTGCAGTCCGACGGATGAGGGAGATGACTGCGCACAAAAGCACTGCTGAAGCGGTTGATGTCAACGTGGACCTCCAACACACGGAGGCTCTGCTGAAAGCAGGTGCCTTGCAGCGTGCGATCTTCAACAGCCCCGACTTCTCGAGCATCGCCACCGACGCGATGGGTGTGATCCAGATCTTCAACGTCGGCGCCGAGCGGATGCTGGGCTACACGGCCGGCGAGGTGGTGAACAAGATCACGCCGGCTGATTTTCACGATCCGCACGAAGTGATCGCGCGCGCCACGGCGTTGAGCCTCGAATTCGCCACCCCGATTGCGCCGGGGTTCGAAGCCCTAGTCTTCAAGGCCTCGCGCGGGATCGAGGACATCTACGAGCTGACCAAGGTCCGCAAGGACGGGAGCCGGTTCCCCGCGGTGGTGTCCGTCACGGCGTTGCGCGACGCGCGGGACGCCATCATCGGCTATCTCCTGATCGGCACCGATAACACTGCGCGCAAGCAGGCGGAGGAAGAGGGCAAGCGATTCTTCGCGCTCTCGCGGGACATGCTCTGCACCCTCGGCTTTGACGGCTACTTCAAGAATCTGAACCCGGCCTGGGAGAACACGCTCGGCTACACGAAGGCGGAGCTTCTCGCCAGGCCGTACATCGAGTTCATCCACCCCGACGACCCGGAAGCCACGCTGGTCGAGGAGGAGAAGGTCTCCGGCGGCAACGCGCTGCTCGCCTTTGAGAACCGCTACCGTTGCAAGGACGGCTCCTACCGATGGTTCCTATGGAGCGCCACGCCGGTCATCGAAGACCGATTGATCTACGGAGCCGCCCGCGACGTCACTGAGCGCAAGCAGGCCGAAGAGGCGCTGCTGAAGGCGGGTGCCCTGCAGAGTGCGATGTTCAGCAGCGGCAACTTCTCGTGCATCGCCACCGACGCGAAGGGCGTGATCCAGCTTTTCAACGTCGGCGCCGAGCGGATGTTGGGCTACACGGCCGCCGAGGTGGTGAACAACATCACGCCGGCCGACCTTCATGATCCGCAGGAAGGGATCGCGCGCGCCGCCGCGTTGAGCGTCGAATTCGCCACGCCGACGGCGCCGGGCTTCGAAGCGCTGGTCTTCAAGGCCTCGCGCGGGATCGAGGACATCTATGAGGTGACCGAGATCCGCAAGGACGGGAGCCGGTTCCCGGCGCTGCTGTCGGTCACGGCGCTGCGCGACGCGCAGGACGCCATCATTGGCTATCTGCTGATCGGCACCGACAACACGGCGCGCAAGCAGGTCGAAGAAGAGCGGCAGAAGCTCGACCAGCGGCTGCGCGACCAGCACTTTTACACGCGCTCGCTCATCGAATCCAACATCGACGCCCTGATGACCACCGATCCACGCGGCATCATCACCGACGTCAACAAGCAGACGGAGGCGCTGACCGGGTGCACGCGTGACGAGCTGATCGGTGCGCCGTTCAAGAACTACTTCACCGATTCGGGACGGGCGGAGGCGGGCATCAACCGGGTGCTGAACGAAGGCAAAGTCACCAACTACGAGCTCACCGCGCGCGCCAGGGATGGCACACTCACCGTGGTGTCCTACAATGCGACCACCTTCCACGACCGTGATAGGAGGCTGCAAGGCGTTTTCGCCGCGGCGCGCGACATGACGGAGCTGAAGCGCTTCGAGCAAACACTGCAGCGGACAAACGTCGAGCTGGAAGCCGCGAGCCGCTTGAAGTCCGAATTCCTCGCCAACATGTCACACGAGCTGAGGACACCGCTGAATTCCATCATCGGCTTCTCCGAGGTGCTGAGGGACGGCCTGATGGGCGAGATGACCGATAGACAGCGAGGGTTCATCGGCGACATCTTCAGCAGCGGCACGCATCTGCTCTCCCTGATCAACGACATCCTCGACCTGTCCAAGGTGGAAGCCGGCAAGATGATGCTCGACCTGGAGCCGGTCCTGGTCTCCTCTTTGCTCGGCAACAGCCTGTCGATCGTCAGGGAGAAGGCCGCGGCCCACCACATCAGCTTGGATATGGATGCCGCCGAGGCGCTGGGGTCGATCCAGGCGGACGCGCGCAAGGTCAAGCAGATCGTGTACAACCTCCTCTCCAACGCGGTGAAATTCACCGCCGGGGGCGGTCAGGTGACCTTGCGCGCCGGCCGCGTCCCGCGCGCCGAAGTGGGCCAGCTGTCCGGCTCCTGGACGGGCCGGAGCTTCCCGTTGGCCGACAGCGCGTTTCCGGAATTTCTCAAGATTAGCGTCACGGACAGCGGTATCGGGATCTCCGGCGACGGGTTGGAGCGGCTGTTCAAGCCTTTCAGTCAGGTCGACAGCGGCCTGGCGCGAAGATTCGAGGGAACGGGACTGGGCCTGGCCATGGTGAAACTCCTCGCCGAGTTACACGGCGGCACGGTGGCGGTGGAGAGTGCTGTGGGCGAGGGCTCCTGCTTCACGATCTGGC
>WNFA01003213.1_pt1 | contig 17213 bp, 27 predicted proteins | sample 5400481 | NCBI WGS metagenome assembly WNFA01 (sample SAMN13153340, study PRJNA577476) | soil metagenome | isolation source: 120 cm saprolite under Douglas fir tree site 2 hole 1 replicate 2 | place: USA:California | collected 2015-04-18
GAGTTTCATCTCTGGTTGTGCCAGAAAACTGTAAAGAGTATGTCAATTCTTTCGTCATTCAGGCTCGTTCGCTCCGCTGATATTGGCCGTCTCTATTTTCTCCGTTTCACTGTAGTACCCCTGCTGATATCCGTTGCAATATGCTTCGCGATAGGCTTGTTTGTACTCACTCAGGTCACCGTTGCTATCTGAGTAGCCACGATCGGCTTTTTGGTACTTCTCCGTGGCGTTTGCCCGGAAAGACCCAAATCGGTAGCGCTGTTGAAGTCCATCTGTAATGCCGTCACGATAGCCTCTCTGTGCAGGTAGCTGCGAAGAGCCCAACTGCTCAGAAACCGCGCCGCCTTGCATCTCGCGGTACGCCTGCAGATATGCAGAGACGAACGAACGGCGGTCCGCATCGGTACTCCAGCGGCCGCTCGTCAGGTGCGGTTTCCTGCCGTGCTCAGCGTCAAGCCGAGCCAGAAACAGGCCGTCCCGGAAAGCTGCATCTGTCTGCTTGTTGACGTTACCGGCCACAACATGAGAACGATGAAGTGCCACTGTGGCAAAAATCGCAGTTGCCGCACCTGCAATGACAATGACGAATACATATCCGGATAGTCTTTTCACGGTTTCTCTCCTCAATTCTTTGTCACGCCGCCCGGGTTCTGGCAAAATCAGCACCGTGGTTACGTTCCAGACCGTGGCTTAAGAACAAGATTGACGGCCTTGGTTTCGTTCGCACCCACTGTGATCTTCTGCGCTGATGTGCCCAGCTTCTCGTGCCAGGCCTTAACCGTGTAGGTGCCCGGCGGCAGACTGCTCAAATCGAAGCTGCCGTCCTTGCGCGTCACGGCAAAGTATGGATGTTTGAATACCGCCACATAACCCCGCATCCAGGGATGAATGTTGCACTTTACGGGGATCGCAATCTCTGCTCGCGAAAAAGTTTCTTCCGTTTTGGATCCGGGCGGCTGAGACTTGTTCCATTCGCGGTTGTTGGCGGGTACAGGATGGATATTGTGAGAAGTTGGATCGTCGTTCACTACTTCCAACCGCTGATTCGCCTGCATCGCCAGCACGTGAGGCTGATACATGCAACCCTTTTGAGTGAGAACGACCGGCTGACTAGGGGGGTCGAAAGTCTGATTGCCCAACCCGTCGGCAATAAACACGATTACATTCTGCAGCCCGCGGTTTGCATCGGTGACCACATCCTGACTCAAAACCGGAACTGGATGCTGTTTGGCGCAACTTGAGTCGGCCGCCATGTTGACGGGTGTGGACTTTGGCGCTGCACCCACGAACTTAACCACACCTCTGAGAGTAGCGGTGCCCGTGGTGGTGTTACTTACCGAAGCGGGAGGACCTCCTGCCTTCACAGCCTTTAGGCTGCAAATGCAAATCATCGCTGTCAGGGCAACTATCGGAATGAGACTCTTCGTTGTCATACAAACCAACTTTCTGCCCCTGGCGCGTGGGACCTGATTTTTCTTCTTTGAGAACTCTGCTATCACGAGAATACGGACGAAGAAAAGTAGAGTTGTCACCCCACAGTCAATTTCAGGTCACTTTTGTGTTGCGTTGTCACGCCCGATTTGCGTGAAATTGGGATATGAGATAACCGCCACTGGCTAAAAGATTGGGGGGCTCTAAGAACTGTGTAATTAGAAGAGTGGTACAAATTTCCTTGTGCACAGACGAGTAAGGCTTTGAAAATTTCCCGCACAGCGTGACAAGACTTGCGAGTACACCCGCAGGGATTCGCACCTCGCGCTATGGCACAAACTTGTAGCCTGAGCCCCGCAACGTGCGAATGTGTACTGGATGGTTAGGGTCCTTTTCCAGCTTCTGCCGCAGCCTGAGAATGTGGGTGTCGACAGTGCGCGTATGAGGATCGCCTTCGTACCCGAATACCTGGCTCAGTATCTCCGCGCGCGAAATGACTCGTCCTGCATTTTGCACGAACAATTTGAGCATCTTGAATTCGTGCGCCGTGAGTCCAACGCGTTGATCGTTGAATGTCGCTTCCATCCTGGCGAAGTCAACCCGAACCTCCCCGAATTCCGCAGTGGCGGGGATGTCGGATCTTCGTGTATGCCGGATTGCGGTTCGCACTCGAGCCAGCACCTCTCTGGGACTGAAGGGTTTCGTTACATAATCATCCGCCCCCAGTTCCAATAGCAGGACCTTATCCTCTTCCTCCGCCGACGCACTAAGAACAATGATGGGCTGTGTAGATGAATGTTGCCTAATCTCACGACAGACGTCTTTTCCCGATACAACCGGCAAACGTAGGTCGAGGATAATAGCTGTGGGAGCGGCGGTGCGGAAGGCCTCCAGCGCCGACTTGCCATCACCCCTGATCTCAACGGCATATCCCTCGGACTCAAAAAGGTGTTTCAGTGCCTTCTGAGTGCTTTGATCATCCTCGACGATCAGAATCGTTTCCACAATCGTCGGCCCTTGGGAACCGAGCGGCAACTTTGAACCACTGCGATTCGCGGATCCTGCTCCGGCACCACTTTGCACCAACCACCGGGCCGTTCAGGAGCAGTGTTGCTGTCTGGGCTGAGGGGCGCTGTTCCGGCTGCCTGTAACCGAGAAGGTGCCTGAACCGCCACCAGCCTCCTTGGCGCGGGCCGGGGGTGGACGTGGTCCCTAACAAAACGATGGCGATAAGTCCTACAGCCGAAAGAATGCGAATCGTTCTAAATTTGCCTGCGCTTAAACGGATCATGTCAATCTCGTTTCGTAAGGCGTAGGCGCACGGGTCCGGCGTCGGACGACTCAGAGGGGAAGGCGCCCTGGCCTTGACGCTTTTTGATGAAAGCGCCGCGCGACTGACCTCGAAGCTCTGCCGTTTCGTAAAGGTAATCAAATCCGATCGCAGTTGTTGTCACAGAAAAGCAAAAGATTTGTCACTTCATTTAAGGCGGAGCGACTACTTTCTCTCTTCTCCAATTTATTTACAAAGTTTTGACAACAGCGGTTGACCTCATGAATCAGAATGGCTCACGCACGAGCGTTTGCAATTGTCGGCTTCCGACAGCCAATACTCGGAAGTGGGCTGGAATTCGGGGCCATATCAGCTGTGCTGGTGCTGGTCACGAACCTTTGGGAATGGCCAAGATGGAACTTGGTTCAAGCAGCCCACAGGAGGGAAAACGGTTAGAATATTTCCCGTTTTTGAGGTCAAAAAGGAAATCTATGCCAAGTTGTTAGTCAAGACTTTAGTCCTACTGGAGGTACGTATATGGTTCGAACAAATCCGCTCATTTCGACATTTCTGCTGTTTACCCGGATGTTTGGGCCCACGCGAGGGGGGCGACTCGCGGAAGAATGCTATAGGCACGGCGCAAGGATTTGGCTCAGGAGGCATCCGCCGCAAGTCGGTAGCCTAAGAGGTAACCGAGTGGATGGGAAATATGAAACGGAACAACTCCGCCGCACCGGTAGGCATTGAGAATCCGCGAGGAGAGTTCATCGACACGACTAGGCTTCCGGTTGGGGATCAATATGAAATGACGCTTGCGCAGTGGCATCAATGGCACGATTTCGTGCGATTACCGCAAGCCACTCCCCCAGACTCCTGCGACTCGCGAACGCCGCCGGATTGCGCCACAGGGTTGCATGGACACTTCCTGTAGCACGTCCTTCTGCCGCCGTGTCGGCTAAAACTCGGAACGCGACCGCATATGGCAACCGGGGAATAGCGGTCACACAGCGCTCTCATGGCATCCTGGTCAAACCTAGGCAAAAATCGATAACTACCTTATGAAATGGAACAAATTCTTTTTTCAGCCTCTATATTATCGATATTATCTGATAATATCCAATATCGTCTTTTAATTTCTGATACTACCCGTATTTTGTTATGCTCCGATCACACGGCTCTATGACTAAGTGGCTCACCGTCGAGGAAATAGCCCGTCACCTGCGCACGGCTCCCTCAACTGTCTACAAGCTTAAGGAACGAGGCCAAATCCGCGGCTACCGGGTTGGCCGACAGTTGCTCTTCGACGCCGACGAAGTAGATGCAGACATTAAGAGCGATCGAAGAAAGAAGCCAAGTAGCGATGAAGAAGCGAGGTTCCATGAAGATGAACGCGAGATTTCTTGAGGCCATACAAAACCGGGAAGCCGTTGCCGGTTACACGCACGACTTTTATCGCTACCCGGCCCGGTTTTCACCGCTTTTGTTCATGGGAGGAGGAACCAGCCTGGTCGAGGCCCAGCTTGAGGGGCGTCATGCAGTAGGAACAGACATTAGCAGCTTGGCCGTGTTTGTCGCCGAAACAAAAACCACTCCACTGAACAAACCAGACCTGCGGCTGCTTCAGAACTGGGCCGAGACCCACCGCGAATCATCTCGTTCAACAAGAACTTAAATTGCAAACGCAGTTCCGCTGCTGTCGGCAGTTCGGTGCGGCAGTCAAGAGCCCATTGTGCGGTTCTCAGTAGGACGCATCGTGCGAACTGTTGCTGCCGTGCCCCCGGGAGATAAGCAACTCGTGCCAGGGCGAGTTCCAAGTTAAGCCGTGGCTTCCGCCGAAGAATCACTCCAGCTGTTCATCGATTCAGCAGGATCGTAGTTCGTAGTATCCGGGTCAACTGGGAGGCTAAACATGCTGGTCGTCATCCTGGCCGTTGTTAATTTCGCGGTCATGTTCCTTCCGACTGAAGGCCTATTCGCAGAAGTCGTACGTCATCCAGGGCTGGTTGACGACCTGCAGACGACATAGTGTATCTGCCTCGCTGGGCCGACCACCTTTGCTGCGCTGCTCACGAGCCTGAAGATGGGATTCCGGACTCTGACGATCCCAAAGGCAACACGCGGGGGAAACCGCGCTTTGATCGACGAGGAACGTGTTGTTCTGGCGGTGTAAGCACTGGAACTTGAGGTGAACAACGGTGGCTACGATCAGTTCTTCACGAACTCGTCACGCGAGTTTGCCTCGACGATTGTGGACTCTCTCCAACACATCGGTTGCAAGAAAACCGCGGACATCACTCAGAAAGCGATAAAAGCACTAGTAACTTCCGGATGGTCGGCAACCCTTCCACAACCGCCCACCCAGCTCAAGGATTCGGCTCAATGCCAATACGATCATTGACGGCTGATCGAATCCGCTGCTTGAGCCAAGGTAGCGTTCGGTCGTTTGTACCGAAACGTGCCCCAAAAGGAATTGGATCTGCTCCAACTCGCCTCCCGATGCGTGGCAGAGCCGAGCACAGGTCCGTCGCAGATCGTGCGGCGCCACCTTCGCCACTCCGATGCTTCTGGCGGATTCCTTCACAATGTGCCAAACCGCCTTCACCGTCATCCCATCTCCCCATGCCCTTCCCACTTTGTTGACCCGGCGGAACAGCTTACCGCGATCAATTGCGGCCGCGGCGAGCCAATCGTCCAGTTCGGTTCTCACCCAATTCGGAACCGGAACCGTTCGAACGTGGCCTCCCTTGCCGACCAGATCAACGATGGCCCAATGCTCTTCGCGCTGCTGGAGATGATCTCACTTCTTTCCATCGAAAGGTCCGATTGACACTTCGGAGTTTCCACCGTGGATGCTGTGGCTTTATTTCGGTATGGCGGCCTCGATCCAGGAGGAAGTCATTTTTAGGGGACTACTCCAATCGTTCCTGGAGCAGCGATGGGTGACGAATTCTTTCCCGTCACCTGCTGTCTTGTTCCCTGCTGCATTGTTCGGCATTGTCCACCTGGGGAGTGGTGCCGTTGTCCTCGCTGGCGCAGTTGTGCTCGGCCTTGTTGCCGGTGAACTAAGGAGGAAGAGCGGCAGTCTGCTTCCAGATGTGATAGTCCACGCTCTTTTCAATGTGCCGGGACTGTTGTGGCCATAGATGAATGGAGTTTGGTACGAAGACGCGGTCTGGCTTCGACCGGAAACTGGCGGGCATCCGTGCTAGGATCCGTCCCGGAGAATTTCCTATGCTGTTTGTGGACATCAACAGCCTCCGTGTCATTGAACGCCTGCCTGGCTGGCACGGACGCTATTTTCACTCGCCGAGCATGACATTCGCGCATTACGATTTCGTGCGTAGCTCTTCGATTCACGAGCATTTCCATCCTCAGGAAGAAGTCTACGAAGTGATCGAGGGCGCACTTGGGACTGTACGCCAAGTTTTATGATCTCCGCCCTTCTGTTCGCGAAGCAATATTGACAAGAATATGACTATTCTGTGACAAATGATTTGGCTCTCCGCCTTAACTTTAAAGTTTTGGCACGACTGCTCCTTTGATATCGCCTTAGTGCGATTCCGCGTCGTAAAGCGGAACGTGCTCCATGCCATTCCATAAAGGTGGGTCGCGTAATTATGAGTTGTCTGCGGAGTATTGCGTGGTTTCGGCGTTACAACAAAAATGGATGCAGCGCTGGCCGACGCCCAAGTGGCACGTTTTTGTCAATTTTCTGTCCGGGCAAAAGGCAAATTCCGCAGAGTCTTGTTATGCCCTTTTATGCCTTATCGAAGTCCGGACAGTCTCGCCAGGGGAAGTGTGCGGCGCCGGCAATCTTTGAACGGCCGAAAAAGCAAACCGCAAGGAATAGGAGGATAAATTATGAAGATACGATTTACCATTCTGCTCGTTGTCATTTGCGTTGTGTTCATGGGCTCTGAGCTCCTGAGCGTAACTACTCCCGGAACATCACAAAACGTCCAACTCGTCGGCCAGAACACGCTCTTCGGGCGCGGAATGAATGCTGCCGCTACAATCTTCGATCATTTTTTGTACGTGGGCAATCGCACCGACGGCTCTAGCCGTTGCGGGATCGGTGATCCTCGCCGGACAGCCCCACCCCCTGGTGGCTTGGATACTTGTCCGCATCCCCATCCGGGCATTCTCATCAGCGACATCAAAGATCCCGCCCACCCGACGGTGGTGAACGAGTTCGGAACCGAGTTCACCACGGGCGTGTTCGCCGGGCAGACCGCACGCGAGCTACGCGTCTGGCCCCAGCAGAAGCTGCTCATGATCATGTACTTTCGTTGCAGCAAGTTCATCCACGCCTGCACACGCCCGGCCGCTGACGACTGGCGGATCAGGTTCTTCGACCTCAGCGATCCCGTCCACCCGGCACTGGTTTCCACGTACGTTCCTCCATCCAAACCGCATGAGATGTTCTTGTGGCTGGACCCCAACAACGGCAAGAGGGCCTTACTGTTTCTTTCGACCCCAAACATCTTCGCCGATGCCAACCCCAACCTGATAGTCACCGATATCAGCCAAGCGCGGAAAGGCATCTTCACCGAGATCGCAAGAGGCAACTGGAACAATCGCTTCCCCGGCACGAACCAAGCGAACTACCCCTTTGGTAATTCTCCTGGTGGTGATACCTGCGGTCCCTACGACTGTAACCTTTTCGTTCACTCGATGGGCGTGAAGCCCGATGGCAGCGTGGCGTACCTCGCGCTCGAGGCTGGTCATTTCCTGGTCCTCGACACGAGTCAGGTGGCCGCAGGCGTGCCCAACCCCCAGCTCGTGCTGCTGACCGACCCGACGAATCGGCCGGTTTGGCTACAGGATCCGCTCGATCCGACTGCCGTCCCTGGCGTGTTTCCCGGGGGCTGCGCGAGGCAGGGCCCCGGCCCGTTTTTTAACCCATCATCGAAGGACTGTCCCAACAGCCACTCCGCGGTCCAGGTGCCGGGGCGGCGGCTCGCGCTCACCACTGACGAGGTGTACGGAACCTTCACCTTCGACAACCAAGGCTGCAGGTGGGGCTGGGCGCGGCTGATCGATGTATCCGATCCCACCAGGCCCTTTATCACGGGAGAGTACACGATCGACGAGAACAATGTGTCGTTCTGCGGAACCCCTGCGGACGATGCGGTGACCGAGTCAACCCGCAGCTACTCTTCGCACAATCCCACACTGACGCAGAATCTCGCGATCATCGATTGGCACTCAGGAGGATTGCAGATCATTGACACCAGCGACCCAACTCATCCGGTTCAGGCAGGATTCTTTGTTCCCGACCCGCCGGCTTCTGTGGCCAATGAAGATCCGGCGCTGAGCCAAGGCACAGCCAGCCGGAATAATAAGGCTGTGTTCTGGAGCTATCCAATCATCAAAAACGGGTTGATATACGTTATTGACGTCCGCAACGGGCTGTTCATTTTCAAATACACCGGACCCCACGCGGATGAAGTGCAACAGATTACATTTCTTGAGGGCAACTCAAATTTGGGCGATGCGGTGGACCTCGATGAGAACCAACAATAATCACCGAGCCGGATAAGAAGTAGCCTGATCGCGCGAGGCAGACGCATAAGGGCATGCCTCTGCCTCGCGTACTTTGAACGGGATCTAACAAATTTAGCGCCGCTAAAGAGTAAACGAGGGGGGCGACGACCAGACGTGTGATTTGGGAAAGGACATTTACGTCGTCGCCCAGTCGACATCTTTGATCACTCTCGCGAGTCCGACCAAACATACTTTCATTCATTGTACATGCCCTCCATTCCCTTCATCCCCTCCATGGACTGCTTGCCTTTCATGGCGCCAAAGTGGACCTCGTTTGCGACGAGCTTGTCGCCCGAGACATCTGCATGAATTACAACCTTGTCGCCAACCTTCAAGTCTTTCAGGGTGGCCGATGCACCGCTCTTTTCAAACTTGGTCTTGTCACTCACATCTACCGTTACGGATTTTTTGGCCGCGATTTCAACCGTAATGGAATTATCGGAAATGCTAGTGACCGTGCCCATGACATGCTTTTCTTTTCCGTGAGCAAGTGCCATGAGAGAAAACGCGAACAATAGAGCAACGACTGCGACAATGCGTTTCATATAGTTTCTCCTCAATGATTCTGATGGGTTGGTGGTTTGGGTACCCGATTGCCGGGCTGGCCTTCGTTCAAGAATTGCTCTTCTTCATGTTCCTCCTGTTTCTCTCCTGGACCCTTCGGATTGAGTGCTTCCATCTCACGTTCCTCCGCTGGCGTGAGCTGAGGCAGATGCCGGATGAAAAGAACCAGCTTCCAGCTGTCGTCGTCTTTCTCTTCCATGCCCCATGCAGGCATTCCTGTGAGCCGGATGCCGTTGTGAATGGTGTAGTAGAGCTCCCCGTCGGTCAGGTTTTGCGTCGGCGGCAACCGCATGTCAGGAGTTTTCGGATAGAGGTTCTGTCCGATCTCGGTCTTCCCGCTCCCGTTATTCGCGTGGCAGATGGCACAGTGGTCGGCGAAATGTGCTCTCGCCTCGGTCATTGATGCCGGGGACGGCGAGAAAGGATTTTTCTCCCTCCTGGCCTTCGACGGAACCGCCAGCTTCCGCGCGGTTCGGGCAACGTAACTCTCCAGTGCCAAAGGCTGGTCACGGGTGCTGAAGCCGCGGCGTACCACAGCGAACGCCCCCGCAACCACCAGGATTACGGCTGCAAACGCCAGCAACCACACAGCCCGATTTCTTCGCATCTCTCCTCCTCCTCACTGCGGCTGCATGGAAGTGGACGAGGGCACATTGAGTTCGCGTACCGGCTGGTCCATTCCCCCCGGACGGCTAGGAGCCTCTAGACCATCGGTCAAAAGGAACCCTCTTAACGCGATCGAATTGCCCCAAAGAGTTTCCAGGGCTGTGATGTAGTCGCTCTGGAGCTGGAACAAGGTCCTCTGCGAGATCAGCACCTGCGGATACGCGGCCGCCATCCCGCCGTAACTCTTCACATAAAGGTCGTAGGCTTTCTGGGCGCGCGGGATCATGCGGTTCCGGTATTTCTCCACCGTCGCGCGCGAGGTCACGTAGTTCTGCACCAGCGCCGCTGTACGTTCGCGTAGTACCAGTTGGACACGTTGGACTTCCCGCTGTGCGCGTTCGACGTCGGCGCGGGAGGCCTGCACATTCCCCTGGTTCCGGTTGAAGATGGGAATTTGCACGCCGACCTCGGCAAACCCCTGCAAGCCGATCGGCCGGTTTGTGGTCGCTTCCAGTTCGCGGTTTTCCTGAAGCCCGCCCCGCAGTTGCAAATTCGGGATCGGTTCACGCTTCGCCCGAGCTAAAGACGCCTCCGCACGGAGCACACCCAACTGGGCGATCTTGACGGCCGGACTGTCCTGCAGGATCACCTGCAGCCATTGGTCGGGATTGTCCTCGGGCAGCTCGTAGAGACTGCCGGCCAAGTGCGTCAGCGGCATTTCCGCCTTCCCGATTGTTGCCGCCAGGGCGCGCCAGACCCGAAGGTGCTTCTGCTCCGCCGCCACCACGGCCAGTTCTGCCTGCTCCCCTTCGACTTCCGCTTGTAGCACGTCGGGCTGGTCTGCCTGTCCAACATTGCCGAGCTGGTGCGAGGTATGCACCGCATCTTCAGCCAATTGGCTGAGCTTGCGACGCAAATCAACCATCTCCTGCGCCGCCAGCGCCTGGTAATAGAACATTCGCACGCCGTTGATGACGCGCAGGCGTTGCTCCTCTGCTTCAGCCTCCGCTTGCTTCGTCTCCTGTTCCAGCACTCGCCGGTTGAGTCCGAGCTTCCCGCCGAGGACGATGTCCTGGCTGATAAAGAAACCCTGTTCTCCTCCGCCTTGGATTCCACCCCGTATTTGCTCTCCCAGATACCCCACTGTGGGATTGGGATAGAGTCCACTTTGGAGTTTCCGGCCGGTAGCGGCACGAATCTCAGCAGCAGCCTGGGCCAGCGTGGGATTGTTACTGAGGGCCATCCGCTCCAACTCAATCAGCGTGAGGCCGCTTTGGGTGACTGCTTGTTCCTGTGACGGAGCCGTTGTTGCAGGTGACGGCATGCCCGGCATCGTCTGGTCCTGACCGAATCCCAACAGCGACGTCGTCACAACGGCCAGCAATACACCCGAGAGCCCGGTGAATACTGCCGGATAAATTTGTGTCTTCATTGCGTTCTCCTATTCAATCAATCCGCCCAGCCCTACTGCTCGTGCTGGTGTTCCATTCCCGGCATGGGCTCCGGCTTGCCCTTTTGCTGGTCGCGCAAAGCCATCACCTTGTCGTACATTTCGGGCGGAAGCACTCGAAGGAAGGTCATCATCCCTTGCATGAATCCACTCCAGCCGGGACGGAGCCCGTAGTTCTCGGGTTTCTCCACCATCTTGTCCATCGCCATCGCCGGTCCTTCCATGAAGGCGTCCTGCGGAAATCCGGGAACCGAGTTTGCGTCTTTCGCCACGTCTGGCGCTGCCATCTGCATTCCTTCATGCTGCATCCCAGGCATGTTGTCCATGGAATGCTTCACCTCTGGCGTCGAGAGCGGTCCGTTACCAACGGTCTGGTCGCGAGTGGAACCCACACCCATTCCACGACCCAGACTCGGACCTTTGTCCTCGGAGGTGGCGTGGCCTTCCCGCAAGATGCCCATCCCTTCTTCCATACCTAAGCCCGCGGGCATACCGTTGCTGCCTCGGGTCATCGGGCCTGCCACTGAGGACATTTGGTTCATCATGTGGTGGGGCAGGTGACAGTGGACCATCCAGTCACCGGGATTGTTGGCGACGAATTCGACATCGGAGGCCTCGGCGACTCCCACGAGGACCGTGTTCTTGGGGCCCCAGGTGGTCTTCGGCTGGCGTCCTCCCTCGGTTCCCGTCACCACGAAAGTGTGCCCATGCACGTGAATGGGATGGTGGTCCATTCCCATGTTGATGAAACGCAAGCGGACGCGATCGTTCAGCCGGACAATCAGGGGGGTGGTGGCGGGACCCGCCTTGCCGTTGAATGTCAGCCAGTTGAACTCCATATCCATGGAGTTCGGAATGGGATTGTTGGGAAGGATCGCGAACTCTTGCAAGATGATCGCGAAATCTTTGTCGACCGGTGGATCGTAGGTTTTCTTGGGGTGCATGATGAAGGCCCCGATCATCCCCATCATCTCTTGCATCGCCATGTGAGAGTGGTAGAAGAAGGTTCCTGCCTGATGCAGCGTGAATTCATAAACGAAACGACCGCCGGGCGGGATCGGATCCTGGCTACTCCCTGGTGCCCCATCCATGTCGATTGGGATCTCAAATCCGTGCCAGTGCATCGAGGTGGCTTCGGGAAGATGGTTATCCACGATGATCCTCACCCGATCACCCTGGTTCACTTGAATCGTTGGTCCCGGAGCGCTGCCGTTATAGCCCCATAGGTTTACGATCTTGCCGGGGAGCAATTCCTGCTTCACGGGCTCGGCGATCAAGTGAAATTCCTTCGCCCCGCCGGCCATACGCCAGGGAAGTTCCGGAACGTCCGGCGTTTCTACAGAAACGACCCGACTGCTGCGCTGGCTAGCGTGGCCCATGTGCTCCATGTCCATGCTTTCTCCGCTCGCCTGCGTGGGAGCTGCAAACAGGCGAGGTGCGGCCGCCAAACTGGCGCCCAGACCAAAAGTATTCCTCAGGAAATCACGTCTGTTCTTCATGGTCCTTCCTCATTAAGACTTGGCGGACCCAACTGTCCCCAAAAACTCAATGGACATTGGACATTGGATCGAAGAGAGATGCACGGCCAAGCAATCGACGTGAAGTCGCTGCTGTGGCTATACCGTTGCTAGAAGGAGAGGGGGAAACTCAAATGCGAAGGATGGAAAAAGACACAGCACGTGCAGGGGGCCGAGCAGGCGGGCCGCTGTCCAAACCCCATGCGGCGGTGAAATCGGGGGCCAGAAACTCGGCCGTAGTACCCATGACGACGGCACCGCTCCGGATCACCGTCACCTGAGGAACAACGTTTCTCCAAACGTTGAGGCGTTCCGCCGTGACGCAGTTCGTCTGGCACGATTGCGACATCAACACCGCAGTCATGGCCTCAACACCTGGATGATTCATGGCTGAGTGATCGTGAGCCATTCCCGGCATGCTGTCTGAAGGCTGAATGCAGTGGCGCTGCTTCTCCGCTCGCGCGTGGCGTTCGCACATGAGTGCGCAGACCCCGGTCGGAGTGATCCCGGCGAGCAAGACCGTCAGGAGAACTATCGAAGTTGCGGTTCTTCGAGGCACCTTGGAAAACTGTACCTTAGACTGCATGAGATGCGCAAACTCGGTTAATGGCTCTCCCCAACTTAGAATTGCGCAGCCTCCTAGTTCAACTAGGACCTCGTCAAGCCTGGAAGGCACTCGGTTTCTCCCTAGAGAAATGTCATCAACTTCCCGATAAATGCGCTTGACCCTGTAGCGTAGTACGGGGTTTACACTAGGGTCATCGAGTTAGGAAGGCGATATGAAATCACTGACCATTGGACATCTCGCGAGGGAATCCGGGATGAATCTGGAAACCGTGCGCTACTACGAACGGCGTGGCCTGCTGCCCAAACCACCGCGTAGCGCATCCGGCTATCGCCTGTTCCCGATTGAAGCTGCGCAGCGGCTGCGGTTTATTCAGCGGGCGAAGGAATTGGGTTTCTCTCTTAAAGAGATCGGGGAATTGTTATCGCTGCGAGTGTCACCAACAACAACGAGTGCGGGGATACGCGCGAAAGCTGAAGCGAAGATCACCGATATTAAAAGTAAGATCAGGACCCTTGAGTCCATGGAAAAGACACTTCGGAAGCTAACGAAATCCTGCACTGGATGTGGGCCCATCGCGGAATGCCCCATTCTTGAGAGCCTTGATGGGGAGCGCGTATGAGTCGGTGGAAGCAGGGCCTATTGGCATTACCAGGTGTTGGCGTTTCGCTGCTTCCGAAACTAGCCTGTCCCTTGTGCTGGCCTGCCTACGCTGGTTTGCTGAGTTCGGTTGGCCTTGGCTTTCTCATATCGGCTGCCTACCTGCTTCCTCTGACGGCTGGGTTCCTAGTGATTACATTGGGAGCAATGTCGTTCAAAGCGAACAGCCGTCACGGGTATGGCCCGTTTCTGCTTGGACTATTTGCCGCGGCTGGTGTCCTGTTAGGAAAGTTTAAATGGGAATCGAACGCCACGATGTACGGTGCAGTCGGCCTGTTGGTAATCGCTTCGCTGTGGAATGCGTGGCCGAATCACCGCGCATCCAGCCAAGAAGCTGCGACCTGCCATCACTGCGAATCAAAGGAGTTGATTTAATTCAAATTCAAGCCTTAGGAGAACATGATGAACACAAAGAAACAAATCGAAGTCTTCAGTGCGGGCTGCTCAACCTGCAAGGGAACCATTGAACTGGTCAAGCGGCTTGCTGGCTCTTCGCACGAAGTCGTAGTCCACGACATGCAAAAGTCCGAGACAGCTACCAAGGCCAAAAACTACGGCGTTCGCAGCGTACCCGCAGTTGTGATTGACGGGAAACTTGCTTCGTGTTGTGCTGGGCGTGGCCCCGATGAGCGAGTATTGCTTGCTGCTCTTCAATAAACCTCGTCTTTCGGGCGGATACAAAACGATGGCGAAACTTTCGGAGCTGAAAGCGGGGGCTCCCTGTGGTCACGTTCCCATGATATCGAACCGCACAACGATACAGTTGTGCGGTTCGCGGTCACTAAGAGTATTTTGCCATCATCGTTTGTGACCTCGGGAAGACAAATGGTACAGCAGCATCCCTCCGAAACTTTTTTAGTGCAACTGTTCAATACTCGCGAAGCAGCAGAACGTTGGGCGCGCGGAACCGATAGTCCTGATTGATCGAACTCATTGCCACCCCAGGAAAACAGCAGGTAGACCTGAGGGAACCCTCCAGCACGAAGAGTAAGCCCCGTCGAAAAGCTGTGCCTCCAGTGATTGGACCCGAAGTCACCCCGCGTTAATCACGAAGATTTCAATACTTGCACTCGCTGTTCTGCTGAACTCCGGTTTGGCGCTGGCGCAGCACGGCCATGGCACGGGCGGCAACGTGGGCGCCGCTGACCACAGGAGCATGAAAGGCGGCAGCAATAACGCTCCGCGGCATGAGACGGTAAGCGACCAGCTTTCGAAGAACAGCAAGCTGTCGAACAAACTGCAGACGTTTACAGGGATGTCGGCACAAAAGGCTTGTTCCGGATTCAAGAACTTGGGACAGTGCGTCGCTGCGGCTCACGTCAGCAAGAACCTCGGCATCAGCTTCGCTTGCCTGAAGAGCAATATGACGGGGACGGCACCGTCTAGCGGCTCCAACTGCCCAGCGAGAGCTGGTACGAAGACAACTGGCACGAAGACTATGAGCCTGGGAAAGTCGATTCAGAGCCTGCGTCCGAATGCCAATAGCAAGTCGGAGGCCAGGAAGGCACAGCAACAGGCTGAAGAAGACTTGAAAGACTCGACTAGCAATTCCTGAGCGAGTTTGCTCAGACAGAGAAGGTCCCGCAGCGATGCGGGGCCTTTTCTATCCCCACCGTACGCCGGCTTAACGCCTCTGAGCTGGCAGCCGCAAAAGTGGACACCGCCCCGCAGGCTAGAACGATTGTGAGAACCGCGCTTCCAGGAATTCGCCCAGCTTCGCCGTGGCCTTGAATTGTGGAATGGGGTCCAGTTCCTTGAACGCTGAGGTAAATGCATTCGAAAGGCTCCAGATCGTTCGCGGCCGGAATTCCTCATACTTCGGCTCGAAGTAGAGGTCATGTACGGTGCGAGCGAGATGCTTCGGAGCTTCCAGTTTGCCCTCCACGAATGCCTCGTAGATGACCACCTTGGCCGTGACGTCGGTGAGCTCGCTTCTCTGCCAAGCCTCCACTTGCTTTCGCATGGGTTCGAAGTTCCGCTGCATCCGGTCCACGCCAACCGAAATGCAGTCGATGAGCGAAAACGACTTTGAGTGTTTCGCGAGCACGGGAGTGAACACACCTGGGACAATGTATCCGAGTTCCCATTAAGGTTTGATGAAACTTCCCCAGTGCCCTGCAAAGTGAAACGCGATTTCGATGCCTCGGGTCTTGGAAAACATTCGGGGTTAATCTCCTATTTGCCCGTTGCTTTTGCTTAAGTGATAGTCAAGACCAGGGCGCGGCTGGTTCCACCGCTCGTGCAGCCAAGATCGCCCGAGGTCCCGCCCGGAGTCTTGACCGTCACGCTTGCTGTTCCAGGAGCGGAGATCAAGGCGGTCGTGATCGTGACCTGCAACTGCTGAGTGCTCGTAACCTTAGTGCTTAGCGTCGTCCCGTTGATGACCACGACAGAAGACGAAACAAAGTGACTACCATTCACAGTGAGAAGAAAGCCCTGCTGCACTTCAGCGAACGTAATCGTGCTGGGAGAAAGAGACCCAATGATCGGGGCTGGCCGAGCACTTCCGCACAAGAGATTGAGTGCGTTGCAGCCTTGGAAGACTAGCAAGGCGAGCAGAAGCGCGCTGAGAGGTCGCCAGAAAGCGCGGTTGTAGACCTTTTGGACGTAGTTTGTAAATCCGTCAAAGCAGCAAGTTATTCGACGTTATCCAGGGCGGCATTGAGTCCGACTATGTCGGCCCCGAGATCCTTGCCGTCGGTGCCTTTGTTCTTGTAAGGGCTGTTCGTCTGAAGCTCGTAGTTTCCTCCATCGCCGTTGTTGTAGCTGAGGAACTGCACAGCCGCAATAGTTTGCGGGAAAGTGTTGTTCGCCGGCCAGCTTGACGGAGGAAACGCCGGCGGAGCTGCAACCAGGGCGTTTTTGGTGAACGTGAAGGTGGTAAAACATTTGTTTATGCTGGTCACGGGCACATCGTAAAAGGCGCAGTTGGCTTGGCCGCCTCCCGTACTCCATACCGGATGTGGGCTGGTGACCACCATGTTGTTGGTGAAGACCAAGTCATGCATGGGCGCGGTTTTGTAGTACAGGTTGCCCAGTTCCATCATGTGGCCGTCGGCGTCCGGGAAAGCGGTGACGTGATTGATGGTGATGCTCCATTTGTGCCGTTCCCGGAGATCGCGGTTGCCATCTGGATTCCGGCTCCGGCATGCGAGATGTGCACATAGCGGATCGTGACGTCGGTCACCTGACAAAGCGGACAAACGTTAGAGCCGCTCTGGGTGTGCTGGTTCTTGGGGGTTAGCAGAATGACGGAGCCGTCTTGGCTGAAACCTCCCCAGTTGTTTTCCATGAGATTCGCCTCAATCAGCACGCGAACCGCATTCTTGAGTTCCAGGTGATTCTTGACGACGAAGGGATTGCCGTCCGGTCCGCCGATGAAGTTCGGGTTGCCCGGCATCCACTGCCACGGCTTCCAGAAGTGATTGTTCAGAATTTGGATGTCGGTGGGGGTCAAGGTGGCGGCTCCGCCGCCGAACATCACGGCCTCGCCCGAGGCTTCCAGGAAGTTGTTCTGGATCTTGAAGGGACCGTCCTGGGTGTCGCTGACGCCTCCGGCAACCGCGTGAGCGTCGGTACAAGCTCCGGACCTTGAAATGCAAT
>WNFA01006286.1_pt1 | contig 17212 bp, 10 predicted proteins | sample 5400481 | NCBI WGS metagenome assembly WNFA01 (sample SAMN13153340, study PRJNA577476) | soil metagenome | isolation source: 120 cm saprolite under Douglas fir tree site 2 hole 1 replicate 2 | place: USA:California | collected 2015-04-18
CCAAGAAACCATTGAGGCGGGCAAACATGAACATCGCTTGGTTGATCAATCCGTCGCGATCCGAGCCGACGGCTTTCGCCATCTGTTCGAAGAGATCCCAAAGATGATCTGCGATCTGAACGCTGCGAGTGGCCCTGTTCGAGCTCTGGGACATCAGTTGTATCGGAAGACGCCGACGAGCGCGCTGGTATTGGGCGTCACGTTAGCGGGGTCAATCTCGAGCACTGCATTGGCAGAAGGATACGAGACGTAGAAACGGTCCAGAAGTCCTCCATCGGGTAGATCCACCACGTTGACCACATTGGTCGGGAATCGGAATTCGACTCCGAAGAATGCCCCGGACGTGTCGATTTGTACAAATTCGGGAGCGAAACCCGAAACCGACGAGATCAAATAGAAAAAGTCCCGTTGGATGGCCGGGTCTCCGCTGCCGAAGGTGAAGCTCAACTGCGGGCTAGTGGCATCCAGCACGCATCCGCTAAGCAGGTTTCGTGGACAGGGGCGATAAAGGAATCCTCCATCAAAGGCAAACAGCTGGTTCGGCCCGGTTCGGTCCATATAGCCGGTGATGGTGCCGTTCACGACGTAAGGAGCCGTGCCCGCGGCACGTACCGAGAAGGTGGACTGGATACAACTGGGTGGGACCCCTCCGGCCGTGAACAAAACGCCCGCATCCGGGTTGAAGGCCGAGATCGGCAGGCCGGCATCGGTTGCGGAATAATCGGGGCACCCGGAGCCTGAGAGCACGACCAGGTCCCCTGTCCGCACGCGATTATCGAAGGGGCTCGAAGGTGCCGCAAAGATGGCTTCGCCCGCGTCCGGACCGGTCAAGTTTTGAAACCCAGGAATCGTCCCCTGATAGGTAACGAAGATGTTTTCGTCCCGGGCCTTCCCATTGGTGGTTGCGAGGCTGCTGGCGATCGGGCCTTCCACATAGAAGATCACACCGCCGTCGCTGGCAAAGTATTGGGGAGTCCCGAGACTGCCCCCGTCCACGGCGAGGCTTCCATTGATCGGCAGCAGTCCCACGGCGTCGAAAAAATAAGTCGCGCCGTTCGAGGTGGGGACAAAGCCAATCATCTTCTGCGGACTATCCCTGAGGTACGTTCCACCGAGGGGAGTCGGATTTGGCACCGGCACCAATGCGTTGCGCGAGAGCGTGATCGTCATCGGCAGCGCGGGGCCGTAGGTAAGAGGCACCATCGGCATTCCGGTGCTGTCGGCCGAGAGCAAGCCCCCATCCGGGATACCGCCGTCCGTAATTCCCGCGGACGTGTCGACTGCTACGATCGCTGGGCACGGCAACGCGCTCGGGCAGGAAGTCTCATCCAGGATTCCGTACATTCGAGAGCCCGCATCCAGGGTCGTTGTCCCGCCGTCCCCTAACAACGCATCGACGGTGGGATTGGTCGCCAAATAGCGAAGGCTGCTTGGAAACGGGAGCTCACTCACCACCGCGCTGCTTTCCGGGTTGAAGATGATCGTACGTCCGCGCACGTCGCTGAGCGTCCGAGTTGCGATCGCCAAGTTGGGAGAGCTCGGCATGACGACAATCGATGTCACCGTGCTGTTGAACTCCGCGCGCGGCCGGAAGCACCCGATGGGTTCGGTCCGCGGGCCGCGATTGCGGTGACGATCCCCGAAGTCAGCACCCGCTTCAGCTCGACCAGCTGGGTAGTTAGATCGGTGCCGACAATCGAGATCTGAGAAGATGACTGACCTCGAACATAGAGGTAAGGACCGACCACCTCCGCGCCCCTGCTGTCGTAGTTGAGATCGCGCGCCAAGTCGGTCGGACGATCCAGAACGGGAATCGAAAGAGGCTCCAGCGGATTGGGCGCGCGCACAAAATCGCGGGATACGAGTCCCACATTGAGGACCTTGATTTCGTTTGTTTCGGTCGAGGTGATGAACAGTAAATTACCGAAAAGGGCGAGACCGTTGGTACCCTGGATCTGCGCGGGCGGAGGAACGCTCTGTTGGGAACAGCCGAGCCACCCCAGCATCAAAATTGCGCTCGCGGCGCGCTTCATGGGGAGACTCCCACGCAGGAGGTGTCCTGCACCAAGCACGTCTGGGCAGCGCCGAGGAACGCCACCAGTTGCACTTGCTCTGGCCTGGTCAGATCCGGAATGTCGATCACCGCCACCCGGCTATCTCCGAAACAGCTGACGAAAAGACGAGCGGCCTGGCCCGCAGTCTGAACGGCCAGACCAAATGGCTGCAGCCCAACTCCCACCAACTGGGCAGTGACTACCCCAAGATCCTCGTCGTAGATCGATACCATCCCAGCGGTGGTGCTGCTTACAGCCACCAGGTTGCCGCGGCCATTTCTGGGGATCAGCGCCACTTCGTTCGGACCAGCCGGCAGAGGAACCGTAGCGATCACGCGAAATGTCGGCAGGTCCGCTGTCGGATTGACGATCCCGAGCACCACCAAGGAATCCGGGGTTCTCGCGGCGATGTAGAGGCGGCTTTCGTCCGCGTTCAGGGCGACGCCCCTCGCCTCCAGAGTCCGAAACGAGAACTGCAGCAAGGAATCGAAAAACGCACCTCGGTGGAGGCCGTCCACCAGCGTGAACAGCGCGCCATCCACAGTTCTGAAGCGATCGGTCGCATACGCAAAACGCTGTCCAACCGCAACCGAGTTGGTCGTGGGGCCATTGCCGTCAACTACGAATCCGAGCGAAATGAAGTTATCCGCGGTCACGGTGAAAGGTGGAGGCGTCGTGGCATTCACGATGACGAGATAGGACTCCAAATTATTCCCACTTAGCACCGGTGAGTCGGCATTTTTGAGCTGGGTCACTACCACCTGGCCCTCCATTACACTCCCGGTCGTCGTTCCGACCCCGACCCCGAGCGGCTCGACGGAACGTGGCTTTCCGTCTCCGACGTTTTGAAACGCGGAAAGCGAGGGCGAGCTTCGGGTGCAGTCCAGACCGCGGTCGAGGCACTGGAGCGTAGGTCCAACTGCGTTGATGACCTGCAACGGATTCAGATCGCCTCGGGACGGGACGAAGAGCCGCATCGTCTCGCCGGTCTTCGGATATCTCGTCATCTCTCCGGCGAAACTTTGAATGAACACTTGAGTCAGCCCGCTTCCGAGATTGGTGATCGACAATGGCGCTCCACCCGTAGGCGCCGTGCCAATTGCCGGCAGCGCGGTGCCTCCCGCGCCAACGCCATCGAGGGGTACCGCGATGACCGATCCGCTGGTGTAGCGCCGGTCAAAATTGGAGTTCGCGACGTAGAGAACGCCCTTCTGCGAGCTTGAAGAGTCCGAGTAGACCAACCCGGTCGGGAAATAGAAGTTTCCGATCGGAGGGGGCTTCAACTCGCCTTGTGGGACGCAGGCGGCGGCAGAGCAACAAGCGAGGACCAGGTATCGCATCGGAAGGGGGCGCAATCTAGATGTCGGCTCGAGAGGGAGCAACTCCTCAACTTCCAGCCTGGATTTTCGAAAAATCAGCTACCTGGCTGAATAACCCACGAACCTCCTGGAGCAGGCGAACCCGGTTCTCGCGCACTTCACGCTGGTCCGTCATTACCATCACTTCGTCGAAAAATGCATCGACCGAGGGTCGCAGTGAAATGATCTCCTTGAGCACTCCCGGATAGTCGTCCGCCTTCGCCAAGTCCCCAATCTTGGCTCGCACGGCGGAGCAAGCCTGCGCGAGCCGGACCTCGGAGGCCTCCTTGAGTCTCTTCGCGTCAACCTTGCCTGCCGGGACATCCTTTGCCTGTTTTTCTACAATGTTTCCCACTCGCTTGAAGGCAGTGGCCAGGGATTCAAAACTCGGATCGGAAACCAACCGAGAGAGCGCTTCCAGGCGCTGCTGCGCAGAGACGATGTCGTCGAAGCCCGCCGAAAGAACCGCCTCCACGAGATCAGGGCGATACCTTTCGCTCCATAACGCCTTGAGGCGCGCTCGAAAGAAATCGAGCACCACTTGTGCCGGAGCGGCCTCGGAAGGCTTTCCAACCATACCGACCAACTTGGGCTCCAATGCGCCCAGAGCTGACTCGACCGCCTTTGCGATGGAGAAACGAAACTGCCGAGCCAAAACGAGATGAATGATCGCGAGGCAGGCTCGACGCAGGCCAAACGGATCCGCGGCGCCGGTCGGAGCCCTTCCAATCGCAAAAATACCACACAGCGTGTCGAACCGGTCCGCCAACCCGATGATCGCTCCCGAATCCTCGGTCGGCAGCGCGTCGCCCGCCCACCTCGGCAAGTAGTGCTCGAAGATAGCGAGGGCCACGTGCGGATCCTCGCCGCTGGACTTCGCGTATTCGCGGCCCATGATCCCCTGTAGCTCAGGAAACTCGCCCACCATTCCAGTTACCAAGTCTGCCTTGGAGAGCAAGGTGGCACGTCGAATCACCGGTAACAGCTGCTCACGGCCGACCGCATTCGCCAACCACGTGGCCAGGCGTTCGATCCGGGTCACCTTTTCGGCATAGGTGCCGAGCTTTTCTTGCCATACCACGCGCGAAAGCTTCTCCACCCGCTCGGACAAGGGCGCCTTCCGGTCCTCATCGAAAAAGAAGCGGGCGTCCGCCAGTCGCGCGCGCAGGACCCGCTCATATCCGCGAATCGAAACCTGCTCGTCGCGCACAGTCGTATTGGAGACCGCGATGAATTTCGGCATCAGCTTGCCTGAGCCGTCGGCCAGCGCGAAGTACCGCTGGTGCCGCTTCATCTCCTGGACCAACACCTCGGGGGGCAAATCGAGATAACTCTCGTCAAATGAACCCACTACTGGGTTGGGCAGCTCGACCAGCTCAGTCACTTGGTCCAAAAGCGCTGGATCCTCGATCAAATTCCCGCGCGCACGAGCGGCTGCGGCGCGGAGCCGTTCGAGCAGGATCGCCTTGCGCCGATCCGGGTCGGCGATCACGTGCGCTCGCAGTAAGCTGCTTTCGTACTCCGAAGGACCGCTCAACTCGATTCGATCAGGCGAAAGGAACCGGTGTCCGTAGGTGAACCGGGCGGCGGAGACGTCGGCGAAGACGACTGGCAAAACCTCGCTGCCGAACAGCGCCAAAATCCAATGCACGGGTCGAGCGAACGTCTGTTCGACATCGCCCCAGCGCATCGATTTGGGGAATTTGAGCGAATGGATCACCTCAGTGAGCGCGCCGGTCAGAACCTGATGGGCGGGCCGACCCCGCTCGAGTAGACGGGCGCCAAGGTATTCGCCCTTGGGCGTTTGAAACCGTTCCAGCTTCTCCACTGTCAGACCTAATCCCTCGGCGAACTTTTGGGCGGCGCGCGATGGTTTGCCGGCCGGATCGAAGGCGACTTTTACCGGTGGGCCGATCACTTCCTTGGAAAGGTCCTCGCTGAGCTCGGCCACCGCGCTGAAATAGACCGCGAGGCGGCGCGGGGTGGCAAAGGTTCGCGGCTCTCCGTGAGAAATGCGGCCGGAGGCCATTTGCTCGATCAACTTCTGCCGAAGCTCGTCAACGGCTGGTTCGATGAACGAGGCGGGAATCTCTTCGGTTCCAATCTCGAAGAGCAGCTCCTTAGCCACCGCGCGCCCCTTCCCGTTCCTCCAACGAAAAAGTCTTCCAGAATTCGGAAGCCGGCTTTCCCTCCAGCGGACGAGGCTGCGTCCCCACCGTCCACTGAGTCTTCAGCAGCGGAAAGCCCAGCCGCTGCCGCGACCGCAGATAACCCTCCGCGCACGAGCGGGCATTGTCGCGGATTCGCTTGATCAAGTTGGCCCGTTCGGTCACCGAGATCGCTCCTCGCGCGTCGAGCAGGTTGAAGGTGTGCGAGCATTTGAGAGCGTAATCATACGCCGGTAGAGGCAGTTGCCGGTCCAGAAGCCGCTTGCATTCCTTCTCGTAGGCGCTGAAGAGCTCGAAGAGCATCGTCGGGTCCGACTCCCGAAAGACGTAGGAGCTCATTTCGACCTCGTTGGCGTGAAACATCTCCCGGTAGCGCAGACCCTTGATCCACTCCAGGTCGAATACGTTCTCTACGTCTTGCAGGTAGGTGGCGATCCGCTCCAGGCCGTAGGTCAACTCGGCGGATACCGGTTTGCAGTCAAAACCTCCGCACTGCTGAAAATAGGTGAACTGGGTGATCTCCATTCCGTCGCACCATACTTCCCACCCCAGGCCCCAGGCTCCCAGCGTGGGAGATTCCCAGTCGTCCTCGACGAAACGCACGTCGTGCTCCAGCGGATCAATCCCGAACGCCTGCACCGAATCCAAGTAGAGCTGCTGGACGTTCTTCGGAGCGGGCTTGAGGATCACCTGGAACTGATGGTGCTGGAAAAGCCGGTTCGGGTTTTCGCCGAAACGGCCATCGGCCGGCCGCCGCGACGGTTGCACGTAGGCGGCGTTCCAGGGCTCGGGTCCAAGTGCTCGCAGAAACGTCGCCGGGTGCATCGTCCCGGCGCCAACTTCGAGATCGTAAGGCTGCAAAATGACACAGCCTTGTCGCGCCCAGTACTCCTGCAACCGGAAAATCAGCTCCTGCAAATACATTGCGTCAATCCAGCCCTACCTGGGCCATAAAGTCGACACTTTTGAGCCGCCGGCCCAAATGGTGGGCGATGAAAAGGTTCAACAGTTCGCGAGCGCGCTTGCGCGTTCCTGGCGGCAGCGGAATCGTGCTTCCATTCTGCAGAGCTGAAAGCGAAGCCACCACTTGCGAGGGCAGCGAGACCGCGAATTGGGCGCGCTCCTTGCACCCCTCGCAGAGCGTGCCGCCGTGCTCGGGGTCGAATCGAGGCAGCGGCCCCGGAGGCCCACCACAAACGGCGCATTGATCGAATCGCGGCATGAACCCGGCTTGGGCGAGCGCCTTGAGCTCGAAAGAAATCAGCGAGCTGGGGCCCGCGGCCTTGCGATTCAAAAGCCCGAGATAGCCGAGAAGCAGTTCGAACAGTCCAGGATGGGGCTCGCGATCGCGAACCAGCTCCCGACACAGCTCCAGGCTGTAGAGCGCTCGGGCGATCAATGACAGGTCCTGACGAATGGCGAAGAAGCTCTCTTCGACGTCCGCACCATCCAGTCGGAGGGTTTCTCCATGCCGCTCCGCGAGACGGACTTGCACCAGAGTAAAGGGCTCCAACGCTCCGGCAAAGCGCCGGCGGCTTTTGCGAGCTCCTGCCGCGAAAGCGGTCAGTTTGCCTCGGGTGGCGGTGAACAAGGTGACGAGCCGATCCGCCTCACCGTAGTCCAGGTGAGACAACACCAGCGCGCGTTCTTGAAAGCGCTCCATCGCTCATCGGCCCCAGAGCCAATGCGGAAACGAGGCTCGCTTCATCACCAGCACCAAAGCCAACACCAAAATTGCGACCAGAACGGCAATCCAGTTCACCCGGGTTGGCCGCGCGCCCGGCTTGGCTGGAACCGACTGAGAGGGCTGAGTGCCTTTGTCCACTTCCTCGAAGCGAAGCACCGCCTCTTCTTCCGCCAGGCCGATCACTTGGGCGTAGGCCCGGATGTAGTTAACGATGAACACCTTTTCCGGAAGCCGCTCTCGTTCACCGTTTTCCAGCGCAGCCAACAAATTGAGCGGGATTTTGGTAGCTGTGGAAACCTCCATTCGCGAGACTCCGCGCAGTTCCCTCTGTTGCGCCAGGTATCGTCCGAAGTCTGCGTAGTCCACGCTATTGCAGTTGCTCCTGGAGCTTGCGGCAATCATCCTTGAGGGAGGGCTGGTTGGTCGCCTTGGCTTGGCATTGGGTGAAGGCCTGCATCGCCGCTTCGCGCCGTCCCCTCTTGGTCAGGCATTTGCCTTCCTCATAGTAAGCATCGGCCGCGTCTGGACACGCCTGTTCGTACTTGCTGAACTCTTGGCAGGCTTCTTCGAAATTGCCCTGGTCGCGGTAAATGATGCCCAGGTTGCGGAACCCCTGGCAGAATTTGGGATTGACGATCAACGCCGCCCGAATGTTCTCGAGCGCTCCTCGGGTGTCGCCCTTTTTGTACAACGCCCAGCCAAGGTTTCCCTGAGCGATGTAGGGGGTTGGGTAGAGCATATCATTGAGCGCTTCGCGGTAGAGGGCAATCGCGCGGTCGTATTGGCCCAAATCCAAGTAAACGTTGGCCAGATTTGCCTTGGCCTCCGAATAATTCGGACGAATCGCCAACGCCTTGTTGAAATGCTCGATCGCCTGTTCCCGCCTGCCGAATGAAAGGTGGAGGAGCGTTCCGATCGCGTAGTGGGCCTCCGCCAGGTTGGGATCCATCTCCAATGCGATCTGAAACTCGTGCAGAGCGCCCTGCACGTTCCCGGACTGGATCGCTTGTACTCCGAGATCGTGATGGATCAGCGCGCCCTGCTGTTCCTGCTCGCTCGGTACATGCTTGCAGGCAGAGGTAAAAACCCAGAGCAGACAGACGACCCGTCCCGAAAGCACCAATTCTCTCCACCGGCGAGCCTTCATTTAGAATGACGACAGAATCCGGCCCAGCAACGCCGTCGGGCCGGGGCGCGCTTCGCTTTTACTGGCGGAATGGCCGATCGCCAAGCGTGGATCTCTCATGAATGGCGGCTGGGTTCGGATCAACTCGTCCTGGTCGGTGGGCGAGAGGGCGCGGAAATTCATGTTTCCGAGGATGAAGCCCATCGATTCGACGAACGCAATCGCATCGGATTCGGCGTTCCGGTAGTCCTCGGCGGTCGCGATCCGCTGGTTCGAGGAATAGATCGCACAATCGGCGCTCTCGGGCAGATAGAGATAGACGAAAATTGAAAATCCGGTCGCCGTTCGGATCCCCAGTAGAAAGGCTTGAGAGGGGCCCGCCTGCTTACCCGGAATCGCCAGGTGGGGAGAGTTGGTTGACTGGAACAGCGAGATCACCTGATCCCGGGCTACGGGGACACCGCGAAGTTTGGTGTCAATCGTGAACACTGGCGCCTGGGTGCCTGATGAACACGAAAACTATCAGCCTCAGCGCTTCTTGAGTAGCCGATCCAGTCTTTTCGAGAGCTGATCGAGGCGGGCTTTGAACTCGTCGAGTTGCTCTCGCCGGGGCACCGTCAACCGGGCCACCGCCTTCCTCACTCCTTCTTCAACGCCGCGCTCCAGCTCTCGTCGTTGGGCGGCCAACCGCTCCCCGAACGCCGCCACTTGCCGGCGGATTTCTTCCTGGCTCCAACCGGCCGCCTCCGCCACCCGATTCAGGGCTCTGCCGGCCTCCTCCTCGGCCGCGGAAGCAGCCAGCAGGGCCTGGGCCCAAAGGGCTTCGAAAGCCTCCACCAAGCGGCGAGTTTCCAAGGTCGGTCCGACCGGCTAGGCGGCGCCGCTCTCTGGGGCTCCCTGTTGGAGGCGCGGCGGAGGCGGCGGCGGCACGGTGGCCGCCTCGCCATGGGTCGCTGCCAAAGCGGCCTCCATGTGCTGAATCTCGTCCGCCGGGCTTTCCACCTCGACGTCCAGGTGCTTGTACTGCGGCAGTCCGGTTCCCGCCGGGATCAGTCGACCCATGATCACGTTCTCCTTCAGACCGCGGAGGTGATCCACTTTGCCGTTGATCGCCGCTTCGGTGAGCACCTTGGTGGTCTCCTGGAAGGACGAGGCCGAGATAAATGACTCGGTCGAGAGCGAGGCTTTGGTGATTCCCAACAGCAGCGGCTCTCCGATCGCGGGTCGCTTGCCCGTGGCCATGATCTTCTCGTTCTCTTCCTCGAAAGCCCACTTCTCGACCTGCTCGTCGATCAAGAAGTTGGTGTCGCCCACATCGGTGACCCGCACTCGCCGCAGCATCTGGCGCACGATGGTCTCGATGTGCTTGTCGTTGATCTTCACACCCTGGAGTCGGTAGACCTCCTGCACTTCGTCCACCAAGTAGCGGGCAAGCTCTTTTTCGCCCAACACCTTGAGGATGTCGTGCGGGTTGGCCGCGCCGTCCATCATCGGCTCGCCGGCCTTCACCCGGTCCCCCGAGTGAACGCTGATGTGCTTGCCCTTGGAGATCAGGTACTCCTTGGCGAGGTCGGTGCGGAGCTCGCCATTGACCTCGGGGGTGATGATCAGCTTTCGCTTGCCCTTGGTGTCCTTGCCGAAGGAAACCACTCCATCGATTTCGGCGATCACCGCGTGATCCTTGGGCTTGCGAGCTTCGAACAGCTCGGCCACGCGGGGAAGACCACCGGTGATGTCCTTGGTCTTGGTGGTCTCTCGCGGAACCTTGGCGATCACCTCGCCCGGAGTGATCTCATCTCCGTCGTTGACGGTGAGAATCGATCCCTGTGGAAGGTGGTAGCTCGCAGGCTGCTCGCTCGCGGGGAGAACCTTGATTTCTCCCTTCTCATCGCGAATTGAAATCCGCGGCCTGGCCTCGGGATCCTTGGATTCGACGATCGTCTTGCGGGACAAGCCGGTGACCTCGTCGAGGGTTTCGCTCATCGTCACGCCCTCGATGATGTCGTCGAACTTCACCGTTCCGCCGACCTCGGTAAGCAGCGGCATCGCGAAGGGGTCCCATTCGGCAATCAGGGTGCCCGGTTCGACTTTCTGGCCTTCTTTGACCAGCAGCTTGGCGCCGTAAATGACCTGGTAACGCTCGCGCTCGCGGCCCGAGTCGTCGACCACCACCACTTCGCCGTTGCGGTTCATCACGACCAAGGTTCCGTCGTTCCGCTTCACCGTTGCGAGGTTCGAGAACTTGATCGAACCGGCGTATCGGTTTTCGAGCGAGGATTGCTCCGCCCGCCGCGTGGCGGCTCCGCCGATGTGGAACGTTCGCATCGTCAGCTGCGTTCCCGGCTCACCGATCGATTGGGCGGCGATCACTCCGACCGCCTCGCCAATACTCACTTTGCGGCCTCGCGCGAGGTCGCGGCCGTAGCACTCGACGCAGATCCCGCGCCGGGCCTGGCAGGTCAGAACTGAACGGATTTTGACTTTGTCCAGGCCGGAGTTTTCGATCTTCGCGACCCGGTTCTCGTCGATTTCCTCATTCGCCCGGACCAGCACTTCGCCGGTCAGAGGATCGTGAATGTCGTCCAAGGCCACGCGGCCGAGGATTCGTTCTCCCATCGGCTCGATGATTTCGCCGCCCTCCACCAGGGCGCCGATGTACAGGCCGTCCATCGTGCCGCAGTCGTACTCGGCAATGATCGCGTCCTGCGCCACGTCCACCAGCCGGCGGGTCAGATAGCCGGAGTTGGCGGTTTTCAGTGCGGTGTCCGCGAGACCTTTGCGGGCCCCGTGGGTCGAAATGAAGTACTGCAGCACCGACAAGCCTTCCCGGAAGTTAGCGGTGATCGGCGTATCTGCTGCATCATCTCGCCGGCGACCTTCTCCGTGACCTCCGCCCAGATGTCGATCACCTTGTTGTAGCGCTCGCCGTCGGTGATCAGGCCCTCCAGGTATTGGTTTTCGATCTCCGCCACTTCCTTCCGGGCGTAGTCCAAAAACTCGTGCTTGCGCTCCGGAATGACCATGTCCTTGAGCGCGATCGAGATGCCCGCCTTGGTCGCATGGGCATAGCCCAGCGTGCGGATCCGGTCCGCCAACAGCACCGTTTCCTTTTCTCCGGTCAAGCGGTAGCAGGTATCGATCAGGTTCCCGAGCTGTTTCTTGTCGAGCACCTTGTTAATCGCATCGAACCCAATCTTGTCCGGGACAATATCCCACAGCAGCACGCGGCCGACGGTGGTCTCTTTGCGAGCTCCCTCGACCCGGCAGACAATCTTCGCCTGAAGCTCGACCTGGCCGTGGTCGTACGCCGCCCGGAGGCACGATGATCGGCTTGCCGTTCGCAGGGCTGAGGATGTTGTTGGTGGACATCATCAAGACCCGGGCCTCCATCTGTGCTTCCACCGACAAAGGCACGTGGACCGCCATCTGATCACCGTCGAAGTCCGCGTTGAATGCGGCGCAAACCAGCGGGTGAAGCTGGATCGCTTTGCCCTCGATCAGCACCGGTTCAAAGGCCTGCATTCCCAGCCGGTGCAAGGTCGGCGCGCGGTTGAGGATCACCGGGTGTTCCCGGATCACTTCCTCGAGAATGTCCCATACCTCCGGGCGCTCCTTTTCCACCATCTTCTTCGCGCTCTTGATGGTGGTGACGTATCCCTTCTCTTCGAGCTTGTTGTAGATGAACGGCTTGAACAGCTCGAGCGCCATGATCTTCGGCAGGCCGCACTGGTGCAGCTTCAGCTCCGGCCCGACCACGATCACCGATCGTCCCGAGTAGTCGACTCGTTTGCCGAGCAAGTTCTGGCGGAAGCGCCCCTGCTTGCCCTTGAGCATGTCGGAAAGCGACTTCAGCGGCCGCTTGTTCGGGCCGGTGATGGTCTTGCCACGGCGGCCGTTGTCGAACAGCGCGTCGACCGCTTCCTGAAGCATTCGCTTCTCGTTGCGAATGATGATGTCGGGCGCGTTGAGCTCCTGCAGCCGCTTCAGGCGGTTGTTGCGGTTGATCACCCGGCGGTACAAGTCATTGAGATCGGAGGTCGCGAAGCGGCCGCCGTCCAACGGAACCAAGGGCCGAAGATCGGGTGGAATCACCGGGATTACGTCCAGCATCATCCATTCCGGCTTGTTTCCTGAGGTTCGGAAGGCCTCCACCACCTTCAGGCGCTTTGCGTACTTCTTGCGCTTGGCCTCGGAGTTGGTCTCGCGCATGTCCTTTCGCAACTGCTCCGACAGCTTCTCCACGTTCACGGCGCGGAGCATCTCGCGAATCGCCTCGCCGCCCATACCAGCGACGAAGCTCTCGTCCCCGTGCTCCTGGAGCATCCGCTGCAGCTTCTCCTCCGAGATCAGCTCCCCCTTCACCAAAGGAGTGCTCTTCGGATCGATCACGATGTAGCTTTCGCAATAGAGAACCTTCTCCAGATCCTTGAGCGTGATGTCGAGAAGGTTGCCAATTCGCGAAGGCAGAGACTTGAGAAACCAGATGTGCGCGACCGGGGTGGCCAGGGTGATGTGCCCGAGCCGCTCCCGGCGGACTTTGGATTGAATCACCTCGACGCCGCACTTCTCGCACACCACGCCGCGATGCTTCATCCGCTTGTACTTGCCGCAGTTGCACTCATAGTCCTTCACCGGTCCGAAGATTCGGGCGCAGAACAACCCGTCCCGCTCCGGCTTGAAGGTGCGGTAGTTAATCGTCTCCGGCTTCTTCACCTCTCCGTGCGACCACTGGCGAATCTTGTCAGGCGATGCCAGGGCCATCCGGATGGCGGCGAAGGAGAGCGGATCCTTGGGTTTTTCGAAAAAATTGAAAATGTCCTTCACATGACCTCCAAAACTTTAAAGTTCGTTTATGCCTCGGTCCCGGTTCTGGCCTTGGGCTCATCGGTCTTCTCGACAACGCCGCCATCTCCTGCGGACGATCGCTGTCGTTCCGGCGGCGCCTGCTCGAGCAATTCGACATCGAGCGCCAGGGACTGCAGTTCCTTGAGTAGAACGTTGAACGACTCCGGCAGCCCGGACTCGAGCACGTTGTCTCCCTTCACAATCGCCTCGTACATCCGGGTCCTTCCCACCACGTCGTCGGACTTGACGGTCAAGAACTCCTGTAACGAGTAGGCAGCTCCGTAGGCTTCCATTGCCCAGACTTCCATCTCTCCCAGGCGCTGGCCGCCGAACTGAGCCTTGCCGCCCAATGGCTGCTGGGTGACGAGCGAGTACGGACCGATGCTTCGGGCGTGAATCTTTTCGTCGACCAGGTGGTGCAGCTTGAGCATGTACATCACGCCCACCGTGACATCGTGGTCGAATGGCTCGCCGGTTCGTCCGTCAAAGAGGACGGTCTGACCGCTCACCGGAAGCTTGGCTTCCGCGAGCAGATCGTGGATCTCCTTTTCGCGCGCTCCGTCGAAAACAGGGGTCGCCAGGTGCACCCCCTTCTGGAGCTTTTGCGCCAGGGAAATGATCTCCGGTTCCGACAGACCGTCGAGGAACTGCCCGAAAGCGGGATCGTCATAGATCCTTTTGAGATATTTCTTCAGCTCGTCGCCGCTCCACTTCTCCTCGATGAATTGCTGGATCCGCTCACCCAGCCCCGCGGCGGCCCACCCGAGATGAGTCTCGAGAATCTGGCCCACGTTCATTCGGGAGGGGACCCCGAGCGGGTTTAGGACGATGTCAACCGGTCGCCCATCTTCCAGATAGGGCATGTCCTCGGGCGGAAGTATTCGGGAGACCACGCCCTTGTTTCCGTGCCGACCGGCCATCTTGTCGCCAACCGAGAGCTTGCGCTTGATCGCGACGTACACTTTGACCATCTTGATCACGCCCGGAGGAAGCTCGTCGCCCTTCTTAATCCGCGCGATCCGCTCGCCGAAGGCTAGCTTCACCGCCTCCTTGTTCTCTTCCAGGTTCTTGAGAATCTCCCGAATCTTGGCGTCGTTCGCTTCGGTGGAATTGATCTCCGCCCAGTATTTGTAGGGAATCTCGTTCAAGATCTCGTCGGTGATGACATCACCCTTCTTGAGGAGAATCTTCCCCTTGTCGTCCACCAACTTCCCTTGCGCCTCCTTGCCGAGGAGCATCTTCCGGATCCGGGCGAAGGCCGAGTCCTGGATCACCTTGATCTCGTCGTTCTGGTCCTTGAGGAGCTTGGCCTCCTCCATCGACTCGATCTGCTTGGCTCGCTCGTCCTTCTCCACGCCCTTGCGGGAGAACACTTTGGCGGAGATCACCGTCCCCTGCACTCCAGGCGGAACGCGCAGCGAGCTGTCTCGCACATCGCCGGCCTTTTCGCCGAAAATCGCCCGCAACAGCTTCTCTTCCGGAGAGAGCTGGGTTTCGCCCTTGGGCGTGATCTTTCCAACCATCACGTCGCCGGGCTTGACCTCCGCCCCGATCCGGATGATTCCCGATTCGTCGAGGTCCTTGAGCGCCTCCTCGCCGACGTTGGGAATGTCCCGGGTAATCTCTTCCTTGCCGAGCTTGGTGTCACGCGCGATGCACTCGAACTCCTCTATGTGAATCGAGCTGAAGATGTCGTTTTTGACCAGGTTTTCGCTGACCAGAATCGAGTCTTCGAAGTTGTAGCCCTGCCAGGGCATGAAGGCGACCACCACGTTAGAGCCCAGCGCCAGCTCGCCGGTCTCGGTGGCGGGACCGTCGGCAATCACGTCGCCCTTCTTGACCTGATCGCCCTTGCGGACGATCGGCTTCTGGTTGAGGCAGGTGTTCTGGTTGGATCGCTGGTACTTCATCAGGTTGTAGATGTCGACTTCCGAGGCGACGTCACTCAACGCCGCAGGCACGTCCGCCTTGATCACGATTCGCGAGGCGTCCACCGCCTCGATCCGGCCATCGCGGCGGGCCACGCAAGTCACACCGGAATCGCGGGCCACGATTGGCTCCATTCCGGTTCCGACCAGCGGCGCGGCCGTTCGCAGCAAGGGAACCGCCTGGCGCTGCATGTTCGATCCCATCAGCGCCCGGTTGGCGTCGTCGTTCTCCAGAAAGGGAATCAACGAAGCAGCCACCGACACCAACTGATTGGGCGACACGTCCATCAGATCCACGTCTTCAGGTCGGGCCTGGACAAATTCTCCGCCTCGTCGGCAGGAAATCAGCTCGCTGACGAATCTTCCCTTCTTGTCGTACTCGGCGTTCGCCTGAGCGATGGTGTGCTTCTCCTCCTCGAGCGCCGAGTAGAAGGCGACCTCGCCGGTGATCGAGCCGCTCTCGACCTTGCGGTAGGGAGTCTCGACAAACCCGAACTCGTTGACCCGCGCATAAGTGGAAAGCGAGGCGATCAAACCGATATTTGGACCTTCCGGCGTCTCGATCGGGCAGATTCGGCCGTAATGGGTGGGATGGACGTCGCGGACTTCGAATCCCGCCCGCTCCCGAGTGAGCCCGCCCGGCCCCAGCGCGGACAGTCGGCGCTTGTGGGTGACCTCGGAAAGAGGGTTGGTCTGATCCATGAACTGGGAGAGCTGACTGGAGCCAAAGAACTCCTTAATCACCGCGGTCACCGGCTTGGCGTTGATCAAGTCGTGCGGCATCAGAGTCTCGATTTCCTGCAGACTCATCCGCTCCTTGATCGCGCGCTCCATTCGAACCAAACCGATCCGGTACTGGTTCTCGAGCAACTCGCCGACCGCCCGCACTCGGCGATTGCCGAGGTGGTCGATGTCGTCGATGTTGCCCTTCCCGTTCTTCAGGTCGATCAGGTACCGAATGACCTCGAGAATGTCGCGCTTGGTGAGAATCTGACCGTCGAGCGGCTCTTCCAGCCCGAACTTGAAGTTCAGCTTCAGCCGGCCGACTTTCGACAGATCGTAGCGCTCCGGATTGAAGAACAGGTTGGTGAAGAGGTTGATTGCGGTCTCTGGGGTCGGAGGATCTCCCGGGCGAAGCCGCCGGTAGATCTCCATGATCGCCTGCTCGGGAGTCTCCATCTTGTCGAGCATCAGCGTCTCGCGCAGATAGGGACCGACGTTCAGATTGTCGATGAACAGGACCTTGAACTCCTTGATCCCCCGCTTGAGCAGCTCGTTGATCTTCTCCTGCGAGACCTCCTCATTGCACTCCAGCAACACTTCGCCGGTTTTCTCGTCGACGACGTCGTAAGCGGAAACCTTGGTCCAAAGTTCGTCGGCATCGATCGGCAGGGTCCGCATCTTGGCCTGCTCCAACTTCTTGATCGCGGCCCGGGTGAACTTGCGGTTTTTCTTGACGATCACCTCTCCCGACTTGGTCTTGATGTCCCGGGTGGCGCGTTGGCCAGGAAGCAGTTCGAGCTCCACCGACTTCTCGAACTCGTTCTCGCTGTGGATGTAGATCGTCTCGGTGGCGTAGTAGTAGTTGAGAATCTCCTCGGTGGTGCCCTTGAACTCCAGCGGGTTCTTCTTCGCCGTGTCAGGCACCGCACCGAGTGCGCGGATCAACACCGTGGCCGGAAGCTTGCGGCGTCGATCAATCCGCACGTACAGCAGATCCTTGTGATCAAACTCGAAGTCGATCCATGAGCCGCGGTAGGGAATGATCCGGGCGTTGTAGAGGAGCTTGCCGGAAGAGTGGCTCTTGCCCTTATCGTGATCGAAGAATGCGCCCGGGGAGCGGTGCAGCTGTGAGACCACGACGCGCTCCGTTCCGTTGATGATGAACGTCCCGTTCTGGGTCATCAGCGGAATCTCGCCGAAGAAGACTTCCTGCTCCTTCACGTCGCGGATCGATTGCGCGCCGGTCTCCTCGTCCTTGTCCCACACCACCAGTCGGACGACCACCTTCACTGGCGCGGAATAAGTCATTCCGCGCTGATGACA
>WNFA01001935.1_pt1 | contig 17211 bp, 17 predicted proteins | sample 5400481 | NCBI WGS metagenome assembly WNFA01 (sample SAMN13153340, study PRJNA577476) | soil metagenome | isolation source: 120 cm saprolite under Douglas fir tree site 2 hole 1 replicate 2 | place: USA:California | collected 2015-04-18
GGAAAGCCGGTTGAACTCCGCAATGCACTGATGAAAGACCGTGCTCCAGACTCCGCTGGCCTTGCTGTCCCGAAAAACTTGCAGCTCCCCTTTTTGCTTGACGTTGTCGACCCAGGGATAGTCCATGATTGCTCTCCTTGATAGTCGATTGTAGCTCCGGGCTCCGACCGTTCCGATGGGCGGGCGAGACGCCCGCCAGACAGCCGAAGGGACGCCGGCGCTACTCAAAAAATCCGCCCTCGGGCCCTACACCGGTTGCCACTCGTTGGCGTCGATTTCGGGGAAACAGATCTGGCAATCTCCCGGATCGATGTCCTCGAAGCGGGCGCTGCCCTGCTGGTTTAGCGAGCCGCTCTGGGTGGATCCGTCCGACAGCTGTACCTGGTACTTGGCGTTGGGCACGGGCTTTCCGTTTTCATCAAGCAATTGAACTTCAATCCAGGTCTTTTCCTCCGCAGGGCTCTTGGCAGATCGGATTGGTGCGGCGGCGGGTTCGCCCTCACCCACGCTGCCGGTTCGTGATGCTTCCGCCCATTGTTCCTGAATGCTTTTCCCCGCCGTCTCATAAATCTCCGCACCCAGCACCCGGATGTTCTTCAGCAAGTGGGATTTTTCTTCCTCTGTTCCGTAGAGCCACACGGCATCAGCCTGGCTCGGCTCAATTTCGGAATCCTGGCCGGGACGTAACTTGCGATGCAGTTCTGGGTCGAACCATTCGATCGGGATCCGCAGCTTGCGCAGCAGGGCGAGCACACCAGGAGATGCAGCTGCCTCACCGTACGCGCCCTGGCTGGGATCAACCGAGCGGTCATACAAAGTCTGAAGAGATTTGTCCGGCAGAACCTGTCGCAGCGCGTCAGATTGCTCGGCCAGTACCTTTTCGGCTTCGGCAAGTTGCTGCTCAAATCCTTCACCCTGGTCGAGCCCGACATCAGAGCGCTCAATCGACGAGAGTTCGAGCGACCAGGTAAAGGTTCGACCCGCGGGGGAACCCGGATGAGGCAAGCCAAAAGCCGTCCAGTCAAAATTTCGCCCTGCGTGAGATCCGGGATGAGGTACTCCCGAGGCCTGCCAATCGAAGCTTCGGCCTGCGGGAGAAAACGGGTGAGGCACGAGGGAGCGCGAAGTGCTTCGCTCTACCCAATCGTCCGACATGAAATCGGAGGGTGTCATGTTCCGAAATCCAACCAGCGCTTTCGAACAAGACTACAGGAAGAAAAATAAGTCGGCCCATAGACTACACCAAGGTTGGGCTCGGCGCTCAGTGCTGGCCGGCTGCGGGCTGGCTGGCGAGTACGATCATCGCTTCCAGCGTTTTTATTCTTTGTTCCTGGGTCAAAACCAGATAGCGGTGATTGCCACCGGCAGATGGGTCAAAGCGAGAACCCCCCTCCGGCAATACCGTAATTGTCCCGGGTGGCGAGAGGGTGAAGTATCCGTCATCAGGGCGGACCGCATAGAGCACTGCGGTCAGATCCCAGGTGGGGCGATCGTACGGCATTTTGATGTAGGAACGGTAAGCCTCGGCGACGGGGTGGTCTTGGACATAGGCGAAATCGTGTTCGATGCGGGACGCCGGAAAGAGCATCGCATTCCCGATTTCAAAGCCGCTTACCACAATCGGAGTAGGCCATTCGTGGAAGAGCTTGTCCGCGGAAGGCACATCTTGGGCCAGATTAAATTCGGGCTTTCCATCAGAAAAATTGCCCGCCATCGTTGACAGCAACCTGACCTTCCGGCGAACTAGTTCGCGCCCGACCAGCGGACTTGCAGCGTCGGGTTTCGTATCCAGCAGCCGGGCGAGATTGGTACTGAAACCGACCTGAACGATCACGATGCTGCTGTCCGGTTGTCCTGCGAGGGTGCGGCGAAGCAGAGAGACCGCTTCCGGCGCCTGGGCGCCATCCAGGATGCGATGCGGATACACAAAAGCGCCATCGGAACGCCGCCGCTCCGATGGTACCTGGATCATGGGATTCGAATCCGGAGTCTTTCCGTTCCGAACAGTACCGATGGGAATTTCGGGACGGCCATAGAAAGCATTTACCAGGTCCACGTAAGGGGCCGCCCATTTATTGTCCTTGGTGACGGTCACGGCCAGCAGATTGACCTCGTGACGGGTCTGAAAAGCGTGCAACATGGCAAGGGCCAGCGCATCGTCGACATCGTTACCCATGTCGGTGTCGAAGATGATGTTGACTGGCGCCTGAGCTGTTGCAGTGGCAGACCAGTACACGACGGTCAGACAGAAGACGCAGAGAATAAAATGCTTCATTATTTATTAGCCCCTTGGTTTAGCTCTATTAGCCCTTTGGTGCAGCTTTATTAGCCCCTTGGTTCAGCCCCGGCCCAGTAGTTGCTTCGGAACAGCACAGTCTCATTGGGCGCAGGATTCCTCAAGCGCACTCGGATCCGGTGCAGCCCGGGATGAGGATTCTTCGGCTCGAAGCTCAACAGATACCGGTTGTGCAGGTGATTGGCAAAGCTGTTCATGCGCGTCTCGAAGCCCTTGCGTGAAGAAAAGAGTTCGTACTCCCCGCCAGTCATTGATGCGATTGCCCTAGGCATGTTCTTTCTCATGGCCTGGCTGGCCAACCGAAGAGGAGCCATCACATCGGGACGGCTGTCCCAGCCTACTTCGTCCCGGTTGCTGCCGCGCTCGGTATCGAGCACGTTGGAAAGGGCCGGTGAAAAAGGCAGCGTGTACACCGCGGTATTCGTAACCCCGGCAAGGGAGATCACGTCGTCAAGTTTTGCAAAGCGGCTGCCGTGGTCGCGAGTTTCGCTGATCAGCAACAACACGCGCTGGCGCCCCTCCGGCTCCTTGTTGAGCAGCTTGAGCGAGTAGGCCACGGCATCGAAAATGGCGGCACCTCCATCGCCGGCCTGCAAATTCTGCAAGTCTGCCTCGATCACGCCGGCTTCATTCGTAAAGTCCCGAACGAGATCCAGTTTACTGTCGAACAGGATCAATGCAGCCCGGTTGCTTTCCTCACTCAAGACCGGGTCCAGCATGGCCGACAGACCACGCATGCGGGGAAATTCGCGATTCGCCCTGCGCCCGCATTGCACCGCAATGACCAGCGAGACCGGGGCAGCTTCGGCAGTCTCGTCGAGCTGAACCGCTTGCTCCACGCCATCATCCTCAATGACGAAATCTTCCGCACGCAGGCCGTACACCGTATTCCCCTTTTCGTCTCGCACCAGCGTGGGTACGAGCACAACATTGGATTCAGCCTTGAAGGTGGGTTCCTGTGGCGCGCCAGCCGCAGCGAACGCCAGCAGGAATATCAGAATAAAGATGCTCGCTCTGCGCGTGTTCATAGGGCGAAGGTCAGAGGAGCATAACGCGAACCAGATCGAGGACTCCAGTGTCAACGCATTTTGTCCGGTGGCCGGCGGCACAGCGGTACTGTAGAATTCGCCGTGCTGTTTGGTCCCGGCAAGTCAAAAGGCGTTCACATCGCACAAGGAGTCCGCCTATGTCCGATTCGTTTGTGAAAGAAATCACTCGTCGAGGATTCATCACCAGGGTTGGCCAAGGCCTGGTGGCGGCTAATTTAGCCGGGACTCTTCTGAAGAGCGCGGCAGCGGAGGTGCAGGTCCCTGATCCGCCGGGAAAGAAATTGGGATGGGCCATCGTTGGCCTGGGCAGTCTTTCAATCAATCAGATCCTGCCGGCTTTCGCGAAATGCGAAAAGTCGAAAGTTGTCGCGCTGGTCAGCGGACATCCTGATAAGGCCAACAAGCTGGCGCTGCGGTATGGCGTGAACCCGAAGAATATTTACAACTATCAGAACTACGACGCGATCCGGGACAATCCGGAAGTGGACGTCATTTATGTCGTGCTGCCCAACGGCATGCACGCCGAATACACGATTCGCGGACACCAGGCGAGCAAGCATGTGCTTTCCGAAAAGCCCATGGCCAACACGCCGGCGGAGTGTCAGCAAATGATCGATGCCGGGCGCAAAGCCAAGCGAAAACTGATGGTGGCCTACCGCTGCCGCTATGAACCCCACAACGTGGAAGCAATCCGCATGGCGCGCCAGCAGGAACTGGGGCCCATCAAGGTGATTCTGGCCGATCACGGCTTCAACATCGGCGACCCTACGCAATGGCGGCTGAACAAGACGCTTGCGGGAGGCGGGTCGCTGATGGACATCGGCATCTACTCTTTGCAGGCAGCACGCTACATTTCCGGCGAGGAACCCACCGAGATCAACGCGATGATGTACAGCACACCGGGAGATGTGCGCTTCAAGGAAGTTGAGGAAACGATAAATTTTCAACTGCGCTTCCCCAGCGGCGTCCTAGCGAATTGCACGTCGAGTTACGGCTATTCCGGGCAGAACCGATACCGTGTGGTGACGACCAAAGGATGGTTTGAACTGGAGCCTGCGACCATCTACAGCGGTTTGCGGATGTATGTGCATCACGACAACATCACCGAAGAACGAATCCTTCCCGTGCGCGACCACTTCGCGCTAGAGATGGACCACATGTCCAGTTGTGTGATGGAGAACAAAGAGCCGCTCACCCCGGGGAAAGAGGGGTTGCGCGACTTGACCATCATGACGGGGATTTACGAAGCAGCGAGGACGGGCAAGACGGTGAAGCTGTAGATGAACTCTCAACGGCGGCGCTACATTACGGCAACGGGGCTTTCTGAAGCCTCTGCTCGGAAGATTTCCGGGGCGATTTCCACCGGAAAATTCACGGACCTGGCGATAAAGCAAAGATGATGAGCCTGGTCGTGCAGAGCGAGCGCTTTGGACTCATCACTGGCAGAGATCTTTACCTTCGGCCTCAAGAGTATTCGGACGAATGCTCCAGAACCATCATCGCCTTCCGCCAGCATTCCCGCGGCTGAGTCCTGATAGTCAACCACGATCACATGGTTCACCGCGCATAGATGCAGATACCAAAGCATGTGGCAGGAGGAAAGAGCCGCGACCAAGAGCTCTTCCGGATTGTAGCGTGCCGCATCTCCCCGGAAGGCGGGATCGCTTGAGCCCGGAATCTGGGGCTTTCCCTGGGAAACAATTGTGTGATCCCGTCGATAGCCGCGATAGGTCTTGGTGCCCTCGCCGGCGTTGCCCGTCCAATCCACTCGGACGTTGTAAGTGTGTTGTTTCACTGCTTGCTCCTGATCGGTTTGTGGGATGCCGTGGGCTCCTGCTCCCGAATCCATGCGTCAGAGACTTTCCGCCCCTTCGCGATGTCGTCGACGACCAGGATCAACTGATGATCGTGGTCGCTGTAAAGTGTCTCGATGTTGACGCCTGCTTCGGCCATGCGGCGCGTGATCTTGCCGAGCTGGCCTGGTTCCGCCTGGTTCAGTCGCTGGACCAGCACGTCTCGCTCTTCCAGGACGCGAATGCCGGCGGCTTCGAGCGCCTGACGCGCGGCGGCCCCGTCCTTGAATAGAAAATGGGCAATGCCCTGACCGTTGACGACAAACGCGCCGCCGCCCTCGATACTCGCGCCGGCACGGCCGAGGGCGTCGCCCATCTCGGCCAGTGCGCCGGGCCGGTTCTGAAGCGCGATTGCAAGATCCTTCATCGTGGTTTCCTCCCTATGATGCTGGCCAGGCACCTCAGCGGCTGAAGCCGCGGCTAGGATTAACCTTCCTGACGCAGCGCTAAAGCGCTGCTCCACCCAAGACGCTACCCTTCCTTTCCAACTACAGCACCTAATGCGAATTGCGTTGGCTGCGAATCTCTTCCAGCCGTTTCTTCAAGTATTCCTGATACTCCTGCTTGAGTTTGGGATCATTTGGGAGAGCTGTAAATTTCGCTGGATTTGTACTTTCCTTCGGCGAACTTCTTCTTGGTCCACTCGTCGTGAATGTGGGTCTCGTCGGCCTGGTCGAGGACATCTTTCACCGCTTGCGGCGGAATGAAGTAGACCCCTTCGCGGTCGCCGACCACGAGATCGCCCGGCATCACCGTGACTCCTCCAATGCGGATCGGAATATTGATTCCGGTAAGCATGACATTTCCAATGGGCGTGGGATCGACCGAACGGAAATATGCAGGCAGGTCGATTTCCGAAAGGCCGTCCAGGTCGCGGACACTTCCATCCACCACCAGGCCTCCGGCGTGGGTGGCTTGCATGACGTAATAGAACAGATTGTCGCCGACGACGGTTCCATTCACTTTTTTGCCGAAGAGATCGACCACCAGCACGTCACCCGGACGCAGCATGTCGATGGCAGTCTGATTGGTGAGCCGCGGGACGCCACGGGCTTTGGCCTTGGCTTTTGCCACGCCGTCCACGTCGGAGCGCTCGGGCATGAACTGGACGGTGAAGGCGCGCCCGACCAGGGTCTTGCCGGGATGCAAAACCTGAAAGCCGTCCGCGTATTGGTTGTGAAAACCCTTCTCCTCGAGAACGGCCCAGACTTCCTCGGATGACAGGCCTCGCGCGCGCTCCAGCATGTCATCGGGCACGTTCGGTCTTCCGTCCGGCAGACGATCGAACGGGTTCTGCGCGGTGTAGTCGATCAGGTCCTGATTGGAAAATGTGAGCAGTTGCGCTCGCGCTGTGGCCGGCGCGAGCAGCAGAGCCGCACCGAGGGTTAGGATTGCCATCTGCTTGAGTGAGATGACTGCGGTTCTGGTCATTAGGTTATCTCCGCCCGACGCAAAGTCTCAAATGGGAAAAGATTTGTCAAACTCAACCCTCACGGGAGTGATGGAGGCCGGGCGTCCTCGCCCGGCGGGAGGGGCGGGACGCCCGTCCTCCATCGCAACGCGATCGAGATCCATCGGGAAAGTTGTTGAATCGATCGTGGTCGCACATTACTCTGCTTGCGAGTTCACAGCTTCGTGTAACTTCGTGTCCTTGGTGGTTCATGAATTTAGTCGTAGCAGGAGGAGAGGATGACGAAATTCTTTCACCCGGGGCGTTTTCGGCATAGTGGTCTCGCCCTGATGATGGTGGCTCTGGTACTCGCGGGCTTTGCGTGGCTTTCTGCTCCTCGCGCGTTTTCCGCAGCGGCGGTGAACGATGAAGCCGCCCTCCTGGATGGCTATCGCCATGTGGAAGTTGCGTCGGTCTCGGACGCCATCGAGAAGATGTCGGGTCAGCGCATGTATATGTCCCACCGCATGCGGCCGATTTTTCCCGCGAAGTTTGCGGGCATCGCGCTCACTGTGCAGCTGAAAAAAGAAGAGAACCAGGATCCCGGCGCCTTGCAGGGCATGCTGACCGCCATCGATCAGGGTGGCGCGAATTCGGTGTACGTGATGGTGGTGGAGGACGGCGTTGACATCGCGGGCATGGGCGGATTGATGGGTACGGCCATGTCGGCGCGCAATTTTTCCGGGGCGGTGATCGATGGTGGAGTGCGCGACGTTGCCTATCTGCAAAAGATCGGCTTCCCGGTGTTCGCGCTGGGAGTCGTGCCGTCGACGTCGATCCATCACTACCGCTTTGCTGGTGCGAACCTTCCGCTGGTGTGCGATGGAGTGGCGGTGAGCGCGGGTGACTTCATCGTCGCGGACGCGGATGGGGTGGTGGTAGTTCCGCGGGCCAAAGCGGCAGAAGTTCTCGCCGTCGCCCAGGACATGGACTTCAAGGAACATTCGATGTATGCGGTGATCGAGAAGCTGAAATCGATTGTGGAGGCGGTAAAGCAATTTGGGCGGCTGTGACGAGGTCGAGATAAGTACCTGAGCGGCTGAAGCCGCGGTGAGGAGTCAGCTTCTAATGCAGCGCTGAAGCGCTGCTCCACCCCTGAATGATGCTGCGGGGTGGGACAGCGAACCGCAGCGGCTAAAGCCGGCCCTTTTGGCACCCTTGCGGCACGACTGGAAGTCGTGCCCTTCCCAAACCCCTTGTCGTGCCCTTCCCGAACAAGAAATCTGATGCTGCGGTTTGCTTGCCCAGGCGGAGTCGTCGCTGTGCTCCCGCCAGCGTCAGCGCGAAGGCGATTGTCAGTCGAAGGAACGATCGGGCGCTTGCCATAGAAAATTTAACTTCGGCCGGCGCTTCGCTCTACTGCTTCGCCACGTCCGCCGTTTTCCAGTAAGCCTGGTGACCATGATAGTCGTCGTCGGGTAAATTGGCGATGATCAGGCGCTTCAGTTGCAGGGGATCGGCGGTACCCTGCCGCTTGTAAACTACCTCTCCATCGGGGCGGATCAGCAACGTGTACGGAACGGCCGCGCTCCAGTCAGGATCGAACGCAGCCAGTTGCGGGTAGATGTCGGTCGAACTCAGGATTCGGTTAGTGCTGGTGGCATGTTCGTTCGTCAGCACCTTAAGCACACCTGCCTGCTCGTCAGGATAGTTGATGCTGACCGTCACCAGATCGAAGGCCCGGTGTCCGTACATCCGGTACATGGTTTCGAACTGCGGCAATTCTTCGCGGCAGGGACCGCACCAGGTCGCCCAAAAATCCACCAGCAGCAACTTGCCGGTGGAATTCTTGCGCAGCGCCTTGAGATCGTCGGCGCTCACGGGCTTCACGATCACCGGCTTTTTTTCGATTTCTTCCAGCTCTTTCCGGCGGCCGGCTTCTTTGTAAATCCACTTGGTCGAGCATCCCACGGACGGAGTCTTCGGCACCGCTACCGGCTGGCCCGCCAGGAGAGCATTGATGGCGTCACGAGCGTCACGTTCGGTGACCAGCGGCTCACGCATATTGTTATCCACGCGGCCTTCGTAACGCAGCTTGCGCTCGGAGTCGAAAATGAAAAGATGAGGTGTGGCTGTGGGCCCATACGCAGTCGAGACTTTCTGAGTGTCACCATCGTAGAGATACGGGAAGTTGAAGTGCCGGTATTCGGCGCGGGTCTTCATGTCTTCGAGCGAGTCGCCCACGTCGGTGTAGCCCATTTCGTTGAGCCGGACGGCATCAGGATTGTTGGGCTCGATGGCCACGACAGTCACGCCCTTGTCTTTGTAGTCCTCGGCGATTTGCTTGATTCGGGTCTCGTAGAGTTGCGATGTCGGACAGTGATTGCAGATGAAGGCGATCACCAGAAGTTTGCTGGAGGCGTACTCTTTCAGACAATGCGTTTGACCATCCACGCCAGGCAGACAGAAGTCCGGCGCGGGAGCGCCGACAGCCAGCGTCGGATGCTGCACATCATCGGCAATGGCGGGCCCGCATAGCAGCGCACCCAAGACCAGAAAAGGCACCAGAAGAGACATTCGGGTTTTCGGATTCATGACGGGTGTGCGGGGACCGGCGTGGGATGGATGCATGACTATCCTCTTCACGAGATTCATTTTGTACTCCTTCCCAATCTCTACTCGATAGGCTCGACCAGCGGCATTGCCTGCGCTGACTGGCGGTCCGGCATTTGCACGACGATGATTGCCGCCAGCACGAATATTATGCCCACCACCTGCAGCGGCCGCATGATTTCCCCGAGAGCTACGGCCGCGATCACGATGGAGAATACGGGCTCGAGGCAACTGACCACGATAGCGCGTGTGGGCTCGAGATGCTGCAATCCGGCGAAGTAGAACGAGAACGGAGCCATCACGGAAATCAGGGAGAACAGCAGAAGGAAGAGCCACTGTTCGCCGGAATAGTGCGCCGCGATCACCTTCCAAGGCGGGTTGACCAGCAGCCAGAACAGGGATGCGCTGCAAGTGGTGTAGAGCAAGACAGTCCAGCGGTCATGGCGCGCCAGAATATCGTGGCCGCCGACATTGTAAAAGGCGAATGAGAATGCCGCCACCAGGGCGGCCAGCACGCCGATGGTGTCCAGACGCAAGCCGTTACCGCCGAACACGCCGATCACCAAGGCAATTCCCGTCACCGCCAATCCGACTGCCGCGACGCGCTGTAACGTAGGCCTCTGCTGTCCGCGAGCGACGGTGTAGAGCAAGACCCAGATCGGCGCGGTGTATTGCACGATGATGGCGGTGGCAACGTTGGTCTTCTGAATAGCCAAATAGTAAAAGTAGTTTGAGGCCGCGACGCCCAGAACACCGATGAGGAAGGCTTGACGAAGATCGGCGGCGGGAAGACGCAGGCGGCGCTCTCCGCGCAGTAATCCGAGGATGGGGAGGAGAACGAGAAAGGAAAACGTGGCGCGGCTCTGGGAGAGGATCAGGGGATCGATCGGGCGCAGCGCATGCAGGCCCGGAAGCCGCCCGGTGAAAGCGGCGCGGCCGAGGCTGGCGGCGACGCCCCACAGGAGTGCTGCAGCAGCGATGTATAGATAGCCGCGGACGGGTTTGCGGGTTTCGGTCGACAAGCGGTGACTCCGAATGGTGAGCTTCTACCCAACTGCCGAGCTTCGCTCGGCTCGGGCGGACGAGGGCGTCCGCCCCTACGTGGTCTTCGATTCTTCTATCTCCGGTTGTCTGTTCTGGGCTCGGGGTGGATCAGCACGCGGAACAGTTCCGGGAACTCATGCTTGAAACGGATTTCGAGTTCGGTGGAGATATCGTGCACGCTGGAGAGCGGCAGGTCATCCGCCATGGTGCAATGGGCGGACACGTAGATGCGGCCGCGCACGCGTTTGATCTGGATGTCATGCATGTCGAGGATTTCCGGGAACTCGGCGGCAACCGCTTTCAGCCGCGTTTCCAGCCGGGTATCGTGCACCAATTCGTCGCCGGGTTCGATGGTGGCCGGTTCGCTCTCGATGTGGGTGATGATAGATGAAATCTCGGGCACGTCTTCACGAATGTCAGCCTCGAGCACGGTCACGCGGTCGTGCGCTTCCTTCAGGCTCAGGTTCTCGTCGAGCTCGAGGTGCTGCTCCACGTGCAGGCGGCCATGAAAATCCTGCACACTCACGTCATGGACATTGAAGTTGTAGCGGGTGGCGACGGCTCGGACGCGGTCGAAGATATTTTCAGTACGCAGGGCCCGCGGTACCGAGTGCACGATTACGTCGGCGTCGGGGAGCACATCATGAACGGCATTGGTAACGGCGGCCGCCATCTGCTCCGAGCGTTGGAAGGTTACATTGCGGGCCAATCCGATGGAGAGGTCGGCAAAGTAACGGTTGCCGGCGCGTCGGATGCGTACGCGGTCGATTTCGAGCAGACCGTCCACGTGGGACACCGCCGCTACAATTTTGTTACGGACTCCGGCGGGAGCCGCGTCGAGCAGGCCGTCAATCGTCCGGCGAGCCAAACGTGAGCTCACGTACACCACTACACCGGCCACGAAAAGCGCTGCCACGGGATCGGCGTCGCGGAGCCAATCGATACCGTAGATTCGCCCAAACATTACCAGGAACAGGCCGATAACCACGATCCCACTGGACCAGATGTCAGTAGAGAAGTGGAGCGCATCTGCTTCGAGCGCCTGGCTGTCATATTTGGCGGCGATCCTGCCCAAAGCACGCGAGCGCCAGAAATCCACGGCCATGGAGACGAACATGACAACGAATGCGGCGATGCTGGGCTCAATGTGGACGTGGCGAAAGAAGAGCCGCTTGACCGCCTCGTAGATAATCCAGACGCAAGTCAGCAGAAGCAAGCCGGTCTCGATGAAAGCGGAAAAATTTTCCACCTTGCCGTGACCGTACTGGTGGTCGGCGTCAGCGGGTTTGTCGGAGACACGCACCGACATCAGGGTGATAATCGCAGCGATCAGATCCAGCGCGGAGTGCGCCGCTTCCGAAAGTATGCCCAGGCTTCCCGTGGTCACGCCCACTACAACCTTTAGAGCGGTGATGGCGATCGCGGCCAGAACCGAGTTCCCTGCCACCGCGCGTTTTTCGGCGCGCATGGACTCCGGACTGTAAATCGCAGGCGATCCCGACATAGCGGCATTATAGAAGACCGGCGTCGGACCCCGGAGGTCGGACCCGGACCCTGGGCCTTGGATATTATTCCGTGCTTGAACAGACAGGCCGGGCAGGGGTGGCCATCGTCACAATCGAGACACCCCAGGCATTGTCTGAGGCTCGAGAGTGAGGTCCGAGGTCTGAACTCTGATGCCTGAGGTCTGAGTCCCAAGTCCGCTCTATGCTACGATTCTCGGTGCACCTTTGCCCCCGTGCCGGAGGAATTCTGATTTCATGACTTATCGTGCCTGGATTTGTTTATTGTTTGCGGCCACGTTTTCGTGGGGACAGGCGGCCAAACCGGCAGCCCCTCCGGCTGCGCCTAAAATGGCGCCGCCGTCTCATGCCGCAGCCGCCACAACTCCGGAGGGCGCAGGCGTTTCCCCCGCTGCAGCCGTAATCACCATCCCGGGACTGTGCGAGAAACCTCCCGTGGCCAAATCCAAAGCTGCCGATTGCAAGACGGTGGTTACCCGCGCCGAGTTCGAACAACTCGTAGAAGCGGTCGCGCCCACCATGGCGCCCGCCGCCCGCAAACAGTTAGCCACCCAATATGGAATTGCGCTGGTCATGGTTCATAAAGCACACCAGATGGGACTGGATCAAGGACCTAAGTTCCAGGAACTCATGAAGGTTGCGCGGGTCGGGGTGCTGACCAAAGAACTTAGCCAAAGCATGCAGGAGCAGGCCGGGCATATTTCCGACAAAGAGGTTGAGGATTATTACCATAACAATGAGCCCGCGTTTCAGGAGGCGGATCTCCAGCGGATTTTTGTCCCCCGCAGCAAACAGGCCGGGGACAGCAAAGTCAAACCCGGTGACGACGCGGCCAAGCAACGCCAGCAGGAATCCGAAGATGCCATGAAGAAGCAAGCGGATGGGCTGCGGACTCGTGCGGCGGCGGGAGAAGACTTCGACAAGCTCCAGGACGAGGCCGGGGCAGCGGCGGAGTTGAAGGCCAAGCCCCCCACCAAGCTGGGCAAGGTGCGGCGTACCAGCCTGCCGCCTGCCCAGGCAGACGTGATGAACCTGAAGCCGGGTGAGGTTTCGCAATTGATCTCCACCCCCAACGGATACCTGATCTACAAGGTTGGAGAAAAAGACAGCCTCCCGCTGGATAAAGTGCGGGAAGAGATTGTTTCCACACTGCGCTCGCAACGGATGCAGGCTTCCATGCAGGCCATCCAAGAGTCGGCCACGCCTGAATTGAACGAAAAGTACTTTGCCGATGCGCCTGCGGCCACGCCGCAGGGGAAGGCTCCATCGGATGGAGAGGCGAAGCCTCTGGCGAAGGCCCCCGAATCCGGTCCGAAATAAATGGGCGATCCAAAACCAACTGTGGTGGTCACGGGAATCTCCGGGAATCTGGGTACTCGTCTGCTGCCCCTACTGACGGAGTTCGACGTGATCGGGGTGGACATTACGCCGCCGGTAACGGATCTGCCTTTGCGCTTCGAGCGCATGGATCTGGGCGACGAGGAATCCTGCCGCCGGCTCTTTCTTCTGCTGCGGGATTGCCAGCCAACGGCGGTTGTTCACCTGGCATTTGTGCTGGATCCCGTGCGCGCGGGCGTACTCGACGTCGACCGCATGTGGCAAATCAACGTGGCCGGGACGGCGCGGGTGATGGAGGCCGTGACCGAGGCCAACCACGAGGGCACGATCGTCCAAAAATTCCTCTTCCTCAGCAGCGTCGCCGCCTACGGTTCAGACTTTTCCGGACCGGTAACGGAAGAGCATCCTCTGGAAGGCCACACGCTGCCCTACGCGATTCACAAGATGGAATCCGACAAGGTGGTGCAGCAGCGAGCGCCGGCCCTGCGCGGCTGCAGCGTCTATATGCTGCGTCCGCACATTTTTGCCGGAGCCAGTGTGCAGAACTACATGCTCGGCGCATTCCGGGGCACGCCCAACGGGCAGAGCGATTGGGCCGCGAAAATGCGCAGCCGGGGCACGCGCCTGCCCTGCGTGCTGCCGCGAGGGGCCCGCTATCTGGAGAACCGGATCCAGTTTGTACACGTGGATGACGCGGCCCGATTGATCACGCACATACTGGAGAAGACCGAGCCGGAGTCGCAACGACTGACGGTGCTGAATGTGGCGGGGCGCGGCGAACCGTTGACCTTCGAACGCTGCATTGAGCTGGCCGGGGCAAAGCTGGTGCGGGTACCGGGCAAATTCGCCTTCAAGATGGCTCTGCGGCTGCTGTGGCAGTTTGGAATCGTGGCCATCCCGCCGGAGGCGGCGCCGTACATGAGCGGCGAGTACATCATGAATACCGATCGCCTGCAGAAATTCCTGGGTGCGGACTATGAGAATGTCATCCGCTACTCCATCGCGGACGCATTCGCCGATTGCTTCAAGTCCGAAGCGCCGGCCGTGGTGGAGCCGTCGGCGGCAGAAACACCCAAGTAGCGCCGGCGTCCCGCCCTCGCATTCTAAGACTCGAAAGCCGGTATTGTCCTATGGCGTGGCGGCACGGAAATAGTCGCTGCCGGCTGAGGGAATAAATTTCCCGCTCGCTGGTTTACTCTATGGAGGTGTCGAAAGACCGCACAGCGGCGACGTTCGAAGAACTGGCCATGCCTCTGTTTGACCAGCTCTACAACTTCGCGCAGTGGCTCACCCAGAACCGGAGCGAAGCGGAAGACCTGGTACAGGAGACTTACGTCAAGGCGCTGAAGGGATTCTCGTCGTTCCAGCCAGACACCAACTTCCGCGCCTGGATGTACCGCATCCTGCGCAATACCTTCCTGACCTCGCGTACCGGCCTGAAGGTAACCGCGACCGTGCCGCTGGACGAAGAAGGCGCCCTCGAAATACCCGCCTCGGCAGGTACTCCGGAAAGCATCTTCATCGAACATGCTCAGGAGCAACTGCTGCAGAGTGCGATGGAGGAACTTCCCCTGCACTTTCGCGAGATACTGCTGCTTTGTGAAGTGGAAGAAATGTCTTATCAGGAAATTTCGGAAGCGCTCTCGATTCCCATCGGCACGGTCATGTCGCGCCTGTCGCGGGCCCGGAAAGCGTTGCGCGACATTCTGAAACAGAAAACAGGCTGAAATAGAAAACGGGGACTGACATGACGGACGAATACAGCACGAAACTCGCGACTTACCTGGACGGCGAGCTTTCCGGCGGCGAAATGAAAGCCGTGGACGCTCACGTCAGGAGCTGCGCCTCATGCGCCGCAGACGTGCTCGGCCAAGTGCAGTTGAAGCGAGCTATGCAGTCGGCGGGAAGGCGCTACCGGCCCGACCCTGAGTTCCGGGCGCGAATACAGCGGCAGATTGCGGCACGGCCAAAGGCTGCTGTTTGGCGGGTGTGGTTGACGGCTTCCACCGTGCTTGCATTGTTGTTCTTGGCCTTTGTCGCCGCGACCTACTTGGGACGGCAGCGGTTGGAAAGGGCGCAGGCCTTCGGCGAAATAGCCGATCTCCACGTGGCTACGCTGGCCAGCGCAAACCCAGTCGACGTGATCTCCACCGACCGGCACACCGTGAAGCCGTGGTTCCAGGGAAAGCTTCCGTTTACTTTCAATCTACCGGAGCTGCAGGGTTCGGAATTTGCCCTCATCGGCGGACGCGTGACCTATCTTGGGCAGGCGCCAGGAGCGCATCTGATCTTCCAGATCCGGAAGCACGAGGTTTCGGTGTTCATTTTTCAGGACCGCGACATGAAGGGCTCCCCGAGCTCAGACCTGGGAGTGCGGAAACGACAGTCGTTCGAGGTTGATTCGTGGAGCCAGGATGGCTTGCGCTACTTCGTGATCGGCGACGCCAGCGCCGAGGATATCAAGAACCTGGCCGCGCGGCTGAAGTCAGCAGAGAGTTCGTAAGACAATCGGCCTCAGGATCCTCCTCGTTCGGGTAGTGGGTCAGTTGAAACGCCCTGCGTAACAGTCATCTGTCAAAGAGTGCAGGCCAAAGTGTGGAGTAGGCCTTCAGGCCTGCATACAGCTGCTGTCTCTTGCGATGGGCTTCAGCCCCCGAGGTACATCAGCGGCTGAAGCCGCATGCACTACTCCGCCTTTGCTGCAGCGCTAAAGCGCTGCTCCCCCCAAAATCGAGAGTTCCCGTGGAAGACCACCAGAATTCCGAACTGACCCATTACCCTGGTTCGATAAGAGTGGCGCTTGACAAGCAGCAGCTTCCTGTCGTACATTACCATGCTGTTATATAACTTCTAGGTTATATAAACATGAGCCCCAATCACCTCGACGTAACCTTCGCGGCGCTCGCCGATCCCACGCGGCGGGCGATCCTGGCCCGGCTGGCTTCGGGTGAGGCGTCGGTGACGGAGCTGGCCGAGCCGTTCGCCATGAGCCAGCCTGCGATCTCCAAGCACCTCAAGGTGCTGGAGCGCGCCGGCTTGATCTCGCGCGGCCACGACGCGCAGCGGCGGCCACGCCGGCTTGAGGCCAAGCCGCTCGCCGCAGCCACTCAATGGCTGGAGAACTACCGCCAGTTCTGGGAGGGCAGGTTCCAGCGCCTGGACGCCCTGCTCGACGAACTTAAAACCCTGGAGGAGAAGAGTGGACGCACGAAGCCCTCTGTCCATCTTGCCGCTACTCGTTCGACTCAAAGCAGAATACGAGGAAGCCGCCCGCGAAACGCCGGGAGCCTGGCCCCAATCAAGGCTCCACTCAAAGCCCCAGTCAAAGCCCCTGTCAAAGGAAGAGGAGATCGCTCATGACGACCACTGGAACTATGAAACTGGCAACCCGGGGTGACCGGGAGATTGTGATCACTCGCGTCTTCGATGCGCCGCGCCGACTGGTCTTCGACGCTTTCACTAAACCCGAACTGGTCAAGCGATGGTTACTGGGGCCGCCGGGGTGGGCGATGGTGGTCTGTGAGGTGGCTGCGAAGGTGGGCGACCGCTACCGCTACGTGTGGCGTCATGACAGCGGAGCCGAAATGGGGTTGGGCGGCGTCCTCCGCGAAATCGTGCCGCCGGAGCGGATCGTCGCCACGGAGAAGTTTGACCAGTCCTGGTATCCGGGCGAGGCGGTGGGCACAATCATCCTGGTCGAGCAGGACGGAAAGACCATACTCACCCAAACCATCATCTATGAGTCGCGGGAAGCGCGCGACGTTGTTTTAAAGTCCCCGATGGAGCAGGGCATGGCTGCGAGCTACAACAGGCTTGCCGAAGTCCTGGTGTCGCTGGGGGAGAAATGAACGATCAAGTGATGAACGAAACACAGAGTTCGCGACGTATTGGCCGAAGCATTGGCGCCCTGTTCGCGGGCGTGCTCGTCGGTATCGTTCCCGTTATCGCCACCGACGCCGCGCTTAAGGCAACGGGGGTCTTCCCATCGTCGAGCCAGCCGATGAGTGACGCCCTCCTCTTGCTGGCGACGGCCTATCGCGCGGTTTACGGCGTCGCGGGCAGCTACGTCACGGCGTGGCTGGCGCCGAACCGCCCCATGCAGCAC
>WNFA01009445.1_pt1 | contig 17201 bp, 14 predicted proteins | sample 5400481 | NCBI WGS metagenome assembly WNFA01 (sample SAMN13153340, study PRJNA577476) | soil metagenome | isolation source: 120 cm saprolite under Douglas fir tree site 2 hole 1 replicate 2 | place: USA:California | collected 2015-04-18
CCGTAACCTTTCTCCTCCTCACGGTAATAAAGGTTAGGGTCTTCCCACAAGTTTACAGAACCGGGAGAGGTAGCGACCGCACTCAACGAGCCCTCTCGGTAAGGCTAGTGCAGATGAGCTATCCGGACTCTGCATAACGGTCGCGCCTCGTGAATTCATAGGATTAACTTCAAAATGAAAACCCGTAATGAGTACAAGCTGACAATGCTGGACGGCGGTCGACTGCCATGCCGGTTAGTTGCGGAGCTTCGATTTGTTGAAGATGAGTTCAGGAAAGCCTGGCCAGAGTTAAAGCACGATCCTATCCGATTTGGCATAAGAGAGGCCGGTCGAGGTGTAGTTTTCGTAAGGCGATTACTCTTAGTTCCGAACGTGCCAGTGGGAATTCTGACTGCCTTTCTTATCGTAGCTTCAATGGTGCTCACCATTCGTTTTCTGGAGAAGACCGCCGGTTCATCAACTCAGGCAGCCGCGGCGAACGAGGACAATTTCACCTCGGCCGTTGTCACTCTGGACCTTGCAAGCACGAAGCGTCCAGATTTGGGTGTAGGACTTCGTGGTAAGGGACGAGTAGGGTTCGAACGCGACAAAGGGGAGGGCTCAAACGCGCAGCCAAAACACGCGCGAGGTGGAGGCTCAGGTGGTCTTCACAATCCAGTTGAAGCGCAAAATGGGAAGCCTCCGCAACCCTCAGTGATCGCGGCAGCGATACCCAGGTTACCGCCAATCAATAAACCAAGCCTTCCCGCTGCGGGCATAGATATAGATCCAGCATTGTGGCAGGACCTGAAGGCGCCCATGTATGGAGACCCACGCTCGAAGTCACGGCTCCCCTCGAATGGCCCGGGCGACGGCGGAGGTGTGGGCACGCAACAAGGTGCAGGGATCGGAGATGGCAAGGGACCAGGCTTTGGCTCAGGCGAAGATGGCAATATGGGCGGTGGACCGCGGGAAATTGGCGGTGGTCCTCTTGGCGGCAGTTCGGGAAATTATCCTGATGGTCGCGGGCGTGTGTTGCGAGTTAGTGACGTCGAACAACGTGTGCGTCTGTTGTCTAAACCTGAACCTCAATACACCGAAGAAGCGAGACGAAATCAAACCACCGGCACTGTAGTTCTGCGGGTTGTGTTTTCAAGTATGGGCGAAGTTCAGGAGATACGTGCGGTTCAGACGCTTCCGTTTGGGTTAACGGAAAAGGCGATAGCCGCAGCTCGACAAATTCGATTTCTGCCGGCCACCAGAGGAGGTCGCCCGGTCTCGGTGTATATGCAGTTGGAATACAACTTCAATTTGTATTGACGCATCAATGCGAGTGAACAATTGCAAGCTCTCCCTCTTTCCTCGTTCTATCCCCAGAGTAATCGGGAACAGAGGCTGAGGTTCGGTATCTAAACCTCAGACACTTTAACCCTTCACGCCGTGGCCCGCGCTCCGGTGGTGGTCCCTACAAGTGTATTCAGAAGGAGACAGTCATGCATAAAAAGTTCTTTCTCAACTTGTTTGTTGTGCTGGCAGCCGTGGCCCTAATAATTGCGGCAATCGCTGCAACCCGTGATTCTCTGACGCCTGTCGCTGCCCAGACAGGAGAAACCGGAGGCTCACTAGGTGCTTTCGATTCGGCCGGAAAGCCAAAAGGCAAATGCCCACTCAAACACACCGACGTCAAAGCCGAAATCAGCGGCTTCCTCTCACGCGTAGTCGTGACGCAGGAGTTTGAAAACCCATTCAAAGAGAAGATCGAAGCTGTCTACACCTTTCCTCTCCCGCAAAAAGCCGCGGTCGACGACATGACCATGATCGTTGGTGACCGGACAGTGCGCGGCAAAATTCTCCGTCGCGAAGAGGCCCAGGCGGTCTATGAAGCCGCAAAGTCGGGCGGACAGGTAGCGAGTCTATTGGATCAGGAGAGGCCCAATATCTTTACGCAATCGGTCGCCAATATCTTGCCAGGCGAGCAGATCAAAATCACGATCAGCTATGTCGAGACTCTGAAATACGAAGACGGCGCTTACGAGTTTATGTTTCCCATGGTGGTCGCTCCGCGCTACGTACCGGGCTCGCCTTCAACTACCCCGCAACAGGGAAATGGTTTTGCCTCTGACACTAATAAAGTTCCTGATGCGTCTCGAATCACACCGCAGCCAGTGGCCGAAGGAATGCGAGTCGGTCACGACATCTCCTTGGACATCACACTTGATGCCGGCGTTATCATTGATGGTCTCGAGTCGAAGACGCACCCGATCGATATCGAACGAGCTGGTGATCGCCGCGCTCACATTCATTTGAAAGATCTCGCCACGATTCCCAATAAGGATTTCATTTTTCGTTACGACGTTGCGGGAAAGACAGTTCAGGACGCGCTGTTGACCCATCGTTCCGGGCGAGGAGGCTTCTTCACAATGATTCTCCAGCCACCAGAGCGAGTGACGGTGGAAGACGTCATGCCGAAGGAGTTGGTGTTTGTGCTCGACACCTCAGGTTCTATGAGTGGCTTTCCCATTGAGAAGGCCAAGGAGACGATGAAACTTGCGCTCGACAGTCTCTATCCCACAGATACTTTCAATTTGATCACCTTTTCCGGCGACACTCGCATACTTTTTCCCCAGCCAGTCGCGGCGACACCGGAGAATTTGAAGAAAGCACAAGACTTTCTGAGTTCAAGTTCTGGCTACGGTGGAACAGAGATGATGAAGGCGATCAAGGCTGCGCTCGATCCCTCCGACGCGCAGGGACACGTGCGCATTGTTTGTTTCATGACCGACGGCGAAGTTGGCAATGACATGGAGATCATTTCGGAAGTGCAGAAACATCCAAACGCACGCGTGTTTGCTTTTGGCATCGGCAGTTCGGTCAACAGGTTCCTGCTGGACAACGTGGCTGAATACGGTCGTGGTGAAGTTGAGTATGTAGGTTTGAACGACGATGGCTCGGCCGCCGCCCGCCGTTTTCATGAACGGGTCCGCAACCCTCTATTGACTGACATCTCAATCGATTGGAACGGGTTGCCAGTCGCAGACGTGTATCCGCAACGGATTCCTGATCTCTTCAGCGCCAAGCCGGTGATACTCACCGGTCGTTACACGGCGGCGGGCAAAGGGGTTGTCCGATTGAAAGGCAAGATGTCAGGAAAGGATTTTGTCCGCGAAATATCCATCGACTTCCCTGAGTCGGAGACGCAGCATGATGTGCTTGCCTCACTGTGGGCGCGCCAGCGGATTGATGACTTGATGGGCCAGGACTACGCCGGAATGCAGCAAGCGAATATGCGCCCAGAGTTAAAAGAAACGATTACGCAGATTGGTCTGGAGTATCGGTTGATGACTCAGTTTACTTCGTTTGTTGCGGTGGAAGAGATGGTTGTTACCGATGGTGGGCAGCCGCGCCGAATTGATGTGCCGGTTGAAGTGCCTGAAGGAATGAATCGGGCGGCTGTGTTTGGCCCAGACTTTGGAGCCGCGCCGCAGAGTGGGCCAGTTAACGGTCGCAACTTTGCATCCTTGGCAATGCTAAACGCAGGAACTGCGAACGCACAGACTAGATCTGGGACGACCATATCCAGGTCAAAGTCGAGGCGTGCGGCCGCCGCGGGTTCAGGAGTCGGCACCGGTTCAGGAGGTGGGATCGGCCCCAGTACGGGAGGCAATGTCGGCGGTGGTAGTCGCCCAGCCAATACCGGCGCCGGAGACGCTTCGTTACGTCCGGCGGCAAGCGCACCGACGGCAGTGTCGGTAGTCGCCGGATTAGCAGATTTGGATGCAACCTATTCACCGCCAAAACTTTCACCTGAAGAAGAACGACGCGAACAGCTTCGCACGAAGATTCATCCTTCGATTCTTGAGGTAATGGAGCGGCTTAAGAAGAAGGACACCAATCCGAGCGTTGAAGAAGGTCGATTTATTCGCAATGGAAAAGCCGAGCTACAGATCTGGTTAACTGATAAATCAGACGAGAACCTGGCGAAACTGAAAGAACTTGGCTTTGAAGTGGTGCTCGATCCGAAGACATCGAAACTAGTCATCGGTCGTTTGCCGATCGAGAAACTCGAGGGACTGTGTGACTTGAAGTTTGTTCGATACGTTGCGCCACAAAAGATGACAAACTAACTCAAAGATGTAAGGGCGGGCGCGAGCAGGTCCGCCCTTACATTCTTTAAGAGCTTTGGGAGGAATTTTATGTCCCGATTCGATAGTCCTCTCGACAACGTGCGAGTTGCCGCGCCTTGCAGTGCTGATTGGGAGCAGATGATTGGCAACGAGCGTGCGCGTTTTTGTGGGCAGTGCAACCTGAATGTCTACAACCTGTCCAGCATGACAAAATCTGAAGCCGAGTCCTTCATCGCGAGGAATGAAGGAAGTGTCTGTGTTCGCTTCTATCGCCGCCGGGATGGATCGATCATCACCGATAACTGTCCCGTTGGTCTGCGGGCGATACGGCGAAGGATGTCGTACATCGGTCGAGCAGTGGCTTCAGCGGCCCTTAGCTTCTTCACTGGACTTGGGGTGTATGAGGTATTCTTCGGGTCTTCAGCTCTCGACAACCCTTGGCGGCAAGAAGTTACGGGAATGATGATTGCAACTCCACATGTATTTCCGAATCCGCCCTCATCACCAGTTGAGCCCCCAATGCCGCAATTGATTATGGGGAGGATGAGGGTGGTTTCACCTGAGACACAATCGTTTCCGCGAAAAGTCCGGCGCATGCGCCACTAAGCACTCTGAAATCAATATCTCGACCTCAGCAGTCTCTCAGGTTGGGAAGGTGGACCCTGTCCCCGCCCAAGGTTGAACGCTACTCAATGTTCAAAAAAATATACTGGACCAAACCCTCCTGAGAGATTGCTGAGGTGTGTATTGAATTGCCGGTGAGTGGCTTTTAAACTTGGGCGGGGACAGGGTCCACCTTCCCAACCTGAGAGATTATTGAAGGTGAGAGGACAAACCATGGATCCGCCTAATCCGCCAGTATCCAACCGAATAGTTTCCGTAACAAGTGCAAGGCCGAAGTGTGGCTACCGTTCTAAGAAGGCAGGCACATTTTTAGCGCTGTGTGCGTGTGATAGAAACTTCTTTTGGAGGTCACATGGAAATGGCACGTCTGATTCAATACGCTTGTGCGCTCTCGGCAACTCTTTTGCTTACCACGGTCGCATCGGCCCAAACCACGCAATTCACAACCACCGCGCGCGATCGACAGTCGATCAATGTCACGGTTTACAATTCGAACATTGGTCTCATACGCGAGACGCGCCGGTTGTCGTTGCCTTCCGGTCGAGTAGCGCTGCGATTTTCCGACGTGGCGGCGCAGATAATGCCGCAGACGGTCCATCTCGCTTCACTGACTTCGGCCAGTTCGCTTGGCATTCTCGAGCAAAACTATCAATACGATCTGCTGAACCCCGCGAAGTTGCTGGAGAAATATGTGGGCCAGGAGGTCACGCTTGTACTACGCAGATATGAAAACAACACCGAGATATTGACGCCGGTGCAAGCCACGTTGCTCTCGAACAACCAGGGGCAGGTCTGGCGCATTAACAATCAGATTGTTATCAATCCCGTAAACGTCGTCGAAATGCGCTTCTCCGATTTACCTCGGAATCTCGTCGCTTCACCGACACTCGTTTGGGATCTTGATAACCGCAGCAATGCGAACCAGACAGTTGAGGCTAGTTATCTGACCGGTGGTATGAACTGGCAGGCTGATTATGTGTTGGTGGTAAACTCGGACGATACTCGTGGAGATCTGCAAGGTTGGGTCACGTTAACAAACACCAGTGGGGTTGGTTTCGCAGATGCGCGCCTGCAGTTGGTCGCCGGTGATGTCAATCGCGTCAAAGACGAAAGAGAACTGGATCGTATGAAGGCCGTAGCCGGGCGGCTTGCTGACGAGGCTTCCTCAGCGTTTCAAGAACAAGCTTTTTTCGAGTACCACCTTTACACCCTCGGCCGCCCTACCTCGATACGAGAGCAGGAAACAAAACAGGTCTCACTGCTCGAGGCCTCAAGCTTCAACGTCGCCAAGCAATATGTCATCAACGGCCAGCATTATTACTACACCGGCTACAACAGTCCGGGTGCCCCGATCAAGGAGAAGGTCGGCGTCTACATGCAGTTTCGCAATTCGCAACTGAACAAGCTTGGCATGCCACTGCCGGCGGGCACGGTACGGCTTTACAAGAAGGACGACAATGGCGGACAGCAATTCATCGGTGAAGATCGGATCGATCACACACCCAAAGATGAAGACGTGCGAGTGAAGGTCGGTGACGCATTTGATGTGGTCGCAGAAAGAAAACAACTCGAGTACAAAGTGATTGTGTCAGGACATCTCTACGAGTATGCCTACGAGGTAAAGATTCGCAATCACAAACCCGCGCCAGTTACCGTCATAGTGAATGAGCCGATCGGTGGCGACTGGGAGATGGTGTCGTCGAGTTTTGAAGCAGAAAAGACGGCCGCCTTCGCGGCGCGTTTTAAGGTTCCAGTGGACAAAGACGGAGAAGCCCGGCTGACCTATCGGGTTAGAGTGAAGTATTAGATGAAGTCAGGGGTCGCATCTGGTAGCGACCTTAGCTTGACTACTCGAGTCTTCACTGGGACCGGCTATCCACAGATTACGCAGATTTCACAGAATCAATACGAGCACCGAGCAGACTGCCTAAGAAGCAAAACGAGGTAACCGATGGCTACTTCAAGTCATTGTTAGAATCTGTGAAATCTGCGTAATCTGTGGATAGCCGGTCCCAGTGAAGGCTTGAGTGGTGGTAACTACTCAAGGGCTGCTGGGTTTTCTTTCTTGACTCCAGGCTCTATAGTCGCTAACTTGTGCCATCTTTTCAATCTGATCTTTAGAAACAACTGTAGAGGCGCGACCTCCAATAGTAGACAGCGCTAGTACAGACATTTCGTCTGTACGACGTCGAAGGACACGGAGCTGTTGAAAGGGGCGGGTCGCCGAAATTCGTCGTCTTTCCTTCGCAGACGCGGATTGGTTGCCGCGGCTAAATCCGCGGGACTGTCACCGATAGAGGTGGAGAGCTACGACGAAACTGTTTGAGCGCGCCGAAGAATTGAGAGGCGCGTGTTCGAATTGCGATTCTCTTAGAGGGTCGGTCGTGTTCATTCGCGGCCGACCCTTATTAGTTTGAAGTTAAGAAGACGCTGTTATGCCCTTTCGCGCTCCAATAGTGATGAAATTTGGTGGCACATCCATTGCCGATGCGCGTGCCTTTGAAAGCGTGGCGCAAATTATTGCCGCACACATTGGGCTGCGCCCGGTAGTTATCGTTTCGGCCATGAGTGGGATGACTGACGCGTTAGTCGCCAGTGCGGACTATGCGGAGAAGGGTCGTGTGACACAGGATCGTGGCAAAGGAGATCCTCGGAAATGAGCACTCTACTGATGCGATTGCGAGAATCGACAAGACGGCCGCAGAGATCGCGAGAATTCTGCAGCGGATTCATCAAGAGCCAGCAGAACGGAAATCCTTGAGAGATGAACTGCTGTCGTCCGGCGAGATGCTTTCAAGCGACTTGCTGGCACGGACGCTTCCGAAGCAGGGTGTCATGGCCCAACACGTAGATCCGCGCCAATGTATTTTGACCAGTGACGAACATGGGTGCGCGGCGCCATCGTTGGCCGAGACTTTCTTGAAAGCAGAGGCCGTGCTCGCTCCGTTTCTCGAAACAGGGGTAATACCTGTACTGGGTGGTTTTGTTGGTGCAACCGCCAAGGGAGCAACTACGACATTGGGACGCGGAGGCTCAGACTACAGCGCCGCACTCATCGGCGCCGCGCTCGGCGCCAGCGAGATTCAGATATGGACCGACGTTACAGGAGTGCTCACGGCGGATCCACGTGTTGTGCCGGCTGCTCAAACCGTTCAAAGACTGTCTTATGGAGAAGCCGCCGAACTGGCATATTTCGGGGCGAAGGTATTGCACCCAAAGACAATTCAGCCGGCGATCGAGGGAGCCATTCCGGTTCGTATCTGCAATTCGCGAGCCCCTGAAGAACCTGGCACACTTGTTTGCGCGCAAACTGAAACGTCACCTCACACCGTAAAAGCCATCGCGCATAAGGCGGGCTTAACCACGGTGCAAATCACTTCGGCGCGAATGCTTGGTGCTTACGGTTTTCTGCGGGCTCTCTTCGAAATATTTGAGCGACATCGCACCGCTGTGGACGTCGTGACTACGTCGGAAGTCAGCGTTTCACTTTCACTCGACGATGCGAGCGCGCTTCCGGCAATGGTGCCGGAGTTGGAGGAGTTGGGGAACGTGCGAATAGAGAAAGGCCGCGCGATTATCTGTGTCGTCGGCGAAGGTCTTGGTCGCACTCCGGGTATCGCTGCCCGGGTGTTCAGCACGATAAGCGATATCAACGTCACGCTCATTTCCCAAGGAGCATCGAGCATTAACCTTACGTTTGCCATCGAGGAAGAGCACGTCAATCAAGCGGTGCTGAGATTGCATGAAGCGTTTTTTGGACAAGCGAACGCGAAAGCCGGAGGTGCTAAGCAGCGAGTCGTCCCGTAGATAGCTATTTGTACTTTGTGCTTTGTACTTTGTTGTTTGTTTTGTGCCTAAGCAGTGTGTTTTTGTGCTTGCCGAAATTCGACGGCCACAAGAACAAGTACAAAGTACAAAGCACAAAGTACAAAGTTCAAAGTACAGCATTCACGCAAGTGGACCACTATCGCCATGGATCTATTCGCGCTAACTCGTGAGTTGATTGATATTCCTTCCGTAACCGGCAATGAAGCGTCGGTCGGACGTTTTCTAACGTCGTATCTACGGAAATTGGACTATAGCGTCGAAACGCAGGAAGTTGAAGGGGACCGCTTCAACGTGATCGCCACAACGGGCGAGCCTGCGCGCATTGTTTTTTCCACTCATATGGACACAGTGCCGCCCTTTATGCCGGCGCGTGAAGATCAGGAGAATATTTACGGTCGTGGCGCATGCGACGCAAAAGGTATCATTGCGGCGCAGATCTTTGCCGCGGAGCGCTTGCGAGCTGATGGGCTCCGGGAAATTGGTTTGCTCTTTACTGTTGACGAAGAATTGGCTAGCGCCGGCGCACGGGCAGTAAACAATCACAGCCTACCGATAATCGGCTTGCGATTGGCACGAAAGGTTCGACACGTCTGATGATCACAACCGAGGGACGATCAGCGCATTCCGCCTATCCCGAAGCAGGCGAGTCGGCGGTCGAGAAGCTACTTGATGTTTTGCAAAGCATCCGCGACTGTGTTTGGCCAGATGACATTTTTTTTGGCGAAACAACCTGCAACATTGGTGTGATTGCCGGGGGCACACGTCCGAATGTCATTCCAGACAGGGCGCAGGCGGAATTGCAAATTCGGCTCGCGACAGATATAGAGCAAGTCAAGAAACTGGTTGCGGACGCAGTGGCTGGTCGTGCGCGTATCGACTATTACTCGGCTCACAATCCTGTGCGTTTGCTTGCGGTTTCAGATTTGGAACAAACCGTGGTTCGTTTCACCACTGATATTCCCTATCTTTCAAATTGGGGGCAACCACTCTTGCTTGGGCCCGGATCCATTCTCGACGCACACACGGAACATGAACGGATATCAAAACGCGAGCTGGAACTGGCTATTGAGCATTATGTCAAACTAGCAAGGAAACTCCTGGACTAACATGAAGATCGCATTAATCGGACATGGAGCCATGGGCCAACTCGTTGCCGCCGAGGCGCGCAAGGCAGGCGATGATGTGGGCACGATCATTACGTCGGAAGAGAGCGCGCAAGATGTCGACCGATTGTATGAAAAACTTCGCGGCCACGATGTTGCGATCGACTTCTCCGTTGCTGCGCTGGTACTGAAGAGTATTGAGGCCTGCGCGCGGGCGAGTGTACCGCTCGTCGAAGGAACAACGGGTTGGAACGATCGCCTTTCAGAAGCAAGAATGATTATTGAAAGACAGGGTGGATCATTGGTCTATGGCGCCAATTTCTCAATTGGAGTAAATATCTTTTATCGAATTGTAGAGCGGGCCGCCGCGCTCTTTGCCGCAGTTGACGGCTACGCACCTTTTATTGAGGAGGCGCATCACTCGCGCAAGCGTGACGCTCCCTCAGGGACGGCATTGCGCCTACGCGAAGTGATGTCCGAACATCTGGGCAGTGAGATTCCGACTTCGTCGACACGTGCGGGCTACATTCCAGGAACGCATCGAGCGGGATTTGACTCAGAAGCCGACCAGATCAGGCTCACACACGAAGCGCGTTCGCGCCAGGGTTTTGCCGCCGGAGCTCTGTTAGCGGCGCACTGGATCATCGGACGCACGGGCGTTTTTGAGTTTTCAGAAGTGATGGAAGAGATACTCAAGTGATTTTTGATTTTTGATTTTTGATTGCCGATTGCCGGACATCGCAAATCGCAAATCGCAAATCGGCAATCTTACTTGGGAGGAAGCTATGACGATGAAAGTTGATTGGTTGCGCGGGTGCGCCACCGCTTTGGTCACGCCATTTACTGCAAATGGATCAGTTGATGAAACACGTTTACGAGACTTGATTGAATATCAGATAGCCGGTGGCGTGCGCTTGCTTGTTCCCTGTGGCACTACCGGTGAGAGCGCAACGATGACTGACGAAGAAGACCAACTCGTCATCAAACTAACAATCGAAGCCGCACAAGGTCGAGCGAAAGTCATCGCGGGGACAGGAAGCAACTCCACGGCCGCGGCGATCGAATATTCAAAAACAGCCCGTGCGCTGGGCGTCGATGCTGTCTTGTCGGTGGCGCCCTATTACAACAAGCCCACTCAGGAAGGATTCTACGCCCACTTTCGGGCTATAGCGGAGTCGGTAAGCGGTTTACCGGTTGTGATCTATAACGTTCCCGGTCGCACTTCATCGAATATTTCCGCGGCGACAACTGTACGTCTTGCGCGAGACGTAGAAAACATAGTGGCGGTCAAGGAAGCTTCCGGCAATTTATCTCAGATTATGGAAATCTTGCGCGAACGTCCTGAAGGATTCCGTGTCATTTCAGGTGACGACTCAATTACGCTGGCGCTGATCGCGCTTGGTGGTGACGGTTTAATATCCGTGGCCTCAAACGAAGCTCCCGAATTCATGTCGCGTCTGGTGGACCTCGCCCTTGTGGGCAGGTGGGACGAGGCCCGTCAGCTTCACTACCGTCTGCTGCCGCTGATGGAAGTGAATTTTATTGAGTCAAGTCCTGGTCCAGTAAAGGCGGCGTTGGCGATGATGGGTTTGATCGAGGAGAACTTCCGTTTACCGTTGGTGCCAATCCAGGACAAGAGTCGCACGCGATTGCGTGAAGTGCTGATCGAAGTCGGACTCTTGAAGGAAACGTCGCATGCATCTGCGTGAAGAAATTGAGTCGCTTGCTGCGCGCCCTGGGGGCGAATTTACCGCTGCCGATCGTGCTGTATTCGAGGAATTAAAGGCTGCGCTAAATCGTGGTGAGGTGCGGGCTGCGGAAAAAAAAGAAGATGGGCAATGGCATGTTAACTCATGGGTTAAGCAGGGAATCCTTCTGGGTTTTCGCATGGGCAAACTCACGGATATGTCCGGCGGTTCGAGTTTGCGCTTCCTCGACAAAGACACTTATCCGATTCGCGCGGTGACCACGGCGGAAAATATACGCATTGTGCCAGGTGGATCCAGCATTCGAGACGGAGCATACATCGCACCCGGCGTTGTTTGTATGCCACCGATGTACGTCAATGCCGGCGCATACGTCGATGAAGGAACAATGATCGACAGCCATGCGCTGGTTGGTTCATGTGCGCAAATAGGCAAACGAGTTCACTTATCGGCTGCCGCGCAAATCGGAGGTGTATTGGAGCCTGTGGGTGCTGTACCCGTGATCATCGAGGACGATGTATTGGTGGGCGGCGGCTGCGGAGTCTATGAAGGAACCGTTGTGCGTGAACGGGCAGTGCTCGCGGCTGGAACTATCCTGACTGGATCGACACCGGTTTACGATCTCGTTCTGGGAAAGATCTATCAACGTTCAGGTACTTCGTCGCTCGAGATTCCGGCGGGAGCAGTCGTCGTGCCTGGTGCGCGTGCTGTCGAGAATGAGCCGGGACGCAAGTGGGGGCTTTCTCTTTACGCAGCCGTGATAGTCAAGTATCGGGACGAAAAGACTGAACGCGCCGTGCAGTTAGAGGACTATTTGCGTTGAAGGACTTTTCGCCACCGAAGCGTTTGCAGGGAATTGAAAAGAGCGTTATTCGCCAACTTTTTGATCGTGCGCGACCCGGTAGCATTAACCTGGGTCTGGGCGAACCTGACTTACCTACGCCGGATGTTATTCGACGGGCTGCTGTTAGAGTCATTAACGATGAACAGAACGGTTATACATCGCATGCTGGTCTACCAGCCCTGCGGGAACAAGTAGCGGCCGATTACTCGTTGATAAACGCTACTCCGGACAAGGTCATAATCACTGCCGGATCGCAGGAGGCCTTGTACCTGGCGTTGATGACCCTTGTCGATGAAGGTGACGAGGTCTTGCTGCCGAATCCAGGCTTCGTTGCGTATCCGACTATCGTTCGCATGGCGGGAGGTGTTCCGAAATTCTATCGTCTGCCGGCGGCGCGGGGGTTTGAATTTGACGCGGATGAATTTAGACGTTCGCTGTCTCCGCGTACAAAAGTGGTTGTATGCATTAGTCCATCCAATCCGACTGGCCGTACTTTTTCTCGCAGTGATCTTGTATCAATCGCAGATGCGCTTCGCGATCATGGAGCCTTCCTGATTAGCGACGAGATTTATCGGGAGTTGTATTACACGACAGAGCGTCCGGACTCGGCCTCCTCTTTTTACGAACGGACGATTGTCATTGGCGGTCTTTCAAAATCGATGAGCATGACCGGCTGGCGTATAGGCTGGCTGTGCGGCGACGAGGCAGTAATTCGCAGCGCTCTTGTCTTGCATGGTTACGTTACGACCTGTGCATCTGCTGTTTCGCAAAAAGCGGGGCTCGCGGCCTGGAGCGATGAAGCCGAGAAAGCCCGTGCCGGTTTTCGCGAGACCTTTCGTATCCGACGAGATCATTTGCTGGCGCTTATCGGCAGTGAAATGCGTGCGCGTGCTGTTGTTCCGGATGGTGCTTTTTATACGATGGTAGACACGAGTGCTTACGGGCAGTCGATGAAAGTTGCGGAAAGACTATTGGAGAGCGGTGTGATTACGGTCGCGGGCTCGGCATTTGGCAGTGAGAGTGAAGGCTTCTTACGTGTGTCTTTTTGCGCGGACATCGATGCGCTCACAGAAGGTGTGAAGCGCATGCGGGCTGGCTTGGAAAGTCTTTAGGTTGGGGTAGTGACAAGATTTTGAAACAACGGAAGGTGAATCATCTTGAGTAGGAAATTTCGCGCCGGAATTTTGGGTGCAACCGGTATGGTGGGCCAGCGCTTTATTCAACTGCTTGCAGACCACCCGCAATTTGAAGTGACTACCCTGGCAGCTTCCGATCGCTCTCAAGGCAAGCGTTACGATGAAGCTTGTGCATGGCGACTGGTAGGTGAAGTGCCGCCCGGGATCAAATCGATGCCGGTGCAAGCACCGCGGCCACCGCTTGATTGCGACCTGGTATTTTCCAGTCTGCCCGGTGACATTGCGCGTGAAGCGGAAGGAAGTTTTGCCGCGGCGGGTTACCCGGTGATTAGTAATTCGTCTGCCTATCGCATGGACGAAGATGTGCCGTTGCTGATCCCAGAAGTTAATCATGAGCACCTTGGTTTGCTCGAACGGCAACGAGCACGAAATTCTTCCGGTGGTTTCATTGTCACGAATCCCAATTGCTCGACTATCATGCTCGCGCTGGCACTCGCGCCGATACACAACGCTCTTGGCGTTGAGTCGGTCGTGGCAACCACAATGCAGGCACTTTCGGGCGCAGGTTATCCAGGAGTGGCGTCGCTCGACATTCTTGATAATGTGCTTCCTTTCATCGGCGGTGAAGAAGAGAAGATTGAAAGCGAGACTACAAAGATTCTCGGTTGGTTTAATAGCGACAAGATCGAACCGGCGCCGATGGCAGTAAGTGCGCAATGCCATCGCGTCAATGTGTCGGATGGCCACTTGGCTGCGGTGCGCGTGAAGCTTAAACGCAAAACGACTTTGGAAGGTCTGCGCGAAACGTTCGCGGCTTTCAGTTCGTTGCCGCAGGAGTTGGGATTGCATTCGGCCCCGCAAGCACCGATTCTTGTTCGTGATGAGCACGATCGGCCGCAACCCAAGCTGGATCGTGATGCTGGCAAGGGAATGAGTATCACAGTCGGGCGTATCCAGCCGGACACTGTGCTCGACTATCGTTTCGTTGTGCTAAGCCATAACACGATTCGCGGTGCTGCCGGCGCGGCTATTCTCAACGCGGAATTATTGGTAGCCAAGGGTCTGCTTACGGCCCGATAGAGCAGGGCAGTACCACCTTGCGGGTAGCAGCTGTGAAAAATTAGATCGATCCCGGATATGACACAAGCTAAGAAAATTTGCAGGTTGGGAAGGGGGCAGTCGAGAGGTTCAAGGTGCGATAAATTCAACGCGCCCCCGCCTCAACTTTGAATGCCAGGGCCTATGCGTGTCACTCGAGCCTCTGCCGTTAACTGCCTTGAACGGTTGATTCGAGGAGGAAGTCTCTGAAACTTGAGGCGGGGGCGCGTTGGATTCATCGCACCTTGAACCTCTCGACTGCCCCCTTCCCAACCTGCGAATTTCCGTAACTTGAGTAATATTCTGGTCCAATAATTTTTTCACAGCTTCGGTAGCGAGTGGGGTCAATGCGCCGATACGGATCGCCTGACAACGATACGAAGACTTATCGCATGAAAACAAGAATAGCCTTCTTCGTAGTGTTAGCGCTCGTGCTATCGGCTTTTTTCCTCGTACAGATACAAACGGCTGATTCGTCCTCAATAATAGTCGGTCGATCTACCGGCGATTCGCTCGACGAGCGTGTGAAAGCAGAGATCACTCCGTTCAAAGGCAAGGTGAGTTTGTTTGCTAAGAATCTTGACACCGGAGAGACCTATGGGCTAAATGCCGATGACCGTGTGCGTACTGCGAGTACTATCAAGATTGCCGTGATGGTTGAAGCATTCGCGAGAGTTGCCGAGGAGAAAGCGAAGTGGACAGATGAGCTGGTGTTGACTAAAGAAAAGAAAGTGTCTGGCTCAGGAGTGTTGCAGGAACTATCTGATGGCCTCCATCTCACACTCCGAGATGGAGTGAATCTGATGATGCTCGTGAGTGACAACACGGCGACAAACCTTGTGCTGGATGTCCTGACGACGGACGCCGTGAATGCGCGGATGGAGACGCTTGGCTTCAAACAGATCAAGATTCTTCGCAAAGTTGGGAGCGGCGGCGACAGTATGGCGGGCAAAGAGGTTGACAACAAAAAATTCGGCCTTGGCTTCGCGACTCCTCGTGAGATGGTCATGCTGATGGAAAAGCTCGAACGCGGCGAAGTTATCAATCGCGCCACTTCCAGGGAAATGATCGAATTAATGAAGCGAGAACAAGACCACTTCGCAATTGGCCGATCTGCGTGGGATGTCCCGATGGCTACCAAATATGGAGCGTTGGACCGGCTCAGGAGCCCTGTCGGTATTATCTATTCGAAGAAAGGAAGAATCGCCATGGCGATCACCTGCGATGACATTCCTGAGATCAATTGGTCGGTTGACAATCCAGCCTACCTATTAATTTCTGACCTTTCAAAAACGCTCTCCGACGGTTTAGCCTCAAGAAATTAGAATCAGCGAAGCTCTGCCAATTTGGAGCGCAGGCTTTTGTTCTTCGCGATCCGGCATTGAAGCGAATAAGTCAAAACCGCATTAACCAATCCATATTTTTGTAGACGCGCTTAGGATTTTGGATCTACTCTGCCTTCCACAAGTCGATTGAGTCTCTGTTTTATGGAAAATAACCGGAGTTTCGCAGGACGTTCGCAGACGTTTCTTAGCGGAATAATATCTGCAAGAAAACAAACCGACATCAACAAAGGGTTCTCGGTTTATTCGCCTCGCCTGCTTGTGACGTTTTGCGGTAATCGACCGCAAGGTAACCAAACCTCTAGTTCTTGCCGCTGCTCACGAGGCGATCAAGCAAGGGTCACGGATGTAGGAATAGGTTGAGCTGGGTAGTCAGGACGCAGACATTTTGGGTCTGCTTGACGACTCGCCAGCCATCCAGATCGGCAAATATCTTCCACCGGAGGAATCCATGAAAAGACAAATCTCTAGAGATAGGCGCCTGCTCTCAGTTCTGTGCGGCATAGTTTTCTCGCTTGGATGCTGCGGTAGTCTTGTGGCTCAGAGTAGTAGTTCGTCGATACACGGCACCGTTACGGATCCGCAGGGAAACGTTGTCGCGGGTGCAACCGTAACGCTGACGAATGCGCAAAAGAACTTCAGCCGCACGCAAACGACGAGCGATGCGGGGTCTTTTGCTTTCAATCTAATTCCGCCTGACCAATACACCGTTGAAACGCAGGCGCAAGGTTTCAAGAAGTCTGTGCTCACATCCGTTGGCGCGCAGGTGGCAAAGGCAACCGATCTGAACGTACAACTCGAGATTGGCAACGTCGCAGAGACGGTCACTGTTTCATCAGGGGCCGGCGAGGTCCTGGTCAACAGGCAGGACGGGACACTGGGCAACAACTTTGTCAATCAGCAGATCGTGCAATTGCCACTTGAGGCGCGCAACCCGCTCGCCTTATTGACCCTGCAGGCGGCAGTTACGAAAGAAGGCTACGTTGCCGGCGCGCGCACCGATCAGTCAAATGTCACGCTTGATGGCGTTGACATTAATGATGCGCAAACAAACGCGATTGCTGATATTAATGCAATTCCCAATGGTGGCGCGCAATTGATTGCGCCACAAAGTCATCCGGTCATTCGTTTAAATGCCGAGGCCATCGAGGAGTTTCGAGTAACGACTATCGGCGCGAATGCCGTACAGGGACGTTCCTCCGGCGCGCAGATTTCTCTGGTAACCAAGAGTGGAAGTAACGACTGGCACGGAGCGCTCTTTTGGGCCAACCGCAATACGGCCACGACAGCTAATGACTTTTTCAACAACCGATCGGGTGTTGATCGGCCCAAGTTGATTCGCAATACTTATGGTGGCGCTGTTGGCGGCCCGATCATCAAAGACAAATTCTTCTTCTTCTATAGTTACGAGGCACG
>WNFA01005883.1_pt1 | contig 17195 bp, 22 predicted proteins | sample 5400481 | NCBI WGS metagenome assembly WNFA01 (sample SAMN13153340, study PRJNA577476) | soil metagenome | isolation source: 120 cm saprolite under Douglas fir tree site 2 hole 1 replicate 2 | place: USA:California | collected 2015-04-18
GCTGGGTAATCGGCGGCCCGCAAGGCGCAGCCGCCAAACTTGGCTTGAAGCGCACTACACTGATCCATAAGATGCAGAAGCTGGGGATTTCCCGACCCGGTCCCCAACGCGGCCCAGGTGCGATGGGGCCAGGACTGCAAGGGCCGGGCTCGCTGTCGCAATTGCAGTAGCGCCGATCGGCTTCAGACTCGATTCAGACGAACTTCATGACGCTTTGAGCGTGTGCGACGGCAATTTCTACCTTCCGGCACGCTCCTGATGCACCAATAGGCGAAGAACCCAAGCGAGATTACTGTTTTGAATGACTGCACGACAACTGTACTGTCCGTTCTGAACGGCAATGCGAAATGACAGCCTTACCTCATGAAGAAAGTGTTGCAGTTCGACCACACTCGCTTTGCCCCTAGGAACAAGACAAAGCACGTTCGGTTCTACCTCGTCCGCGAAATTGGAAAATGGCCGGCAAGTCAATGCGTTCAGGCAGCCTCGCTGCACCGCTCTGGTGGAAATCGACCAATTGGTTGAACTCAGGTGTCGTTCTTTCGACACCCTGTCCAGCGGTGGTCGCCACTTCCGTGTAAAAGCCTTTTAGTCTGAGAAGAGTTCACCCTACAAACAGCGGCCCGACCCGCCAAGTCCCAGCCGTTCCGGAGTAATGAGTTCAGGTGTGGCAATGACTTGCAGCGTTCAACCGTCGACAGAAGGCCGGGGGGGAACACTTCGGCGCGGTTCTGGTCACGGCAGGGCGCACCTGCGCCGCGTGACGGATTCGAGTAGACACGCCTCAGCCACAATTCGGCTCAAGAAGCGGTTTGGAATCCTGCTTGCTACAACTCAATACGTCTCGAGCGCCACCGATGGGCGTAACGCGGGGAGGGCGGTTGTGAACCACTTGGCTGATGTTGCTAGTGTCCGGTACGCAGTACTAGAAGCCCTTCGGACTGAAGGCGGTTCTGAACGCTTCGTGGTTGCGTATCGTAACGAATATTCGCTGCGCGATCTCATTGCCGCACCCTGCATTGCAGCATTCGGCTTTTCCTCTCGCGAGGAGGCTGTAGCGAGGACTAAAAGTTGCGTCTCGATGGCTACCATTAAGAAGCAAGTGCCGAGAACAACGGTAGTCAAGAGAATTGACGAACACCAACCTGGCCCTCACAGGCCAGAGCAGCGATCGGAAACGGGCTCGGCCTCGCAAACAATCCGCCGATTCCTCGTCGCGTTCTACAGCGATACTGTCGCCGCAGCCATTCTCATCTTCTCTTCCAGGAATATCATCTCCGTGGCGATCCGAGCATTTCTGGCAGTTTAGTCTTAATTTTCATTGGGACGAGATCTCTGCACCCGGTGGTCCGGCTGAGAGCAGTTTAGTCCCCGCGACTGGCATAGCGAGGATACGGACTACTGCGGCGTGGTCTAGCTACGGACCGTAGACGATTCGTACGGAGCATCCCGGCGCCCGCGCGGGACGGGATCGCCTGCAGTCGGGCACGAGGCCCGACGAGCGAGGCGTGTTTGATACCGCCCCGCGACGCCGGCTGTCCTGGCGCGCATGGATCTCGGTATCGACGGAGTCACCGAGATGGACTGGTTTGTCAATGTCGAGAAGAGGATGCCTCGCGAGGCGGCGCGCACGTGGATGAACGCGAACAAAAGCCGTGTCGCAGGCTGGCTGAAGGTCTGCGGTCCCTCGTAGAAGTGTCCGATTGCTTCGCTTGATGGTGTCTATTTGGAGACAAGTTTGGTAAGTAAGAAGAAGGAGATTCACATGAGCACACGTGCAATGCAACTCGGAATGATCGGCCTTGGAAGGATGGGGGCAAACATGGTACGGCGTCTTTTGAGAAAAAAGCATCCATGTGTGGTGTTCAACAGATCGCCGAAACCAGTGAAGGAGCTAGTTCAAGAGGGAGCAGCCGGATCCGATTCGCTGGCGGACCTGGTAAAGCAGCTCGATAAACCACGGGCAATATGGTTGATGGTGCCTGCGGCGGCCGTGGATCAAACCATTGCTGACCTCCTGTCTTACCTCGACGCCGAGGACATTCTCATTGACGGCGGCAATTCTTACTACATCGACGACATTCGTCGCGCCAAGGAACTTGCGCCAAAGAAAATCCACTATGTAGATGTAGGGACGAGCGGCGGCGTATGGGGTCTTGATCGTGGCTACTGCATGATGATTGGCGGGGAGAATAATGTAGTGGAACATCTGGACCCGATTTTCGCGAAACTCGCTCCTGGCTCCGCCAGCGCCTCGCGAACGCCGGGACGCGACTCGATCGGTGGGACCTCCGAGCAGGGCTATCTGCGCTGTGGCCTCAATGGCGCGGGACACTTTGTAAAAATGGTCCACAACGGAATCGAGTACGGCTTGATGGCGGCGTACGCTGAGGGCCTTAGCGTCTTACGCAGTGCGAACGTGGGTAAAAGACAAAATGTAGTTGACGCAGAAACTACACCTTTGCGTGACCCTGAGAATTATCAATATGATTTCGATTTGCGTGATATCGCCGAGCTGTGGCGCCGCGGCAGTGTGATTGGTTCGTGGTTACTGGATTTGACCGCTGCCGCCTTGGCGAAGGACCCAGTCCTCGGTCAGTTTGAAGGCCATGTTTCCGACTCGGGCGAGGGTCGTTGGACGATCCAGGCCGCGATCGACGAAGGTGTTCCGATCCCGGTTCTCTCCGCCTCGTTGTATCAGCGTTTCACATCCCGCGGCGAAGCGGACTATCAGAACAAACTTCTTTCTGCGATGCGCTACGCATTCGGCGGTCACCTGGAGAAGGCGACCGCCAGTAGTCCCCAGTGAGCTAACTAAGTGTGAAGTGAACTGGCCTCAAATGATCGACAAAACTGGATGATTCGCTGCCATGCGAAAGATCGGACGTCCACGAGTCTAGCGTCGGAATATGGACCCCGCGGCACTCAAACGACACTTGGTCGAGGATCGGGGGCGTTTGACCTTGCAAAGGCAATAGCTGCGAAGCGAGAGTAGTGGCAGGGGCTTTGCATATCGAGATGAAGGAGCGAACTGAATGCAAGAATCAAAATTATCGCGTGTCTGGTTTATTACCGGAACATCCACAGGATTCGGGCATCTGCTTGCCGAAGAGGCGCTGAAAAGGGGAGAGCGAGTGATCGCTACAGCACGCGACATCTCGAAGCTGACGCGTCTCGTGAGGCAAAATCCAGACCGCATCCGCAGCCTGACGCTCGATGTAACCAAACCGGATGAGATCACCTCGGTGACGCAGCAAGCCATTGCTGCCTTCGGCGGTGTGGACATTCTCGTTAACAACGCCGGCTACGGAGTGAATGGCGCCATCGAGGAAGTGTCCGAAGATGAGTTCGAGCCCATGTTCCAAACCAACATTTACGGGCTGATACGCATGACCCGCGCGTTCCTGCCGCATTTTCGCCAACGTCGCAGCGGGCACATTTTCAATTTGTCTTCCATTGGCGGACTGATTGGTTCTGCAGGCTGGGGTTTCTACAACGTGACGAAGTTCGCCGTGGAAGGGTTCAGCGAGGCATTGTCGGAAGAAATGAAGCCGCTCGGTGTGCACGTCACGGTGGTCGAGCCAGGGCCCTTCCGCACTGATTTCCTGGGGCGATCCGGAAAGCTCGCGAAGCGAGAATTGTCCGACTATGCCACAACTGCCGGGATGGCGCGCGAGTATTTGAGGACACAATCTGGCAAACAGCCGAGTGATCCCCTGAAAGCGGTCGCGGCGATTCTAGTCGTCGTAAACTCGTCCAGACCGCCCATGCATTTAATTCTCGGCCGGATCGCACTCACGCGGTTTCGCAACAAGCTTGCGAGTTGGCAGAAGGAAATTGCCGAGTGGGAGAACATCACCAATGCTGCCGATTTTCCCGAAAACCAGAACAGCGCCGCGGATTAGCACAAGCAGCGCTCCACATGGTTGGAGAGTGGAACGCGACTTGTATTCACAGTTGCTGTAACTGTGAGGAAGACAGATGCAAATGGCGGCATACACCTCAATTGAAGAAGAACTTGACATTGGGCTGAGCGATAACGCTCACAAAATGAAAGTCATTCTCTCCCACTTACCTTCTTTCTACAGAATGGCATTCCGCCACCTCGGTGCTCGGGGTCGCGCAATGGTGTAGTTTCTGCATCGGCCGCGCGGTTTCCTTGTTTGCCGACGTTAGCGCTACGCAGAATAGAAAGCCCCTCCGCGTATGCCGCCATGACGCCGTACTCGATTCCATTGTGGACCATCTTGACGAAATCGCCGGCGCCATTTGGGCCGCATTGCAGGTAACCTTGTTCGGCCATACCGTTGATCTTGTCCCTGCCGACGGCTATGTGGCGAGAACGGCGGCTGAAGGTTGTGTTGAAAAACCGCAACTTCGATAGTTCTGCTGACTGTGCTACTAGTCGGGATTATCACTCGGACCGAGCTCTGCGCACTTATGTGTGAACGCCATTCCCGAACGGAAAGTCAGCGCCACTGCAGTCAGCCCTCCGACGCCATGCCCGGAATGGCTCATGATCACTCAGCCATGAAACACTCGGGTGTTAGGGCAACGAGCGCGCTGTTGATGTCGCGATCATGCGAGACGAACTGTGTCACGGCGGAACGTCTCAACGCTTCGAGAAGGGTTGTTCCTCAGGTGACGGTAGTCCGGAGCAGTGCCGTCGTCCTAGGTACAACGGCCGAGTTTCTGGCCCCCGATTTCACCGCTGTATGGGGTTTGGACAGCGGCCCGCCGGCTCCCCCCTGCACATGCTGCGTCTATCTCCATCCTTCGCATTTGAGGTTTCCCCTGCGCTGCCCATTAACTGACACTTTGACTCTCGCGGACGGAACTCCAGAATCATCCCAAAGGACAATGTATTCAAGTACTTCGCCGGCGTCGGCCCATACCCACACTTGGCAAGTGATGTGCCGCATGAAGACCCAGAAATGGCGAACTGCGCCATATCGACATCTCATCGCTAGCGAGAAAATAATCGTGAAGCATGCCCGAAGACAAAAAAGGAAAAGGTCGTCGCATATTACCTATCAGCCGTCGTCCTTTCGTTCAGGGATTAGCTGCAGGTGCAGCGGTCGCAGCTCTCCGATTGGTGCGGACTCCAGGCCTTTGCCGAGACTGGCCAGCAGCAGACACCCGCGACGCTTACGGGGAAAGACTTCGAGTTGACTTTCGATTCCTTACCCTTGAATTTCACTGGGCGTCATTCTGTAGCCACGGCGGTGAATGGTTCCGTGCCGGGACCGACCTGAGATGGCGGGAAGAAGTGATACGGTCACCGTGGCGGTGACAAACCACCTGAAAGTGCCGACCTCAATACACTGGCACGCAATACGTCTCCCAGCGGATATGGACGGAGTTCCCGGGTTGAGCTTTCCCGGCATTGCGCCGCAAGACGTTCCTCTACCGCATACCGGTGGTGCAGAACGGTACCTACTGGTATCACAGCCACAGCCGGTTTCAGGAGCAGACGGGACTGGTTGGTGCCCTAATTGTCGAGCGGCGGGAGAAAGATTCTATCGAGTTTGACAAGGAATACGTGGTCTTTCTCTCCGATTGGACCGATATCAATCCGGAAACCATCTTCAGCAACTTGAAACAACAGAGCGATTACTACAACTACCACCGGCTCACTTTTCGCGACTTCCTCTCAGAAGCGAAAAAGGAGGGCCTAAGGCCGACAATGTCCGATCACCTTGCGTGGCCGCGGATGAACATGAGCCCCGCGGACATTTCCGATGTAACGGGCGCGACGTATACCTATTTGCTGAATGGGCATGCTCCCAATGCGAATTGGACCGGACTGTTTCAACCCGGTGAACGGATTTTGCGCCATCAACGTGTGGTGAAATGCTTGACAGTGCTCTTCACCTCGTCGCCCTTGCCATTGGCCTCCATCGAGTCCACCGCGTAGTAGTAGGTTGTCCGAGGGTTGAGGCCGTCCATGCGCACGCGGAAGACGGTATAGGAATGGCCCGGGTTCAGCCTGATTGGAGACTTCGCCGTCTGGCCTAGGTTCGCGGGATTCGTACCGTAACGCACGACTCCATAATGCTCAGGCGAACCCCCAGGATTGTTACTTGTCCATCTGATAATGGCCGAGTTGTTGTTAGCCGATTCGAGCTCAGGCCCTTGCGTGATCCGGACTCCCGCAGCTTTTTTAGTAGTAGGACTCTCCTGCGTAGCCGCTGGGATTGAGTAGAGCAGGCACCCGACCGTAACCGTCATCGCCACTTTCAGAAGGAGTCTATTCATGGTGCGAACCTCCGCAGATCAGTCAATTTTATGTTCTCTAGGCAACACACGAAAAAACATGGAGGCCGCGAGCGGCCCCCATGCATTCCTATTTCATCCCCACTCATCCCATCCGCCGTTTAGCGTCTGGCCTATGGAATAGGCGGATTGGGGACAGGCGGGACGTCGCAGACCGCCGATGCGCAGGGCGGAAGTGGCGGAGTCGGGATCAGAGACTCATTACCCTGAGTTTTAGCCGAACCGCCGGTCATGCAAGACCCCGTAAAGGTATCCCGGTTGGGGTAAGGTCTCGTGAAACCATCTGTCAGTGTTTGCAGAAATGCAACGATCTGGTTCTCCTCCTCATCCGTCAAGCCGAGCTTACCAATCGTCATGTCGATGGTGCTCGGCACCTCGGGCCTAGGCCAGCAGTTGACTTTTTCGGTCGTTCCTGCCGGGCAATGTCCGGAAGTGACGTCAAACGGATATACGTCGCGGGTGTTGTAAAAGTGAACGAGCTGTTTCAGGCTCTTGATGTAGCCGTTGTGAAAGAATTCCTTCTGGAAGTAAGGCCCGGGCGCCTCGGTGCTAGGACACTGTGGCGGTGTCATAGCCACATTGCGCGCCGTAGACGTCTGCATTTGGCCGTCGACAGTTGGTGCAAATTGTCTCCAAGTTATATTCGGGTTGGGCCAGGAACCGAAACCGCTTCTGAGGAAAGTTCCTAATCCCAAATCTCTGTAGCCGAAGCCCAGGGGATTGGCAGTGAACCCGAAGGAATCCGGCGTGGTCCAGGGGATTGGCAGTGAACCCGAAGGAATCCGGCGTGGTCTGATAAAAGAAAGCATCCCTGGGATTCAGGGGCAGGCCGAGATTGGCCGAGCCGAAGCAGGTGAACAGAGGGTTCGCACTGGCGGCCACGCCCGTGTCTTCGCTGGCCGGAGCGGTTGGAGCTGGGGCGGTTGACCTTCCGTCTAGGTGGCATGAATTGCAGTTGCCTTTGCCCTTGAACAGGTCGTAGCCGGCCTTCTCGTCCGCTGTCAGGGTGTACTTGTCTTTCAGGAACGCGTCGAATTTCGACGAGAAAGCGCTGACCTGCACGGACTGTTCGTATGCGTCAATGGACTGCCCCCAGTGGTCATAAACCGTGTTTGCGAGGACTCGGTCTTCCGCATTTAGCCGAATTGGGGTGGCGCTCCCGCCGAACACCGCAGCCCCTCCTGGGGTTTCGCAGATCTCCTCGGTGTCGTGTGGAAACTTGATCTGGAACGAGTCTTTGCCCCACACCTGTTCGAAGAGAGGTCTGTACACAGCCCGCGAAAGCTTGAAGGCGATGCAAGCAGTATCGGGATTGCCCATTTCTTGAGTATCGACGGGAGGACCCTGTGCCTGATGGGCATCCGGATTTCTTAACAGATATCCGGTCGCGCGTGAATCCCAAAAGTTTCCGCCAAAGAACAGACCCTGTTCTTCGTTGTACTGGAGTACAGGGAAGAACGGTGCATACGGGTATCGCTGCGCTGTACGCTTGCCGGCCCGAAAGTGAGCCGTTCCGGGATACGCGATCATCGTCAGATTCACGGACGGGATCGGTCCGCTAAAGGCGGCATACGGCATGTGGCAAGAGGCGCACGCTTGATTTCTGTTGGGTGAGATGTTCCTGTCGTAATTCATCAGCTCGCCGAGTGCTTCGACTGCCTCAGTTCCCGTATTCTGGAGTATTGGGGGCTGACCTGTCAGAGTCGGGGGCGTTAAGGCCTGCCATCGGGCAATCGCTCGATTTTCTATGAAATCCACCTCCGCCAGAACCCTGGCTAGTTCTGAATTCAAATCGGACGGGAGAATCCCAGGCGGGTACGGGTTGTAGACCGGCGCTGCACGCCAGTTTGCATTCTGGGCCGACACCTTTCGTGGGGGGACCAGGGACATGCAAATCGCGACTACACAAAGTACAACGACCGATATTATCGTCAACCTTCGACGATTCCTAAATAACGTTCGACGATTCATAGATTACCCCTTTCGCGAGTTGTCGTTCGGGGTGGATATGATGGGCGGCGCACTCGATGACGCACAACGAATTTGGATTCCAGGCCGTCCCCCATTGGTCATACGTCGCTGGGTTCGCCGAGGGACGAAGCCAGCGTTTTTGGCTGCGAAGATCGTTAACAAGAGATTCCCGTCGAAAAGCTCCAGCTTCCCCAGTATTTGTACTTGCCTCATTGCGGTTCCCGAATTGATTGGCAGGGCGTGCAACTGCGTGAGAGCTTCCGCCTCAATTCGACTAACTTCACGGTTAACTCTTTTTGTCTTTTCCGCTGCCAGATCGGCTGGGATCACATCAGGTGGGTAGGGGAAGTAAATCGGTGAGGTTGCACTCTGTGCTGAAACGCCTCGGGTGATCATCACGACCCCCAGCACCATTGAGCAACTATGACAGCAGCATCAGGGTTGTCCGGCGCATGGTTTTCCTCTTTTTAATGTTTAATGTTGCGCATTCCGTGAAGAGGGGTGGTCGAGGGTAAAGCTAAGGAGCGTGCCAAAAATCAGGATCACCAAGAAAACATTTTGACAGGTGTGGCAATAGCTTGCTAATCGGCTAACGCACGCCCGAAGAAACCACCGAAGTCTGATCGAAAATATGGAGGCGAACAATACACGGTTTACCCGATAACTCGACTGGTAATAACGTCTTAGGCAAGAGAGCGCCAGGGAAGCCGATCGTCTGGTATTTCGCCACAACAGCGGCGACGAACATTTCGGTTCACATGCACAGGCACAGCTTCGAATTGCAGCAGATGCTGCAGAAAAGCCCCTTCAGCACGGCAGACCGGTTCTGCAAATGAATATTGGACTACAAATGGTAAATGTAGGGGCCTCGATGAAAAACGTTCTGACCATCGACGCCCCTCCGCAATTGATCCAGGCACTGCTCACGGCGAGGCTACAAGCAGAACTGCAGAGGAGTAGTCCGGGGAAGGTTTCCGATCGCGAGATTGCCCGTGGCTTGCAACTACTGCAACGGGCGATGCAAGAGGACGATGCCCTGGGGACCTCGCTTTCCGCGCGGCCCCGGCCATCCACCTCTCTCAGTTCTGAGCGCACAGGTGGGAATCGGCCCTAAAACCCGCACAAACGTCTTTGGCCCAGTCACCCTCCATAAGATTCCAGCAGAGCGTTAGCCAGATAATATTCATATTTTTCTTTTGTCAGATGCTTGGCGATGAGATCGGCGTCACCTTTTAAGCAGCTCAGCCTCTTACCCCTCCACTAGACCGCGCCTGCAACGCCATCCGACCAGGGTTGCTATCAGGATCTGGGGGTAGAGTTGCCAATCAGCGCTTCCGCCATTGCCAGCGATCGCGCAATCCAATGTATTGGATAGCCGCCCTTCCTCGCGACCATCTCGACCCTAACCCTTACCAATCATCAGCAGGACGAAAACCAATGGAAGATAGAAAATCGACGCAAGAAGCAGCCACCGGGCGGTTGAACTCGATTTTCGAAGAGCCAGTTGTGCCCCGAAATAGAGAAAGACCGAACCGGCCAGAACAGCTCCAACTGGATAGACCAGACCAGCGCGGCCCGTTAGCGCTGATATCAAACTGAGAGGAATCAGTATCCCGGGCCACCGTTTACCGGGAGCAACTTCCTCCGAACCCCCGACATTGTCGATCCTGATTTCAAGGTTTTTCCAAGACAGCCTTGCCAAATCATGTATTACTCGAAGCTGACCATCGGGTCGGATAATTCGATACTTCAGATCGAACACTCGACCCTGTGTAGAGTGCTGGGTGAAAGCTTCCTCAACGCGCCGGCGATCTTCGGGGTGCACTAGAGAGAGAAACTGGTCGCTTGGCGGGTATCCTTTTGAGGGACCGAAGCCGAATATGCGGAACATCTCCGCGGACCAATATTCGCAGACGTTTGGGTGTTTATATGCCCAGCTCCCGGCTTTGGTGAGATGTTGAGCGTGAGCGAGGTAAGCCTCACTCTTCCTAAGCGATTCCTCGGCCCTTTTTCGGTCCTCGATCTGGGAGAGGGCTTCCTTCGTTGCCTTGCGTACTCGGGACACGTAGTGGGTAATCACGCCTGAGGTTGCCAAAAAGACAATGATGGCGACGATCTCGAACGGATCGCTTACGCGGAAAGAGACAATCGGCGGCGCAGAGTAGTAGGCCAAACACCCAAGTGCGATCAGAGAGACAACGGCTGATGAAAGGAAGCTGCCCTGGAGGGACAGCAGAACGATAACAATCAGATATAGACACACTGTCGTAGCGAGATTGAGCCGGAGTCGGAAGCAGGCAAAAGTGAGCAATGCGATAGCAATGCCGCCGAACAAACATTGAACGACTGCACGCCATCTATGGAGCGCCATGGCCCGCCTCGCCTCGCTCTCGTCAAACGTGTTCTTGCAAAACGCTGATCGGGGAACATCATAGCGCAGTAGCTTCAGCCGGACGGGTTTTGCTCAGGAGGTGACCTGGCCTTGTGCCGGTTGCCAGAGGTTTGCCTTCGTTAGTAGCAGCATCGCACGGATGCAGAGGCAAATCGTAGGTCTTTGATCAGCACTGTGCGGTGTGCATTTCGAAGCGCTCCTCGGTCAGTAGATTCCGCACTGCGGAGGCGGCCTTTTCGAGCGGCTGTTCGGTGATCATGCAAGCGTCCACGCATGGCGGCAGGCGGTCAATCTGGTCGCGGCTCAGCAGGACGATCGGAACTCCTGGGTGAATCGCCCGTAAGCTTCGCTCCAGGTCAAAGCTAGTTTGCTCTCCCGCCCGGTGATGGAGCACGACGGCAGCAACTGAATGCATGATGTATAGCATTGCGATCGCTTGTGTTGAGCTGTTGGTGCTTAGAACCTCATAGCCAGTGGTCTCCAGTGCGGCTATTACCGAATCGCTGCTGGTTGCCTGGTCGGATATGTAGAGAATTGTCTCGCGCGCCATTGTATTTCCGCCTTCGTCTTTGATGAAGCACGCGGCCTTCCACATTGTCCTGGTCACTGGAGAGCCAAAGGATTGGCTGCGCAATAGGCTATCTGCATGGCGCCGCAGTACGGGGCGGAAAACTAGTGCGTCCGTTGACAGGACTGTCCAAATCCCGACGCCGATCATCATCTCGCCATCTGACATTTCTTGACTCCGGGTATGTGCTCACGATGCCGCGTTCTCACATCCCGCCCTAAAGTTCCTGACCCATATCAGGATCCCCGATGCGCCCAAAGGCAAGTGGCTCTGAGTTCACGGTGACTTCGATTGCTTCGAGACGACGGCTCTCCTGTCTATCACTTCTCGTTAATTTCCAGTCGTTTACAGTCATTTACAACTTTGGCATCCGAGTTGCTTTTCTCCTGGTTGTCGAAAGACAACACATCGGAGGATGCTATGGCACAGGTTATCGAGTTCTATATTCCGGCGCGGTTTCACAAGCCGGTGAAGTGGATCCCGGCGGCCGAGCGGGGCAAGGTGCTTGAGTTTCCGGCGGCGGTACGAAAATCTGCATAACGGGATGTTGAAGATGTCGAGCGGCGATAGCTACACAGCGCAAGCTGGTTGTCGAAGGTAAGCTAATCGCGGCACGCGCATCACAGGCGCTGAGCAACTGCCTCCAGCGCCCGGTTCCACTCAAGCCAACTACCCCGCTGAATACCGGCTGAAACTCCCCCGGCTCCTTGAAGAATTGGCAATTACGAAAACTGGTCAAGCGGCGATGCAATGCCCCAAGCGCCGCATTTAGTTAACGCCGGGCGTTCCCTTCCAATCGACAATGTCAACCAAGTTCCAAGGGTTCCCAATGAGATTCATTTGCAACTCCCCCTGCTTATCGATCACGAGCTCGGCTGCAGGGTACAAGACGCCCGTGCTCTTGCTCTTGTCGGTGTCGTTCAAGTCGAACTCGCCAGCCGTCAAGTTGTAGGCGGTAGATCGGGTGTCCCAGTACACCTCACCGAATCTGAGGAGGCGGTTAGTGACAAAGCGAATCTTCCGTCCAGTTGGGCTTGGAATCATTCGGATGTAACTGCAGTCATACCCCAGAGTGCCCGTGACCTCAATGTGCCCCGCGGCTTTCATCTTGCTGAGCGCGTTGACCAACCCCTGATTCTGGCTTTTCTCGAATGCCTGTACCAGTATCTGCTTGTCTGCAGGAGTAGAGTAATCATAAACGTTCAGCGTGATGCCGACTTGAGATCCCATCTGAGTGCCTGTGCCCATGGCGCTAGCATCAATCGTCTCCGGCTTGTTAGCGGAAAAACTGGGAGTGCTTCCTACCATGAGCAGACCTGTAATCAGCAAACTGGCGAGGGCAAGCTTTTGACTTCTTGGACCTGTGTTCTTGGTTTGTAACATTTCTCTTCCTCCTTTAAGCTGCATCGAAAATAATCTCGTCCACCGATGGGCCAACCGAAATAGAATTGGCCCGGCCAGGTGAACCACTCGGCTAATGGACACGTGGCCGGACTGCAACTGAATCGACCCTATGGCCTGTGCTTCGGGGTCTTGGCATCCAGGGTCGAGATCAGTTGCTCGGCTGCTGGAGGTGCGGCGACAGCTCCAGCCAGAACAATATCCCTCGCAGGAATCTTCCTGCCGTATACACGGCGGTTGTCACCGTTGTCCGGACGGATTGTGGAGCCTTCGAGAGAGACTCCGGCAAAAAGGCCACGCGCCCTTGAGTAGCTCACGATTTCGGCTCGCAGAGTCGCGTCCGTATCGGCCGACGCATCGCGGCCGACCGGGCCCGCGGCCACAGAAGCATCCCCTCCCAGCTTGACCTTGCTGGCGAGGATGCCGCTGGCGCCGCGTTCGTTCATCACGAGCAACACAAAATCCGTAGCTTGTCCACCTATCTGAAAGCCGAAACTTCCGCCCTCGAGGGCCATCATCGTGGGAGCGCCCCAAGGCCCCCTGAAGTTTTCACCCTTGCGACACGACATAGCCCCCCGGCCGTAACTTCCGCCGACGATGAACGCGGCCTTCAGGACCGAGGGAAAGACAACAACGCAATCTGCCTTGTCCAGTAAGTCCTGCGGAATGCTGTCAGGAACGTCGAGAATCTCTTTCAAGACCGTGCCAGAATTTCTCAAACGCTGGTCATCTTTGGTTTGGTCCGATGCATTCGCCACCTGACTAAGCAGTGGCAGAGCAACCAATACAATACTGCTCAAATAAAACATCATTTTTCGCATATGCTTTCCTCAAACCTGTTTGAAATCGTTCGGGCGTTACTTTGTTGGGGTCCTCTCGTCGGCCTCAGCTATTTCGTTTCGCCAGTATTCTTGGCTGACAGCGAGTGTTTTTCGGCGTCCGCTGCTTTCGCTGCATTTTGTTCAGCCTTCGACGGCAGAATCTGCATCTCGGAATTTCGTCCCTGGATCCAGATGGCGCTTAGAAATTCGACGGTGCCATATTTTTTGAAGGTGACATCGGTCTGCGGGCGCGGTGTGTCCGTCGGTGCGACTACATACTCAACGAAGACCGAGTGTGAGCCGTCGGCATCTTCGATCAACAAGAGGTTGTCATCAAAATTAGGCTGAGTCACCGTGTAACTACTGGCGGGCATCTTCGCATTCCCCACGTAAAACGCAGATGGTGCGTCAAACGTCACCTTATGGGCGATTTGTGCCATCGTTGGGATTGCATACATGACCGATAACAAAGCCGTGAGTAAAAGCAGTTTCCTTGAAGTGTTCATTCGTTTTCTCCTGTGTATTCGCTAGTGTTTGGGATTGCGTTGCCTCTGACAAGGCCGCCGTCCTAACTAGGGCAGATGCACGGGGCATGCCAAAGTTGAGTGGAACAAAAGGTCGTTGCAAGTGATTGAGTCTAGAAAAAATGAGAGGGCAATTCTGAGGTGCCACCGATAAACTGATGTCCCTCTTTCGACACCGTCATCCCGCGGTCACGTTGTGCTTCGAGCTTTTACGGACCTAGTGCAGACCCGTGATTCTGATCAGCAACCGTTTTGAGAGCTTCCACTCCGAGTGCTGGAAATACCAGGACGAAGCCACATCCGCTGAGAGCTGCCCCCGCAAGAGCCCCATCGTGAGTCGTGGCCGACCACAAAACAAACAATCCGGCAGACTCCACGATGAATGACGCCATGGCAACTCGGAATCCGTCCCAACGATTAATGGTGCCTGCGAACAGCAGACGAGTAACGATGAAACAGCTGCCGAACAGAATCAGCGCGAGCGCCGGGTTAGTCCAGTGCCGACTGGCATAGTACAGCCCAGTGAAAGACGCAATCGCGGCAAATCCGACCGTGCCAAGAGTCAGTCCTAGTCCGTGAAGCAATACTCTGCCGAGCACCCTCGAAAATGCCAGATGAGCACCGCGCAGTATCGGCAACCCGACCAGTGGGAGGGCGAGAGCCAAGTTCAACATACCAATATTCCCGAAGCGGCTACCCCAATTGACTCAAGCCCATACCTGGTTTCGAGCCAAATACCAAGAGGGGCCCCCGCTGCCATTGCACCGTAGGCTGCTATTCCACTCCAGGAAATCACCTGTGCGGCATATGCTGGGTCGACGCGTCCCAGCCCCCAAGTGGTCGCACCCGTCGCAACGCAGCTTTCGCCACAGCCAAGGATCAAACGACTTATCAGAAGAACGACAAAACAGGCCATGGTTTTGGATTGGAGCGACGCTGCGGCAACCAGACAGAGTCCGCTAAGCAGGCCACCACTTGACCGACCAAGACGGTGGCTCGCGGACCTAAAACGTCGGTCATTCGGCCCGCTTTAGGGCGACTGACAAGGGTTGCCAGATATTTTCGAACTGATCGCGACACCGGTTCACAAGGGAGAAAGCCCCAAATGGAGATGAACGAAACCGGGCAAAACTGCGAGGAGAAGGCCGATCGTCAAATAATAGAAAAAAATGAACAATGAACAAAGATCTGTGAATGATTCGAATTGTTGGTCGACGTTGCGATCAGGTTTTCTCAGAAAGCCTCCAGCCATTTTCTGCCCGACCCCTTGTGGCGTCGGCATTTGCCCTCCGGGTCAACTCGTCATCGAGGCGGAGTGAACATCTGCGATACCGGCAATTTCTTCCATTCGCCGCAGGACAGCCGAGAAGTCGCCTTTATCATGGTGTGCCAACTCCTCTGAATTGACGCGAAACGCCGCTGCAGTAGCAGGCATGGGGATATGCGCTTCTGCGGCCGCCTTTAGGATCAACTGGAAATCCTTGTTCATCAGGCGAAGTGGAAATTGCGGTCCGTAATCGTTGATCGCCACCCTCGCCAGCTTTCCCACATGAGCCGGCGCGATCACAGCTGTCTTTGATAAGACCTCAAGCAAACGTTCGCGATCCAGACCAACTTTCTCGCCAAGGACCACAGCCTCAGCGATTGCCTGCATGCCAATACCTAACAGCGTGTTGACGACTAACTTCATCACTGTTCCGGAGCCAGAACCGCCCAGAAGAAAATACTGTCTTGCAACTGCCTGGAATATTGGCTCAGCGGCACGGAACAACTCTTCGTTGCCACCGATCAGCAGCGTCAGCACACCTTCCTCGGCGGCCGGAGTGCTGCCCGAGATGGCGACATCCAGTACCTCGACGCCAACCCCGGCGCCGTGTCTCTGCAGTTTTCGTGAGCCTTCTGGAGAGATCGTGCTCATCTCGAGCACGACGGTTCCTGATCGTGCTCCAGCAAAAACTCCCTCAGGCCCGGTGTAAACGCTCTGGACTGCTTCATCGTTGGTCAAGCAGGAGAGAAGCACATCGGCAGTGCCTGCCAGTTCAAGAATATTCTTAGCTACGACACCGCCCTGTGCAGCTATTGCTTCCGCCTTAGCGATGTTCATGTCGTAGACGAAGAGTTGGTATCCGTGATCACGCAGGCGTTGTGCGATTCGCTTGCCCATGTTTCCCAGGCCAATAAATCCAAGTTTCGCGTGATCTGCTGTAAGAAGTCTCATAGGGTCTCCGTTGTCTCCTGAATAGTGAAAGCTTGCGCCGATTGATGGCTGGCATCTGATCGCGAAGGCCAGACGCGGTGTCCGCGTCCGAGACGACTAGTGACCGCCGTTGGACACTGTCCGTCTAGATATGGTCAGCGGTCGCTCAGCTTGGGCCCAACCATTCAAATCAACTCGGCCTGATCGCCTTCGTTGTTCGCCGATTGAGCCCGGCCGAAAGGAGTCGCTCCCAGATCTGACGCCAATCCGTCTGACATTCGCCTTGGCACTTGAACTCTCTGCCGACGCCACCCATGCTTCCGCCGCACTCCGGGCACACGCAATTCAGAATGCCGGACATCACATCGGCACTCGTCTTAGCTGTACTCCATCTGATTAACTGCATACGCACCTCACGAACAACAACGAACTATTGACGATCGGTCATTCACGTTCACTTGCGGCAACCCCGTGACTAACGGGCACCCTCCGGTTTGTCAACGTACCTGACTCAGAACTGTTGAATGCACTTCCTGTTCCAAAAGCGAGAACAGAGTGTGATGTTTGATTCAAATCTGTGAAACGCAACGGAGTTCTGAACCGCGGCATCAATGCAACAAATAAACGTGCCAAGAGCGGCAGTCGCCTTCGCAGTCCTTCCTTCCGCGAGTTCACATTGCGCTGCGCAGGCGGCTGATGCTCTGGGCGTAGTTTGGAACCAACGTTCCAGTTGGCGGGACAAGACTGTCGTAGAGAGTGAAACAGAGCAAAGGGAATCTTATGATCAAAATAAAACGATTGGGTTGCGTATTGGTATTGATTGGGATCGCCGGCTTGATGGGGTATTCGCAGGAGAAGGCAAGCGAATATGTCTCGCCGTCGGAAGCCGTTCCGAGGGGGAAAGCTCCCAAGATGCAGGTTCAATTGCTGAACCCAGGAGAACCTACGAAACAATATGCGGTCATCTTCTACCAGGGAGACGAGGCTTTTTCCGGACTGCTGGAGTTTGCGGAGAAGTATCACGTTATGAGTGCACATTTCACGG